>Ga0070741_10021021_pt1 | contig 10202 bp, 10 predicted proteins | sample Coa_R1_4_FD_66440 | JGI IMG/M metagenome (GOLD analysis project Ga0070741, IMG submission 66440) | Surface soil microbial communities from Centralia Pennsylvania, which are recovering from an underground coalmine fire - Coalmine... | ecosystem: Environmental > Terrestrial > Soil > Unclassified ...
CCGTTGACGACCGAGGCGGCGCCCGGCCCGAGGCCGGTCAGGCAGACGCCGGGAACCCCGGCGATCTCGGCCTGCGCGATCGCGGCAATCGCCGCGGCGGTTTCGGTGGCGGTCAGGACGAAGCGGAGCCCGTGGCGCTGCGCCGCGTCGATCAGGTCGAGGCTGCTGCCGCCGCCCGGCACGCCGAACCAGTGCCGCACGCCGGCGTCGCGCAGCGCCGCCGCGATCGCGTCAGCAACGGTCACGCACGTGAATGTATCATCACGTCGTGTCGACCACGGAGCTGCACGCCGACCTGCGGCGCGGCGTGCGCGATCTCTGCCAGGCGTACCCCGACAGCTACTGGCGCGATCTCGATCGGGAGCGCGCGTATCCCGACGCGTTCGTTCGCGCGCTGACCGAGGCCGGCTATCTCGCGGCGCTCGTGCCCGAGGAATACGGCGGCGCCGGGCTCGGCGTCACCGAAGCCTCGATCATCCTCGAGGAAATCAATCGCAGCGGCGGCAACGCCGGCGCGTGCCACGCGCAGATGTACACGATGGGCACGCTGCTGCGCCACGGCTCCGCCGATCAGAAGCGGCGATTCCTCCCGAAGATCGCCGCCGGCGAGCTGCGCCTGCAGGCGTTCGGCGTCACCGAGCCGACCACCGGCTCGGACACGACGCAGCTGAAGACCACCGCCACGCGCCGCGGCGACCAGTACATCGTCCGCGGCCAGAAAGTGTTCATCTCTCGCGCCGAGCACTCCGACCTGCTGCTGCTCGTGGCGCGGACGACGCCGATCGAGCAGGTCCGCAAACGCAGCGACGGGCTCTCGATCCTGCTCGTCGACCTGCGATCGGCGGTCGGCCGCGGCCTGACGATCCGTCCGCTGCGGACGATGATGAATCACGCGACGACCGAGCTGTTCTTCGATGACCTCGAAGTGCCGGCCGACGCGCTCGTCGGCGAAGAGGGAAAGGGCTTCAGGTACCTGATCGACGGGCTGAATGCCGAGCGCATCCTGATCGCCGCCGAGTGCGTCGGCGACGGCCGATGGTTCGTGGATCGCGCCGCCCAGTACGCGAAGGAGCGGGTGGTGTTCAACCGGCCGATCGGCCAGAACCAGGGCGTCCAGTTCCCGCTCGCGCGGGCCCACGTGAACGTCGAGGCGGCGGATCTGATGCGCTTCCGCGCGGCCGCGCTCTTCGACCGCGGCGATTCGTGCGGCGCCGAGGCGAACATGGCGAAGCTGCTGGCGGCGGACGCGTCGTGGGAGGCGGCGAACGCGGCGCTGCAAACGTACGGCGGGTTCGGGTTCGCCGAGGACTACGACATCGAGCGGAAGTTCCGCGAGACGCGCCTGTACCAGGTCGCGCCGGTGTCCACCAACCTGATCCTCGCCTACATCGGCGAGCACGTGCTCGGCCTGCCGCGGTCATACTAGGCGGCGCATGAGACCGCTCGAAGGCATCACGGTCGTATCGCTGGAGCAGGCCGTCGCGGCGCCGTTCGCGACGCGGCAGCTCGCCGATCTGGGCGCGCGCGTGATCAAGATCGAGCGCCCGGGCGAAGGCGATTTCGCGCGCGGCTACGACGCGACCGTGCTCGGCCAGTCGTCGTACTTCGTCTGGCTCAATCGATCGAAGGAATCGCTGACCCTCGATCTGAAGAAGCGCGACGCGGCATCGATTCTGGCCCCGCTGCTCGAACGCGCCGACGTCTTCGTGCAGAACGTCGCGCCGGGCGCTGCCGCTCGGCTCGGCACGCGCGCAGCGGATCTGCGGGCCCGGCATCCCAGGCTGATCGTGTGCGAGATTACGGGCTTCGGCTCGTCGGGCCCGTACGCGCACCGCAAGGCGTACGACCTCCTCGTGCAGGCAGAAGCCGGCGTCGTGTCGCTCACCGGCACGAGCGACACGCCGTCGAAGGTCGGGATCTCGATCGCCGACATCGCGGCGGGCATGTACGCGTACAGCGGCATCCTCACGGCGCTGCTCGCGCGCGCCTCCCGCGGCGAGGGCGCGCTGGTCGAAGTGTCGCTGTTCGACGCGCTCGCCGAATGGATGGGGGCGCCCGCGTACTACGCGGCGTACAGCGGATCGGCGCCGCGCCGAACCGGCGCGCACCACGCCTCGATCGCTCCGTACGGTCCGTTCCGCACGCGCGACGGCCAGGCGATCTTCATCGCCGTCCAGAACGCGCGCGAGTGGGCGCGCTTCTGCACCGACGTGCTCGGCTGGCCGGGCCTCGCCGACGACGACCGGTTCCGCACCAACACGCGCCGCGTCGAGAACCGCGAGGCCCTCCATCTCGCGATCGAATCGACCGTGGGCACGCTCGACGAAGCCGAGGTCGAGCGCCGCCTCGATCGCGCGTCGATCGCCCACGCGCGCATGAACAGCGTCGCCGACTTCGTCGCGCACCCGCAGCTGGTCGAGCGCGACCGCTGGACCGACGTCGGCACGCCCGCCGGGCTCGTCCGCGCGCTCGCTCCGCCGGTGCAGATCAGCGGCACGACCGCGGCGTTCGGCCCGGTGCCGGCCGTCGGCCAGCACACCGAGGCAATCCTCGAGGAGATGGGGTTCGATCGCGCGGCGATCGCGGCGTGGCGCGCCGAAGGAGTCGTCTGATGCCCACCAAGCAGGGCTGGACCGGACGGGTGTTCGAGGATTTCGAGGTCGGCGACGTGTACGAGCATCCGCTCGGCCGCACCATCCTCGAAGCGGACAACATCTGGTTCACGTGCCTGACGATGAACGCGAACCCGATCCACTTCGACGGCGAGTACGCGCGGCAGACGGAATTCGGCAAACGGCTGGTGAATTCCTGCTTCACGCTGTCGCTCGTCACCGGCCAGTCGGTGATCGACCTCACGATGAACGCGGTGGCGAACCTCGGCTGGGACGAGGTGAAGCTGCCGCACCCGGTGTTCGAGGGCGACACGATCTACGCGCGCAGCGAAGTGCTCGAGGCGCGCGAATCGCGCTCGCGGCCCAAGGTCGGACTCGTCAAGGTGAAGACCACCGGCATCAATCAGTCCGGCGCCATCGTCATCGAGTTCACGCGCACGTTCATGGTGTGGAAGCGCGGGCACGTTCCGCCCGACGCGCGCCGCGACGCCCGCCGTACGTAGCGCGCGCTACGGCTGCAGCATCGCCGTCAGGTCGCGCGTGTTGCCGAGGCGTTCGATCGTGCGGAGCGCCGCGAGCGCAGCGGCGACCCGCGCCTCGGGCAGCGCCCGCGCAGCGCACGCGACGAACTTGTCGGCGAGCTGCTCGTCGGTGGCCGGCCGATCGTGATACCCGCGCGCGCCGTCGGCCGACGCCGTCAGCGCGCGGCCGCCGTGCAGCTGCACCGTAACTCGCGCCTGCGTCAGGGGCGGCGCCGCCGGATCGAGCGTCGGGTCGACGGCCATCGTGACGCGCGATCGGACGGCGGCCAGCGCCGGGTCCGCGACGCGTCGGTCGTCGAACGTCTCGACGCCGACGACTCCGTCGAGGATCGCGGCGGCGACGCAGAACGGCATGCTGAACTTCGCTTCGAGCGCGTTCGCCGGCGCGTCGTACAGCAGGACGGTCGGCGTGATCGGATCGACGCCAATCGACACGGCGGCGACGTCCTCCGCCGCGAACCGGTGCTCGCGCCGGAGATCGAGAATCGCGTCGAGCGACGGATGCGTCGCGGCGCACGACGGGTACAGCTTGACCGTGATGCCGGTGTCGAGGATCTCCCAGCGCGCTCCGAGGTCCGCGACCGCCTCGTGGAGCGAGGGTGCCGCGCTGTCGAACGCGGCGAGAAACCCCTGCGGGCCGTCGATCGCCGACGCGCTCGCCGTCAGGCCGGCCTGCGCGAGGCCGGCCGCGAGCACGCCGTTGCGCGCCGCCAGCCCGGCGTGCAGCGGCTTCACCATCGTTCCGAAATTCTCCTTCAGCCCCGACGCCTCCGACGCCGCGATGGCCAGCGCGTGCGCCGTCTGAAGCGGATCGAGGCCGCGCAGCCGGCACGCCGCGGCCGCCGCGCCGATCGTGCCGATCGTCGACGTGCAATGCCAGCCGCGCTGATAGTGGCGTGGATTCATCGCGCGGCCGAGCCGCCCTTCGATCTCGAACCCGACGATATACGCGTCGAGAAGCGCGCTGCCGGACGAGCCGGTGATTTCGCCCGCCGCGAGCGCGGCGGCGACGAGCGGCGCGCTCGGATGCGCCAGCGAGACGAAGCACATGTCGTCGAAGTCGTGCGCGTGCGCCGCGGTGCCGTTCGCGAGCGCGGCGTTTCCCTCCGCAGCCGTCAGCGCCGTTCCGAGCACGCGGCAGCGACCGCCGCCATCGTCCGCGATCGTCCGCTGCACGGCTGCGGCCGCCGGCTCGCGGGCGCCGGCGAGCGTCACGCCGATCGTGTCGAGAAAGGCGCGCGCGGCGGCGGATCGCGCGGCGGGCGGCGGCGTCGCGCCGACGACGAACTCGCCGAGCATCAGCACTCGGGGCACCCGAGCGCCGCCATGAAGCGCTGCTTGATGCCGACGTAGTCGAGCGGCGGCTTCACGGTCGGATGCGACTCGCCGACCTTCGCGACGATTACCGCCGGCGCGCGGGGCGTCAGCCGCGCGCGCAGCCGCGCCGTCAACTCGGCCTCCGTCCGCACGGTGACGGACTCCTCGATGCGCATGGCCCTCGCGGCCGCCGCCAGGTCCGCGCCCGCCGCGGTGGCGGTCGGCTGTCCGCCGGTGGTCGCGTACAGCTCGTTGTCCATCACGACGATCGTCAGGTTCGGCGGCTGCAGCATCCCGACGGTTGCGAGCGATCCCAGGTTCATCAGCAGCGACCCGTCGCCGTCGAGCACGACGACGCGCGCGTCGGGTCGGGCCAGCGCGATCCCGAGGCCGATCGACGACGCCACCCCCATGCTTCCCCACGTGTAGAAGTTCCGGGGCCGATCGGCGGCGGCGAACAGGTCGTACGCCGGGTGGCCGAGGCTGGCGACGATCGCCGCATCGGGGCACGCCTCGACGATCACGCGCGTCGCGTCGAGGCGCGTCATGATGCGGTCAGGCGGCGCGGCAGCAGCACCGCGTGGGGGATGCGCGTCGCGAACGCCGCGGCCCCCGCCTCGCGCACGGTGTCTGACACCGCGGCGTCCGGGGCCGTCACATGCGGGATGCCGATGGCATCGAAAATCGGCCGGACCGCCGATCCCATCGGCGCCTGCACCGGATTCCACTCCGTCTCGCCGCCGCGCATGCTCACGACGATCAGCATCGGAATCTCGTACGGCACCACGAGCGTGCCGAGCGCGTTGACGGAGTTGCCGAGGCCGCTCGACTGCAGCATCACGGCCGGACGCCGTCCGCCGAGATACAGTCCGGCGGCGATGCCGAACGCTTCCTCTTCCCTCGTCGCGAGGATCAGCCGCACGTCGCGTCGGCGCGCCTCGAACTCCCGGAGGATGAACGACAACGGATTGTCCGGCACGTACACCACATCGGTGACGCCGGCCGCGTGCGCGCCGTCGCAGACGCCTGCCGCCCACGGCCGCGGCGGGCCCGCGGCGCGCGCTCGATCGCCGGTGGCTGGCGGCTGACCCGTCATTCGCCGAGGATACGCGCCGATCGCAGCCACAGGCCGCCATCGACGACGAGCGTGACGCCGTTGACGAACGACGCGGCGTCCGAGCAGAGGAACAGCGCGGCGTTCGCGATGTCGTCGGTCGTGCCCATGCGGCCGAGCGGACAATTCGCCAGCGCCGCCGCGCGCGACGACTCGCTCGTCAGGCGGCGCACGCCCTCGGTGCCGTCGATCGGCCCGGGCGCGATGCCGTTGACGCGGATGCCGTACGGCCCCCACTCGCACGCGAGCACGCGCGTCAGCGAATCGACGCCCGCCTTCGCCGCCGCCGCATGCGACTGCCCCAGCGTCCCGAGGTACGGCAGCGTCGCGCTGATGTTGACGACGCTGCCACCGCGCGCCTTGAGATGCGGCAGCGCCGCGCGCGAGACGTTGAACGTCCCTTTCAGGTCGATGTCGACCACGGCGCCGAAGCCGTTCGGCGACAGGTCCTCGGCGGCGCAGATGAAATTGCCGGCCGCGCCGTTGACGAGGATGTCGAGGCGTCCGAAACCGTCGATCGACGCCGCGATCGCGCGATCCACCGCGGCGGGATCGCGGACGTCGGCGGCGACGGCAACCGCGCGGACGCCGCGCTGCCGCAGCTCCGCGGCGGTCGGCTCCAGGTGCTCGGCCTTGCGGCTCGCGATGGCGACGTCGCAGCCGTGCTCGGCGAACGCAAGCGCGATCCCGCGGCAGATGCCGGTGCCGCCGCCGGTGACGAACGCGGCTTTGCCCCTCAGGAGGTCGGAAGAAAAAGCAGGCATGCTCGGTGGCCGGTTATCGGTTCTCGATCGTGACGCCGAGCGCCGACAGCGTCTCCTCGGTGTGCTCGCCCAGCGCCGGCGGCGGCAGCGTCGGCTCGGCCGGCGTGCGCGACAGCTTGGGCACCGGCGCCAGCGTCTCGACGAGGCCGACGCCGCCGCGCTGCTGGCCGACAATCGTCCGGCGCGCCGCGACCTGCGGGTGCGCCAGCGCCTCCTTCATGCTGCGCACGCGGCCGCACGGCACGTTCTTCGCCTCGAGCCGCGCGGCGAGCTCCTCCACGGTCCAACGGGCGAAGGTGCGCTCGATCTCCTCCTTCAGCGCGCGCCGGTTGCGCACGCGCTCGGTGTTGGACGCGAACCGCGGGTCGTCGCTCAGGTCGGGCCGCTCGATCGCCTCGCAGAACCGCCGCCACAGCCGCGGGTTGGCCACGGCGACGATGATGCGGCCGTCGCGCGCGTGCAGCGGTTCGTACGGCGCGATGTTCAGGTGATCGTTGCCGACGCGCGTCGGATCGTGGCCCGTCGCGAGCAGCATCGACATCGGCAACCGCATCACCGACAGCATCGCGTCGAACAGCGCGATGTCGACGTGCTGCCCGAGGCCGCTCCTGTCGCGCTCGATCAGCGCGAGCAGAATGCCCTGCACCGCGTAGAGGCCGGCGAGATAGTCGGTGATCGCCACGCCGACGCGCGTCGGCTCGCCGGCGGGGTCGCCGGTCATGTCCATGATGCCGGCTTCGCCCTGGATGACGGCGTCGTATCCCGGCAGCTGCGCGTGCGGCCCCGTGTGACCGTAGCCGGTGATCGAGCAGTAGATCAGGCGGGGGTTGATCGCCGACGCGGCGGCGTAGCCGAACCCGAGCTGCGCGAGGCTGCCGGGCCGGAAGTTCTCGATCAGCACGTCAGCCGACGCGATCAGGCGGCGCAGCGCCTCGGCGCCGTCCGGCGTCTTGAGATCGATCGCGACGCTCTTCTTGCTGCGGTTCAGCGCGAGGAAGAAGCTGCCCTCGCCGCCGATGAACGGCGCCCACGCGCGCGTGTCGTCGCCGTGCTCGGGCTCCTCGATCTTCAGCACCTCGGCGCCCCAGTCGCCGAGCTGCATCGTGCAGAACGGACCGGCGACGACCCGCGTCAGATCGACGACCTTCACGCCGTGGAGTGGCAGCATTGCGCTCGGGGCTCATTTAACCACATCACGCGCGCGGGCCCGCGCGCGCCCTACGGCTCCTCGAGGGGGTTCGCCTTGATCACGTCCTCGAGCACGAACACGCCGACGATCCGCCGCGGATCGGCGCGGTGGACGACCGGCGCGGTAGCCCGTCCGTCGAGCAGCCGCAGCGCGGTGTCGATCGACTGATCCGGGTAGAGGTACGCACGGTCGTCGGACGCGTCGCGCGCCACCTGCTCGGTCGGCCGCATGACGTCGCCGACGGTGCGCACGTCGAGCTCGCGCTCCTCTTCCATCGACGGCAGTTCGGTGCCGTCCTGCCGCGACAGCAGATCGAACAGCGCGTGCTGCTGGAACTGTCGCGACAGCAGGTAGGCGATGGTGTTCGAGATCATCACCGGCAGGATGATCGAGTAGTTGCCGCTCACCTCGACGATCATGAACACCGACGTCATCGGCGCGCGCAGGATGCCGGCGAACAGCGTCCCCATCCCGACCAGCGCGTACGCGCCGATCGGGCCCGTGAGGCCCGGCGCGACGATGCGCTCGATGGCGCAGACGGCGCCGCCGAGCATCGCGCCGACGAACAGGGTGGGCGCGAACAGCCCGCCCGGCGTCCCGCTGACGAACGACGCCGTCGTCGCCACGACTTTCAGCAGGCACAGCGCGACGAGCGTGTGCCAGCCGTACTGATCGTGCATCGCCTGATCGATGTACTCGTAGCCCGCGCCCATCACCTGCGGAAACCGCAGGCCGATCGCGCCGACGAGCAGGCCGGCGACCATCGGCTGCACGTACCACGTCCACGGCGGCAGCGCCCGCAGCCGCGGGCGCAGCGCCCCCACCGTCTTGACGAAGAGGATCGACAGCGCGCCGCCGAGGACGCCGAGCGCCGCATACGCGAGCAACTCGGCGCCGTGGACGAGATGGTACGGCGGGACCCGGAAGAGCGGCTCGTCGCCGAGGAACCATTGCTCGGTGACGACGCTGGAGACGGCGGCCAGGACGACGGCGCCGAGGACCCCCGCGGACCAGCGGCCGATCACCTCTTCGATGACGAACAGCACGGCGGTGATCGGCGAATTGAAGGCGGCGGCGATCCCCGCGGCGGCGCCGATCGGCGCGATGAAGCGGAGCCGATCGGCCGAGAGCTTGAGCCGCCGCCCGAATGCGGACGCGAGTCCCGCGCCGATCTGCAGCGACGGATCCTCGGGCCCGAGCGAGAAGCCGCCGCCGATCGCCAGCACGCACGTGATGAACTTGCCGATCACCGTGCGGAACGCGATGAAGCCGTCGTAGATGTAGAGCGCCGCCTTCGTCTGGTTGACGCCGCTGCCGCGGACGGCCGGGAAGAGCCCCGTGACGAGCGCCGCCACCACCAGGCCGAGCGCGCCGGGCACGAGCACGGTCCGCAGCGCCGGCGGCCGCAGGCTCGAGCCGAACAGCAGCAGCCGCGTCCATTCGATCGCGAGTCGAAAGGCGACCACCGCGAGGCCGGAGTACACGCCGATGAGGATCGCCACGAGCAGCAAGAGCTGATCCTCGTTGAGCGTCAGGCGGCGTCTCATGTCGCCGCCCGCCGGTCGAACACGAGCTCGAGCGCCCGCTCGTCGCCGCCGCCCTCGCCACACGCGCTCCGCGCCGCATCGAGCGCCCCGGCGACGAACGCCAGGGCGTCGTCGACGGCGTCGGGGTCGCCGGCAAGCGCCCGCGTGGTCACCTGCTTGGCGAGGCGGTCGCGCTGGTCGCGCATCGCGTCGAGCGTCGGCGACGGACAGCGGTCGAGCGCCGCCGACGCGATCTCGAACGCCCGCACCGTTCGCCGCAGCCGTTCCCGCGCGCTGAGGCCCCGCTGGTCGGGGTCGAGGTCGAGGACGCGCGTCACGGTGTCGAGGAGCGCCGCCCCCGCGGCGTCCAGTCCGCCCTCGCGACGGGCGCGATCGAGATGGGCGCGCGCGCTGCGATAGTCGCCCAGGCGCGCGTCGATCGATCCGGCCAGCGCGGCGGCGCGCGCGTTCGCCGGGTCGAGGCGGAGCGCGGACTCCAGCAGGTTCAGCGCGCGGTTGTCGGCGCCGGCCGCGACGAGCAGCGATGCGAGCTGCACCTGGTCGGCGGGCGCCGGCGGCGGGTCTGCAGCCAGTGCGACGAGCTCGACCTGCGCCTGCGTGCGATCGCCCCGGGCGAGCAGCATCCGGGCCAGCTCGAGCCGCGCGGCGCGGCGGGCCGCGACCGGATCGGCGACGGTCCACGACCCGTCGATCGCGGCGTGGTAGTAGCGGATCGCGTCCGGTATCCGCTGCTGACGCGCGGCGATGCGCGCCAGCTGCAGGTTGATCACGCCGTCGCCGGGCGTCTCGTCCCACAGCGTCTGCAGATGCGCTTCGGCTTCGGCCGGCCGGTCCGACGCGACGAGCGCGATGGCCAGCTGAAGACGATAGCGGTCGCGCGCGTACTCGTCTGCGGTGCGGAAGTCGTCGGCCGCGTCGGCCGCGCGGCCGGCGGCCAGGGCGGCGTCGCCGCGGCGCGCCCAGTCGCGCGCAATCGCCTCGCGGCGCGCGCGGGCGGCGGATACGAGACCGTTGATCGTCGCAAACGCCGGGACGACGCCGACGATCATCAGCGCCAGCACGCTGCGTCGTCGGAACATCCCTCAAGTGTAACGGAGCGGCGGTGCGACGCGCGTCG
>Ga0070741_10021022_pt1 | contig 10201 bp, 9 predicted proteins | sample Coa_R1_4_FD_66440 | JGI IMG/M metagenome (GOLD analysis project Ga0070741, IMG submission 66440) | Surface soil microbial communities from Centralia Pennsylvania, which are recovering from an underground coalmine fire - Coalmine... | ecosystem: Environmental > Terrestrial > Soil > Unclassified ...
CGTGCAGCACCCCGGCAACGTATGGGCACTGCACGGACTTCACGAGTGCCTCGTCCGGCTCGGCAAGGGCGGCGAGGCCCGGATCATCGCCCAGCAGCTCACGATCGCCGCCGCGCTGGCCGACGTGCCGATCCGGTCCTCGTGCTTCTGCCGCCTCGGCACCGCATGATCCGACGCTGACGGACAGCTGCGAGCCGAGATGGGCAAGCAGATGCTGCGTTCGCGGCTGGCCTCCTAACAAAGAGGATACCCCGGGCGCTCACGGGTAGAGAAAGCTGATGACTACCGAGATACAGGAAGTAGAAAGCAAATTCGAGGCAACGCCGGGCTTCGAGCTACCTGTGCTCGACGGCTTGCCGCAGGTTGCGGACGTGTCGCGGGGCGAGGTGGAGACGCTCACGGCGGAGTACTACGACACCGAGGACCTGCGGCTGATCAGGGCGGGCATCACGCTTCGGCGCCGGGAAGGCGGTGCCGATGAGGGATGGCACCTGAAGCTGCCGGACGGCAAGCCGTCGTCCCGCCGCGAACTCCGAGCGCCGCTCGGCAACACTGTGCCGGACGAGCTGGCGCGGCTGGTGCGTGGCCACGCGCGCGGCGCGGCGCTGCGGCCGGTCGCGCGCGTGGAAACCCGCCGCCGCACGACGACGCTGCGCGACTCGGCGGGGAACTCGCTGGCCGAGATAGCCGAGGACGACGTGACGGCGCAGTCGCTCGGCTCGGCCACGACTGTCTCCCGCTGGAACGAAGTGGAGGCGGAGCTGACCGGCGGCCCGCCCCGGCTGCTGCGGGCGGTGGATAAGCGGCTGAACGACGCCGGGCTTCGCCCGGGCATGACCGCCACCAAAGTGCAACGCGCGCTGGCCACTAGCCTGCCTCGGCCGACAGGCAGCCCGGACAAGCTGAACACTGGGTCGCCGTCAGGCGAGGTCGTTATGGCCTATCTCGGCGAGCAGGCAGCCAAGCTCAAGGCCCTGGATACGGCGGTCCGCCGGGACGAGCCGGACGCGATCCACCAGATGCGCGTGACCGCGCGGCGCCTGCGCAGCACCCTCCAGTCGTTCCCGATGATCTGGCTGCCATCCACGACCGATCATGTAAAGGACGAGCTGAAGTGGCTCGGTCAGGTGCTCGGCGAGGCCCGCGACACCGAGGTGCTGAGCGAGTACTTCCGGGCCGCGCTGGCCGGCGTGCCGGCCGAACTGATGCTCGGCCCCGCGCGGGCGCGGGTCACCAAGTACTTCGCCGGGCGCGGTGGCGAGGCGGTGCGGACGGTACGCGAGGCGCTGGACTCAAGGCGCTACTTCAAGCTGCTCGACGAGCTGGATCTGCTGGCCGGCGAGCTGCCGCGAACCCCGGCGGCGCGGGCACCGGCCCGGGAGATCCTGCCGGACGCCGTCGCGCGCACCTACCGGCGGACCAAGCGCCGGATGCGCCGGGCGCGCCAGGCGCCGGCCGGTTCACGGCGCGACGCGGCGTTGCACGAGACGCGGAAGGCCGCCAAGCGCGCCCGGTACGCGGCCGAGGCCGTGGCGCCGGTGTTCGGCAAGCGGGCCCGGCGGTTCGCCAAGCGGATGAAGGCCATCCAGTCGGCGCTCGGTGAGCATCAGGACGCGGTGACCGCCCGCGGGGTCGCCCGCGACATCGGCATACAGGCCCATATGGCGGGCGAGAACGGGTTCACCTTCGGCCTGCTGCTTGAGCGCGCACATCGCGGTGCACAGGACATCCAGCCGCGGGCCCGGCGGGCGTGGAAACGCGCCAAACGCCGCAAGTCGCTCAGCTGGCTGGCACGGTAAGGCGGAATACTGGCGGGCGGTCGCTGGTTGAGATGCATGCAAACGCATATATCTCGGTTGGAGGCCGCCATGCAGTTCGGGATCTTCTCGGTCAGCGACATCACCAGGGATCCGGTGTCGGGCGAGACGCCGAGCGAAGCGGACCGGATCAGCGCGGTCACGCAGATCGCCCAGAAGGCCGAAGATGTCGGGCTTGACGTGTTCGCCATCGGTGAGCATCACAACCCGCCGTTCTTCTCGTCCTCCCCGACCACGCTGCTGGCGTACATCGCGGCGACGACCAGGAAGCTGATCGTGTCCACCGCGACGACGCTGATCACCACCAACGACCCGGTGCGGATCGCGGAGGAGTACGCGATGCTCCAGCACCTGTCGAAGGGCCGGGTGGACCTGATGCTGGGCCGCGGCAACACGGCTCCGGTGTATCCGTGGTTCGGCAAGGACATCCGGCAGGGCCTGCCGATGGCGCTGGAGAACTACAACCTGCTGCACCGGCTGTGGCGCGAGGACGTCGTTGACTGGGAGGGCAAGTACCGCACCCCGCTCCAGGGCTTCACCTCGATCCCGCGGCCGCTGGACGACGTGCCGCCGTTCGTGTGGCACGGCTCGATCCGCACGCCGGAAATCGCCGAGCAGGCCGCGTACTACGGCGACGGCTTCTTCGCCAACAACATCTTCTGGCCGAAGGAGCACTACATGCGGCTGATCCGGTTCTACCGGCAGCGGTTCGCGCACTACGGCCACGGCACCGAGCAGGAGGCGATCGTCGGACTGGGCGGCCAGGCATACATCGCGCGGCGCTCGCAGGACGCGATCAGGGAGTTCCGGCCGTACTTCAACGAGGCACCGGTCTACGGGCACGGGCCGTCGATGGAGGACTTCATGGAGCAGACTCCGCTGTCGGTCGGCAGCCCGCAGGAGGTCATCGACAAGACGCTGACGTTCCGCGAGCACTTCGGCGACTATCAGCGCCAGCTGTTCCTCGTGGACCACGCCGGCCTTCCGCTGAAGACCGTGCTCGACCAGCTCGACTTGCTCGGCGGCGAGGTCGTCCCGGTGCTGCGGAAGGAGATCGCGGCACGGCAGGACCCGCGTACCCCGGCGGCGCCGACCCACGAAAGCCTGGTCCGGGCCAAGTACGGCGACGGCCCGGCGCGGCAGCCGCGGCCGAACGCGAACCGCGGCGACAACGTCACCGACGGGTCGCCCTATCAGGACACAGAGCTGTGAGGGTGCGGGGCCAGCTCGCGAACGACGCGTGGGAGGCGCTGCTGTCCGCGCACGCCGCGCTCATGAAGCGGTTCGCGGCCCAGGACATCTGGACCGACCTGTCCATGCGCGAATACGACGTCGTATACACGCTGTCCAAGTGCCCCGAGCCGCAGCGCATCAACGAGCTGAACCGGCACGTTTTGCTCAGCCAGCCGGCCCTGTCCCGTCTGGTCGACCGGCTGGCCGAGCGCGGTCTCATCGAGCGCCTCGCCGACCCGGCGGACCGGCGCGGCGTCCGGCTGGCGCTGACCGAGGCGGGCCGCGCCGTCCAGCGCGACATCGGCCGCAGGCACGCCCGCGACGTCGCGCACGCGATGACCGCCGCGCTTAGCGCCGGCGAGCTCGGGCAGCTCGAAGCGATCTGCCGGAAACTAGGCGATCAGTCCGCGAAGGGAGCGAACCAGTGAGCGAGTCATTCCGGGTCGTCGTGGTCAGCGCGGGAACCGGGGATCCCTCCTCGACCAGGCTGCTGGCCGACCGCCTGGCCGGCCGGGTCACGGCGCTGGCCGCGTCGCACGGCAACGCGGTGACGCTCACGGTCATCGAGCTGCGGGAGCTCGCGGCCGACATCTCCGCCGCGCTGGTCTCCCGGCTGGTCAGTCCCGGGCTTCAGCAGGCGATCACCGCGCTCGGTGCGGCCGACGGCATCATCGCCAGCGCCCCCGTGTACCAGGCCACGCCCAGCGGGCTGTTCAGCTCGTTCTTCCACGTCCTGGACAACGACCTGCTGATCGCCAAGCCGGTCGTGCTCGCCGCGACCGCGGGAACCGCGCGGCACGCCCTTGTCGCCGACGACCAGATGCGCCCGATGTTCGCGTTCCTGCGCACGATGACGGCGCCGACCTCGGTGTTCGCGGCGCCCGAAGACTGGGCCGACCCCGCCCTGAACAAGCGCGTCGACCGCGCGGCGGTCGAGCTTGTGCTGCTGATGGAAAGCGGCATTGCGCGCGCGATCAGGGAGCGGTCCTGGGGGAGCTACCAGCATGAGTTCGGCAGCGCGGGCGGTGCTGAGGACTCGGTTGACCTCGACACCGACTTGATGCGCCTCGCCACCGGGGGTCAGGCGGATTCCTGAACAAGTACCGCTGTCGTTCTGAATAAAGGAACCTGAGAACGGGCGGCGGCATTCAAGGGGCATGCTGTCGACCTTCGTACGGGCCTTCCGCACGCCGGATCTGCGTCCCAAGCTGCTGTTCACGTTCGGCATGATCGTGCTGTACCGGTTCGGCTCGTACCTGCCCGCACCGGGGGTGTCCGAGGCGAACGTCGCGCACTGCACCGGCCTGGCGCCGTCGAGTGGCTCGGCGGGGGCGCTGGCGGTCTTGAACGTGCTCAGCGGCAACTCGTTGCTGCGGCTGTCGGTGTTCGCGCTGACGATCATGCCGTACATCACCGCGAGCATCATCGTCCAGCTGCTCACGCAGGTCATCCCGCGGCTCCAGGCGCTCCGGCAGGACGGCCAGTCGGGCCAGGCGAAGATCACCCAGTACACCAGGTACCTGACGATCGGGCTGGCCGTCATCGAGTCCGCCAGTTACATCGAGGCGGCCAGGCTCGGCAACCTGTTCCCCGGCACCGACTGCACCGCGACTCAGCATCCGCTGATCCCGCACCCGACTGTGCTGACCCTGGGCACGATGCTGGTCACGATGGTGTCGGGCACCGCGGTGATCATGTGGATGGGCGAGCTGATCACCGACCGCGGGATCGGCAACGGCATGTCCGTCGTGCTATTCACCAGCGTTCTCGCGGTCATCCCCGGCGAGGTCGAGCAGGTCTACTCCGCTCGCGGATTCTGGTACGCGGTTGCCACGGTGGCCGTGATCATCGCGGTGATCGCGTTCGTCGTGTTCATGGAGCAGGCGCAGCGCCGGATCCCGGTGCAGTACGCGAAGCGGATGGCGGGGCGGCGGATGTACGGCGGGACGTCCACGTTCATCCCGCTGAAGGTGAACCAGGCGGGGGTCGTGCCGGTGATGTTCGGCTCGTCGCTGCTGTATATCCCGCAGCTGGCCGTCTCGATGTTCGGCAGCACGAGCCATCCGCGCTGGTGGCAGAACTGGGTTGACCGGTATCTTTCCGTGGGTGCCGGGCCGGTCAGCTCGGTCTACTACCTGATGTTCTTCCTGCTGATCGCGGGGTTCACCTGGTTCTACGTGTCAATCACGTTCAACCCGGCGGAGGTCGCGGAGAACATGAAGAAGTACGGCGGCTTCGTGCCGGGGATCCGGCCGGGGCGGCCGACCGCGGAGTACCTCTCGTACGTGCTGCTGCGCATCACCGTGCCGGGGGCCGTGTACCTGGCGCTGATCGCCATGTTCCCGATGTACGTGCTCGGCAGGATCGGCGTCCAGGACCAGTTCCTGTTCAGCGGGGTGAGCCTGCTGATCATGGTGGGCGTCGGGCTGGACACGGTCAAGCAGGTCGAGAGCCAGCTGCAGCAGCGCAACTACGGAGGGTTCCTCCGGTAAATCGATGGAACCTTTCTCGTGTCGCCGGCATTCAAGGTTCCGTGAGACGTCTTACGGGGGCCTCTGCGCGGGAAGCCGCGTTCACCGCTTTCGTCGAGGCAGCGTCCCCGTCGCTGCTGCGTGCGGCCCTCGTGCTGCTCAACTCCCGCGAAGAGGCCGAAGACGCGTTGCAGCTCACCCTGCTGCGTACGTTCCGCCGCTGGGACCGGGCCCGCGACGCACCGGAGGCGTACAGCCGCGCGGTCCTGGTCAACGTGTGCCGGGAGCGGTGGCGGCACCGGTCCCGGCACCCGGAGTCTGTCGGGGTGCTGTCCGACCTGGGCGACCTGGCGTCGGTGGTGTCGTTCGCCGAGGCGGTCGACCGGCGGCACGTCCTGGTCCGGGCGCTGCGCCAGCTGCCGGACGTGCAGCGCGAGGTTCTCGTCTTCCGGTACCTGCTCGACGCGACGGTCGCCGAGACCGCCGCGTCCCTCGCGATCGCCGAGGGAACTGTCAAATCCGCGGCCAGCAGAGGGCTGGAACAATTGCGAATGCTGCTGTCCGCTGAGGAAAAGAAGGTTCGTCGTGTCAATCCACGCTGATGACGAGTTCAGCCTGAAGTTCGCGGTCGAATGTGAACTTGACGATGTGGTGCCCCGCGACGGGCTCGCCGGGGTGGTCATCGCCCGCTACCGGCGGGGCCGCCGCCGGCGGCTGGCCGGTGCGTTTGGCCTGCTGGTGGCCTGTGCCGGGATCGGGGTCCCGGTCGGATTGCTGAATTCCGGGCCGTCGGCTCCGCAAGATGCCGCGGCCGCTTACGGCGGGTCGCCCGCTGATGGGCCGGTTATGCTGCGGCTTGCTTCCTACGAGCTGAAGCTGCCGGGGCGATACCGGAGCGCGAAGGCCGCCTCGTGCGCTGCCGTTCCGGCGCAGCGTTCTTCCAGTGTTGCCGCTGCGGAGGTCGCCGCGAGCTCGTCGGGGGCGTGCGTCGTGATGATGCTCGCGCCGGTCTCGACCTCGGGTGCGCTGCCGCGGGGAGCCCGGCAGGTCACCGCCGGGCACTACCGGGCCTGGCTGCTTCCGGCCTCGTCGCCCCGGGCGGTCACCCTGCTCATCGACGGCCCGTCCGCGGACCTCGTGATCGGGTCGGACGGGGTCTCCCAGTCCGCCCTCCTCGACCTAGTCGGTGCTGGCCTGACCGGCTGACGGTTCCGGGGCTCGGGGTGCCTGTCGGCCTGTCGTGGCGCCGGGCGCGGGGACGCGTTCGGGCGCGGCGCGTCGCCGAACGTGTCAATTGCGTAGTTGAGCCCACTAGAGCGTGTCAAATTGCGGTCCAGTGAGAGTTAGTCAGCCGATCGACTTGGCCGCCGGGCTGCTTGGTTGCGCGGAGACACCGTCTAGTGGGCTCAATTGCGCAATCGGCATGCTGGAGAAGCGGGATGCGGGACGAGGAGGCCGCAGCCCGGCCGGCGGCCGATACCTAGTGTGTCTTTGTAAGCGAAACCGACGTCGCGAATCGGCATATACGAGGATAAAACGGACGCGAAAGCGTCGGTTTGGCGTACCAAGACATGTGTAACCCTAGCGGGGCCGCCAGTCACTCCAAGGGCCACCCGGGGGAGACGCGTAAGGTGGCGCTGCGCCGGATCGTGGCGCACATGATCGAGGAGACCGGACGGCACGCCGGGCACGCCGACATCCTTCGCGAGCAGATCGACAATGTGACGGGCCTCTAGCGTCAGACGCCGATGCCCCGCCAACCGTCGATGGAGTAGCGCACGAGTTCGGCGAGCTGGCCGCCGACGGTGATCCGCGGCTTTTCCGCAGGCGGCCGGGGCAGTCCCGGGGGAGGACCACCGGCGCCGAACGGCGGCGCGCCAGGCGGCGGAGGTCCCAACGGCGGAGGGCCGCCGAACGGCGGACCGTCCAGCGGCGGAGGGCCGCCGAACGGCGGCGGACCATCCATTGGCGGACCACCTAGCGGCGGGGGACCGCCAGGGCGTGCACCAGCGGGCGGCGGGGGACCGCCAGGATGCGTCCCCGTCGGCGGGGGTCCGAGCGACGGCGCACCCGCCGGCGGGGGGCCACCCGGCATCGGCCCAGGCGGCGGCCCGCCCGGCCCACCCATCCCGGGCGGCGGGCCGGCCATGACGGGTGCGAGCAGGTAGTGCTTGATGACGATGGGGAACCGGTTGAACAGCAGGTTCCGCGGGCGTTCCCACGCGATCCCGGCCTCCGCGCACGCCTCCCGCACCGCGCTCTCCGACATGAGGTTGGCGAACCCGGAGCCTTGGAACGGCAGCACATGGTGCACGCGGTGCGGGCTCAGCCCGGCGCTGAGCCACAGGTCGATCCACCGGTTGCCGATGATGCTGAGGTCGTAGCTCAGGCAGATCTGCCGCGCCGCCCAGTCGTCCCGCAGCGGCGCGGGGATGACGTCCAGTTCGTCGTCGCCCGCCGCTTCCTCGAAGTCGTGGCTGGCCACGACCAGGAACGTGTTGAACCACAGCGTGAGCACGAACTGGATGATCCACGGCACGATGTAGCCGGTCGCCGCGCACAGCGCGAACTCGATCACCATCCACAGCCGGATCGACCAGAAGTCCGCCCGGATCGCCTCGCCCGGCTTCCGCGCCGGCGCAGACCCCGTAGACCCCGTAGACCCCGCAGACTCCGAAGACGAAGATCGCCGGCCCCCGCGCAGGAATCCGATCAGCCCGCGCAGCCCGCCATCTTGGGCCGGCCTGGTCCGCGGGTGCTCGAACTTGCCGATCTCCCGGGCCCGCAGCGGCAGCCCCAGCAGGCAGATGCCGAACTTATGCAGCGTGTACCCGGGAATCCGCAGCACCGGGTGCAGCCGAAGCATCCGGTCGAAGAACGTCTTCTTCACGTCCGCGCCCGACCCAAGGTACGGGTGGTGCAGCAGCACGTGCCCGTCGGTGCCGATCAGGCTCGTGCCCACATAGTTGATGTCGAATAGTGCTTTCCCAATAGGGATGGTGAACCGGCCCCGGTCGTTCCACTTCCGGTGCAGGTGGTAGTGCCCCGCACCGGCCAGCGCCGTCCTCGTCACGACCATCAGAAGAACGCACACCCACCACGCCAGCGTCCCGGTGACCATCAACCCGAGCGCCGCCAGATGCACAAGCCCGATGGTCCACGTCACCACGTCGAACAGCCGGTCATAGCGCCGCAGTGCGGCCTTCGGCAGCTTGGCGTTCACCTGAGAACGCACCGAGGCGAGCAGGCTGCCGGAGTCCCGGTAGTCGAGCCGAGGCAGGTCAACCGACGCGTCGAAATCCGGCGCCAGCAGGAACGGCGGGATCCCCATCTTCGGCAGCACATCGCGCTCGGTGAAGCCGTCGATCTCGTAGCGCGCCAGGATCTTCCGCAGCTTGAGCGGATCGCGGTGATAGGTGTGCAGCAGCGCGCTGATGTCCCGGCCCTGCGTGGTCTTGAACCAGGTCGCGCCGCCCGGGTGCAGCGCCATCCAGTCGGTCAGGTCGTAGGCCTTCCCGTCGACAATCCAGAACGGCCTGCCCTCCGGCAGCACAGTCCCGGTATGCGGGGAACTCCGGCTGATCGTCTCGGACATCACGCACTCCTCGCCCGCCCGGGCGCCGGCCCACGCGCCGGCCCGGACGCCCGCCCGGGCGCCAGCCTGGACGCCGGCTCGAACGTCGGCCCGGACCCGGTGTCGCCAGCAGCGAAGCTGATCAGGGCCGTCTCGATCTGGGCCCCCGGGCCCATTGTCACCATAACGCCGAGTTCACCGTCGCGGATCGAGTCCTCGGCGAGCAGCCGCTCCAGGCTGACCAGGAAGCTGCCGCTGGAGATGTTGCCGTAGTCGCCCAGCACCGACCGGGTGTGCCGGACGTCCCACTCGGTCAGGTCAAGCCCCGCCATGACGGCGTCGATGACCGCGCCGCCGCCGGTATGCAGCACCCAGTGCCGCACATCGCCGAACGACAAGCCGTTCCGCGCGAGCAGCCGCGTCACCGGCTCGCGTGCGTTAGCGCCGATCACCGCAGGAATGTCGCGGTCGACGTAGAAGCTCCACTTGCCGGCCCCGGCGTCCCAGTCGAAGCGCATCGCCGCCCACTGCTCCGGAATGCAGAAGCTCTCGAAGTCGAGCACCCACGGCAGGAACCCAGTCCCGCCATAACCAGTAGCCGCAGGAGTACCGGACGTCACCACCGCGGCCGCCGCACCGTCGCCGAACAGGCTGTTCACGATCCCCGTCCGCGGCGTCTGGTCGACCACGTACATCGCGGAGTTGATCTCGCAGCAGACCAGCAGCGCGATCCGGCCGGGGTAGTTCCTGATCCACTGGACGAGCGGGTTCAGGCCGTTCAGCCCGGCATTGCAGCCCATGCCCACCAGGTCCGCGCGCAGCACCTTCGGGTCGAAGCCGAGTTCCCGCGAGAACAGCGAACTCAGCCCCGGCACCATGAAGCCGGTCGAGGTCACGCACAGGATGTAGTCGACGTCGGCCGGGGTCAGCGACGCGGCGTCGAGCGCGGCGCGAATCGCCCGGACGCCGATGTCGAGTGCGCCGTCGCGGAACTTGGCCTGCAGGTCAGGGACGGACTCTTCGGCAACGCGGCCGGTACGCGCGTCCGCCGCCGGCAGGTACAGGTGCCGCTTGCGGATGTGCGGGGAGCGCAGCAGCTTCCTGAC
>Ga0070741_10021023_pt1 | contig 10201 bp, 8 predicted proteins | sample Coa_R1_4_FD_66440 | JGI IMG/M metagenome (GOLD analysis project Ga0070741, IMG submission 66440) | Surface soil microbial communities from Centralia Pennsylvania, which are recovering from an underground coalmine fire - Coalmine... | ecosystem: Environmental > Terrestrial > Soil > Unclassified ...
CACCGCCCGTACCCGGCGGCGACGTCGTGCCCCCACCACCGCCCGTACCCGGCGGCGACGTCGTGCCCCCACCACCGCCCGTACCCGGCGGCGACGTCGTGCCCCCACCACCGCCCGTACCCGGTGCCGGCGACGTCCCACCGGCGCCGGAGTTCTTGACTGGCTGTACCGTGCTGGAAGCAGTGGCCTGGCGGGCCGCGACGTGTGCAGGGAACGCCCCTTGATTCGCGGCAGCAGCGGCCGGCTGCATCGGCGCGGCGACGGGTGTAGCTGCGGTCGAGTTCCCGTTTGAAGCCGGCCCGTTTGTGCCGTTGACCGCGGTGGCAGCGGTGGCAGCAGCCGGTGCGGCGACCGCCTGAGGGCCTGGATTGCTGCGGGACATCAAGAATGGCACCGAGGCCGCGGCAGCCAGCAGTGCCAGTGATCCGGCGAGGGCAGCTCGTTTCACCCGCTGCGACGTCACGCGGCGCCGTTGGACTACGGCCGGTGTGACCTCGAGAGGTATGGCAGTCAGGGACGGCGGAGCGAGCTGGTGCCGTGATTCACCGGGTTGAGCGGGTGGGACGGCGCCGTCGGGCTCAGGGCTGCGCCCGGTGAGGGTGGCCGGAGACTCGGCAGTGCGGGCGGCCAGGGTGGCAGCGCCGCGAGCGATGGTGGTCGCCGGATCGGCGTCGATAGTGATGGGCTGGTCAAGTTCGGTGGACACGAGTTGCGCGACGAGCGGGATGCGGGCCGATCCGCCGATGAGCATCACGGCGTCCAGCCCCTGCGGTTGCAACTGGGCGGAGTGCAGGGCGCGGCGCAGGGCATGCAGAGTTTCACCGAGGTAAGGGCAGATGATGTCGTCGAACTCGGCGCGGTGAAGCCGGACTTGAGTGTTGATGCCAGCCGCAGACACCGGGATGGTGACCTCAGTATCCGCCGACAGCGCCTGGGTGGCGCGGGTGCACGCGTGGCGCAAGTCGGCGGTAGTGGCCAGAGTGGCCGGGTCCTCCGAGTCAAGTTGAGTCAGGGCAGGAACCGCGGCGAGCACATGCCTGAAGACCCCATCATCGAAATCAGCTCCGCCTAGCTGCGGCAGCCTTTGCGGGCTGCCCATCACGGTGGTTTCACCGGCGCGGCCAGTGCGGATCACGGTGGCATCAAAGGTGGAGCCGCCCAAGTCATAAATCGCAAGAGTCTGCCCGAAGCCGGCGGTTGCTGCGGCCGCTTCGGGTTCGCAGCGCAGCTGGACTCCACTCAGCCCTGAGTCGGCTAGGGCCGCGGCCAGCACCGTGCGTTTGTAGTCCCCCCAGCTCGCCGGGTGGGTCACCACAATGGCCGCCGCCGGGCCGCCTTGCTGAGCGGCGACCTGGTCGACCACCCAACTCACCAGCATCGCGGTCAGCTGTGCCGCGGTGTAGGCGTGACCACCGATGACCATCGGCACCTCATCACCGATGCGCCCGGTGAACGCGCGCACGACCCGATCCGGATCCGTCAGTGCCCACCGCTGCGCGGCCTTCCCCACCACCACCTGGCCCTGATCGCCCAGATACAGCACTGATGGCACCGTTGCCGAACCGCTGCCCAAGGCCACCACCTCAGCAGGCCCGTCCCCCCGGCATAACGCTGCCGCCGTGGCCGTGCCACCCACATCGATCCCTAGCCAGTAGCCCATCGGCGTACGCCTCCCCCTGTAATGCCGTCCTGCGCCGATCTTCAACGATGCCTGGCCTGCGTATCGCCAGTAGGACACGCTCCGTTAGCGATCGCGCACACCCCCAACCCCCAATCTCGAACGCTGTCAATCCCCTAATGCGGCGCACAGGTAACCCGGTGCGATCCCCGATGGCGGGCCGTCACCGGGGGCATAACTTTTGCGCCATCACCGCCGGCGGACATGCCGCCCGGCCCGACGCAAAAGGGAGCGTGACGGTCATGTCCATGACCCAGAGCCTGCTGGACTTCATCCTCAACCTGCTGCGCGACAGCGACGCCAAAGCAGCGTTCCTGGCCGATCCTGACCGGGCATTGGCGGATGCCGGCCTCAGCAATGTGTGCAGCGAGGACATCTCAGACGCGATGTCTTACGTGACTGAATACCACCCAGTCGCGCTGGTCGGCCCGCGCGAATACAACCTGGGCAACACCGCGGTGGTCCAGCACGCCGAAGGCCACCGCCCGGAACACCACGACGGCTGGCACGACCACGACTACCGGCCCGACCCGCACGCCGGCGTGATCCAGCAGCTGGAGTACATCACCAACAACTATGCCTACACCGACAGCCACGACACCGTGATCGACAAGTCGGTCAACCAGAGCATCTGGAACGACGGCGTGCTGGCCCAGAACTTTGACGACCACTCCGTTACCGCCACCGATCACTCCGTGGCCGCGGGACGTGACTTCGACGGCACCGCGGTTACCGGCGACCACAACATCGTCGGTGACGACAACAACGTGGGTAATACTCGTTACTCAGACGACCACTCGATTCGCGGCTCGTTCAACGACTCAGACGACCACTCCATTCGTGGCTCGTTTAACGGCAACAACGTCGCCGACCGCGGCGGGGTCGCTGGCGACAATGCCCACGGCAACGTCACCGAGCCGCACAACAGCGAGTTCGCCACCACCGGTGGCCGGGTGAACGACAGCCACGACGACATTCACACCACGATCAAGGATTCGGGCAACACCATCGACCACTCCGGCGACACCTACGACCACTCGGGCAACACCACGATCAGGGACGCGGGCAACACCACCTACGACCACTCCGGCAACACCATCGACCACTCCGGCGACACCTTCAACAACTCCGGCAACAGCTTCGACAACGTCGGAAACTCCAACCACCAGCACATCGATGACTCCTTCAACACGGTGGACTCCGGAAACAGTGACTCTGCGATCTCCTCGAGCCACCAGGAAGGCTTGCTCAACATCGGAGTTAACCCTGCGGTCAACGTCCCGGTCCACGACAACGACCTCGACCTGCTGTCCCACAACGGCTAATTGCCGCAACCCGGCATCCCGAACCGCAGCTCCGCCACCCATCGCCCCGGGTGGCGGAGCTGTTGTCTTGCGGCGATCCAGGCGCATGGCGCTTCGAAGACTTCAGGGGCCGGCGGCCGACCTTTAGACTGCGCGCAGCCTCCCTCAAGACCCCGAAGGGCGATGAATGACACCCACACACGGGATCCAGCAGGTGAGCGATACGCAGGGCCGGTCGGCGTGGCTTATCTCTGGCCACCAGAGGGTGCGCGACCTCCTTGCCGATCCGCGACTGAGCCGGTCACATCCCAACCCGGGGCATCCGGCCCGCCTCACCCAGCCAGGGTGGTTCGGTGGACCGATCCCCGATCCCGAGGGCGAATTGGCTGATCTGCAGCGGATGCGCAAGCTACTGACACCTTCGTTATCGGCCAGACGGATGGAAAATCTCCGGCCCCGCATCCAGGTGATCGTCGATGACCTGCTCGACGAGCTCGAGCGCACTGGGCCGCCAGCTGACCTCCATTCCGTCGTCGCCTATCCGTTGCCCGCGTTGGTGGTGTGCGAGCTGCTCGGCGTGCCCGAACAGGATCGGGCAGATTTCCTCCGGTGGCAGGTCGAAGCGAAGCAAATCAACAAGCCCGCAGTCGCCCGCAGCGGCTTGCAATCGCTCTGGCGTTACCTGGGCACCCTCATCGAGCGCAAGCGTTGGGCGCCGGGCGACGATGTCATCGCCGACCTGTTGCGTGCCGCTGAGCTCGACCCGTCACTCACCGATGACGGGATCGCGCACCTGGCCGCCGGGATCCTGTTCGCCGGGCACGCACCTGTCGTCGCAATCATCGACCGGGGGGTGCTGTTGCTGCTGACGCACCGCGATCAACGCGAGGCGTTGCAACGGGAGCCTGCCCTCGCCAGCTCAGCCGTGGAAGAGATCTTTCGCTTCGCCAGCCCAGTCGAGCGCCAGCGTGCCGCTCGGCGTGGCGGACTCACCCGCTATGCCGCCGTCGACATCGACGTTGACGGCGTCACCATTCGCGCCGGGGACACCGTGTTGTTCGCCGTGCAGGAGGCCAACGAGGACGAAGCCGTATTTCCCGACTCGAAGCGCTTTGACATCACCCGCCAGCGCATCCCTCACCTGTCGCTAAGCCACGGGGCACATTTCTGCCTCGGTGCGCACCTCGCCCGGCTGAAACTCCAGTACCTATTCGTGCGCCTGTTCGAACGCTTTCCCACCTTGCGCCTGGCCGTACCCCTCGAGGAAATCCAGCCCGTTCGCGACGCTGTGGCCGGTGCGGTCAGCCAGCTGCCGGTCACCTGGTAGGGACGGTGCGTTGGGCATAAGCCTCGTAGACGACCAGATTGGCCAGCTCGCCGTACTCGTCGTCCCGGCGCTCGCCGCAGTACGTCATGCCGGCCTTCTCCATGACACGGCGGCTGGCCATGTGGTCCACCATCGTTTCCGCGATCACGCGTCGCATGTCCGGTTCAGCCAGCACGTAAGCAAGCAACGCACGCAAGGCTTCGGTTGCGTAGCCCTGCCCCCAGCACGGCTCCACCACGGAGTAGCCGACTTTGCCCGTGGTGCGCCCGTCTTCGACGCTGCATCCGATCTCGCCGACGATCATCCCGTCGGCTTTCCGGATCATGAAGTACGGTCCGAACCGGCCGTGTCCGCGCGCCTCAAGCACCGATTCCATCACTTCGCGCGTGAACCGGGATGGGTAACCAGGGGCGAACCGCAACCCCCGGGGCACTTCCCCCTCGAGAAGCATGCGCGCCACCGGCGGATAGATCGGTCGCAGCACCAGCCGTACGGCATCGATCTGGTTCACCCCCGTAGGGTGCCACCAAAACTGGCTTTGTGAAGTACCACGCTAGGCAGCCGATGAACGGGTACTGATAAGCGCCCTAGCAGGTACGTCGAGAAGGCAGCCCTGGAAAGACCCCGAAAGCCCCCACAGAAAATTAAGGAGCAGAAAATGGGCATCGAGGACCCCGACGCCGACGCAGCTGAGCAGCAGCGCCCGGTGACCGATCTCGACACCGATGACGACGAACTGGACGACGTGACGCAGCCACCCCTGGAAACCGACCCGGCTGACTTCGCCGAGCAGCATCACGAGGTTCCGTCTCTTGATGAGGACGACCCGTACAGCTGATCGCTCGGGAACTATCCGGGGGTAGCGCCCGACTATGCCTTCCAGAGGTGGGTGCCGGAATGCTGGTCTTATGCGGACGGGGGTGAGTGGTGGGCGGTGCAGAGTGGGTGCACTGGGTTTTCGCCGGAATGTTCGCCGCGCTGACCGTCTTTTACCTGATCCGGCTATCCGTCTCTGACCCTGGCACATCCGCGCGGGGGATAGATATCGCGCGCGGGGTGATGAGCCTGGGCATGATCGCCATGATGGTGCCGCAGGTTGATCCGTTGCCCCGGCTGTGCTGGCAAATCCTGTTCGGCGTGGTGGCTGGGTACGTCACCGTCCGGCTGTTTCGGCGCTGGCTGCGCACGGGTCACCTGTGGCTGGCCAAACCCAGCGGGCATCATGAGCTACACCTGCTGATCGGGGCAGTGGCCATGGGCTACATGTTCGCGGCCATGCCCGGATGGCAAATCCCGGGCACGGGGATCGCCCACGACATGGGCGACATGGGTCACGGCGTGGACATGGTGCAGGCGGGTCCGAGCGGGCTCGCGTTTACGGTACTGACCTGGATGTTCGTCGGGTATTTCCTGATATTTGTGGTGCGATTGGCGGCCCGGCTGGCCGTGCCGGTGAACACCTTGGCCGGGATGGCTGCTGGCGCCGCGTTATCCGGTGAGGGAGCCCGCGGCGTCGTGGTGTCGCCTCATCTGCTCGGTGCGACTGAGGTCGTCATGGGTATTGGGATGAGCTGCATGTTCCTGATGATGCTGTGACGGCTGTGGTTACTTCTGGGAGCGTCATGGTCAAGATTGTTCGGTGGCTGGGCCGGCGGATCGGCGTGGTCGGCGCCCTGTGCGCGTTAGCGCTGCTGACTCTCGCTGGCGCTGCGTCGGCGCACGTCACCGCCAACCCTGGCACCGCCCAGCAGGGCGGCTATGCCAAGATTTCCTTCCGCGTTCCCAACGAGCGCGACACCGCGTCGACGAGCCAGCTCGAAGTCAATTTCCCTGCCGGTCACCCCATCGCGTCGGTGGAGACCCGGGCGGTCCCCGGATGGACGGCCACCGTGCAGAAGGTCAAGCTGGACAAGCCGATCAAAACTGACGACGGGGAGATCAGCGAGGTAGTCTCGAAGATCACGTGGACCGGCGGCAAGATCCCGCCTGGATCATTCGAGGAGTTCGACGTTTCCCTGGGTCCGTTGCCAACCGATACCGAGCAGCTGGTCTTCAAGGCTTTGCAAACCTACGACAACGGTGAAGTGGTGCGGTGGATCGACCCGCCACCGGCACAAGGTGCAGCCGAACCGGAGCACCCGGCACCGGTGGTGAAGTTGACCCCGGCCAACGCGACCCAGGCGGCTGTGAGCACGACCGGTGAGGCGCCTTCGTCCTCGGGTAAGTGGGGTGTCGTGCTTGGCGTCGTGGGGATCGCCCTGGGCCTCATCGGGATCATGATCGGCCTGGTGAACCGGCGTCGCGTCACGACCGATTGAGAGAGTCTGTGTCGGGTCAGCGAGCGCTGCGGCCCTGTGCGGTAACCCTGATCTGCGCGGTGCTGGTGCTGCTGGTCGGCACTGGTTCAGCTGCAGCGCATGCGGCACTTCTCGCGACCGAACCCGGGCAAGGTGCGGTAGTCACGACCATGCCAGCTACCGTGTCGCTGACCTTCAGCGAACCGGTGGTGGTCGCGCTGGCCGGTGTTCAGGTTTTCGGGCCTGACGGGGCCAGAGTCGATGATGGCCATGCCACCCACCTCGGCGGCGCCGCCACTGTGGGCGTCCGGGTGGTCTCTCATCAATCGCCACAGGGTACCTACACCGTCTCATGGCGAGTGATTTCAGCCGACTCCCACCCGGTGGCGGGCGCTTTCACCTTCTCGATAGGTCACCCGTCGCCGAGTCGAGCGTCGCCGGACCGGGCCGTGACTGCGACGCAGCCGCTCGGCAGCAAGACCACCGGCGTCGTCTACGCCATTGTCCGCGCCGCAGCCTTCGGGTCGTTTGCACTACTCGTCGGATCAGTTGGCTTTATCTTGTTTTGCTGGCCCGAGGCGATTACCAGCCCGGGCACCCGCCGCATCATGCTCGCCGGCTGGGCCGGCCTGCTGGTGACTGCTATCGCGACGCTGCTGCTGCAAGGGCCCTATGCCAACGGGCTGAGTCTCGATCGAGTTGCGGACCCGGGCATCGTCTCCGAGACCCTGACCAGCAGACTTGGTACTGCACTGACCGTCCGGCTGGTGCTGCTGGCGCTGGCGGGCGGCTACGTGGTGTTGCTGTGCGCATGGCTGGGTCACCTGAACCGGCGAGGCCGGGCTTGGTTCATGGTCACCGGCGTGGTGTTGGCAGCCAGCCTGGCGGCCACATGGGCGGCTGCAGACCATGCGGCAGTGGGGTTCCAACCCGCACTGGCGCTGCCCATCGATGTGGTGCATTTGCTGGCCATGGGCGGGTGGCTTGGTGGCCTGGTGACGCTGGTGGTCTTACTCCGACCGGCGGCTGTCCCGGGCACCGCAGCGCCGACGCTGCCGCAACGCGCGGTGATGCGGTTCTCGTCGGTCGCGACTGGCGCCATCATGCTTGTCATCGGCACGGGCAGTTACCAGTCCTGGCGCCAGCTCGGCAGTTGGGGGGCGTTCGGGTCCACCGACTACGGCCGGCTGCTGCTGGTCAAGCTGGGAACCGTGGGACTCATGCTCGGGGCCGCGTCGCTGTCCCATCGATGGGTCAGCCGGCATCGGCGAGTGCTGATGGGAGTCGGCGCAGCAACCCGAGCGGTTGATGGGGCAGCGGGTGTGGCCGGACGTCGTCGCCACGGTCTGCGGGGAGAAGACACGCTGCGACGAAGCGTGCTAGCTGAAGCAGCGCTCGGCGCTGTGGTGCTGGGCGTGACCGCGTTACTGGTTAACGCAGAACCTGGCCGCACAGCGACCGCCCCGGCGCCAGGTCCCGCGCACCATGTCGTCGACTACGACACCGGCGGGCCGGGCGGCCAGGGGGAGCTCGCCGTCGACATCGATCCGGCCGCTACCGGACCCAATATCATCCACGTCACCGTTGAGGATCCCACCAGCGCTCGGCGTGACGTGGCAGAGCTGCGATCAGAGCTGATCTTGACCGCGCGTTCGCTCGGTCCCTTCCCGGTACCGCTGCGCCGTACTGAGCTGGGGGTGTATGAGGCCACGGGGGTCCAGCTGCCGTACCGCGGCGCCTGGACTTTGCAGATCACCGTGCGGACTTCGGACATCGATGAGACCACCGTGGCCGTCCCTGTCGACGTGCGCTAGGTCAGTGGCCGGTCGCGGGCCGGAAGCTGTCGACGATGTGGTTCACCGGTGGTAGCACCACCTTGGGATCGGAATCGGCTGCGGTGAACACCGCGATCGCGTAGTTGGCCGGATTGTTCTCGACGGTGATCGCAAGAAAGCGAATGCTGGTGTTCTTCTCGTTATCCCCGACGCCGCCGTAGATCAGAGCGGTTCGCGAGCCGACGGTCTTGGCTTCCGGTGGGATCACCTGCACGTTCTTGTAGTGGCTGGCGACCTCCTGGAAGAACTGGGTGCCGACGTTGGGTATCGGCCCGACCCCGCCGACGCCAAGGGTGACCACAGTCTCCTTGTCAGGGCTGGTCACCGTGGTGGTACGGCCGTCTTGGGTGGTTGTCCAGCCGTCCGGGGCGTCAAAGCGGTACTGGCCTGCTGAGTTGACCACCTCGTGAGTGTCAGCGGACCCGCCGGTGATGCTGCCACCGTTGAGTACCAAGGCGATCACGCCGCAGATGACAGCCAGCAACAAGGCAACAATACCGATCAGAGCAGGAATCGGTCGGCTGCGCATCCGGTCCATCCCGGGCAGCCGGGCAATCCAAGGCAGCTTAGAGATCAAGGTATCCATGAGGGCGCCGATCGTAGTGGGGACAGTGGGTAGACATGCCAGCGGGGGCCGGCGCATCTCGCCGACCCCCGCTGAAGGTTGTACTCAGATAGTGCTAGGCATTCAGACCGTGCTTGCCAGCCCGACGGCGGGTGCCCGCCACAGTCAGCGCGCCCAGTCCGGTGAGCAGGAACCCACCGGCCAGCAGCCCGGCAACATCGGCACCGGTCTGAGCCAACTCGGGGCCGCCGCCACCGTTGTTCTCGCCGTTGCCGTGCTCTTCGCCCTTGTTGCCGTGGTCTTCGCAGTGCTCGCCGTGCTCTTCGCCCTTGTTGCCGTGGTCGTCGCAATGGTCACCCCTGTTGTGGTGATCATTGTCCTCGTTGGTCTCGTGGGCGAGGGTCTCGGACTGGCCGAGAACCACCAGCAGAACCCGGTTGAGCACATCAAGGCGCAGCGCCTCTTGCGCACTGCCAGCGCCCTTGGGGTTCTTGAAGATAACCGACTTGCCCTGGTTGAGCAGCAAGCACAGGATTGCGGAGTCACCGCAGTGGTCAGGAAGAGCCAACCCGAACGGAGCATCCAGCAGGTAGGTCGACTTACCGTTGCTGTCGATACCCAGCAGGAACGAGTGACGCTCAGTGTCCGGCTTGTCCGACCGCGACTTGGAGTCGGAGTGGACTGCCTCGACGCCGAGCCCCTGGCATGGGGTGGTCAGCTTGTCACGCTTGCCGATGCACAGGTTCAGCAACTCGTTGGCAGAGTCGGCCTTGGTGTGCCCGTGCTCCTTGTCCCGCTCGGCGATACCGAGGCCTTCGGCAACACCCAGGGACAGGAGCCCGTTGCACTCGTAGGAGGCGGTGACATCCTTGTGGTCCCTGCCCTTGTTGAGGAGGCACAGAGCCGCAACGCCACCACGGGCAGCAGCGAGGGAGTTGTCGTGATCCTCGGTGGCCACGGTGTTGTGGTAGAGCAGGCTCAAGCAGAGCAGCCCACCAGTGGAGCTGCACAGTTTGAGCGCGTCACCGTTGTCGCCTGACCGGTGGTGGTCGCGGGAGTCCGCGCTGGAACCGACGATCCGGCTACCACCCAGACCAAGCACGGTGGAGTCGGCGTGCGACTGACCGTTGTCTTCGATGGTCGCGTCGTACCTGGTGATGTCCAGCAGGCGCGACTTCAGCAGATCGACCTTGCC
>Ga0070741_10021024_pt1 | contig 10199 bp, 15 predicted proteins | sample Coa_R1_4_FD_66440 | JGI IMG/M metagenome (GOLD analysis project Ga0070741, IMG submission 66440) | Surface soil microbial communities from Centralia Pennsylvania, which are recovering from an underground coalmine fire - Coalmine... | ecosystem: Environmental > Terrestrial > Soil > Unclassified ...
AGTTACGACTCCCTCCGGCTGGGAACGCAGCCAAGCCAAAGCCTCCACTTCATCGAATGGACGGGTTGGAATGGTTTCGGTCATGATGAGAGGCTGCTCCTTGTGTATCGGCCGGCACGACCGTATGAACGTCCTCGGCTGACCGCTCCGGCGATGAGGCTGACTAGAAGCGGACGCAAAATCGAACGCTATTGCGACCGAGACCACGGCGGCTGGTCAGAACTGCCCCTAGTGCCCAGCTCTCGGTATTGTTCATGAACCTTCTCGAGCGGACCGATGCAAAAAAGGAACGGCGGTGATGCGCCGGCGCTGAGTGCCATGGCTGCTAGCGTCCAACATAGGTGCCACGTGGGAAGCTGCAGCTGAATGGCCAAATTGCGCGCCATTGCACGCTGCAGCCTTCCGATAGGTGCGGGACGCTTGGTGATGACGCGGCCCCATCACGCCGGCTGCGCGCGATCTCCATCCTGATAACCGTCATCCCTTCTGGCGGTGGTACCAGATCGCGCAGCGCGCTAGGCTCGGGCACCTGGTTGACGGCGCCGTCGGCGAGTATCACTCGTCGCGAGTTGCGGCGTTTGCGAACGGTCAGACCGAACTGGACCCGCCAGCGGAAGAGTTGGCTGGTGGCGATGCATACGGCAGCAAACACACACCGCAACGCCATGCTTTTTCTTCTCCTGCACCATCGCCCCCTTTGCTCGTTGGTGAAACGCTGACGGTTCGACCGCCTGTCCGTTCCATGCGGTGTCAAGCGATACTTGCAGCGCGCGCAATTAGCAGCGCTGCTCAATTGCGCCGTACACTCCGATGACGCCGGGAACGCCAATCCATTTCGCTGCCATATTGTTTCAGCGATCGCGTCAAATGCGCAGCGCATGCGGTGAGAGACTAGCGCCGTGGCATGCTCGGCATGTTCCATTCCGCCGAAGGTCATCGCTTCGACAAGCATGCCCAGAACACCTGAAGAGCAGTCGGACCGCTGTTCGTGCGCACGCTGTAACAATAGCGACGAGGCCTGCTTTGGCGCTTCGGCGGCTGCTTCTTGTGCTGGCGCTTGGGCGTTTTTCCCGCGCAGGATCCAGGCAGCCATGTTGGGGAGAGGGCGAGGGTGATGCGAGGGAGTGGAGCGAGGGAGTGACGGCAAGATAAAGCGAACTTGCGTTCGCAAGCATTCACACTCCGACTGCGGTCGGAAGTGCTTGTCTGCACATTGGTTTTGCGCGACTTGCGATAGGGTGTCGACAGTGCCACGCAAGTTGTGCGGATGGCTCGGTTCGAACTTTCCTGATGGATTTCAAGCCTCCAAGCGATGTCTCCCGCAATGTGCGTCCATGAGAGCACCCGCTGTTTGTTCGCCAGACTACGCATCGATGCGATTTAAAGCGACCGCTGTTGGGTGCTCTTGTGCGGGCTCATTTCCATGTCAATCGTCTCGCTATGGCGAGGGATGAGAGTGAGAATTTTCGGGTCAGGCCGGGGCGGTCCCACGCTGGTGGAGCGCGGCTCAATCCGAGGACGCAGCCGTTCCTCAAGCAGGTTCAGATCGCGGTGCGCAAGGCAGGCGGCGATCCTCGGCGGATAGGTTCGGGAGCGGGCTCGGCCAATAGCCGGGAAGGAGGCAGGACGGGCCGGTTCAACGCGCGCGGCCGGGGCGCAAAGGCCGTTGCCTCGTTTGCTCAGCAGGGCAGCGATGGTGCGTGGCAAACAGATTCGGCCGGTCGCTTCCGCGCGCGAAGGGTGGTGGTCAAGGCCAGGGTGATCCGGGTCAATCCGCAAGGAAAGGGCGCGCGGGGTCCGAAGATGCGCGGGACGATGAGCAGAGCCGTCGATGCCCATCTGCGTTACCTTGAACGGGATGGGGTTACGCGTGACGGCGAGCGGGGCAAGGCCTATTCCGCTTTTGAGAACGAAGCCGGCGGCAAGGCCTTTGTGGAGCGTGGCCGGGAAGATCGCCATCAGTTTCGCTTCATCGTGGCGCCAGAGGACGCAACCGAGATGGCTGACCTTCGCGGCTTCACCCGGGACCTCACGCGCCAGATGGAACTGGATCTCGAGACCCGCCTCGACTGGATCGCGGTCGACCATCACAACACCGGCCACCCCCATACCCACGTGATCGACTTGCGACCCGGGGAGGGCGCGACTTTCCTCGTCCGGGAGAACCGCAACCTCGTGATCGGCCGGGTGCAGCACCTGCAGCGCTATGGAATAGCCACGGAGCTTGAGCCGGGGCGATGGTACCTTTCCGACCGCGGGAAACAAGTCCTGAAGGATCTGGACCACCGCAACGAGGCCATCAACTCGATCCATCGGGCGCTCACCAAAAATGGTCTCGCCGAGGAGCGTGGTGTCGGCTAATTCGCGCTTCACGGTGAAGCCTTAGGCGAGAAGATCGTCGGCCGGGTGCTGGGCAAAGGCGTGGCTGGAGACGAGATGGGTGAGCGCGTTCATCTGATCGTCGACGGCATCGATGGCCGGATCCATCACATGGAATTCAAGGACCCGAGCGGAATCTAGGAGCTAGGGCGAGACATGATCATTGAGGTCGCGCCCATTGTGTCCGGCCCAAGACCTGCTGACCGCAACATCGCCAGCAATGTCGAGGAGCGCAACGACATCTACCGGCCGAGCCGCCACCTGGAGCGTATCCGCGACAACTTTGAGCGGCAGGGCAAGGACCCCGAAGCTTTCGTGCGTTCCCACGCTCGCCGCCTGGAAGCGCTGCGGCGGTCAGGCCTTGTCGAGCGGATCGATGCCGATCATTGGAAGGTCCCCAAGGACATCGTCGAGCGTGGGCAGGCCTATGACCTCACCCAGGGCGGCGACGGGCTGAGAATACGCACGCTTTCGGCCATCGGCCTCGACCGGCAGATTGCCAGCGATGGCGCAACCTGGCTGGACCGACAGATGATTACCAATGACCCTTCGGACCTCCGAGACAGCGGCTTTGGCCGGGAGGTCGGCAAAGCCATGAATCGGAGGGCGCAACGACTCGTGGAGATGGGTCTCGCAACCGTCAAGGACGGCAAAATCCGCGTCCCAGTCGACACCGTGGCGACTCTTGAGCGACAGGAGATTGAGCGCGTCGGCCATCAGATGGCGAGAGAGCGCGGGCTAACCTACATGCCAGCAAACGCTGGCGAGTATGTCAGTGGTCGCCTCGCTGGCGTCGCCAGCCTCGTCAGCGGACGCTTCGCCATGATCGACAACGGGCTCGGCTTTCAGCTTGTGCCCTGGCAACCCCTCCTCGAGAAGCACATCGGCCAGCACATCAGCGGCCTCCAGCGTGATGATGGTGGCATCGAGTGGACGTTGGGAAGGAGACGAGGCCTGAGCCTCTGACCGAGCATACGAAATCGGATTAAATTCGCCGGCTCGCGTAAGAGGCGCCAGTTGGCCGACTGATAAGGAAATGAGAGAAAGCTTATCAGTTGCCGATGAGGTAGCCACGAAGCAGTCGTTCTGCATTTTTAGCGTTGCCCTCTCAAGGTTGAAACAGGGGGGTGATTCTTCTAGGGAGCGCCACATACACTTCGCCCTTCCGCCAAGCTATTGAAGCGTCCGGCACGTCCTAGAGCTTCCTAACGGGGGCAAAAACATTCCGGCCATTCCGAGAGGTGTGGTTCGGGTGATCCCATTCCGAGATCGCAGAAGCCGAAAGCCATGTCGTTGTCTTCGGGAGCGAGTTCGGTCAGCAGCCACGTCGCGGCGCCGCAGGAGGTGAAGAGTTTGGCGACCGGCTTGTAATCGACGACGCCTTGATCTTTAGTCGATAGCTCCCAATTCGTGCGGCCGTTCTCAAGTATCTGGCGCGTGAGGTCTGCGGGGGCAAGGGGCGTGTGTTCTTCGTTCCGTTTGTGGTTTTGAGTGCGAGCAACGACGCGCTTAAAACCAATGGACAGCCTCTTGCGGCGAGCGTGGGCTCAAGCCTCTGCGGGGAGCCCCCGCACGAGGGGAGCCCCCGCACGAGGGGCCCCATTAAAAAAAAGCATGGGGATGCGGGTGGATGCCCGCAGACTCTGTGAAGGGCTTGAACCCGCGCCGCGGTGTCCCCGACTTCACTATGGAGCGTGCCTCAACGCGTCTTAGGCGAGTATCGTCACCCGTAAGGGCGGAGACGCCAAAGGCGGCTCGGGTGAGAGATAGCGAGCTAGAGCCGTGCGGCGCGAGGACTTCAGCCGAGGGCCGTCCCCCTAAAGGGCTTGCACCAACCGCCGGTACTGATTTCTATTGCGGCATGGGACAGAAACAGGCGGCAGGCTGGATAGCGGATCGCCAGAAGTACGCGCTCCTGGGCCTGAACGTGAAGGTGACGGACCCGAAGGTCGGAACGCTGGACCTTGGCCCCCATTTCCAGATCATTGGCGGTCCGGATTTCAAGGTGCCGGATCAATGGCGTGAATGGCTCGGGAGCATCCGTATTGAGGAGGTTGAGGCCTGCGATCTCTTCATCGCCTGCAAGGTGAGCTCGGCCACACCGGATATCCTGGACGGCGAGAACAATGTCCTGACCCACCGGCTGTGGGCTTTCTATCGCGGGCTGCTTCTCAGCAGCACCTTCGCCACGGCGCACAAGCCGGTGATCCTGACGGGCTCCTGCCGCGACGGCGAAGTAGGCCTGCGCCAGGTGCAGGATCTCGACCCGCCGGTCCCGAATGACTTCCACCCTATCCCGACGTCTCGGCGGAGATGTTCGAGGCGGCGGCGATTATGGCCGAGCGGTACGAGCGCATGACGGCGACGCGGCAGGGCAGCGACCGCTGGCGGTTCAATCGCGTGCTGCACCTTTATTCTCAGACGCGGGCGGAAGAGCAACTGCTGGAGCGCATCCATCAGTACACGCGCTGCATCGACGGCTTCGTGACCACGGGACCCGGGCAGGGCCTGAAACAATTCAAGAGCCGGACCGAGCTGTTCATCGGACCGCGCCATCACGATCTCATGGGCGAGATCTACGACGTGCGGAGCTCGGTCGAGCATCTGCACGAAGACCGCTATCTCGATCCGCTGACGCGTCCGGTGCAGGTTGACCTTACAAAGAAGGAAGCGGTCATCGAGCACATCGCCCGCACGACGCTGGCGCGCATCGTAATGAACGATCACCTCTGGGCGCATTTTACCAGCAAGACGGCGCTTGGGGATTTCTGGGCCAAGCCGGTGGACGAACGCCGGGCGATCTGGGGACCACCGATCGATCCGATGGAAGCGCTAGCCGAGTTTGACGAGCGCTATCTGCCTAAAGTCGGCGAGCGGTAGGGCGCCGCACTGCCAGGTCTCGTTACGCCTCGCCCGCTTTTCAAGGCGGAGCCAGGAGAACGGCCGCCGCTAGAGCGAAGCGGCGGCTGTCCCAACAGCATCGATTCGCTCCCACTACTGATCGCACGACGTACGGGGGGCGTGACAGTCCATGAAGCGATCACGAGTGCCACGGCGACGGTTGATGGCTTCCTTAAGGTTGTCAGCGCTAAGATCTGCAAATAGGATTCGCTTTGGCTTTAGGGAAAGCAGATGACGATGTTGTCGTTTTGCTAGGGGGACCCGAATGGGCAGAAGCAGAAGAAGAACAAATGCCTCCTCGCCCATGGGGCAGCAAGGCCTGGTCATCGGGTTCGATCTGTCGCCCGCCTTGATTGCTTTCCGGCGCACCGCCGGCGATGCGAACCGTCATCTCAATACGCTGTTGGTAGCGTTGGAAACTCTTAAGGCGAATACACCCGTCAGACCAAACGGGTTGGCCGTTCCGTGGAGCAAGCCCGAAGTGAAAAAGGAATGGGACGACAGCCGCGATTATGTTTTGAAGGGATGCATGGTCGCCTTGGTCGATGGGCTCGATCAATACATGCGCGTTGTGTCCCGAATTCCCGGACTGTCTGCGCCTGAGCTTGACGACGTATTGAACGGGCGCAAAAAAGCCGGGGAGCAGCGACGGCCAACCGTGGCTGAACGGTTTGAGGCTCTATCGAGCCATTACCCAACGACCGTTCCGCCCGAATATATCGCGGCATTGCATCTGCTCGTCACGTGGCGAAATCGCTTCGTGCATCACGATTATCGCTTCCGCCTGCCTCCTTCGATCCATAAGGGCCTGACGGCGTCAGCTGCAAGCTTCGCGAAAGACTTCCAGGGAACGGACATCGCAAATGCGTTGAAGCGCTTCGGGTCACGGGAGCCGCCCACGCTGGGTGATCTTGCCTTTCTGACAGCGATCGCCCAGAGAGCGGTCCGTCTCATGGACGAGCACCTTCTGCACATTCAGAATGGTGCCGACTATGCGATGTCACTGATGCGTTATCTGATTTCCGCCAGCGAGGAACCTGAGGCCGTCGTTGAGAATACGTGGATGTATGGCGGCAAACGGTCCGTCGGCCGGGTTCTCGCTCAGTTTTTCGACAACGGCTGCAATCAGGACCCTGGTCTTCCTGCTCACGCGCCGAGTATCACGCGGAAAGAGATGGATCAGCTCTTCGCGTTCGGGCGTATCCGAGCACGGCATCTGTTCGGCACCGCGCAATAACAGGACGGCCGCTGCCAGAGCGAAGCGGCGGCGGCGGGAAGATGGCACCCGCTTTCGGGGCGGTGATAGCGACGCCGGCATGGAATGACGGCGGGACCCGACAGCGAGTGCAGTCGCGAGACCGGCTAACAAGGCACCCGCGCGACGGGCAGTGATAGCGGTACCGCGAAGCGGCAGCCCTTCGTGCGAGTGCCTCCAGCGAGCGACACCGCAGCCCGTTTTTCGCTTTTCTCTGGTGGCTCGCGGCGGTCTAATGGACGGATGAGCGATCCTGATACGATAGCTGGCCCGGAAGGCGTGGTGCCCTATAGCCCTGCTTGGCTGAACGCATTGAGCGAGACAGAACGAAAATCGCTTCCGATCCGCAATTTCTCCCGCGCTCGTCATGATGATGGCGGGGGTCATGTGACCTGGCTGCTCTGGAGCGTCCAAGAGAAGGACAAACTTACTCCGCTTGAATTCCGGCAAGGCTCGGTCTTCTTCCTTGATTGCGGACGCGGTCCTTTCGCGGTCACGGCTGGGCATGTCTTCGATCAGTGGGTGCGGGATCGTGCGGAACGGCGCATTCGCGGCTACCAGATCGGAAACCTCGGCTTCGATCTCGAAGAGCGACTAATCGACAGTGGCGCGGACCGCAAGATCGACATCGCAACCTTCCGCATTTCGCCAGCAGAGATCGCGGCCCTCGGCAAAAGGGTCGTTTCCGGCACGGATGGCGCATGGCCGGCGCCGCCAAACGTCGGCGAAGCAGTCTACTTCGGCGGTTTTCCGGGCGCCGAGCGGATCGAGATCGCGCCGCTTGAGTATTCGTTCGGATTGCACAGCGGTATGGTGCCGCTGACCGATTTCACCGATCACCAGCTCGGATGCAGCTTTGACAGGCGTTACTGGGTTGACGTTCGCGGCCAAGGATTGCCGCCAGTCGGCTATGACCTAGGGGGCGTTTCGGGCGGACCAATGCTTCAACCGGTCTACCAAGACGGGGCTTGGGGCTGGCGGCTGGTAGGCGTGATCTCGGAGGCCATCATGATGCAGGAGTTCGAGCGCATCACCGCAGTGCGCGCGCACTACATCCTTCCAACGGGGCATATCGGTCGATGAGGAATGCGCAAACCAACGTGAAAGCCGCAGGATTCAACACACGGCTTGCCGAAGGCGAAAAATACGCCATGCTCGGCCTGAACCTGAAATACGACCACGCTCGGTCTCGCACACATCCAATACAACGATCTGCGGGCATGAATGCGACATCCCGCTCGATATCGACAAGGAGGAGCTCGAGCTTCGGCTCCGCGTCTTCGGTGACAACCATTTCGGCGTAGCTCCGACCATTCGCCTCCACGGCGTGGAATTCAAGCCTTGCGGTTAAGCCCCCGAAGGCAATCTTTGCCGCGGGCGAAGGCATGCCCAATGATCGAGCGATCTAGGGCGCAGGAAAGCCACTTGGCCGATGGAGGAACTAACGCTCCGCGGTTCCGGTTTCTAAACAGCTTCAGCGATGACGGTGGTCTCGGTATGCGCATCTGTTTGAACGCGCTCAAGATCGCTCTTGCCGTGCTTAGCTTTGCGAATACGGGAGACTTGAAGGGGCAAGCTTGCCAGGGTTGCATTTGCAACGGCAGCAAGCAGGTCCACCCGGTCGCCAGCCCGGAGGAGTGCAATCAATCAGTTGGGTCAAAGAACTAAACCGCTCGCGCGGTAGGGCGCCGGGGTGGCGACACGGCCAAATTGATCAAGCATCCTGGCCCCCAGTTATTACGATCCAAAGTGAAGGCACACGCATGCCCAGTGCTTACGGGCAAACCGGCAAGGGACGACGACTGGATGGATATGTTGGGCCCCAGCTGGTGCGCCCTGTCCTGCCGGTCTACTATGAGTGCATGCTGCGGCACTGGCGGCCTGTCTACACAGTCTCTCTCCTAGAAGACGCCGAGGGACACAAGGTTGCGTATGAGCGGCTACTCCTCCCATTCGGCGCAGGGAGCGAGGCCACCAGCATCATCGCTTCTCCAAAAACTATCAGCATTGATGGCCGATTTGAGATGCGAGACCTGATGAGGCGCACCGATATGGTAGCTGCGCCGACGACCCGCGTCGTGATTGATCGGGGAGCCCTTTCACGCATTACGGCGCCCATCTTGGACTGATGACATCGTATTCGAGTGACACACTTTTGTTCGAGACCTGCAAATTGTGTTCCCACCCGCGTTCTAGCGGCTCCGCTAAAAAATCCTTACCGAACCAGCTGGCTTTCCGAGCCTGCCACCTGCATCGTCTGGTGCATCGCGGCGGCGAGCATGTCGTCAATGGGAAGGATCGCAAGCCACGATCGCTCGTCGAAAACTCTGCGGGCGCGAAACCGTATCGAGCACGACAACACGCAGCTCAGCCCCAACGGAACCGCTGTGTCGCGTCGCCATTGAAAGACGGTGGGTTGAGTGCGCCTTCATTCTGAAGGCGCTGCGCGGCGCCGAGGATCGAGCCGCCGTATCGATGATGTCACCGAACATGATGACCCGACGGCCTTCACCGGTTCGCCAAACGACGACGAGCGGGCGCGACACTCCGTTATCACGCTCCTTCAACGGTCGCGATCTGGTAGGGCGAACCGATCGCTTTGCGGATCCGGCGCGCCTCAGGACGACGGGGATAGTTAGGGAGCGATCGCCGGCTCAGGTCGATTGCGTCGCATTGCCCTGGACAAGGTTCGAATTGCCAGTCACCGGATCAGTGATCACGTTACCGACGATGGCCTTGCCGCTTCCGCTCAGCATGAACTTGGTGTTGCCGATGCGGAATGACGAATTGCCAATCAGTACCTGCTGATACTGCGTGGTGGTTCCGCTCTGATATTTGACCCGGGCTCGGAAGCCCGACACGTCCGAAATCTGGAAGTCGAATTTCTGGCCGTTGGAATAGGTCCCGCTCCAACTGCCCTCATAGTTCTTGGCATCGACCGGCGTGTACTTGACGTTGGGCGTCGCCAGCGGAGCCGATGCGTAGGCGCTTCCGAGGACGCTGAAGATGTCCGACATTGCGCTGGCGGCTCCGCGGCTGGGGTTAGTTGTCGCTGCCATTACAACCAATGACGGTTAAACGCGGGTTAAGCGGTGCCACATCTGGCTAACGGGATTGCCACCACCTTGAGGACGATTAGCGTCGCCGGCGCGGTCGCGGTATGGGCTCAGCTCACGTTCTACCTGCGGGCGCTACCGCCCTGATTCTGTCGTCTCGCCCCTGCTTCGATACGGTCTCCTCCAGTTCATATGAGAGTAGCTCAATTCGTTCGTGGGCTATCCGCCGACACGAGGCCAAGCCGAACGCGTTTTCCGCGCCCGGCGGCAATGTTTACGTCGCCGATGCGTTGCTCTACCTCGTCAAAAATACCGAGGAGCTGGCCGGTACGCTCTATCATGAAGTGTCCCACACCAGCGCATCTGGAAACGCAACGGATCGCCGAACGCGTGATGTCGCAGAATGTTGAGCCAGATCAACAAGGAGGAGGCTGTTCCCCTCATTATTATTTGTACTTCGTGCTAGTTGTCTCCAGCCGACGCTGGGCGTCGGGTGGTGTTAGAGAGTGATTCAACGTGAATCTGCTACGTCGGGATCGACCGGGCTTCTTTCGCGGTCGTTTGGCAGCACTACGAGGCGCAAAACGTGAGCAACGAGTTCGGGCAGT
>Ga0070741_10021025_pt1 | contig 10198 bp, 9 predicted proteins | sample Coa_R1_4_FD_66440 | JGI IMG/M metagenome (GOLD analysis project Ga0070741, IMG submission 66440) | Surface soil microbial communities from Centralia Pennsylvania, which are recovering from an underground coalmine fire - Coalmine... | ecosystem: Environmental > Terrestrial > Soil > Unclassified ...
GCCGATCTGCTTCGTCGCTCGTCGTCAACGATGGATCCCCATCGCCTCCTCCTCGCTCCTCGCATCTCGGCCGCAAGCGGCACCAGCGAATGGCAAGGGATTTTTGAAGCACTACACTAGTTCCTGACTCCGCGCTCATGGCCTGTACATCTCGCTGAGCGCACTGCTCCACTCGATTCGAACCGTCGCGAACGAATTTGCGTCGAGCGATCGAGTGCCGTCTCCGCCACGGCGAGATCCTGGCCGTGTGCACGCGCGATCTTCGCCGCGATCCGCTCGTAAGGCGTGCCTTCGAATTCGCCGGAAAACATGCCCGAGTCGCCAGAGCAGCTTCACGTTCTCGATTTCGTGCAACAGCAGGAGCGCGCGAAGCAACGGTGCGCCCTTCGGATCGTGCCGGATCGCCGCGGTGTATTCGCGAAGCAATCTCTGCATGGGATGCTCGAGATCAAGGGCCGCCCGGCCATCACGGCCGCACCTCGCTCACCAGCTTCAGATAGAGCTTCACCGCCTCATCGAACTTCCGCCGGCCTGCCTCGGCCAGCGCGGCCCGATACTGCTCCTGCTGCCGCTGCAGTTCCGCCACCCGCGCATCCCCGCCGGCGCGGATGGCCTGTAACTCCCGCTCGAGCGCATCAATGGCCTCCTTCCGGCGCGCTTCGATGGCCTTGTCGCGCTCGGCGCGCGCGGCCGTCAGATCGCGCTGGCGCCGCTGCTCGGCCTCCGCCACACGGGCGCGCCCCTCCTCGTCCGCCGAGACAATCAACTCGAGATCGGAATGCATTCACTCTCCGAGCTGACAGTGCTCCCGGCGGCTCGAATGCGCGATGGAGCAGAGCACACATCAATGTGACGGGAACCCTGGGAGTCTCACAGCTTCGTGTGACGGCTACCAGCGCCCCATCGGGCAGTGGCGTTCTACCTTGAAGACGTGTGGAAGTTGGGCCGAAATGACCTGAGGTGAAGATGAATGTTGGCAGCTCTTCTCCTGCTGTCACTGGATATCGCGCAACTTCTGCATCGTGACGTCGTCGCCGGCGAGAGGATCTACGACCCTTCGGGCGTGAGCACGTTCTACGCGCGTCGTGAGCATCGGCCGGCATGGGATGCCCGGTCGACGGCGGCGCTTGTGGCGGCGATCGATGCGCTCGCCGGCGACGGTCTCAATCCCGATCGCTATCACCGGGATGCACTTCTGCGGCTTCCGCAGGGCGGGGAGCGGGACGTGCTGGCCACGGATGCGTTTCTGGCCGCCGCGGCGCACTTATCGCGCGGCGTGGTCGATCCCGAGTTCGAGCGGCCTCCGTGGTGCGTGCTTCCGCCGAAGAGCGATGCCGCGGCCATCCTTCAGGCAGCGCTCGATAACGACAATATCCAGGAGACGCTTGCAAGTTTTGCGATCCGCCACGAGGGCTACGTCCGGTTGCGGCAGGCTCTGGCCGTCTATCGTGAGATCGCCCGGAGTGGAGGATGGCCCGAGGTGCCGCCGGGTCCCGCCCTGCGCCTCGGCGACGACAATCCGCGCGTGGCCGTTCTTCGCAAGCGATTGTCCTCGCTGCACGAGAGCACGCTGTTCGACGCGGAGTTAGAGGCACTGGTGCGCCACTTTCAGTCACACCATGGAATCACGGTCGACGGCATCGTCGGACCGGAAACACTGCGCGAGCTGAACGTTTCCGCGGCCGAGCGCGCGCGACAGATCGCTCTGAACATGGAGCGGTGGCGCTGGATGCCGGAAGATCTCGGCGAGAGCTACATCCTCGTGAACATCGCCGCTTTCCGGCTCCAGGTCGTGGAGCACGATCGTACGGTGCTGATCATGAAAACGGTCGTCGGCAAGCAATACACCCGCACGCCGTTTTTTGCCGCACGCATCGCGCAGGTGGTCATCAACCCCTGGTGGAACGTGCCGGACGACATCGCGGCGAAGGAGCTCTGGCCGAAACAGCGCCGCGATCCGTCTTACCTGAGGCGAGAACACATGGTGGTGACGAATGGGCGCATCCGCCAGCGTCCCGGGCCCTGGAATGCCCTCGGCCGCCTGAAGTTCAACATGCCGAACCGTTACAACGTCTACCTGCACGACACTCCCGAAAGGTCGCTCTTCGAGTGGCCCGTGCGGGCATTCAGTCACGGCTGCATCCGGCTGGAAAAGGCGCTCGATCTTGCGGTTTACCTCCTCCGCGACCAGCCGCGGTGGACGCGGGATGCGATCGAGGCGGCGATCGCGTCAGGGAAAGAACGGACGATCGGATTGACGAACCCGGTGCCGGTGTACGTTCTCTACTGGACAGCGTGGGTGGCGGACGACGGAGAGGTGGAATTTCATCGCGATGTCTACGGGCGCGACGAGGCGCTGGCCGAGGCATTCGGGAAATCGAAATCGATGTAATACGGCGCGAGCGGCAGGAGCCGAATCGCACCGGCCGCTCGCGGGAACAGCCACGACTTCGGTGCCGCTAGGCCGCCGAGGCGAGCTGCTTGTTGACTTCGACCTTGATGGAGCGCGGCTTTGCCCCTTCCTTCTTGGGCAGGTGCACTTCCAGCACGCCGTTGACGAAGGTCGCGGAGATCTTGTCCGCGTCGACATTGGGCGGAAGGGTGAACGTGCGCAGGAACGACCCGTACGATCGCTCGATTCGCCGGTATCCTTCCTCTTCTTTCTTCGTTTCGGCTTTTCGTTCCCCCTTCATGGTGAGGACGCCGTTCTCGACCTCCACGTCGATGTCCTTGGGATTGATCCCGGGGAGCTCCGCCTTGATCATGATCTCGTCTTTGGCCTCCACCACGTCCGACACCGGCATCCAGTCTGCCGTGGTGATGGGTTCCTCGGTGAACATCCGCGAGAAGAGCTGGTCCATACGGTTACGGAGCGTAGCCAGCTCCTCGAACGGATCCCACCGTTCCAGTCTGGCGAGAGGATCCCTTCGTTCAAATCTTGTCAGCAAACTCATCGAAGTCCTCCTTTTCAGGCGGCCATTTTTCGATCGGCCGCCATTTGACCGCAACCTAGGTCCGGAAGGGGCTGGAGGGATGTGCAATCGTCACACAACCGCGTGAGGTGTTCCCTCCCATTCGAATCTCATTGCAATCATCTTGCTTGACGAGCGTATTCGAGGATGGCCATGACACACGACGAGTTTGTGGGACAGGTTCAACATCGGGCTCATCTTCCCTCGCGCGGCGACGCGGAACGTATCATCCGTGCCACGCTGGAGACATTAGGCGACCGCCTGCTACCTCACGCGGCCGAGCATCTTGCCGCGCAGCTTCCGCGCGAGCTGGCGCATCATCTGAAAGACCGTCACTTCGAGCATCTCTCGCTCAAGCGATTCTATGAGCGCGTCGCGGAACGGGAAGGGAGCGACGTCGAGAAGGCGGCGTTCCATGTGCGATGTGTCTTCGACATCCTGCGCCTGGCCGTCTCCGCCGGCGCGATGCAGAAGCTGCGTCTCCAGTTGCCCGAGGAATTTCTCCCGCTTTTCGACACGCCGAAGGAACAACCATGAACGCGGAACATCTCGAGACTCTTCTGGAAATCGCTCATCCTCTTACCGGAGCGGCGACCGACTACGATCCGCTGATCCGGCTCGCGGCGGGTGCCGAGGTGGTCCTGCTCGGCGAGGCCACGCACGGAACTCACGAGTTCTATCGTGCCCGCGCCGAGATCACCAAACGCCTGATTCGGGAGCTCGGCTTCTGCGCGGTGGCGGTCGAAGCGGACTGGCCGGATGCCTATCGAGTGAACCGTTTCGTGCGCGGTGAGTCCACTGACGAAACCGCGGAAGCGGCCCTGTCCGGCTTCAAGCGCTTTCCCCAATGGATGTGGCGGAACGCGGACGTTCTCGACTTCACCGGCTGGCTTCGAGAGTACAACGACGCCCTTCCCAAAAACGCCCAGCGCGTGGGGTTCTACGGCCTGGATCTTTACAGTCTGCACGCTTCCATCGAGGCGGTGACCCGCTACCTCGAACGCGTCGATCCGCCGGCCGCGGAGCGCGCAAAACGGCGTTATGCCTGCTTCGATCAGTTCAAGGCCATGGACGAGTATTCGTTCCGCACCGCGGTCGGACTCACACCTTCCTGCGAACGCGAAGTCCTCGATCAACTCGTTGATTTTCGCCGGAACGCCGCCGCCTATGCGACGCGAAACGGCAGCATCCCGCGCGATGAGTGGTTCTACGCCGCCGAGAACGCGCGTCTGGTGCGAAACGCCGAGGCCTATTACCGTGCCATGTTCGATGGCCCCAATACCACCTGGAATCTGCGCGATACGCACATGGCCGAGACGCTTCGGTCCCTCCAGGGCCACCTGAGTGTTGCCGGGCGGCCCGCTCGGATCGTGGTGTGGGCTCACAACTCGCATGTCGGCGATGCCCGTGCCACGGAGATGGGTCAGGGAGGGCAACTCAACATCGGCCAGCTCGCCCGGCAATCCTACGGGGATCGCGCCGTTCTGATTGGGTTCACGACGTATGAGGGGACAGTTACCGCCGCGTCGGACTGGGAGGGACCTGCCGAGCGCAAAATCGTACGACCGGGACACCCCGACAGTTACGAGTCGCTCTTCTATCAGGTCGATTGTCCCGCTTTCTTCCTGACCTTGCGCGACAAAGCGGCGGTGACGATTCTGGATGAGCCGCGGCTCGAGCGCGCCATCGGCGTGATCTACCGCCCTGACACCGAACGCGGAAGTCATTATTTCTACGCTCGGCTGGGGCACCAATTCGATGCGGTCATTCACTTCGATCGGACGCGAGCCGTGGAGCCGCTCGAGAAGAGCGCGCTCTGGGTGCAGGGTGAGATGCCGGAAACGTATCCGTCCGGGATCTGAGTTCGTCTCAGCGTTTTGGAGAGTTGTGAGCTGACGCACATAGGAATGTGACCGGCGTCTCTGACGGTAGGCGTCATGCATCAGAGATTGCAGCAAGGAGGTATTGACATGCTCTTCGAGGTAGTCATTCCGGAGCCGAGGAGCGCCGATCCCGCCGAGACAGATGAAAAGCTCCGGGAAATGCTCGATTTGTTCGACATGTTCGTCACCGATGAGAACAATCAAAAATATCTCCGGCGGTGGAACTTCGGCGAGCTGGAGAAGCGACTCGCCCATCCGCTGATGCGCGAGCACTGATGCGTGACGCCGGCCCCCCCGGCGACACCCAATGCCATCGGTGAGCCGGGAACGGCCGCGCTATTGCGGCGCTGAGGGTCACCCGTCACTCGAATGGCGTGAGACACGGCATTGACATTGCTTGAGCCCGGATCAGGCTTTGCCTGGCGATTTTCTTGTGTAGCGGAGGTGCCTATGTCAACAGTTTCGACGGCATCGGCGTTTCGCTCGCCACTCGCACCAGCGCATTCGTGCAGTGCGGGGTGTGCAAACTACCCGTTGCCGGCAGATTTGCATGTCCCCTTCGATGAAGTCAAGACGACCATTCGCCGTGAAAAAGGAGAGGTTCTCTTTCACGAATTCGAACCCTGTCACAGCGTGTTCGTGGTCACTCTGGGCCGCATGAAACTGATCACATCTTCCCGGGAAGGCAACGCTCTGATTCTCCGCTTTGCCGGCCCCGGCGACGTGCTCGGCGCCGCGGAAGCGTTGCATGGAACAGCGTACGGCGCTTCGGCAATCGTGTTGGAACCCGTGGTCCTCGCCGCCGTACCGCGCGACACATTCCTGCGCTTCATCAACACGTATCCTGCCGCGGCATTCTGGCTGACGGGCGTATTGAGCGAGCAGTACACCGCGGCGCAACGGCAGGCAAAGTTCATCGCCTTCGGGCAGACATCCGCGGCCCGTCTGGCGCGGCGGCTCCTCGAATGGTCCTCCGAGCACGGCCGGAGCGACACTGACGGAATTCACATTCCCATGCAGGTGACACACAGCGATCTCGCCCAGGCGACCAGTTCGACGAGGGAAACCATTACGCGCGTACTCCGCCTGCTACGGGATCGGGGCGTGGTGGAAAGAAAGCCGGATGAGGTCGTGATTCGTAAACCTGATGAGCTGAAGCGGCTGGCCATGTACTGATCGGTCTGGAGGCGGTGTGGCATGAAACCCTTCGCCATTGCCCACATTCCGGCGCCGACGGACTTGCTGGGAACCTGTTCCCATCGCGAAGTTGTCTTGCGAGGCGGACCCGGGATCGGCCACGTGTCTTGTTCGTCCGGGCGCCAGCCGCAGGGAGCGTGATTGTCATGAAGGGACCTTCTCCCAGGTTCAGGCTCTTTCGCGCCAACTGGAGAATCATGACCTTCTATGAGCGCTTCGAGCAGGTCATCGCCTTGACCGTATCCGTGGTGATCGCCGCCATCGTGGTGGTGGCGCTGATCCAGCTCATCCACACCATCTTCACGCTCCTGATCATCGAGGCCTTCAACCCGTTGGACCACAGAGTGTTTCAGACGGTGTTCGGAATGATCATGACGCTCTTGATTGCCATGGAGTTCAAGCACTCCATTGTCCTGTCCTTGCGGCGGGACAGCATCATCCAGGTCAAAACGGTCATCCTGATCGCGCTGATTGCGCTGTCTCGAAAGTTCGTTATTCTCGACCCCGACATCAGTCCTTCCAAAGTGGCGTCGCTGGCGGGAGCGACGCTCGCCCTGGGGGTGACCCATTGGCTTCTGCGCGAGCGCGACGATCGCATGGCCGGATCCGGGGCGCTGCCGGAATGACCGGTGCGTTTGCACGCTACGCTCAGCATTCCTTGAGCGCATGGGCTCACCGCTTGACGTGATCGCGCTCACAGGCGAGATCACGCCGAAGGGTGACGCAATTTACCGCTTCCTCGGGCACGCCGGCGTAGACGTGAATTCGTGAACAATCGCGAGATCGCCCGTGCTCTACGCGAGATGGCGCTCTTTCTGGAGATGGAGCGCGTGCAGTTCAAGCCGCGGGCATTCGAGAAGGCTGCTCTGGCAATCGAGGCTCTCGACAAACCGGTCGAGGAACTCTGGCGCAAAGGGGGCGTGAAGGCTCTCCGCGAAATCCCCAGTGTGGGCGAAGGCATCTCCGAACGGATCGACGAGTTGTTGCGCACCGGGCGTTGCCGGGAGCTGGAGACGATGCGGCGCAAAACGCCGGTCAATGTCCTCGAGCTGGCATCGATCGAAGGACTCGGAGCCCAGAAGATCAAGCTCCTCTACGATGCGTTGAAGATCCGCACGGTGGATCAGCTCGAGAAGGCCGCCCGAGCGGGAAGGATCCGCAGACTGGCTCATTTCAAGGGGAAGAGTGAGGAGAACATCCTGCGTGCGATCGCCTTCTACCGCGAGGCAACGGCGCGCCATCCGATCGCCACCGTCCTCGATCTCGCGCATTCGATCGAGGCTCGCCTTCGCGGGCTGCGAACGGTTCAACGCGTCGCGATCGCAGGGTCGGTTCGCCGGTGGAAGGAAACCATCGGCGATCTCGACGTTCTCGTGGCCGCCACACGCCCCGACGATGCCGTGCGCGCCTTCACCAGCATGCCCGAGGTCGCCCATCTCTACGCCAAAGGCCCGACCAAGACCATGGTCCGGCTGCGCAACGGCATGGATGCGGATCTGCGGATCATCCCGGACCGCAGCTTCGGTGCGGCGCTTCTCTATTTCACCGGCAGCAAGGCCCACAACATCAAGCTTCGCCGGATGGCGCAGGAAAAGCACCTCAAACTCAGCGAATACGGATTGTTCCGTGGAAGGAAGCTGATCGCCGGAGCGACGGAGGAGGAGATCTATGCCGCGCTTGGTCTCGATTTCATCCCGCCGGAACTGCGCGAAGACACCGGCGAAATCGAGGCCGCCGGCAACGGCAAACTTCCGCATCTCGTCGAACAAGGCGATCTGCGCGGCGATCTCCAGGCACAGACGAAGTGGTCCGACGGGACCTGCTCCATCGAGGAACTGGCGGAGGCGGCGAAGGCGCTGGGGCTCGAATACATCGCCATCACCGATCACACACGCGATCTGGCCATGGCCCGCGGAGCCGACGAGGCCAAACTACGGCGGCAGAACCGCGAGATCCATCAGCTCAACGCCAGGCTGCGGGGGATACGGATTCTGACCGGAGCGGAGGTCAACATCCGGCGGGACGGCTCACTCGACATCGCCGACGATCTGCTCGACCAGCTCGACGTGGTCGGTGCGGCCGTGCACACATGGTTCGATCTCCCGCGCGAGGAGATGACTCGTCGTCTGATCCGAGCTGTCGAGAATCCACGCGTGGACATCCTCTTCCACCCAAACGCGCGGCAGCTCGGTCACAGGGCGGCCGTTGACGCCGACATGGATGCCGTGATCGATGCGGCAGCCCGCAGCGGGACGGTGCTCGAAATCAACGCCCAGCCGGATCGACTCGACCTGACGGACGTGCAGGTGCGCCGGGCCGTGGAGGCCGGCGTGAAGTTGTGCATCGACTCCGACGCGCACAACTCCGGCGATCTCCGCTTTCCGGCGCTCTATGGCGTTCACATGGCGCGCCGCGGGTGGGCGGAGCCCGGAAACATCATCAACACCCTCCCGGCCGAGAAGATGCTGGCCACCCTCAAACCTCGGCCGAAGACGGCGGCAAAATCGAGGCCGGCGCGATCGAGAGCCGCCTCCGCCGCGCGCGTATGAACATCAACGCGGCGCGCCGCCGGATTGCCCGGCTCACCCGCCTGATCAATGAACACGACTATCGCTATTACGTTCTCGATCGGCCGGTCATCTCGGACGCGGAATACGACGCGCTGCGGCGGGAGCTGGAGCGGCTCGAAAAGCAGTTTCCCTCGCTGGTACAACCCGATTCCCCGACCCAGCGTGTCGGCCCGCCGCGGCCGGCTGGTTCGGCATTCCGTTCCGTTGGCCATCGTACGCCGATGCTCAGCATCGAAGCGATCTGGGATGTTCGTGATCTTCGCCGCTTCGATGCCCGCATTCGCAAGGTTGCGGCCCGTCCGGCCTACATGTGCGAGCCGAAATATGACGGACTTTCCTGTTCGCTGACGTACGAACAGGGACTTCTGACCGTGGCAGCGACCCGAGGCGACGGCCGCGAGGGAGAAGACGTCACGGCGAACGTGCGCACCATCCGGTCGGTGCCGCTCCGGCTCAAGGGAAAAGCGCCGGGTTTGATCGAAATCCGTGGCGAAGTCGTCATTCCGCGAAACGAGTTCGCCAGGCTGCGAGGATTTGCCAACGCGCGCAATGCTGCCGCCGGTTCACTGCGCCAACTCGATCCGCGAGTCACCGCATCGCGGTCGCTCCGTTTTTACGCCTGGGGAGTCGGAGCATGCACCGGCTGGGACCCGAAGACGCAATCCTCTCTGTTGCGCGGCTTGCAGAAGTTCGGATTTCGTGTCGACGCACATACACGGCTCTGCCGCTCTCTGGAAGCAATTGAGCGTTTTCACCGTGAAATGAGCGCCGCGCGTGAAACGCTGCCGTTCGAGATCGACGGCATCGTCATCAAGGTCGACAGCCTCGAACTGCAGAACCGGCTCGGAGCCTCGGCACGGGCCCCGCGCTGGGCCATCGCCTGGAAGTTCGCCCCCCGCGAATCGTCGACCCGCGTCCGCGACATCGTCGTCCAGATCGGACGCTCCGGCGTCGCCACTCCGGTTGCCATCCTCGACCCGATCGCCCTGGGCGGAGTGACCATCGAGCGGGCCACGCTCCACAACGCGGCCTACGTTCGGGAAAAGGACGTCCGCGTCGGCGATACCGTCCTGATTCAACGGGCCGGCGACGTGATCCCGGAGGTGGTGGCCGTGGCGCGCGAGCGGCGGCCGGCCGGGACCAAGCCCTTCCGCCTGCCGCAGCGCTGTCCCTCATGCCGGTCGAAGCTTCGCCGGGAGGGACCGTGGATTCGCTGCGTCAACCCATCGTGTCCGGCACAGCTCACGGCCCGTATCCGCCACCTCGCCTCCCGCGCCGCGTTCGACATCCGCGGGCTCGGACCGCGAGTCATTCGCGAGTTGGTCGAGCGCCGGATCGTGACCTCCCCCGCCGCAATCTTCGAACTCCAGGAGTCAGACCTGCTTCGCTTGCCGGGATGGCGTGCGAAAAAGGCTCGTGCGCTCCTGGCCGAGATCGATCGCGCCCGCCGCATTCCGCTCGATCGATTCCTGACGGCATTGTCGATCCCGAGAGCCGGACCGGTCCTTATGCGCGCCGTCGCCGCCAGGGCACAATCACTGAAGCGGCTCCAGGAGATGAGCACCGAGGAATTGGC
>Ga0070741_10021026_pt1 | contig 10196 bp, 12 predicted proteins | sample Coa_R1_4_FD_66440 | JGI IMG/M metagenome (GOLD analysis project Ga0070741, IMG submission 66440) | Surface soil microbial communities from Centralia Pennsylvania, which are recovering from an underground coalmine fire - Coalmine... | ecosystem: Environmental > Terrestrial > Soil > Unclassified ...
ACATGAATGGCACGGTCTGCGCCGCGCGCCAACGCTTCGCGAATCACCTGCGCGACCCGCGCAGGTCCACCCGAGCAGACGACGACTTCGCCGCCGTTCTTTTCCTTGAGGCGCAGCGCTTCTTCGAGCGCGTACGCATCCGGTTCGTTCATCTCGAAGCTGGCATCGCCTTCGCGGATCCAGGTCTTCGAGTCGTCCAGGCGCGGCTGCCATTCGCGCGTCGGAACCTGTTTGATGCAGACGGCAATTTTCACGCGTGGTATCTCTTGAACAAGAGGGCGCCGTTGGTACCGCCGAACCCGAACGAATTCGAGAGCGCGTACTCGATCTCGAGCGGCCGGACGGTGTTCGGCACGTAGTCGAGATCGCACTCCTCGTCGGGATGGTCGAGGTTAATCGTGGGCGGCGCCAGTTGGTGATGTACCGCGAGCGCCGTGATGCCGGCTTCGAGGCCGCCGGCCGCTCCCAGCAGATGCCCTGTCATCGACTTGGTCGACGAAACCGCGACCGTCTTCGCGCTGTCGCCGAAGGCGCGCTTGATCGCAATCGTCTCGACCTTGTCGCCGTGCGGCGTCGACGTGCCGTGCGCGTTGATGTAATCGATCTGCGACGGCTCGATGCCGGCGCTCTTCATGGCGCGCTGCATGACGCGCAGCGGCCCATCGCCGTCTTCCGACGGGGCGGTGATGTGATACGCGTCGGCCGTCATCCCGTAGCCGACGAGTTCGGCGTAGACGCGCGCGCCGCGCGCCACCGCGCGCTCGTGCTCCTCGAGAATCAGCACGCCGGATCCTTCGCCGACCACGAAGCCGTCGCGATCCTTGTCGAACGGACGGCTCGCGCGCGTCGGCTCGTCGTTGCGCGTCGAGAGCGCGCGCAACGCGGCAAAGCCGCCGACGCCCATCGGCGTGATCGCCGCCTCGGATCCGCCGGCGATCATCACGTCCGCATCCCCGCGGCGGATGATCTCGTACGCGTCCCCGATCGCGTGCGCTGAGGCCGAGCAGGCGGTGCACGTCGCCGAGTTCGGCCCTTTCGCGCCGAACCGGATCGACACCTGGCCCGCCGCGAGGTTGATGATCGACGCCGGGATGAAGAACGGCGAGATCTTGCGCGGACCGCCCTGCAGCATCGCGATGTGCTCGCGCTCGATCGTCGTGAACCCGCCGATGCCCGACGCGATGAACACGCCTGCGTTCGGCGCCAGGTCGGGCGTGATCGTCAGCCGCGCATCGTCCATCGCGAACTGCGACGCCGCAATCGCGTACTGGATGAAGATGTCCATCTTCTTGACATCTTTCTTGTCCAGGAACCGCAGCGGATCGAATCCGCGCACCTCACCCGCGATGCGCGCGGCGTGCTGCGACGCATCGAAATGCGTGATGGGGCCGATGCCGCTCGTGCCCGCCGTGAGCGCCGCCCAGTTCGATTCCGTACCGATGCCGAGCGGCGACACCAGGCCGATGCCGGTGACCACCACTCGCCGAGGATTCGCCATGGAGGGTCCGCCCTACTTTTTTCCTTTGGCGTGCGACTCGATGTACTCGACCGCTTCTTTCACGCGCGTAATCTTCTCGGCGTCCTCGTCGGGAATTTCGATGCCGAATTCCTCTTCGAAGGCCATGACCAGCTCGACGGTGTCGAGTGAGTCGGCGCCGAGGTCGTCGACAAACGACGCATCCGGCGTCACTTCTTCTTCGTCGACTCCCAGCTGCTCCACGATGATGCTCTTCACTTTGTCGGCTACGGCCACAGATGCCTCCTACATATACATGCCGCCGTTGACGGCGAGCACGTGTCCAGTAATATACGACGCCTCATCCGACGCAAGATAGCACGCCGCGGTGGCGATATCGTCCACCGTTCCGAGGCGCCCGAGCGGAATCTGCCGCTCGAGTTCCGCGTGCGCATCGGCGCCAATCGCACGCGTCATGTCGGTTTCGATCATTCCCGGGGCGATCACGTTCACGGTAATCGAGCGCGAGGCGACTTCGCGCGCCAGCGCCTTTGCGAAGCCAATCAGTCCGGCTTTCGACGCGGCGTAGTTCGTCTGCCCCGCATTCCCCATCTGGCCCACGACCGAGCTGACCGCGATGATCCGCCCGCCGCGCTGCTTCAACATCGGCCGCATCGCGGCCTGCGCCAGCACGAAGGTGGCGGTCAGGTTCGTCGCGAGCACCGCGTCCCAGTCGTCGCGCTTCATCCGCATCAGGAGCTGATCGCGCGTAATCCCCGCATTGCTGATCAGGATGTCGAGCCGCCCGTGCGCGCTCACGATCGCGCCCGGCACCTTCTCGAGGGCGGCGGTATCGGTGACGTCGAGCGTCAACATCGCCGCTTTGTGGCCCGCAGCCGCGATCTCGTCGACGCAGGCCTTCGCGTTGTCGCCGCGGGCGGCGGCCACGACCGTCGCGCCCTGTTCGGCAAGACGCATCGCCATCGCGCGACCGATCCCGCGCGACGCACCGGTCACGAGCGCCACTTTGCCGTCGAGTCTAAACATTGTCGCAATGATGTCGCGCGAGGGCTTTAGCCGAGCGACCCGCCAAGCGTCCTCTCAACCGCCTCGAGATCGTCCGGGCTGCCGAAGTTGACCACGGTCGCATCGCGGTGGATCTTGCGGACCAGACCGCTCAACACTGCACCAGGACCTACCTCAACATACGTTGTGACGCCTTCTTTCGCAAGACGTTGCACGACGTCTTCCCAGCGCACCGGCGCCGATACCTGACGAACCAGCGCGTCAATCGCCGCACGCGCGTCGCGCTTCGGCTCGGCGTCCACGTTGGCCACGATCGGCACGCGCGGGTCCGCCACGCGCAGCGCGCGCAATTCCGGTTCGAGACGATCCTGCGCCGGCTTCATCAGCGCGCAGTGGAACGGGGCGCTGACTTGCAGCGGAATCACGCGCTTGGCGCCAAGCGCTTTCGCGCGTTCGCCGGCACGCTTCACGGCCTCGGTCGCACCCGCGATCGCGATCTGCCCGCCGCCGTTCAAGTTCGCCGCGCTGACGACCTCGCCGTCCGCCGCGTCCGCACACGCCTGGGCGACCGTGTCGGCGTCCAGGCCGAGAATGGCGGCCATCGCCCCCGTGCCCACCGGCACCGCTTCCTGCATATAGCGTCCGCGGTTGCGCACCAATTTCAACGCGTCGGCGAACGCGAACGTGCCGGCGGCGACGTTCGCCGAGTACTCGCCGAGGCTATGGCCGGCGACGAAAGCGGGCGTGATGCCTTTCGACGCGAGCAGCCGGCACGCCGCCGTGCTGACGGCGAGGATCGCCGGCTGCGTGTTTTCGGTCAGCGTCAGCCGATCCTCTGGCCCGTTGAAGATCGTCCCGCTGAGCGACTCGCCGAGCGCCGCGTCCGCTTCGTCGAACGTCTGCATGCAGATCGGGAACGCATCGGCGAGCGCTTTGCCCATGCCGACCTTCTGCGCGCCTTGTCCCGGAAAAATGAATGCGATCACGATTGATGGATGGCGGCCGCGGCGATCGTCTGCTCGACGCGCTGAATGAAGTTTTGGGAGGCAAAGCGATACGCCATCGCGATCGCGTTGCGGACGGCTTTCGCGCTCGACCGTCCATGGCCGACGATCGTCACGCCGGCGACACCGAGGAGCGGTGCGCCGCCGTATTCCGAGTAATCGACGCGCCGTTTGAAGCGCCGCATCGCCCGCCGCGTCAACATCGAACCGACCATCGTCGTCACCGTGCTCGACAACTCTTCGCCAAGCAGCGTCTCCATCGTCTCGACGAGCCCTTCGCTGATCTTCAGCGCGATGTTGCCGGTGAAGCCGTCGGCGATGATGACGTCGGCCGTCCCGCTGTAAACATCGCGCGCTTCGACGTTGCCGATGAACGTCAGCGGTGCACCTTTCAGCAACCGGTGCGCTTCGCGCGTCAGCTCGTTGCCCTTCGTCGCTTCCTCGCCGATCGACAGCAGCCCGACGCGAGGATGCTCGGTGCCGAAAATCACTTTCGCGTAGACGTTGCCCATCACCGCGAACTGCAGCAAGTGATGCGGGCGGCATTCGACGCTCGCGCCGACGTCGAGCAGGATCGCCGAGCCGCCGCGCGTCGGAATCGTCGCCGCCAGCGCCGGCCGATCGACTCCCGGCAGCATCCCGAACGCGGCGTGCGCCGCCATCACCGTCGCGCCGGTGTGTCCCGCGCTGACGAGCGCCGCCGCCTCGCCGCTCTGCACGAGCGACGCGGCGACCTTGATCGTCGCCTGCGGTTTCCGACGCAGCGCTGCCACCGGCGAGTCGTCCATCGCGACGACGTCGGCTGCGTCGACGAGTCGAATGCGCTGGGGATCGACGTCGAGGTGCCGCGCGAGCTCGGGCTCGATCGCGGCCGGAGGTCCCACGAGCGTGACACCGAGATCGAAGTGTCGCGCCGCGGCGAGCGCGCCGTCGACGATGTTCTGCGGCGCGTAGTCGCCGCCCATCGCGTCAACGGCGATCCAGATCATCTAGCGATCTATTCCTCGTCGACCGCGCGCGCCTGACGGCCGCGGTAATAGCCGCAGTTCGAGCAGACGCGGTGCGGCGGTTTCGGCTCGTGGCAATGTGGACATTCGCTGAGGCCGACCGGCTTCAGCGCGTCGTGCGTGCGGCGCTTGGCCGTCCGCGTCTTCGAGTGTCGTCGTTTTGGATTCGGCATCGTTAATTCCTCTTCAATTCACGCAGCGCCGCGAGACGTGGATCGTCCCAGGTGCGTTTGCAGTCGCACGTGTCGCGGTTCAAGTTCGTGCCGCACTCCGGGCACAGGCCGCGGCACTGTTCCGTGCAGAGCGGCTTCATCGGCAGCGAGAGGTAGAACTGCTCGCTCATCAGCTGTCCGAGGTCGATCTCCTCGTTCTCGTAAAACGCCGTCGTCAGATCGTCTTCTTCGATTTCATTTTCGCCTTCGCCGGTGTGTGCCGACTTCGGCTGGTACCGCAGATCGAAATGCGCGTCCACCGGCCATTGGAACGCCTCGAGACACCGGCTGCACGGCAGTTCGAGCGTCGTCTTGACGTCGCCAACGAGGTGGAACTGGTCCTTGTCCTTGAAAATGTCGAAACCCAGGGTCACCGGTTCGACGACGCGAAAGGCCTCGGTGTCGCGCGCGAAGGCATCCACGGGGTACGACTTGTCATACCGCTCGTGGGCCGTCCGTATCCGGCTTAAGTCCAATAGCATCAAACCATTGAGTATACCTTAATCAATCGCCCAGGGCTTCGGAATGAACAGCTGCTCGTAGAGCCGGACCGCGTAGCGGTCGGTCATCCCGGCAATGAAATCCCGGGTCGCGCAGTCGAGCCCCTCGGCGTCGATCGTGCGCTCGTCGAGGAACTCGGTGGGGCGCTCGCGGACCTTTTCCCACAGCCCGGACAGGATGCCGGTGGCCTTCTTGAACTCCGCCGTCGCGATCGTGTTTTCGTAGACCGCTTCGAACAGAAAACTGCGCAGCCCGAGCACCGCCGCGAGCACCGTGTCGCTCATGCGGATTTCGGTCAGCCCGCCTTTGAGCGTTTCGGTGACGACGTCGGTGACGAGCGTGCCGATGCGCGCGGACGCCGTGTGGCCGAGCACCGTGATGTGCTCGCGCGGGAGATCGTCCGGATTCAGCAGGCCGGCCCGCGTCGCGTCGTCGATGTCGTGATTGACGTAGCCGATCAGATCCGCGACGCGCATGATCTGGCCTTCGATCGTGCTCGATCGCAGATGGGGCGGCATGCCGACGGGCGCGCCCGACTTCCCCTTCGAGTGTTTCGCGATCCCGTCGCGCACTTCCCACGTCAGGTTCAAGCCCTGACCGTCGTTCTCCAGCTTGTCGACGATCCGCAGGCTCTGCTCGTAGTGATTGAACCCGCCGGGCATCAGCCCGTCGATGACGCGCTCGCCCGCGTGGCCGAACGGCGTGTGGCCCAGATCGTGGCCGAGCGCGATCGCCTCGGTCAGCTCCTCGTGCAGGCGCAGCACCTTCGCGATCGTGCGCGCGATCTGCGAGACCTCGAGCGTGTGCGTCAGGCGCGTGCGGTAATGGTCACCGGTCGGCGCGAAGAACACCTGGGTCTTGTGTTTCAGCCGCCGAAACGCTTTGCAGTGGATGATGCGATCCCGGTCCCGCTGAAACGCCGGGCGAACGTCGTCTTCGCGCTCCTCGCGCAGGCGGCCTTTGGAGTTGGCGCTCTTCGCGGCCTGCGGCGCGAGGATCTCGCGCTCGCGCTGCTCGAGTTGTTCGCGGAGCGTCACGCGCTGATTGTACTGAGGAAGCTGGTGCCGTTCGCAAGACGGCCGACGCCGAAGTTCTCGGCCAGCGTCTGCGCGACGTCGGCGAAGGTGCGGCGAATACCGAGGTCGACATTCTCGCGCACGCGCGTGCCGGTGACGAGCAGCGGCACATACTCGCGCGCGTGATCGGTGCTCGGCGTCGTCGGATCGTTGCCGTGGTCCGCGGTCACGATGAGGAGATCGTCCTGGCGCAGGCGCGGCAGGATCGCGGCGAGCCGCGCGTCGAAGCGTTCGAGGTTGCGCGCGTAGCCTTCGGTGTCGTTGCGGTGGCCGTACTGCGTGTCGAAGTCGACCAGGTTCGTGAAGATGAACCCGCGGTCCAGCTCCGCCATCTGGCGCTCGACGTTGTCCATCCCGTCATCGTCGCTCTTCGTGTGGATCGCCTTCGTGATCCCGCGTCCCGCGAAGAGATCCTCGATCTTGCCGATCGCGACGACCGGGATGCCGGCGGCCTTCGCGCGGTCCAGAAACGTTTCGCCCGACGGCGGCAGCGCGTAATCGTGACGATTCGCGGTCCGCTTGAAGCTGCCCGGCGCGCCGACGAAGGGTCGCGCGATGACGCGGCCCACCCCGAGGCCTTCGCCGACGATGCGGTAGGCGACTTCGCAGGCGCGATACAGCTCGGGGACGGGCACGATGTCCTCGTGCGCGGCGATTTGGAAGACGCTGTCGGCCGACGTGTAGACAATCAGCTTGCCGGTCCGCATGTGCTCGGGACCGAGCTCGTCGATGATTGCGGTCCCCGAAGCGGCCTTGTTGCCGAGGACACCGCGTCCCGTCTGGCGGGCAAATTCTTCCAACACGTCGTTCGAAAACCCGTCAGGGAATGTCGGAAATGCCTTGTCCAGGACAATTCCCATCATCTCCCAATGTCCAGTGACCGAATCTTTCCCTGCCGACGCCTCCGCCATCTTCCCGAACGCGGGAAGTCTGACTATTTGGTCAGACTTCTTAGTCAGACTGTTCAGTCTGACGATTTGGTCTAACCCCAGCGCGCGGAGGGTTGGGACCCTCAGCGGGACGCGACGGTCGATGTTGGCGACCGTGTTGCTGCCCTGATCTCCGTAGTCCGCCGCATCCGGCAACTCGCCGATGCCGACGCTGTCCATGACGATGACGATGGCGCGCGTGAACACTAGGAGTGGGAAAAGTAGTTGGCGACCGGCTTCGGTGTTTTGATGCCGGCGATGGCGTGCTTGAAGATCATCTGATCGGTGCCCTGCGTTTCGAGCACGACCGCGAAGCGATCGAAGTTCTTGATGCGCCCCTCGAGCTCGTGACCGTCCATCATCCGGACGGTGACGGTCAGCTTCTCGCGCCGCACGTAGTTGAGGAAAACGTCCTGGATGTTAGCTTGTGCGTTCATCGATGAAGCGCGTGACGGCCGCGATGGTGGACGGCGAATCGCCGGGACCGTCGAACCACGTTAGGTTAGGCTCTTTGCGAAACCAGATCAACTGCCGCCGAGCATACCGGCGGTTCTCCTGCGCGATGAGCGCGCGCGTGGCCGCAGCGTCCCGCACACCGTGCAGGTGCTCGAGCGCCTGCCGATACACCAGGCCACCAAACGGACGTGCGCTCTCCGGAATCCCACGCGCGAGCAGTGTCCGTATCTCGTCGAGCAACCCGCGCTCGAACTGCACGTCGACGCGACGCGTCACCCGCTCGGAAATGACGGCCGCCGGCATCGTCAGGCCGATCGCGATCACATCGACATCCGGAATCGGTGACGCGGTCAGCGCGAAGTGCGAGGTCAGCGGCGCGCCGGTGAGGAAGAACACTTCGAGCGCGCGAACGATGCGCTTCAGATCGCGCGACTGGATGCGGACCGCGGACTCGCGATCGACGCGCGCGAGCATGCGATGCAGAAACTCGACGCCGCGCCGCGCCGCAATCCCTTCGAGGCGCTCGCGCAGTTCGGCGTTGCGGCCGGGACCGGGAAACAGCCCGCGCGTCAGCGCACGAAAATAGAACCCGGTGCCGCCAACGAGGATCGGCAGCGTGCCACGCGCGTGCAGTTCGCGAATCACCGCCGCCGCGTCGCGCGCAAACTGCGCCGCGGTGTAGTCCTCGGTCGGATCGACGATGTCGATCAGGTGATGCGGAATGCCGTGGCGATCCTGCGGCAGGACCTTGTCGGTGCCGATATCGAACCCGCGATACACGGCCGTCGAATCGCAGTTGATGATCTCGCCGTCGTACTTCTGCGCGAGCGCGATGCCCAGCGCGCTCTTCCCCGTCGCCGTCGGACCGAGGACGGCGACCAGCCGCTTAGTGGACACGGATCAGCACGTACAGGACGAACGCGATCGCGAGGATCAGCAACCCGAGCCGCTGGCTGCGCGTCACCGTGGTGGTTGTTCGTTGTAGTAGAAGGTGACCGTGAAGAAGGCTTTGTCGGCCGGATATTCCGGCGGCAGCGGCTGCGTCGGGTTCGAGCCGGACAACGCACCGAACGCGGCGCTGTTGAACGCATCGATCCCTGACGGACCGACCACGTTCAGATCGGTGATCGAGCCGTCTTTGTGAATGTTGAACGAGATCACCACGTGGCCCCGCTGCGACATCGCGGCGTACGGGATGAACCAGTTGCGCTTGACCTGCGCGATGAAGCGTCGAATCCACGGTCCGAACTCGACGCCCTTCGTATCGAACTGGATCTCAGGACCGAACTGACCGCCGCCGCCAGGATTCTCGAACTGCTCGTTCTGCACGTATCGCTGCAGGTTGCGCAGCGCATCGCCGAGATTTCCGCCTGGCGTCGCCGATCGGCCGTTGGTGTTCGACGGCTGCGTCGATCGATTCGACGGCAACTGCAGCGAGCTGCTCGACTCCGACATGCGCGGCACCGAACTGTCGATTTGCGGCTGATTCGGTTGACTGTTGCGCGCCATCTGCTGCGGTTCCGGCTGCGGTCCCTGTCCCCTCGCGACCTGCGGCCGCTCCGCAGGCGCATCCACGCGCTCCGGTGAATTGCCGCGATTGAATGGCAGCGGATTCTGCGGAGTCGGCGCTTTGAACGGCGTCCGCGCTTCGCGGTTCAGGTCCGACGGCTCCGCATTCGGCGGCGGCTTCGGTACTGGTCGTTCGATACGCGGCGCCACGAACACGAACTGCGTGTGATCCTGCTGCGGCGCGAGCGCGAGTTGTGTCGGCCTCTCAGCGGGTACGAACAGTTCCGGAAAGTAGCGCGGCGCGAGGAGAATCGCAATCACCACCAGCAGATGGAAGATGATCGTCAGCAGGACGACTTCCAGCCGCGTCAGTGCGCGCCCGACGACGGCTATGTCGGGGTGATAATCCTCGAAATCGAAATACATGAAGGAGTTACAAGCAGTATAGCAGTCGGATTACCGTCGAGCCTCATAAAGAAAGACGGCGCCAAGGGTCAGTGGGACTGCGTGAATCTCGACAAATCCAGATTGTCGAAGAATTGTCACGAACTCAGCAGGAGTGAGCCACGCGTCGATCGACGCTTGCAAGTATTTGTATGCGCCCTGGTGTCGCGAAATCGCACGTCCGAGTCGTGGCAACACGGTATGCATGTACCACCCGAACACGTCGCGGAACACCGGCGTCGTCGGCACGGCAAATTCGAGAATCGCGATCCGTCCACCCGGTTTCAACACGCGCAACATCTCGCGGCACGCCGCCGGCACATCGGCCACGTTGCGAATGCCAAAACCGACGGTGACGCCGTCGACCGATCGATCGGCCAACGGGATGCGCATCGCATCGCCGCGCAGTAACGTGATGCGCTCCACGGCGCCAGCACGCCGCAATTTGTCGTGACCAATCGCGAGCATGGCGCCGGCGAAATCGACGCCGACGACCCGGGCGGCCGACGGCGCCGCCTGCATCGCCTCGATCGCCAGGTCGCCAGTGCCGGTGCAGACGTCGAGAACCGTTTCGCG
>Ga0070741_10021027_pt1 | contig 10196 bp, 6 predicted proteins | sample Coa_R1_4_FD_66440 | JGI IMG/M metagenome (GOLD analysis project Ga0070741, IMG submission 66440) | Surface soil microbial communities from Centralia Pennsylvania, which are recovering from an underground coalmine fire - Coalmine... | ecosystem: Environmental > Terrestrial > Soil > Unclassified ...
GGCACCGAACGCCACGAAGCCGTTCAGGCCGGAGCCCGCCCTGGAGATGGCCGAATACGAGCACATCCTCAGCGTGATCTCGAACATGGTTCACGTGATGGAGCGCAGCCCTCACGCATTTCGCGACATGAAAGAGGAAGACCTGCGTCAACACTTTCTGGTGCAGTTGAACGGGCAATACGAGGGCCAGGCGACCGGCGAAACGTTCAACTTCGAAGGCAAAACCGACATCCTGATTCGGGCCGAAGGCCGTAATGTCTTCATTGCCGAGTGCAAGTTCTGGCGCGGGCCGGAGTCCTTGCGGGAGGCAGTCGATCAACTGCTTGGGTATGCCAGTTGGCGCGATACGAAGACTGCGCTGCTGATCTTCAACCGTGAGAAAAACCTCTCAAACCTCCTGGCCAGGATTCCAGAGGTGATCAAGGACCACCCAAATTACAAGCGGCAGCTTGACTCCCAGTCCGTGACGGGCTTCCGCTTCGTGCTGCGGCACAGGGACGATCCCGATCGTGAAATCATTGTGACCGTACTTGCCTTCGAGGTGCCCGCGTGAATGCGCCCGCCGCTGTTCCCTTCACTGTCCTAGCTGACGTAGTTTCCGGCGAGATTCGGCTCAAAGATGCGGAGCAAACGATAGGGGAGACAGTCTGATGGTCATAGGAGCCGCGCCCTTAAGCTATCGGCCTCGTCCCGCCGTAAGAGAACGCGAGGCGTTGTGCCAAGATTTGCATGTAGCGAGACGAGTCGAGTAATGCCTACGACGCCGCAACAAATCGACCTGTGGCGTCAGTCGCCGGAACGTCAGCGCCTGGAATTCAAGGAAGCAAAGAACCAGTTCGACTTTGAAAAGCTATGTGCGTATTGTGTGGCCATTGCAAATGAGGGTGGCGGCACCATGCTGTTTGGTGTCGCCGACCAGCCGCCACGTCCTGTTGTCGGCACGAATGCGTGCAACAACCCTGTCGGGATGGCCGAAAAGCTCTTCACCACTCTTGGGTTCCGGGTGGACGTGGAAGAGGTGAACCATCCGGATGGGCGAGTTGTCGTGTTTCACATTCCTTCGCGCCTGCGAGGCAGCGCTTATCATCTCGATGGGAAGTACCTGATGCGTTCAGGTGAGAGCCTGATCCCGATGAGCGAAGACCAGCTCCGCAAGATTTTCGCTGAAGGCGAACCGGACTGGCTGGAAGAACACTCCAGGTTCGGGCTGGACGCCCAGGAGATCGTGGAGCTGCTGGAAACTCAGACCTTCTTCGAGCTGCTGAAGCTGCCCTATCCCACAGACCGACGTGGAGTCATCGAGCGGCTCTTGCAGGAACGGCTGATCGACAATCTCCCCGGAGGCTATGCAATTCGGCGGCTTGGGGCCTTGCTCCTGGCAAAGAGGCTCGATGATTTTTGGGATGTGAGCCGCAAGGCAGCCCGCGTCGTTGTATATAGCGGTACATCGAAACTGGAAACGAAGCTCGACCAGGTCGGGGTCAAAGGGTACGCCGCCGGATTTCAAGGTCTGGTGCGCTTTGTCATGACTCAATTGCCGCAAAACGAAGTCATTGAAGATGCAATTCGCAAGGAGGTTAAGTTGATCCCGGAGGTGGTCGCTCGTGAATTGATCGCGAACGCGCTAATCCACCAGGATTTCTCCCTCACAGGCGCATCGGTCATGATTGAGGTGTACAGTAACCGCCTGGAAATCTCCAACCCTGGCGAGCCTATCGTTCCTGTCGAGCGTTTCATCGACGGCTATCAGTCTCGAAACGAGCGATTAGCTGACCTGATGCGGCGGATGGGGACTTGCGAAGAGAAGAGCAGCGGAATTGATCGCGTAGTCCAGGCCGCAGAAATTTATCAACTTCCTGCCCCGGATTTTCGTGCTGGGTTCGGCAGAACGGTCGTGACGATCTCTGGCCCGAGAAAGTTCGATGACATGGATCGTGATGACCGTATTCGCGCCTGCTATCAGCACTGTGCTCTTCGCTGGGTGATGTCTGAGAGAATGACGAACCAGTCTCTTCGGGAACGGTTCCACTTGCCTGAAAGCAAGAGCGCGAGTGTGTCGCAGGTAATTGCGCAGACGATCGAAGCGGGGTTAATCAAGCCGGACGAGCACGTTGGCGCTTCTCGGAAGTTTGCCCGTTATCTGCCGTTTCTGGGCGTGAGCCTTATTTTAAGAGATGGGGTGTGAATTGGACGCAAGACTATTAAGTGATTGATACAAAAAGACTTGTTTATTTAATCGTTTGGCTGCGCTTCGGCTTTGGAGTTCTATTTGAGGGAAGGCCCATCCGTGACACTCTTGGAAGCCCTAACTTGTTGATGGACATGAAGTTGCTTATTTAGTTGTTTGCTTTCGAGCCTTCAAAAATGAGCGCACCTGCGCCAGTCCCCTTCACCGAATCCACGGTCGAGCAGGCCGCGCTGGAAATCTTCGCTGCGCTTGGTTACACGGTTCTCCACGGGCCGAACATCGCCCCCGGCGAGATGTTTGCCGAGCGCCGCAGCTATCAAGACGTGGTCCTGGTGGAGCGGCTGCGGTCGGCGCTGACGCGCATCAACCCGAATGTTCCCTCTGCCGCCATTGAAGAGGCCATCCGCAAGCTGCTCCGGACAGAGAGCCAGGTTCTCGAAGAGAACAACCGCCGCTTTCACCATTTCCTGGTGAAGGGGGTAAGTGTGGAGTACAAGCGCGAAGATCGCGTTGTTTATGATGAGGTAAAGCTGTTCGACTTCGCCGACCCCGCCAACAACGACTGGCTGGCGGTGAACCAGTTCACCGTTGTGGAAAAGAGCGAACGGCGGCCGGACATTGTGGTGTTTGTGAACGGCCTGCCGCTCGGGGTGATCGAGCTTAAAAACCTGGCCGAGGAGTCCGCGACCATTCGCGGCGCATTTAATCAGTTGCAGACCTACAAGCGCGAGATTCCCGGCCTCTTCCCGTACAACGAAGTGCTGGTGATCTCCGACGGACTCCAGGCGCGCCTGGGCAGCCTGACCTCGGGCTGGGAGCGCTTTCTGCCCTGGCGCACCATCGAAGGCGATGACCTCGCGCCAAAAGAGTCACTGGAACTCGAAGTGCTGCTTCAGGGCGTGTTCGAGAAGCGCCGCTTTCTCGATCTGGTGCGGAACTTCATTGTCTTTGAGGACACCGGCGGCGCCCTGGTTAAGAAGATCGCCGGCTATCACCAGTTCCACGCCGTCAACAAAGCCGTAGCGTGCACCCTGCAAGCCGCCTCTCCCCAAGGGGACCGGCGTGTGGGAGTGATCTGGCACACCCAGGGCAGCGGCAAGAGCCTGACCATGGCGTTCTATGCGGGCAAGATCATCCAGCTTCCCGCGATGTCCAACCCCACACTGGTAGTGCTAACCGACCGCAACGATCTGGACGACCAGCTCTTCGGCACCTTTTCCGACTGCCAGGAACTTCTGCGGCAGCGTCCCGTGCAGGCCGAAAGCCGCGACCACCTGCAACAGCTCTTGCAGGTTTCTTCCGGCGGCGTGGTCTTCACCACGATCCAGAAATTTCTCCCGGAAAAAGGCACGCAGTACCCGCTGCTCTCCGACCGTCGCAACATTGTAGTGATTGCCGACGAAGCCCATCGCAGCCAGTACGACTTCATTGACGGCTTCGCTCGCCATCTGCGCGACGCCCTGCCGAATGCTTCCTTCATCGGCTTCACCGCTACCCCGCTGGAAATCGGCGACAAGAGCACGCCTGCCGTGTTCGGCGACTACATCGACGTGTACGACATCCAGCGGGCCGTCGAAGACGGGGCAACCGTCCGCATTTACTACGAAGGCCGGCTGGCGAAGCTGGAGCTGAAGCCAGAAGAACGTCCCAAGATTGACCCTGATTTTGAAGAAGTGACTGAGGGCGAGGAAGTCACGACCAAAGAAAAGCTGAAGAGCAAGTGGGCGCGCATGGAGGCGATGGTCGGCACGGAGAAGCGGCTCGGGCTGATTGCGGAAGACCTGGTGCGCCATTTTGAGCAGCGCCTGGAGGCGATGGATGGCAAGGCGATGATCGTGTGCATGAGCCGGCGCATTGCGGTTGATCTGTACAACGCAATCGTGAAGCTCCGCCCCGCCTGGCACGCCGATGACGACGAGAAGGGCGCGATCAAGGTGGTGATGACCGGCTCCGCTGCCGACAAGCTGGAGTGGCAACCCCACATCCGCAATAAGCCCCGGCGCGAATTTCTGGCAAAACGCTTTAAAGACCCGGACGACCCGATGAAGCTGGTGATCGTGCGTGACATGTGGCTCACCGGCTTTGACGCTCCCTGTATGCATACGATGTACGTGGACAAACCCATGCAGCGCCACGGACTGATGCAGGCCATCGCCCGCGTGAATCGGGTTTTCAAGGACAAGCCAGGCGGCTTGGTGGTGGATTATCTCGGCCTGGCCGATCAGTTGAAGAAAGCTCTGGCCGATTACACCGAGAGTGGCGGCCAAGGCGAAGCCGTATTCGATCAGGAAGAAGCTGTGGCGGCGATGCGGGAGAAGTACGAGGTTTGCTCTGCCCTGCTGCACGGCCTCGACTACTCCAGATTCAAGAGCGGAAGCCCGAGAGAGCGGACGGCAGTGGTCCCGGCAGCGGCTGAACACATTCTTGCCCAGGAGAACGGCAAGGAACGTTTCCTGAAGGCGGTGACGCAACTTTCCAAGGCCTTCGCGCTGTCGGTGCCGCATGAAGCGGCCATTGCAATCCGCGATGATGTGGGCTTTTTTCAGACGCTGCGTGCCGCGCTGGTGAAAACCATCCCCTCCGGAGGCAGGAGTCCCGAGGAACTGGACGCAGCGGTGCGCCAGATCGTTTCGCGGGCTGTGGCGTCAGACGAAGTGATTGACATTTTTTCGGCAGCCGGGCTCAGCAAGCCCGAAATCTCCATCCTTTCTGATGAGTTCTTGGATGAGGTCAAGGACCTGCCGCACAAGAATCTCGCGTTCGAGATCCTGAAGAAGCTGCTAAGCGATGAGATCAAGACGCGATCACGCAAAAACCTCGTGCAGTCGCGCCGATTCTCGGAGATGCTGGAAAACACGATCCGCAAATACCAGAACCGCTCGATTGAGGCCGCGCAGGTCATCCAGGAGCTGATCGAACTTGCCAAGGACATGCGTGAGGCCCACGGACGCGGCGAAAAACTCGGTTTCACCGAGGAAGAGTTGGCCTTCTACGATGCGTTGGAAGTGAATGACAGTGCCGTAAAAGTGCTCGGAGACGAGACGCTGAAGGCGATTGCACGCGAACTAGTGGATACAGTGCGCCGGAATGTCTCGATTGACTGGACGGTGAAGGAAAGTGTCCGCGCCAAGCTCCGGACGATGGTCAAAAGGATTCTAAGGAAGCACGGCTACCCGCCTGACAAGCAAGAATCAGCCACACAAACCGTGCTCAAACAGGCAGAGTTGCTTTGCGGGAAATGGGCTGCATAGATGAGCACTGCACCTGCACCGATGCCTCGGCAGAAGCTGCTTGATGCACTCAGCTCAATTGTGACACCCAACTTTGACGCGGTTTGGCTCGGCCCCTTCGACCAACTTGTATCAGCAGGCTATGCTCTGCTGAAGTCGGACGAACTCGGCTACTCGAAGCGCGATGTCTCGGTGTATTACTTTGATGTTCACGCGCAAATTGTCTCACTACTCGGTGAGCAGGCGGAGGGCAGACCTTCCTCTTCCCCTCAGGCACTCGACAATTTTCTCAGCAGCTTTTATTTCAATGCCGGACTTCAGCGTCTGACTTTCGCGGCAGAACGCCTACTTACTAGCTTCGTGGCGATTCCCTGCTGTTGTGGCAGGGATGCAGAAGTTCAAAGGGATAACCGAGGCAGATGGCCGGGATTGAGCTCAGTCTTACCGAAAGCCGAGAAGCGCCGGAAACACCTCGTCGAAAATGGTCACCAGTCAGGCTCGTTCACGGCACTGAGCGCTCTCATAGACGCACTTCAGGGTGGGATTATAAGACTTTTGTTGTTGGAAAACACTTATCGATGTTACGGGACCACGTGAACGTGAGAACGCACAGCGTGTACATTCGGGAGGAAGCACTCAGCTACGGACCGCGAGGCCCAAATGGAAGCCCACAATGGCAACCCACCGATCAGGCGAAGGTAGCCGTGGAGGCATTCCTTCTGACGAGTACGGCCTACAACGAGGTCGTCAGCTGGCAGCCAAATGCCCGACGGATCGCAAGACCGCCATATTCGCGATATCGTTAATCTCGGAAATTCGAATGTTGACCAGTAGCATCAGGCTTGGATAGAGTCTGGCGAAACCAACAATAAAAACGCAAATACAAGATATACCGTGCCTGAATCAAATGCAGAAAAGGCTTTGTTCGACTGCATCATTCGCACTTGGCGACGGCGGCCCGATCCGACCGAAGCGCTGACGCAAAACCAAATTGCTTCCCTGGTGCTCAGGGTCGGAAATGCCAGGAATGCTGCCATAGTGGGTCGATGCATGGCGGCGTTTCGTGACTACTTCATGCCACCGAATTTAGGCGGGCATAAGTGGCGAGTGCGCTGGGAGGCAGTAGCGAAAGACCATCCCGAACTCTTTGATGGAGAGAAGCGTGCGCCTGGTCAACGGTTGAAGGCAAATCCGTTCGATGACATGATCACGGCGCTGAATGATGAGATTGTCGCTGTACGTGCCGAGGCTTCTCAACATCCGATCTGGGCTACAGGCGCGAGCTTGCATGCCGATCTGGGAGATGGCTCATTTCTCTACGAAGCCCCAATTGAGCTGGATCGAGATTCCGAACTGCCGTTCCCTGAGGGCGTCGGAATCAAGCTTCAATGGAGACATGCGCTTCCGGTTAGCGCCAAGCTGCTCAGTTATGATCCGCTGAACTCGTCGATCATTTTCGAGCTCGAGCGCCCGCTGTCTGCCGAACAGATGCGAAGTCCATTCCAAGTGTGTCCCGATGTCGAGGGACTGCTAAAAGCGGTGCAGGCACGGATAGTGCTTCTCCGGGACCATGAAGGTTCACTAGTATCCCGGCTGCTGAATCCCGGCGTTCAGCCGAACGAAATGTCATGGAAAGCGGCGGTGCTAGCAAGCGGCCTTGATGAACCACAATTGGAGGCAGTCAAGTACTGCCTTGGCCATGACATCGCTTTTCTATGGGGGCCGCCTGGAACTGGCAAAACGCACACATTGGGGCGCGTGATGGCCAATCTCGCACTCGGCGGCCAGAAGGTAATTGCGGCTTCCATATCCAATGTTGCTGTCGATCAAATGGCGTTGCACCTCGTTAAGGCTCTTGATACGAGTGCCGAAGGGCGACAATTGCTTAATAGCGGCAGAGTGCTTCGATTCGGCCACCCGCGCTTGCCCGAAGTTTTTGCAGAGCAGAGATTGTTTCCAAACCATCAACGAATCCAACAAATTCGAAAGGAACTGCAACAGGCACGCCGGCAACATCGGGAAACAACAGAACGCGAATCATCGAGGCGGGCATTGCTTCAGAAACAGATAAACGACCTGTTGAGCGAGATGCGTAGGCTGATGAAGGAGGCGATTCAAAACGCGAGAGTCGTCATCACGACTGCCGTCCAAACATGCATCGAGACAGCATTTGGTGAAACCGCTTTTGACTGTGCGGTCGTTGACGAAGCCAGCATGATGCCCATCCCCTACGTTCTTTCGGTCGGAATGCTCGCGAGGGAGCGCTTCATTGTTGCTGGAGATTTTCGTCAGCTTGCGCCTATTGCACTCGCCAGAAGCAGCGCTGCTTATGAATGGCTGCACCGTGATGCTTTCGCCTTGGTGGGAATCGGGCAGGGGGAAACGCAACATTCCATCCTGAGAATGCTCAGGCTCCAGCGGCGGATGCATTGCTCAATCTGTAATCTCATCAACACTCCTTTTTATGGAGGGGAGCTCGAAACCGCAACCGAGGATCAGAAAACGGAGGCTCGGAATCTGCCCCCATTGCCAGGTTCTCCGGTCGTTCTGGTCGAGGTCGTGCAGCAAGACGGCAGCGAGGTTGTGCAAACTGAGAGCGGGTCAAGATTGAACAAGAAGACGGCGGAGGTGACCGCTCGACTGGCCGTCTACTATTCAGATCATGGCGCCAGTAGCATTGGCGTAATCACCCCTTACCGCGCCCAGGTTTCGAACATCAAGCGGATGCTGCGCGACTCTGCGGTCTCAGATGAAAAACGGCGAAGGATCAAGATTGGCACAGTTCATGCATTCCAGGGTTCAGAGGCCGATGTCGTAATTTTTGATCTCGTGGAAACTCGTCATCATCGAATCGGCCGCCTCTACCACGGCGACACTGGCAATCGCTTGGCAAATGTAGCCATTAGCAGGGCCAGAGCGAAACTGGTTCTGGTCGGTGATGCTCAGGCGTTCTTCGCTGCACCAGGAGCGGAGTCGGTTGGTGCACTTAAAGGTATCCTTGCACACCACTTCCCGCGATTCTCAAAAAACATTGTACCGCTGAAGGAGCTAGCATCTGATTTCCATCTGGGGGCGATGTTACGGCAGTAATCTCTTCGATACGAATAAGACTTGTTTTAAAAACCACTTTGCTGTAAATGAGCCTGAGGCATCAGGAGTACCCCTTCGTTCGGGGTCGCCAACCTGCCAGGAGATCGGCAAGGTGGTTTGAGCCGCACGGCTCGATGTGGCGGGCAATAGCCCTGCAACAATGATCTCCAGCACTGACCGCCTGATGCTGGGCGGTCTTCGTGTTTTCGGCTCCTGATGCGTTCTGCAAACAAGGAGCGCATCACAGTGAAATTTGACACTCGCCTCGGTCCTGAGGGCCACCAGCAACACCGGGTACCTGACGTTTACATCGAGAACCAGGGAGCGATCTTTCTGGTCCGACCAGTCTCTGCCGCGGCTCTTGCTTGGATCAGCGAATACGTCGCAGACGACGCACACGAGTTCGAATCTCTCCGGGCGCGCCAGATTTGTCCTTCACGGCAAGCTCTACCTGTCGAAGGCGCCTGTGACCGCCGTTGACGTGCTCCATGACCGCGTCTTGCCCTTCTATGAAGAGCACCAGGTCGACATCGAGCACCTGCTCACCGACAACGGGCGCGAGTACTGCGAGCTACCGCTGCAGCACCCTTACGAACCGTTCCTGGCCATCAGCCAGATCGCCCACCGCAAGACTCAGGTGCGCTCGCCGGAAACCAACGGCTTCTGCGAGCGCTCCCATCGCACTCTGAAGGAGGAGTTCTTCGCCACCGCCTTCCGCAAAACGCTGTGTGAAGCCTGGAGCAGTTGCAGGCGGACCCGGATGGCTACCCGGAGTTTTACAACCGCCAGCGCGCCCACCAGGGCTGGCGCACCCGCGGCCGCACGCCCTATCAGGCCTTCTGGGATGCCCTGGGCCGCCGGCGGAATCCCGCTGAGCGGGACCCAGGAAAATATCGGATCAGGGGAGATCGCAGAAAATCCCACGCAAGAAACGGAGGCGATCCACGCTGCTGAGATGAGCAAATATCCACAGCCACCGGCGACCTCAGTGTCCGCCCATCTCCAGCTAAGAACAATTAATTCTTGCAGTTTTTGTCAACAAGGTCATTAACGGAATTCTGATTTTAGGAATGCCGAGGTCGTCCTGGAAACCTACCGCGCCAGAGTTTGCAGGCTGCAAATTGTGAGCAAGCTCGTGAGTTAGAATCGTCGCCTACGCCTTCAGAATATTTCCTGCATACTTCCTCTTCCACCCTTCAAAGCCGCACCTTTGCTCGCCCTCGCCTGGAAGAATGCACCCGCGTCATTAACGGCAATTTAGATAATTGAGAAATCGGTCGGAGTCCCTGTTGGGGGAATTATCCGGATTTCGTCCGAAATAGCTGTGGCATCGACAACATTGCCCGATCATCGAGCTTCGCTTTGATTACAACCAATCCCTGAATTCTCGCCACCCTTGCGAGACCCGGGTACGTAAGGTCCTCGAGACTGACCAGCTGAATTTCGCTCGTAAATTGTTTCGTTCTCAGCAGCACTTACTCTCACGTGACTGGAATGAAGGATTAGGAGCTCCGTCGCTCGCAAGCTACTCGAGAGACAACCTTGCCCAATTCGAAGTGGACTTGCGCCGAGCGGCGGATTAATTGCGACAGGGAAGATTACAAATTTTATGTGCTACATCAGCGTAAATAATTGCCGTGTTTACCAGGTCCTGAATCTCGAAGTAAAGCCGACCGGCGTTTGGTTCC
>Ga0070741_10021028_pt1 | contig 10196 bp, 8 predicted proteins | sample Coa_R1_4_FD_66440 | JGI IMG/M metagenome (GOLD analysis project Ga0070741, IMG submission 66440) | Surface soil microbial communities from Centralia Pennsylvania, which are recovering from an underground coalmine fire - Coalmine... | ecosystem: Environmental > Terrestrial > Soil > Unclassified ...
GGTCGCGGACCTGCACGAGCTCGACCTCGCCCGCGTCCCACCCGGACGCTACCGCCTCCGCATCGGGCTCTACAACTGGGCAACCGGCCAGCAGCTACCCATAACGATCGACGGGCGGGCGAGCGGCACGTTCCTGATCCTGCCGACCCCGGTCGACGTCCCAGGCCGTTAGCTCGCGTCGACGACCGGCAGCGGCAGGCGGTTCTCGGGCACCGTCGGCTCGGCGGTCAGCCGTTCGCCGCTCTTCTCGTCGTAGAACCCGACGCCGACCAGACGGCCCGCCTGCACCTTCTCGCGCGGTCCCTCGATAGCCACCTCGACCCGTAGCGGGCCGGGGTCCATCTGGCTGGTCGGCCGCCGCGCCGGATCCAGCAGCAGCACGTCCCGCTGCGCGACCGTCTGGCCGCTGGCGTCGAGCAGATGGGCGAACAGCTTGTAGTCCTTTGCGAGATTCCGTTCGACGCGCAGGTCTAGGGAGAGGCGGACGACGAGCCCGTCCCCGAGCGGCGCACGCTCCGCCGCATAGCCGACCAGGTGGAGCGCGCCGCCGAACCGTTCGTCGACTTGCCGAAGCGCGGGCTGGAGCTGGATGGCGTCGTGCGGCCGCAGCGAGAGCCGCGTGATCCTCAGGCCGCCGGCCTCCAGCTCCTCGCGCGCAGCTGCGTAGCGCTCGAGCGCGGTGTTGACGAGGCTGTTCGGGTCGAGCAGGGGGTCGCCCGCCGGCAGCAGCCAGACGACCGTCGCGGGGCCGACGGCGCGGCTCAGCTCGGCAACGGTCGTCTCGGCCGGCCGCCCGATCGCGGGCGGCCGCTGGCGCACCGTTACGAAGGAGCCGAGGTAGTACCCGGCCAGCGCATCGAGCGAGCCGAGCCCTACGTCGCCCGGCCTGGCGAGCGGCCGGACAGCGCGCGCCACCGCCCGCCAGTCGTCGCGCTGCTCGGGCGGCGCCGTCCAGGACCCATACAGCTCGGGTGCGACCGCGGCGATCGCCAGCGCCGTGGCGATGGCCAGCCCCCATCGCTCGCTGGGAAACGGCCTCGGCGAAGCCCCAGGGGTCGCCGCCCCCGACGGCGAAGCCGTAGAGCCCTGCCGCGCCTGGGGCCTCGCGCTAGCCCTGCGCCACCGGGGGACGGAACCGCCCAACCGCGCGCCGCCGACGGCCGCGAGGACCACCACCGTCGGCATCCCCACCAGCGTGAACCGCACGTGCCACATCGGCCGCACCGGCTCCAGCGCGACGATCGCGACCAGAGGTGCGACGCTCAGCAGCGCAAGCGCTGCTCCGAGCCGCCATCCGTGGCGCATCCAGAGGAGTACGAGGCCGACCAACGCAAAAGCCACGACGCTCGCGGCGAGCGCGAGGCTCAGCCGGCGGGCGGGCTCCAGCGCGGCGGCCAACCCGATCGGGCCAACCGGCAGCCCGCCGATCGTCGTGAGCCAGTCGACGACCTGCCCGTCGATGGACACGGGCGCCGCCCACGGGAGCCAGACGAGCCCCGCCCAGGCATCTCGGTTCTGCCAGAAGTGCCACCCCCAGGCGGCGAGCAGCGCCAGGACGGCCGCGTGGGCGCCGAGCCAGCGCGCCACGCGATCGCGGCAGCACGGGACCGTCCGCACAAGCGCGGCGCCGACGGCCGCCATCCCCGTGTAGTGGGTGAGGCCGGTCGCCAGGGCCAGCAGCCCGTAGCCGAGCCAGCGGCGGCCCGTGGGCCGCGCCGCGAGCCGCTCGGCGGCGAGCAGGAGGAGCGCGGCGAGTGCCATCAGCGTGCCGTACATCCGCGCCTCGCGCCCGTACGACAGCGCCGCCGGGGCCACCGCCATCCCGAGTCCGGCCGCGAGCGCGGCGGCGCGGCCGGCGAAGGACCGAGCCACGCGCCAGACCGCCGGCACCACCAGCACGCCCAGCAGCGCGTTCGAGAGGCGCAGCGCGTACTCGCTCTCGCCGACCAGTCGGATCCAGTACCGCTCCATGAGAAAGTAGAGGGGCGGGTGTACGTTGAGCCGCGCCCTCAGCAGCTCGGCGAGGGGCGCGTGGCTGTTCTGCCAGGTGAACGCCTCGTCCACCCACAGCGAGAGGTCGCCCAGGCCGCGGAGCCGCAGCCACAGCGCGAGCAAACAAAGAGCGGCGGGCACAAGCCCGCCGCTCGAGGTCGGTTTAGCCGAGCAGCCGCTCCCTACTGGCCGACTGCCTTCTCGTAGAGCTCCTGGACTTTCGCCCAGTTCACCGTGTTCCACCAGGCGTTCAGGTAGTCAGGCCGACGGTTCTGGTACTTGAGGTAGTAGGCGTGCTCCCACACGTCGATGCCGAGGATCGGCGTGCGCCCCTCCATCAGCGGCGAGTCCTGGTTCGGCGTGGACTCGATCTGCAGGTTGCCGCCCTTGTCCACCGAGATCCAGGCCCACCCCGAGCCGAAGCGCGCCGCCCCGGCCGCGTTCACCTTCTGCTTGACCTCGTCGAAGGTGCCGAGCTTGGCGAGCGCGTCGGCGAGGCGCCCGGCTGGGGGTGGCCCGCCGCCGTTCGGCCCCATGATCTGCCAGAACAAGGAATGGTTGGCGTGCCCGCCGCCGTTATTCCGCACCGCGGTGCGGATGTCCTCGGGCACGGCGTTCAGGTCGCTGATCAGCTCCTCGACGCTCTTGCTGCCGAGCTCGGGGTGCTTCTCGATCGCCGCGTTCAGGTTCGTGACGTAGGTGTTGTGGTGGCGATCGTGGTGGATCTGCATCGTCTGCGCATCGATGTGCGGCTCCAGCGCGTCGAACGCGTACGGCAACGGAGGAAGTTGGTAAGCCATCTCTCAAGCCTCCTTTACGTCCACCGGAGATTATACAGGCGACCTGGCAGCACGCTCGCCTGGTGCACCCTTCTAACGGCGCTCCACCTTGACGGTAACCGACCCCTCCCTAGAATCGTTCGGTGGAGGCCGGCCCTGACCCACACGCACCCGTGCTTCTGCACGAGACCGTCGAGCTCCTGGCGCCCCGCCCGGGCGGGCGTTACGTCGACTGCACCGTTGGCGCGGGCGGGCACGCGCGCGCGATCCTCGAGGCGAGCGGGCCAGACGGCCGCCTGCTCGGCCTCGACGCCGACGCGAGTGCGCTCACCCTCGCCCGCGAACGGCTCGCCCCGTTCGGCGGGCGTGTCGAGCTCGTACACGCCAACTTCCGAGACGTGGCCGCGGTGGCGCGCTCGCGCGGCTTCGACGCCGCCGACGGCGTGCTGCTCGACCTCGGCGTGTCGTCGATGCAGCTCGACACCGCGGAACGCGGCTTCTCCTTCCGGGCCGACGCGCCGCTCGACATGCGGCTCGACCCGTCGGGCGGCACCACCGCGGCCGAGCTCGTCGCCTCGCTCGACGAACGCGAGCTGGCCGACCTCATCCACCGCTACGGTGAGGAGCCGCGCGCGCGGGCCGTGGCCCGCGCTATCGTGGCGGCCCGGCGCCGAGCCCACATCGAAACGACCGGCCAGCTCGCCGCCGTCGCGTCGCGCGTCGTGCCGCGCGGCCGGATTCATGGCGCGACCCGCACCTTCCAGGCGCTGCGCATCGCCGTCAACGACGAGCTCGGGGCGCTCCGCCAGGCGCTGCTCGGGGCACACGACGTGCTGTCGGATGGTGGTCGCCTGGCCGTGATCTCCTTCCACTCCCTCGAAGACCGCATCGTCAAGCAGTACTTCGCCGCCCAGGCGCGCCCATGCGCCTGCCCGCCGCGCACGCCGATCTGCGTGTGCGGGCGCCAACCGCGGTTGGCGCCGATCACCCGGAAGCCGGTGACCCCTGGGCCGGACGAGCTGCGCACGAACCCGCGCGCCCGCAGCGCCAAGCTCCGGGTCGCCGCGCGGCTCGGTCCGCCGCTGAGCTGATGGCCAAACTGACGCTCGACTTCCTGCGCGACCACGTCGGCGAGCACTCGCTGCCGTACGAACCCGACCCGGACCTGACGTTCACCTCGATCTCGAACGATTCGCGCACGACCAGGCCGGGCGCCCTGTTCCTCGCCATCGAGGCGGCACGCGACGGCCACCATTTCATCCCGGCCGCGCACGCGGCCGGCGCGATCGGCGTGCTCGCGCGCCGGGTGATCGAGCTGGAGCCGTGGCTGCCGCCGGGCGAGCGAGCGGGCTTCGCCTACGTCGTCGTGCCCGATCCCGTCCGCGCGCTGCAGCGGGTGGCGCGCGCCCACCGTGAACGGCTGGCGGTGGGCGTCGTCGGCATCACCGGCTCGGTCGGCAAGACCTCGACGAAGGAGGCGGTCGCGGCGGTGCTGCGTCGCCGCTTCCGAGTGCTCGCCAGCCCCGGCAATTTCAACAACGAGATCGGCCTCCCGATCACTCTGCTCGACGCCGACTGGGAGACCGATCGGGCCGTGCTCGAGATGGGGGCCTATAAAGTGGGCGACATCGCCGAGCTCTGCGCGATCGCCCAGCCCGAGGTCGGCATCGTCACGACCGTCGGACCGACCCACCTCGAAAGCTTCGGCTCCCTCGACGCCGTCGAGCGAGCGAAGGGCGAGCTAATCGAGGCGCTGCCGCCGACCGGCCTGGCGGTGCTGAACGGCGACGACGAGCGCGTGCGCCGGATGGCATCGCGCGCCGATTGCCCGGTCGTCTTCTACGGGCGCGGTGAGATGAACGCCGTTCGGGCGGTGGACGTCGGCTCGCGCGGCCTCGACGGCATCTCGTTCACCATGCGCTTCCCGGGCGGCGAGGTGCGGGTTGAGACGCCGCTGATCGGCGAGCACAACGTCTACCCTTGCCTGGCCGCGGCCGCCGTCGCGCTGGCCGACGACGTCGAGCCGACCGAGATCGCGGCGGCGCTCGCCGCCGCCTCGCCGCCCGCGCTCCGCATGCGCCCTCGGCCGGGGCGCAACGGCTCGACGATCCTGGACGACTCTTATAACGCGGCGCCCATCTCCGTCCTCGCGGCGCTCGACGTGCTGGCGCGGCACGGCGGGCGGCGCGTCGCCATCCTCGGCGACATGCTCGAGCTGGGCGAGCTCGAAGCCGAAGCCCACCAGCGCGTCGGCCGCCGTGCCGCCGCGGCGGCCGACGTCCTGATCGCGGTCGGCCCGCGCGGACGGATCATCGGCGAGGCCGCCCAGTCGGCCGGCCTGCGCGACGTCCACTTCGCACAGGCCGGCAGCGCGGTCGACTTCCACCCCCAGCCCGGCGATCTGGTGCTCGTCAAGGGCTCACACGGCATGCGGCTCGACCTGCTGGCCGACCGGCTGGCCGAGACCGAGGACGTGCCTTCGGCCTCTACCGGAGGGCACGCTTCTGCTCCCACTCCCGCGGGGAGAGGATCGGAGTGAGGGCGCAGGCTGGGGGCGGGGCCAACCGCTGCCCCGTCCGCCCCGTGGGCACCCTCGCCTGGCCTCCGGGCATCCCCTCCGAAGGCTCGATCGGCGGTGTGTTGTCGGGCGAGACACGCCGCGCCCCGCCAGCCGAACCATCGGAGAAACGATAGTGGTCGGGGTGCTCGCGCTCGTGCCGGCCTGCTTCGTCGGGGGCATGCTGTGGGGTCCGTGGCTCATCGACCGGCTCAGGGAGCTGCGCCTGGGCAAGCAGATCCGGTTGGAGGGCCAGGAGCACCACCTCGCCAAGGCCGGCACGCCCACGATGGGCGGCGCGCTGATCGTCGTGACGAGCCTGGTCGCGACGTGGCTGTTCGTCCGCGACACGCGCGTGCTCGTGCCGCTCACGCTCGGCGTCCTGCTGTACGCGCTGTTCGGCGCGGTCGACGACTACGCGAACCTGAGGAACAACGAGGGTCTCGGGCTCCAGGTCCGCTACCAGCTCCTCTGGCAGCTCGTCATCGCCGCGGCGGTCGGCGCGGCGCTCTACTGGCTCTTCGGCGTGGACGCCGTCCACGTGCCGTTCGTCGGGGTGCTGCGTATCGGCGTCTGGATGGTGCCGCTCGCCGTCGTCGCGATTTGGGCGACGACCGCCGGCACGAACCTGATCGACGGACTGGACGGCCTGTGCGCCGGCACCGGGGCGTTCGCGTTCCTCGCCTACCTGGTGATCGCCTTGCGCCACGACGACCTGCCGCTCGCGGCCGCGTGCGCGACGACGATCGGCGCGCTGCTCGCGTACCTCTGGTTCAACGTCCATCCGGCGCGCGTGTTCATGGGCGGAGTCGGCTCGCTGGCGATCGGCGCCGGCCTAGCCACGGTCGCGCTGCTGAGCGGCGACGTGCTGCTCCTGCCCGTGATCGGTGCGCTGTTCGTCGCGGAGATCCTATCGGTCATCATCCAGGTCGGCTACTTCAAGGCGACCGGCGGCAAGCGGTTCTTCCGCCGGGCGCCAATCCACCACCACTTCGAGCTGCTGGGCGTGCCCGAGGTGAACGTCGTGTTCCGCTTCTGGCTCGTCGGCGCGCTGTGCGCCGCGCTCGGCCTGGTGCTGGCCGAGCTGTGAGCCCCCTCGATCCGGCCGTCTTCAAGGGCAAGCGGGCCACGCTTATGGGCTTCGCACGCACGAACGTCGCGCTCGCCCGCTTCCTCGTGCGGCAGGGCGCGGAGGTGACGATCACCGATACGAAGCCGGCCGAGCAGCTCGGGCCGCAGATCGCGCAGCTCGCCGACCTGCCGATCCGGTACACACTGGGCGGCCACGACGAGCGCGACTTCACCGACGCCGACGTCGTCTTCGTCTCGCCCGGCATCCCCCGCACGCACCACCCACTCGTCGCTGCCGCCGCGCGCGAGGGTGTGGCCATCTCCTCCGAGATCGAGCTGCTGTTCGAGCTCTGCCCGGTGCCGATCGCGGCGATCACCGGCTCGGCTGGCAAGACGACCACCACGATCCTGGCTGGCGAGATGCTGCGCGTGTCCGGCCTGCCGACCTACGTCGGCGGCAACATCGGCACGCCGCTGATCGACCGGCTCGGCGACCTCCCACCCGACGCACGCGTCGTGCTCGAGCTGTCGTCGTTCCAGATCCAGCCGCTGCGGCGCAGCCCCCACGTCGGCGCGATCCTGAACGTCACGCCCAACCACCTCGACGACCCCCGCCACCCGACGCTCGAAGCGTACCGCGACGCCAAGGCGAACCTGATCGCTCACCAGCGGCTCGACGACGTCGCCGTCCTCGGGCTCGACGACCCGATCGCGTCGTCGCTCGGCACCCGCGGCAACGGCCGCAAGATGTTCTTCTCGATCGAGTCGCCGGTGGTCGAGGGCGCTTGCATGGCTGGGGACGAGCTGTACGTGGCGCTCGGCGATCTCGAGGCGCCGATCTGCCGCCGCGGCGACGTGAAGCTGCGCGGCGAGCACAACCTGCGGAACCTGCTCGCCGCGGCTGTCGTCGCCGGGCTCCGCGGCGCGACGGTCGAGGCCATGCGGCAAGTCGCGACGACGTTCACCGGCGTCGAGCACCGCATCGAGCCGGTGCGGGAGCTCGACGGCGTCCGCTGGTACAACGACTCCAAGGCGACCTCGCCGGCCGAGACGATCGCGGCGCTCCGCTCGTTCGAGGAGCCGATCGTGCTGATCGCCGGCGGGCGGTCGAAGAAGGCCCCACTCGAGGAGATGGCGCGCGAGATCGTCGCGCGGAGCCGCGCGCTCGTCCTCTTCGGGGAGATGCGGGAGGAAATCCGACGGGCGGTCGAGACCACACCGGGTGCGGAGAAGCTCGCGATCCGCTGCGCCGCCACGCTCGCCGAGGCGGTCGACGCGGCGCACGGGCTGGCGCAGCCGGGTGACGTCGTGCTGCTCTCGCCGAGCGGAACGAGCTTCGACGCGTTCGCGGACTACGAGCACCGCGGCAGGGTGTTCAAAGAGCTGGTCGAAGCGCTCCCTCGGGTCGCTCCAGTGCGCCTCCGCGCGGGGGAGGCGCACCCATCGCCGCTATCGGGAGCGCCGGTTGGTGGCGGTCCGGCCGAGCACCCACGCGCGGCCCGACGCCACAGCGAAACGCCCCGATGAGCTCGGTCCTCGCTCCCGCCCGGCTCCGCGTTCCTCGGCTTCTCCTCACCGGCGGCGGGACGGGCGGGCACGTTTATCCGGCGCTGAGCGTGATCGAGGAGGTCGAGGGCGACCGGCTCTGGGTCGGCTCGACTGGCGGCCGTGAGGAGCCGCTGGTTCGGCGCGCTGGCATCGCCTTCCGGGGCGTCCCGACCGGCGCCGTGCTCGGGCGCGGACCGGTTGCGCTCGGCAGGAGCACGGTCCAGAACGTGCGCGGGGTGCTCGCCGCGTGGGCGCTCGTCCGCGAGTACCGGCCGAGCGTCGTCCTGGCGACGGGCGGGTACGTCTCGGTGCCGGTCGTGCTCGCGGCACGTCTCGCCAGAGTGCCGTCGGCGATCTTCCTGCCGGACGTCGAGCCGGGACTGGCCGTCAGGGCGCTCAGCCGGATCGCCAACCGGGTCGCCTGCTCGGTCGAGACCACACGGCGCTTCCTGCCGCCGGCTAAGGTCGTCCCAACTGGCTACCCTGTGCGCCCGCCGCTGCGCGTCTGGGCGGAGCGGCCGGACGGGCGCCGCGCCGGCCGCGCGCTGCTCGGCGTCGCCGACGATCGCCCGCTCGTGCTCGTGATGGGTGGTAGCACGGGTGCGCGATCGATAAACCAGGCGGTCTGGGCCGCGCTGCCGCGCCTGCTGGCGGTCGCGGACGTCCTCCACCTGGCCGGCGGCCACGGCATCGCCGAGGCACGCGCCGTCCGCGACGCGCTGCCGCCCGACGACCGACCCCACTACCGCCCCGAGGAGTACCTCCACGACGAGGTGGGCGCGGCCCTGGCGGCCGCCGATCTGGTCGTGGCCCGGGCCGGGGCGTCGACGCTCGGGGAGCTTCCGGCGTTCGGCCTGCCGAGCATCCTGGTTCCCGGGACGTTCGCGGCCGGCCATCAGCGCCACAACGCCGACCACCTGGCCGGGGCCGGCGCGGCTGTGCGCCTCGACGACGACGAGCTGCGCGACCATCTGCCCTCGACGGTCGAGCGGCTGCTCGGCGATCCCGATCGGCTCGACGCGATGCGCCGCTGCGCCCGCGCGCTCGACCGCCCCAACGCGGCCCGTGACATCGCCCGCCTGCTCGCAGATCTCGCCTCCGGAGCGCTCCGATGACGCTGCCGACCGTCCCGGAGCTGCCGCCACTCTGGCCGCTGGTGCTCACGCTCGCCGCGGCCGGGACCGTCGGCTTCCGCCGCGGCTGGGTGCGCGAGGTCGCCACGCTCGGCCTGCTGCTCTTCAGCTGGGTGGTCGTCGTCGGGCTCGGCTTTTCGGTCGTCGCCTCGCTCAACAAGCTGGCGCTGATGCTGAGCTTCACCTGGCAGGGCGGGTTCGACGAGCCGGATCCTGCCCCGCTGCTCCGCGCGCTCCGATTGGCGCCGGCGATCGACCCCTGGCACCCGGAGTGGTTCTACGCCCTGCTCTTTGCGCTGGGGATCGTCGGCGCCTATGCGGTGCCGAACCGGGTCGCGTCGCGGAGCGAGACCGCGCTCGACGCCCTGCTCGGCGGGCTGGCCGGCGCCCTGAACGGCTACGTCGCCGCCTACGTGCTGCTCGGCTACCTCCAGGCGGGCGGCCGCGGCGGACCGATCGCCGATGGCTTCTCGCTGTTGGGCGGCTACGCGACGACGATCGTGGTCGCGGTCGTCGCGGGCGCGGTCGGGATCGCGATGCTGACGTCGCTGCGCGGCGCCGTGTTCGGGCAGAAGCGATGACACAGCCGACCGACGCGGACGCGCTGGTCCCGTACCTCGACCGGACGGGCCTGGCTGCCCACTTCGTCGGCGTCGGCGGCGCGGGGATGGCGCCGCTCGCCGCGATCATGGCCGAGGCCGGCTGGCGCGTCTCCGGCTGCGACCTGAGCGGGTCGGCGATCACCGGGCAGCTCGCCGCCAGCGGCATCCGGGTCGCCCGCGGGCACGACCCTGGGCACGTCGCCGGGCAGGAGCTGCTCGTCATCTCGTCGGCTGTGCCGGCCGATGCGCCTGAAGTCGCGGCGGCGCGGGCGGCTGGCATCCCGGTCGTCAAGCGCGCCCAGCTCGTCGGCGCGCTCACACGCCGCACGCGCGCGATCTGCGTCGCCGGGACGGCCGGCAAGACGACGACCACGGCGATGACCGCCGTCGCGCTGATGGGCGCGGGTGCCGACCCGAGCGTGCTCGTCGGCGGCGCGGTCGCCGGCGTCGGCGTCGGCGGCCGGGCCGGGCGCGGCGACCTCCTCGTCGTGGAGTCGGACGAGTACGACCGCTC
>Ga0070741_10021029_pt1 | contig 10196 bp, 12 predicted proteins | sample Coa_R1_4_FD_66440 | JGI IMG/M metagenome (GOLD analysis project Ga0070741, IMG submission 66440) | Surface soil microbial communities from Centralia Pennsylvania, which are recovering from an underground coalmine fire - Coalmine... | ecosystem: Environmental > Terrestrial > Soil > Unclassified ...
AGTGAGCAGGAGGATTGGTCTGTGCATCATCCTAGGCGGGCTCGCCACGGCGGCGGCAGGCTGCGGAGGCACCGGGAGCAAGCACTACGCGATGCAGCCCATCTTCAACTGTATGAACGCCGCTGGAGTGTCTGTAAGCATCGATACCGCGAACCCGCTATTCCCGTCAGATGCACAAGCGCTAGATGCGGATTTCCGCAACTTCGATGTTTACCTCGCAGTCCTCAATAGTCCGGGTGAAGCCCAGAACACGGCTAGGAAAGTTGGTTTCGTTGGCTCCGCCCTCGGCTCGAAGGATGCGGCAACAAGTACAGGCAACGTCGTCTATTACTCAAACGACACGAGTCTGAACGACGACGCAAAGAAGATCGTGAACGCCTGCTTGGCGGGCGACTCGAAGTCGGCGAGTTCCGCGATGAGGCACTTCAACCTTGCGAACCCGGTCGTCTACGACTCCGACTTCACCTCGTCGTTTATGACTAGCTGCGCAAAAGGCGGGAACTATAACCGGTGTCGGTGCGTACTCACGCACGGCGAGCAACGCTACACACAAGAACAGTTCTCAGACATCGCAAACGCCCTGAACGATCCGTCGAGTAAGTGGTACGCCGACGGACAGCGTCTTCTAACGGAGTGTCCGTGAACCGTGAACTCAGAAAACGCGCCAGCGTTGGCGACTTAGGAAAAAGCCGTGCCCCGCATGGCTCCGACACGTGAGACCGGTAAAGGCGGACGCGCACAAGAAGTCACCCCGGTGCAACGTCTTGCCGTATGGGAGAACCGGTCCAAGCGGGGGCAAGAAGGGACCAGGGTCACCCGCACAGGTCACGCGGAAAGCCTTTCGAAGACCGTCTAGCTCAACGCGATCTGTCTGAGGGTCACCGAACTTACAGCTGGCCACAGGATGAACGCCAACTAGGCCACTCTTGATCCCGCACTCAACGGAATCCTTCGACGGGCCGTCCCCGAAAGCGAACTGACAAACAATGTTGCCGGTCGGCGTCCTGAACTTTCCGTAGCCGCTGACCCGTTTCGGGGATGCCATTCCCGCTCCGACGTAAAGCAGGCAAGCGACGACTACCAGAAAGGTCGATTGAACAGCGCGAGATCCCACGAAGGGTGAGTCCTACCAGTTCCCGGATTGGGCGCTTTCGATGCTCGCCTAGAGCCCCATCGACCAGCGGCTTGCCGCCTGAAGGAACGGTCCCACCTCCCAAGTCGCCGTCGAAACCCGGCGAGGCTCATCAAGGTTCGTGCTGACGGCGCCACCGCTCGGCGTGCTGTTGCCGTTCCTTTTGACGAGCACGGTATTCCTCCACCGACACCCCGGCGCGAGCAGCCCGCTCCTCATCGGTATAGACCCCGCTGCCGTCCGTGTACCGGATCGGCGGCTTCTCGTCTGCCCAAAGGCCGGAGCCGAAGTCGCTGTCGTAGTCACCCGGGTGACTCACGCTGACCTCCTTTCGCTCTATCTACAAAGTACCCGCGAAGCCGATCTCAGACGCGTCCGAACTAGCCCTCTGGCGTGACCGCACCTGGCGCCCTACCGTCACGTGCTGGGCCGCGTTGCGTCAGCGCCCGGGCGTTCGGATCGCCGCCCGGCCCGTTTACTGATGCCGGTCGGGATCGATGAGGACGCGGCCGTCCTCGGCAATGTATGGGTTGAGCTCGACAGGGGCAGCAGCCGGGGCATCACCGAAACCAGTGGGGGCGGTGACGATCGCCCCTGACGGAAGCGTCACTTCGTAGATCGGCCGAGCGAGCGCCCCATCGGGCATTGGCCCTTGGATCACTTGAATGTCGCTCATTTCTTCCCCCGGTTGAAGAAGCTGTCGCGGAGCGCCCTCGAACGGGCCTCATTCCCCACTGCCACATCAGATACTAGGGACGCGTCGAGCAGATTGCATCCCTCCTCCGGGGTGATCGTCACGACCTGAACAGGGCCGCCGACCTTACCGTCCTGGCTTGCGGTTTCGGTAATGACATACACGGCCAGGGACGTCAGCTCATCCACCGTACGGTCCTGCTCGTAGAGACGGTTTAGAAGGTAGAGCGCGTACTGCGCGACGCCCTGCACGGCGAAGCCGTAATCGGAGAGCATCGGCGCGAAGTCGAGCTGGCTAAGCAGGTGGTACAGCGCGGGCGTCGGCGGCTGTCCCTCGATGATCGGCTCGTATCCGCCAATCACGAAAGCCAAGTCAGGCCGGGCCGGAGCCTGGCCTGACTGGACGAGAGCGGGAGCCGGGATCGCAGGCACCGACGGAAACCACTGGTTGTAGTCCTCGCGAGCGCGGTTACGCAGAGCATTCATCACCGAGGTAGCGCCATCGAGGCTTTGACCAGCGATCTCCGAGGCCACCTCCTTCACGATGAGCGTTCCTATTTCGCCGGTCCCTGCCTGCAAGACGGCCACGTGCGGCGCGAGCACGTGCGCCTTCTGCTGCGAGTCGTTCTGCGCGGTGATTCCTCGTGGGTCACCGAACGTTCCACGACTATCGGCTGCGAGCACCAGTCCGTCTTTGCCCCGTAGGGCTACGAGCAGGGTCATGCCGTAACGCTAGCCGGGGAACCGTCTGTTACTAGGCACGGCCGGACGTGGTACTGGATTTGGTACCGGTCTGATCGGATCTGAGCGCACCCCACGGGGTGTGAAAGCACAGAGCCGTGTGGGCTCACACCCCGTGGGACGCCCTCAGTCAGACCTCCAAAACCGGGGGTTGCAGGTTCGAGTCCTGTCGCCCCTGTTCGGGACTGCTCGCCGGAGAAACGGCGCGCGGCGGGGCTTACGCCCCGCTTCGCGCGGTCCGCGGCCGCAGGCCGAACCTGTCATAGGCGCAGGAGGGGCAGGTGAACGCGAGCGATGGCGAATCAGCCGCGTCCGAATCGTCGATCCGGTAGGCACGCCACCCCTGCCGGTGCGCTGCACCCAGGCAGCCGCACCCGACACAGCGGACGGTCGTCCTCGGGCCTTGTCGGCGATCCACGTTCACGTTCGGGTTCTGCCCCTCCTGCTGCCAGTGCGCTCCCCGGCCGCAGCATGTGCGGGGACGGCCGACTCGGCCATTGGCCGAACGGGGAGGGTTTTCCCCTCATCGGTCGGACGTGCGTCGTGACATCGGCCGACGCCTCGCGTACGGTCAACCGATGCGGGCCCCCGTCGCTATCGCACTCGCCGCGCTCGTCGTCTGCGCCGGCGCGAGCGCAGCCTCGAGCAAGGCGGTCGTCCGCGAGTTCCGCACCCCGACCGGCAACATCGGCTGCGTCTTCTCGGAGGGCTTCGCCGGCGACGCAGCGCCGACCATTCGCTGCGACATCCGCAGCCGACTCGTGCCGCAGCCGCCGCCGCCGAAGGGCTGCCGGCTCGACTCGGGCGACTCGCTCGAGATCAGCCTGTTCGACCACGCGATCCTCGTCTGCCACGGCGACACGGCGATCGATCCGCACGCCAGGGTGCTCGCCTACGGCCACGTTTTCCGCCGCGACGGTGTCGGCTGCATCTCACGCGCGGTCGGCATCACCTGCACGAACAGGCACGGCCACGGCTTCTTCATGAGCCGTCAGAGCTGGCGGATCTTCTAGCGCCGGCGGCGCCGACCGACCGCGTCTCTACAGTGGCGGAGCGGCAATGGTCAGGCTCGAATTTCGCGGACATGTGTTGAGCTTCCCTCGCGCTCAGATCGAGCGCGCACAGTCGCTTGCGGCAGCACAGGCAGGAGCATCGTCGGCACTCCGCGATCTCGCGCTCGTGCTCGACTGGGCGCTGAACACGCCGCGCGTCGTCGCGCTGCGGCGCGGCGAGGCTCGCGAGCTCGTCCGCCTCGCCGAGCGGCACGACGCGCTCGACGGCATCGCCGCCGCGTTCGACGCGATCCGGCACCGCGCTCGCGCCGCATAGCGAGCTTTAACGCCGGCGGAAGAAGCGCGAAACGCGTTCGCCCAGCGAGCCGCCGTCGGGATGGATGACCTTCTGCGGCGGCGCTGCCGTGTACGGGCCGAGCTTCCCGGCCGCGCCCGCATCGATGCGCAGCGTGACCTTGCCGGGATAGATCAGCCCGACCTGCTCGCCCGGCACGTACACCACAGATGCGCCCGCCGCGTCGACGGCGAGCCCGTCGAAGATGTCGTCGCCCTTTGCGCCTGCCACCTGCGACACGGTGCCGAGCTCCTGGCCGTCGCTCGTGAGGACGCGCCAGCCCTGCTCGATCTGGAGCCAGGAGACCGGGTCGCCGTCACCGCGACCGTCGGGCGGACGGGAGCCCGGCGGCTGCTGGAACGGCTCGAGGCCCGAATCGCTCACGGAGCGATCATACGGCCGGCTGCGGCTCGGACGCCGGTTCCGGGTCGCGCCCGGTCGCGAGCACGCAGCCGGAGAGGATGAGCGCGAAACCGGCGAGCATCCCGACCGTCAGGTGCTCGCTGAGCACGGTCACGCCGAGCACGGCGGCGACTGCCGGGTTGACGTACGTGATCACCGTCGCGCGGACAGGGCCGACCTCCGCGATCAGCGCGAAGAAGACGAGGAAGGCAAGCGCCGTGCAGACGACGGCCAGCCCGAGAACCGACTCCACGACGTGCGTGGACGGCATCGACGAGGGGCGGCTTGCGATCCCGAAGGGCGCGTAGCCGATTGCGGTGATCAGAAGCGATGCGGCGACGACGCCGAGGGCGGGCACGTCGCTCAGCCGGCGCGCGAGGATGATCGGGCCGACGGCGTAGCAGACCGCGACGCACCCGATCTCGGCGACCGCGAGCACGCTCACCTGACCGACGTCGAGCCCGACGAGCGCGGCGACCCCGAGCATCCCGACGAGGAGGCCGGCCCAGCGGCGCGTCCCTTGCCGTTCACGGGCCCCGGTCAAGCCGACGACAACAGCGCCGACGAGCGGCACCGCCGCGATCAGGAGCCCGGTCAGCGAGCTCGAGAGCTTCGTCTCGGCCCGCGCGAGCAGCACCCAGGGGATCGCCACCTCGACCACGGTGTAGGCGAGCAGCGGCCACCAGCGAGCGAGTGCGGGGCGTAGGTCTCCGCGCAGCGCCGCGAACGGCGTCAGAAGCAGCGCGCCGATCCCCGTGCGCAGGAAGACGAGCGTGACCGGCGCGAGCTCGCGCACGGCGACGCGGATCATCAGGTACGGAACGCCCCAGATCACGCACATCGCCGCGAAGAGCAGCGCCCCTCTGCGGTTCATGTATTCGGGCTCTCGGTCAGCATCCTCGCCACGTACAACGTCGCAACGACGGCGATCGTGAGGTCGTTCCCGAGACACCACTGGCAGATGGCGCCGATCGGGCCGAGCTGCGCCCAGAGGAGATAGGCGCTGAACGCGACTCCGATGAACGCGATGAGCACGCCGGCCAGCGCCGCCTCCACGCCACGCCGAAGCGAGACGGCGATCAACACGACGTATGTGATGAGGCCGAGCAGGGCAACGGGAACGCCCGCGAGCTCGGCGTACTTCGAGCGCTGCACTTTCTCGCAACCGCCGGTCGTGCAGACCGGGGCGGTGTGCGTGTAATGGACGTACGTGAGATACCCCGCGATCCCGACACCGACCAGGCAGGCGGCCGCGATCGCTGCGCGGAGCCTCACTGCAGGGCCGCGTCGAGCACCGGCGTGAACTGCGCAGGCTCGAGGCCGGGCACCTGCAGTTGCGTCGGCGTGCCGAGCGGCTTCAGAATGAAGAAGGTGGGCGTGCCCCCGACCTTCGACGCCGTGGCCTGCTGCTCGGCGGCGTTCAGCTTCGCGATCGTCGCCTTCAAGCGATAGCTCGCAAGGATCTTGTTCGCATTCGCGCCTGCCGCGGCGGCTGCCTCGCGAATCGCGCCGGTCGTGATCCAGCCGCTGTTCTCCTCGCCCTGGATGCGGTAGAGCGCCTCGGCCATATTCCAGAGCTTGTTCTGCTCACCAGCCGCGTAGATGGCGAGCAGGCCGACGATGCTGTTCGTGCCGATGATCGGGATGCCCCGGTAGACGAGCTTGATCTTCCCCGGACGAACGTAATTGTCGATGACCGTCTGCAGCGTGTCGAGATTCCACTCGCGGCAAAACGGGCACTGCGGGTCCTCGAAGACCGTCAGCGTCGCCGGCGCCTCCGGGCTGCCGAGCGTTTCTCCGTGCTGCGGAATGCCCGCGAACATCGAGCCGCTCGAGGCCGTCGTCGACGTCGAGGTGGTCGCCCCGGAGCCCGACCCGCCGCCGCTCCCGGCAAACACGATCACGAGAACGACCACGATCACCGCCACGCCGGCAGCGCCGGCGAGCAGGATGAGTCGGTTGCGCGGCACGGGAACAGCATGCCCGACGCCGCGGAGGAGCTCGTCCGTGGAAGTCCGCAACGGCCGGGGGCATTACGCTCTGCCCATGACGCTCCTCCAGACCCGCGTCGACCGCACGGGGGACTTCGACCGGCGGCGCGAGCGCATGCAGATGCTCGTGGACGAGCTGCGCGCGCGGTCGGCCGAAGTGGCGGCCGGAGGAGGCGAGCGCGCCGTCGAGCGTCATCGCGCGCGCGGCAAGCTGCTCGCGCGCGAGCGGATCGACCGGCTTACCGACCCGGGTACTGCGTTCCTCGAGCTGAACGCGCTCGCCGCCTGGAACGAGTACGACGACCAGGCGCCGAGCGCCGGCATCGTCACCGGGATCGGCGTCGTCGAGGGTCGCGAGTGCGTGATCGTCGCGAACGACGCGACCGTCAAGGGTGGCTCGTACTTCCCACTCACCGTGAAGAAGCACCTGCGCGCGCAGGAGGTCGCCGAGCAAAACCGGCTGCCGTGCGTCTATCTCGTCGACTCCGGTGGGGCGTTTCTCCCGCTGCAGGCCGACGTCTTCCCCGACCGCGAGCACTTCGGCCGCATCTTCTTCAACCAGGCCCGCATGTCCGCGGCGGGGATCCCGCAGATCGCGGTTGTGATGGGGTCGTGCACCGCCGGCGGCGCGTATGTGCCGGCGATGAGCGACGAGACGGTGATCGTGCGCGGCACCGGCACGATCTTCATCGGCGGGCCGCCGCTCGTGAAGGCGGCGACGGGGCAGGATGTGACGGCGGAGGAGCTCGGCGGTGCGGATGTGCACGCGCGGCAGTCGGGCGTCGCCGACCACTACGCGACGAACGACGAGCATGCGCTCGCGATCGCGCGCCGGATCGTCGCGAACGCGCACAACGCCCGTCCTCTACTGCCGTGGGAGCTTGCGGAGCCGGAGCTGCCCACGGCCGATCCGGCAGACCTGTACGGGCTGATCCCCGACGACCATCGGACGCAGATGGACGCGCGTGAGGTGATCGCGCGCATCGTCGACGGCTCGCGGTTCGACGAGTTCAAGCAGCTGTACGGCGAGACGCTCGTCTGCGGCTGGGCTCACATCGAGGGGCACCCCGTGGGGATCCTCGCCAACAACGGCGTGCTGTTCGCCGAGAGCGCGCAGAAGGGCGCGCATTTCATCGAGCTCGCGTGCGCGCGCCGTGTCCCGCTCGTCTTCCTGCAGAACATCACCGGCTTCATGGTCGGCAAGGAGTACGAGGCCGGCGGGATCGCGCGCGACGGCGCGAAGCTCGTGATGGCCGTCGCGTGCGCGGAGGTGCCGAAGTTCACGATCGTCATCGGCGGCTCGTTCGGCGCAGGCAACTACGGCATGTGCGGGCGTGCATACTCCCCACGTCAGCTGTGGATGTGGCCGAACGCGCGCATCTCGGTGATGGGCGGCGAGCAGGCAGCGACCGTGCTCTCGCTCGTCGGAGACGCCGATCCGGAGGAGATCCGCGCCAAGTACGAAGCGGAGGGCAACCCGTACTACTCGACCGCGCGCCTCTGGGACGACGGGATCATCGACCCCCTCGACACGCGCCGCGTGCTCGCGCTCGGCATCAGCGCGTCGCTGAACGCGCCGATCCTGGAATCCCGCTTCGGCATATTCCGGATGTGAGCAGCGCATGATCGTCCGCTTCGTTCTCTGGAACCTCGCCGACTCGCAGACGAACGTCACCGAGCTGCGCGAGTACCTGCGCGACGAGGCGGTCGATGCGTTCGCCGATGTCCGCGGGCTGCTCTTCAAGGGCTGGATCTCCGACGACGGCGGCGAGCGCTGGGGCGCGGTGTACGTCTTCGCCTCGGCAGAGGCCGCGGACCAGCCGTTGCCGTCGCGTGCGCGTGAGCTGATCGGCAAGGAGCCCGACGTGGTCGAGGTGTTCGACCTGGAGGCGTCGGTGTCGATCGCGCCGCAGCTCGCAGGCCTCGGCCTCGCACTCGAGTCGTGAGCTCGCTTCGGATCGAGCGCGACGGCGACATCCTGCGGATCGCGCTTGCGCGGCCGGAGCGGCGCAACGCATTCGACGCAGCTCTGATCGACGAGCTCGCCGCAGCGTTCGCCAACGTCGGCGATGTGGGCGCTGTGGTGTTGAGCGGGGACGGGCCGTCATTCTCGGCCGGGGCGGACGTCGAATGGATGCGCTCGTCGGTCGAGCTGAGCTTCGACGAGAACGTCGCGGACGCTTTGCGGCTGCGCGCGATGCTCGATGCCATCGACAGCTGTCCGGCGCCTGTGGTCGTCCGCGTGCAGGGGCACGCGCTCGGGGGTGGGTGCGGCCTTGTTGCGTGCGCCGACATCGCGATCGCGGAGCCGGGTGCGCAATTCGCGTTCAGCGAGGTGAAGCTGGGGATCGTTCCGGCGGTGATCTCGCCGTTTGCGCTCGCGAAGATCGGCTCCGCGGCGGCGCGACGGTACTTCGTCACCGGCGAGCGGTTCTCGGCGTCGGAGGCGCTGCGCATCGGTCTCGTGAGTGAAGTCGCCGAGGATCTCGACGCGGCGGTCGACGCGGTCCTCGCCGACCTGAGCGCGGCGGGGCCGAGTGCGGCGCGGGCGGCGAAGGAGCTCGCGCGCGCTCCCGCGACGGCGGAGGAGACGGCCCGGCAGATCGCAGCGCAGCGCACGTCCGAGGAGGGCCAGGAAGGCTTGCGGGCGTTCCTCGAGAAGCGCGAGCCTCGCTGGCGCGCGTGACCGGGGTTACGCCCCGCGGAGCGCGACCGGCCTGCTGACTGCCGGCAGGTAGCCGCCCGCTCCGCCGCCCGCGACGGCAACGCGGTAGCTGCCCGGGCCGAGGCGCCGCGTGAACGTCCCGCGCGAGCTCGCCACGGGGCGCCACTCGCGCCTCGTCAGCCGTTCGACACGGAGCGGCAGACTCGGCGCGACGCGCACTCGGAGCGTCGAGCCGCTCGCCGCGACGACCACACGCGGCACGACCTGCAGCGGCACCTCGTCCCCCGCAAGCCCGTTGTAGGCGAGCCGCAGCTCCGTCGAGCGCGCCGCTTCGACCGTCACTGCGAAGCGCCCGCTCGCGGCCGGGCGAACGCTGCGGATCGTCGTCCACCCCGCTCCGTCGAGCTCCTGCAGCCGTGCACGTCCCAGCCCGCGCAGAAACCCGGTCACGTGCACCCGCACACCGAACTGCGCGCGCGCCGACACCGCGTCGAGCGACATCGCACGCACCTCGAAGTCCGTCGAGCCGAGATCGAACTTCTGCCTGATCACCTGCCCCGAGAACTGCCGCCATCCATGCGACGTCAACACGCGCACCGCCGATGCACGGCCCGACGAGTTCTCGACGACACGCATATCACGCACCGCGGAGACGCCCAGCACCTGTCCGACGCGCGCCGCCGAAAGAACGGTCGTCGGCCAGACGTGGTGCGGCGAGATGTAGTCGTACGGGTCGCGCACGGACACGAGGTACGGCACCTGCTGCATCTTCGGCCACGCATCGTGGATCGACGAGGTGCGCCCGCCGGAGGACGAGAAGTAGTACGCCGGAATCACCTGCCCGCGCCACTCGAGCACCTGGCCCGCGGTCGCGCCGATCGCGACGTTCGTCTCGGGACGCTCGGCCCGGATGCCGCCGTACATCTGCGAGCGCGAATCGGGATACAGGTCGAAGTCCTCACCCGGCTTCAGCATCGCGAGCGTGTACGAGCGTGCCGCAACTGCCTGCGCCTCGTAGGTCGCCGTGTGCCATCCCGCCGGCGCTTCCCACGGGACGACTCCACGCAGATAACGGTCGAGCGGCAGCACGTTGACCGCCATCAGGCCGCCGGGCTTCTGCTTCACGACGACGTCGCCGCGATAGCCCGCGAGGTCGACCTGCAACGGCTGCGCGCCCGGCTCGAAGCGGAGCGGCTGCCGCAACTTCAGATGCCGCAGCACGAAG
>Ga0070741_10021030_pt1 | contig 10195 bp, 7 predicted proteins | sample Coa_R1_4_FD_66440 | JGI IMG/M metagenome (GOLD analysis project Ga0070741, IMG submission 66440) | Surface soil microbial communities from Centralia Pennsylvania, which are recovering from an underground coalmine fire - Coalmine... | ecosystem: Environmental > Terrestrial > Soil > Unclassified ...
CGCATCGTTCATATCGATCACCATGCTGTGATGATCGATCCAAGAACCTCACTTCAGGCTCATACCCCGTTGGAAACACGAACCGCCCTTCAGGCTCATACCCCATTGGAAGAGGCTCCTGCTTGACTTTGCCCAGCCGCTCTCACATCATCGAGCGCCGCCCGATTCGCCGCGGATGGGTTCGCCCGCCCGCGCTGTCAGGTGAGGCGGGCAGTACAACTAGATAAGTACAGGAGAACACGAATATGTCCCAGGCAAGTATGCGCCTGCGGCCGCTCGTCGCTGTCAAGCGCGCGCTGTTGCCGGCATTGGCAATCACCGCCCTGGTGTGGTCCGGGCTGGCGGGCGCGCAAAGCGCTGCTCAGCGTGCAGTGGATGCGGCCAAGAAAATCTGCGCCGGCAAGACGATTACCATCGTATGGGAAGCCGGGCTGCAGTCGCTCGATCCGCTCAATTTCTCTGGCCCGAAGTGGGAGCAGCTCACCGGCTGTAAGGTCAAGGTGGTGGAGGTGCCAACCGCCGAGATGTTCACCAAGATCATGCAGGAGTACCGTGCCGGAACCGGGGCCTACGACGCGCTCAACGTGATTCCGGCGTGGATGCCCGATCTGGCCCAGGCCGGCGCGCTCGAGGTGCTCGACCCTTACGTCGACAAATACGGCTATCGCAATGAGCTGAAGACGATCGCACCGACATACCGCGACAACCAGATGACGGTCAACGGGAAGATCTACGGCTTTCCCGATGACGGCGATGTGTTCGTCATGTATTACCGCAAGGACATCTTCGCGCGCGATGACCTGAAGAAGGCGTTCAAGGCGAAGTACAAGTACGACCTTGCGGTGCCCAAGACCTGGAAGCAGTTCGACGAGATCGGCGCCTTCCTGACCGAAGCGCTGAAGAAGGACGGCATCTACGGCGCGTCGTTCTTCCGCGAGCCGCCGTACACCATGTTCATGTTCCAGGAGCGCTTCCGTGTCGAAGGCGGCAAGTTCTTCGACGCGAACATGAAGGCGACGGTGAACAGCCCAGTGGGCGTAAGAGTCTTCACCGAGATGCGTAACGAAAACCGCTTCATGCCGCCAGGCGTGGAAAAGTTCGGTTTCGTCGAGAACCTCGCAACCTTCCTCAAGGGCGAGAGCGCGATGACCATCTCCTGGCCGCCCTACGGGCGTTTCGCGGCCGGTTATCTTGGCAACGAGAAGGCGCTCGACTGGGTACCGAAGTCGCAGATCGCGGGCAAGGTTGGCTACGCCCTTCCGCCCGGTGGACACCCCGAGCTAGCGGCAGGCTTCGCGCTCTCGGTTGCATCGACCAGCAAGCAAAAGGAACAGGCTTATCTGTTCATTCAGTGGCTGAACAGCGAAGAGATCTCGAGCCAGCGGGTGAAGCTCCCCTACGCCTTGCGGGATCCGTTCCGGGACTCGCACTACAAGGATCCGGAGTACATGAAGCTGTGGCCCGATGCGAAGGACTACCTGGCGGCGTTGCAGGCGGGCTCCAAGACCGGCCTGCTCGATCTGTCGCTGATCCAGACCGACAAATACGAAGAAGCCCTGCGCCAAGGCATCAGCCGGCTGTGGGCCGGGGAGGATCCGAAGAAGATCCTGGACGACGTCGCCAAGCAGTGGGATGACATCACGCAACGCGTCGGCGTCGACAAGCAAAAGGCGGTGTATACGGCGTGGGCCGCGAAGTCGGGGGCGTATCCGAAGTAGCAATCGCTACTGTCCGCTCTGATCACCCTCTCCCCCGGCCTCTCGCATCGCGGGAAAGGGTGTGGTTGGACCCGGCGTGATCCTGTGCCCTCTCCCCTTGTGGGAGAGGGCTAGGGAGAGGGGAAAGTCGAGGCTCTGATCCTGCCATGCGATTGCGGCATCGGCAGAGGCCGTTCAAAGCCTTCCAAACGTTGTCTGCCCCGGATTCCGCTTGCGCTCCATCCGGGCTACGCTTGGTATTCGCTTTCCCTGGCTGGGCGAGGCTCAACAAGACGGAGAACGCCGCACACAGGACGTAGCCCGGATGCAGCCGCGACGCGGCGGAATCCATTCTCCACGCCTTGTTTGCCCCGGATTCCGCTTGCGCTCAGTCCGGCCTACGCTTGGTATTGGCGCTCCTCAGCTGGGGGAGGGGCTAGTGAGACGGAGCACCCGAGCACAGGCGCTGTGGTAGTGTGACGGCCTGATCCGTTGATGGGCCGAGTGCCCCGACAGGCACCGACCGAACAAGAACACAGCAAGGCTGAATGGCGGGCGCATAGCCCGCCTCGTTTTTTGCAATGACCGCTTCTCAAGCCGACATCGCGATACCGATCGCACTGCGCAACAAGGGCGAGCGCGCAGACCGCGGCTTTAAGTACACGCTGGTCGCACCGTCAATCTTCGTCCTGCTGCTGATCGGTCTCTTCCCGCTCGTCTACCTGCTCATGGTGAGCTTTCAAAACATCACCATGACCGACATGGACAAGAGCTTCCAGGGCCTGCTCAACTATCGCCTGATGGTGCAGGACATCCGCATGTGGCAAGCGCTGTTGCACACCGTGATCTTCACTGCCGTGGCCTTGCCGATCGAGCTCGTTCTGGGGTTGGCGATGGCGCAGCTGTTCATCGACCGGCTACCGGGGCGGCAGATCTTCATCGCGCTTCTCGTGCTGCCGGTGATGGTGTCGCCGATCGTCGCCGGGGCCACCTGGTCGCTGATGTTCAACACGCGCTTCGGCCCCATCAATCAGATCATCGGCTGGATTGTCGGGCACGAAGTCAACATCCTGTGGACGGTCAACCCGAACCTCGTGTACGTGGCGATTCTCGCCGCCGAGATCTGGCAATGGACGCCGTTCATGTTCCTGCTGCTGCTCGCCGCCCTGTCCGCGGTCGACAAGTCGCAGCTCGAAGCGGCCTCGATCGACGGAGCGGGCTATTGGCGAACGTTCTTCAAGATCGTGCTACCCGCGATCTGGCCCGTCATGGCGATCGCCATCCTGATTCGCAGCCTCGACCTGTTCCGCCTCTTCGATATCGTTTGGGCCCTCACCCGCGGGGGACCCGGCACGATGACCGAAACCCTCTCGATCTTCACTTACGTGAAGGGCTTCCAGCAGTTCGAGACGAGCTATACGGCGGCGGTGGCGCTGCTGATCATCGTGCTGCTCACGGTCGTGGTGACGCTCGCGCTCAAGCGCGTCCAGTTGGCAAGGTAGCGGCCGCAAATGAGAACGAATCAGCGCAATCGTCTAAAGCTCGCCTTGCGCCTCACGGCCGCGGCGCTCATCACGCTCTTCTTTCTGTTCCCGATTTACTGGCTGTTCATAATCTCGTTCAAGACGCCTGAGGAAATCTTCGCTTACCCACCCAAGTGGTGGCCGGGGCAGATTCAGCTCGGCAGCTACTTGGTGCTGTTCAAGGACGGCGATGCCACCACCGTGTGGAACAGCCTCTTGATCGCGGGCAGCAGCACTCTGCTCGCCATGTTCATCGGGACGCTCTGCGCATACAGCCTCGCGCGCTTCCGCACCGGCGGCGAGAACTTGGCGAACTGGATCATCTCGCAGCGCATGGTGCCGCCGATCGCCGTAGTGTTCCCCATCTTTCTCCTCTACGTATGGCTGGGCTGGGTCGACACCTTCGTCGGGTTGATCCTGCTCTACACCGCATTCAACCTCCCGTATGTAATTTGGATGATGCGCGGCTACATCCTCGACATCCCTCGCGCGCTGGAGGAGGCGGCCCTGGTCGACGGTTACACGCGCTGGCAGGTGTTGTGGAAAGTGGTCTTTCCGATGGCACGCGCCGGCCTGTTCGCGACCGCCATTTTCACTTTCGTCTTCGCCTGGAACGAGTTCCTGTTCGCGCTCGTGCTCACCCGCACGGAAGTGACGACCTACACCGTGCAAGTGACGCATTACTTCGGCGGCCAATCGAACTTCTGGGCGAAGATCTCGGCGATGTCCGTGCTCGGAACCTTGCCGATCTTCATCATCGTCGGTTTCATGCAGCGCTATCTCGTGCGCGGCATCTCGTTGGGAGCGGTGAAAGGGTAGCGATGGCCGATCTGAAGATAACCGCACTCCACAAATACTACGGCGACGTCCACGCCGTGAAGGGCGTCGACCTCGAGATCCCCGCGGGCGAATTCACTGTGCTGGTCGGCCAGTCGGGGTGCGGGAAGAGCACGCTGCTGCGCACGATCGCTGGACTGGAAAACATCGACTCGGGCACGATCGAGATCGGTGGCGAAGTGGTGAACGACGCTGCGCCGCGCGAGCGCGACATCGCGATGGTGTTCCAGAACTACGCGCTGTACCCCTACATGAAGGTGTACGACAACATCGCGTTCGGACTGCGTGCGCGCAAGACGCCGAAGTCCGAGATCGACGGCAAGGTGCGCAAGGCCGCGCAGATGCTCGCCATCGATCATCTGCTCGATCGCTATCCGCGCCAGCTCTCCGGCGGTCAGCTGCAGCGCGTCGCGATCGGCCGTGCGGTCGTGCGCAATGCTCGGCTCTATCTGTTCGACGAGCCGCTGTCGAACCTCGACGCGCAATTGCGCGACGAGATGCGCAGCGAGATCAAGCGGCTGCACCAGGATCTGGGCAAGACGATGATCTACGTCACGCACGACCAGATCGAGGCGATGACGATGGCCGACCGCATTGTCCTGCTCCGCGAAGGTCGTATCGAGCAACAAGGTGCGCCGCTCGATCTGTACGAGCGTCCGGCGACCCGTTACGTTGCGGGCTTTCTGGGATCGCCGGCGATGACTTTCATCGATGCGCGCATCGCTGCGTCGGAAGAGGGCCTTGCGATTCGTTTGGCCGACGGCACGAGCCTGCCCCTACCCGCTTCGCGCAGCGCTTCGATCGCAACGCGCCGGGACGAGGCCGTCGTGCTCGGCGTGCGGCCGGAGCACATCGCGCGCTGGAACGCGGCCGATCCGCGCGCAGGCCTGGCGCGCTATGAAGCGCTGATCGATCTGGTTCAGCCGACCGGTGCGCGCACCTATGCGACCTTCAAGCTCGGCAACACCGAGGTGATCGCCGAGCTGCAAGCGCACGATGTCTCCCAGCCGGGCCAACGCGTCGTGCTCGCCATCGACATGAATCGCGCAGTGCTGGTGGACCCGAAGACAGACGCGGTGATCTATTCATAAGGAGCGAAGATGAGAACAGTAAACGTCTCCCGAGCAATCAAGCTGTGCGGCACTGAGCAAGCGGACGTCATCGGCCAGACCTTGACAGCGGGACCGCTGAGCGCGGAGTTCGACAACGGCAATCTGCGCTATCTGCGAGTGGGCGGCGTCGAAGTGCTGCGTGCGCTCGCCTATTTGGTGCGCGATGAGAACTGGGGCACCTACGTTCCGAAGCTCAGCAAGCTGCAAATCGATCAGCGCGCGGACGGGTTCTCGGTGAGCTACAGCGCCCGCTGCGAGCGCGACGGCATGACGATCGGCTACGACGCCACCATCGACGGGCGCGCCGACGGCAGCCTGGAATTCAAGGCCGTGGCCACGCCGAAGACCGATTTCTTGACCGCGCGCACGGGCTTCGTCGTCCTGCATCCCCTCAAAGGCGTCGCGGGGCGCGCGGTCGAGGTCGAGCATGTCGACGGCAAGAAGGAGAAGTCCAAGTTTCCCGAGAAGGTCAATCCGATTCAGCCCTTCTTGCACATTCGCGCCCTCACCCATGAAGTCATGCCGGGACTGAAGGCCACCGTGCGCATGGAAGGCGACAGCTGGGAGATGGAGGACCATCGCAATTGGACTGACGCTTCCTTCAAGACCTACGTACGCCCGCTTGCGCTGCCCTGGCCGTACACGTTAAGGGCAGGCGAGCGTGTCGAGCAATCGGTGACGCTGACGCTGAGCGGAGCCTTGCCCCCGGCAACGAGTGTCGGCGACAAACGCGCGATCGAGGTGAAGGTGAGCGGGCTGGCGCGCGGGACGATGCCGCGCATCGGCCTCGGCGTACCAGCCGAGGAGATCGAGCACGCCATTGCGCATCTGGATCTGCTCAAACTCGCGGCGCCCCAGCTGCTCATCTGCCACTTCGATCCCCGCGCGCAACCCGGCAAACGCGAGCTGTACGGCTACCGCGTGTTGTCCGAACAGACCGGCGCGCCGTGCATGCTCGAAGTGGTGGTGGCGAGCATCGACGATTACGCCGACGAGCTGCGAGGCGTCGCTGCCATGGTGAACGAATCGGGCTTGAAGCTCGAATCCGTCGCCGTCGTGCCGGTGGGCGATCTGAAATCGGTGCTGCCGGGCGGCGAGCGGCCGCCTGCCCCGCCATTGGAAAACTTGTACGCGGCCGCACGCGCAGCCTTCCCCGGCGTGAAGCTGGGCGGCGGCATGTTTTCCTTCTTCACCGAGCTCAACCGCAAGCGCGTACCGGCGCAATTGCTCGATTACGTCACCAATACCACCTGTCCGATCGTGCACGCTGCCGACGATCGCTCGGTCATGGAGACGCACGAAGCCCTGCCGTACCAAATCACCACCGCGCGCGACTTCATCGGCAAGAGGCCCCATCGCATCGGTCCGAGCGCGATCGGCTGTCGCGACAATCCACACGGCAAAACCTTCACGCCCAACCCGAACAACGAGCGCATCTGCTTGGTGCGGACGGATCCGCGCCAGCGCGCGCTGTTCGGTGCGGCGTGGACGCTCGGTTACATCGGGACGCTGGCATACACGGGCGTGGAGAGCGTTTCGATCGGCGCACCGACCGGGCCATTGGGCATCATCTATCGTAAAAACGACTACGCCCAGCCCTACTACGACGCGCTCGACGGTAGCTGCGTCTATCCGGTATTCCACGTCATCGCCGGCCTCGCGCGCGCGCGCGGGGCGAGGTTGGTGAACGCCGGATGCTCGGACGACGCGCGCCTGCGCGCGATCGCCTATCGGGCGAAAGGCGCGACTTTGGTGTGGGTCGCAAACGCCACCGCGGACGCCCAGACCGTGCAGGTCGCGCATGACGGGAGCACGTTGTTCGCCGCCGCACTCGATGAAGTCAACTTCGAGCAAGCGACGCAGGATCCACGCGCCTTCCAGCAATCATGGCAGGCACTGGACGGCGGCCCGCTCACGCTGGGTGCCTACGCAGTCGCCATCGTGTGCATCAACGATTAGCGGGGGCCGCAGCCCCTGACAATGCTTGCCTCCATCGAAGACCTCCGCCAGCTCGCCCGCCGGCGCCTGCCGCATGCCCTGTTCGACTTCATCGACGGCGGCGCGCAGGACGAAGTCACGTTGCGGCGAAACCGTGAGGACTTCGAGCGCATCGAGCTGCTGCCGCGGGTGCTGACCGAGGTTTCCGATCGCAGCCAGAGCGTGACGGTACTCGGTCAGACCTACCGCTCGCCGCTGATTCTGGCCCCCACCGGCCTGCCTGGCGTGCTTTGGCCGAACGGCGCAGCCGAAGCGGCCCGCGCTGCCGACGAAGCCGGCGTGGGCTTCTGCCTGAGTACGATGTCGACCTCGAGCATCGAAGAGATTTCGGCCCTCTCGAGCCGGCCGATCTGGTTCCAGCTCTACGTCATGCGCGACCGGGAATTGGCGAAGTCCATGATGCAACGGGCAAAGGCAGCAGGCTGCGCAGCGCTCGTCATCACGGTCGATCTGCAGATGCAGGGGCAGCGCGATCGCGACGTGCGCAATGGGCTCACCATTCCGCCGCAGTTTCGCTTCGCCAATGCCATCGACTTCGCCTTGCATCCGCGCTGGGTGTGGCGCTTTCTGACCGGCCCCAAAGTCACGCTCGCCAACTTCGTCGGCACGGGTAAGGGCGATGACATGTTCACGATCGCGAGCTTCGTCAACGCGCAGTTCGACCAATCGGTGACCTGGAAAGATATCGATTGGGTACGTTCGGTGTGGGATGGACCGCTGGCGCTCAAAGGCATCCGCGTGGGCGAAGACGCCAAGATCGCAGCCGAGCACGGCATCGACGCCATCATTGTCGGCAACCACGGCGGCCGTCAGCTCGACGGCGCACCCTCGGCGATCTCGGCCTTGCCCGAAGTGGTCGATGCGGTCGCCGGTCGTGCCCAGCTCATCCTCGATGGCGGTGTCCGGCGCGGAACCGACGTACTGAAAGCGCTAGCGCTGGGCGCGACCGCATGCATGATCGGGCGCGCGTTCCTGTATGGGTTGGCCGCGCTCGGCGGAGCCGGGGTGCGTCGCGCGCTCGAAATGCTGCGCAACGAGATCGATGTCAATCTTGCGCTGCTCGGGCGCGCCGGCGTGAAGGAGTTGGACCGCAGCGCCGTGCGCCGGGTCGGTCGATGACCGGGCGCCGGCGAGACCGCCAGCCGGAGCCGCTAGAGCGGCCGGCTGAGGCCGATCTCACCGGATGGAGGCGCGGCTTTGCCGGCGGGACGCGGCAAAGAGGGAGCCGGCCGTCTTACCCCCCTCCACATCCTGCGTACCACGCTGAATAAGGCGGGACCGATGCTCAATATGGCGCCGACCAGCAGCAAGGCCAGACCAGCGGACACCGACAAACGCAGCATCAGGACCAAACAGGCGACCACGAACAGCACCAAAGCCGCCGCAATCATGCTCGCTACGACGATGCCTAGTTTGTCTCGGACGGGCAGGACAACCGAAGATGTGCGAACGCGACGAGGTGAGAGCCGTTCCATGCAGGCCTCCGTTCAGTAATGAGAAGGCATATCGGCTTGCTCTTGCGGACCCTGTAGTGGCCATCCAAGCTTCGTCTCCGGAAGGAGACAGACGCTCAATCGAGCGTCATCGGCTCGACCAACCCCCTGGTCGCGCAGCCAGCGCCGCGCGCGTCGTTCTCGCCACTCGGCCGTTTTTCTTCGAGCCCTACGGCGTGAGCGTGCTCGGGTAGCGTCGATCGTGCCGCGGAAAACCCAATGGCATCGGCCAGCATCGCCAGCGTCATTGCGCTCGTCGAACTCGCGCATTTACCCTGCGAGCACCGAGAATCGGTGACAATCCTCCCGACGAGGCCGCGACCTCGAGCATGAAAAGGACGGGAGGAGGAAGGATGGATGCATCACATCGCCGTGTAATTCTGGCCTCGGCGGTCGGCTCGGCACTCGAGTGGTACGACTTCTTCATCTACGGCACAGCCGCCGCACTCGTCTTCGGTGATCTGTTCTTTCCCAAGAGCGATCCGGCCGTGGCGACCCTGCTCGCGTTCGCCACGTTCGGCGTCGGCTTCATCGCGCGCCCCTTTGGCGGACTCGTATTCGGACGGCTGGGCGACCGCATCGGGCGTAAGCCGGTGCTCATCATCACGCTGCTACTGGTCGGCGGCGGCACCTTTCTGATCGGTCTGCTTCCGACCTACCAAACAGCTGGCGTCTGGGCTCCCATTATGTTGGTGGCGTTGCGTCTGGTGCAGGGATTCGGCGCGGGCGCGGAATACGGCGGTGCCGTCATCATGGCAGTCGAGCACGCGCCGGCTGGCAAGCGCGGGCTGTTTGGAAGTTGGGCACCGATCGGCGTGACGGTGGGCAACCTACTGGCCGCCGGCGTGTTCTTCGTATTCTCGTCCCTGCCGAAGGACGCTTTCCTCAGTTGGGGTTGGCGCGTGCCATTTCTGCTCAGTATCGTGCTGATCGCGTTCGGTTTCTACATTCGCGCGCGGGTGGCCGAAACTCCAGTCTTCAGCGAGATCGCTACGTACAACAAGGCAGCCCGTTCGCCGGTTCGCGAAGCATTACGCCAGCATCGGCGCGAGTTTTTCGTCGTGATCGGAGCGCGCCTGGCCGAAAACGGCCTGGGTTATCTGTTTCCCGTGTTTGCGCTCAACTACATGACCAAGACCCTCGGCATGCAGAAGAGCATGGTGCTCACTGGAATCATGACGGCTTACGTTATCTCCATCTTCACGATCCCGCTCTTTTCGTGGCTGTCCGACCGGGTGGGGCGGCGACCGGTTTATCTCGCCGGCGCGCTCTTCTCTGCCGCGCTGGCGTTTCCCTTCTTTCTGATGGTGGACACCGGCACCCCGACTTTGGTGTGGCTCGCCCTGGTGCTCGCCCTTGCCGTCGGCGTAGCCGCGATGTTCGGTCCGCAAGCTGCCTACTTCGCCGAGCTGTTCGGGGCGCGCTTGCGCTACACCGGCTTTGCCTTCGCGCGCGAGCTGGGATCCATTCTGGCCGGCGGACCCGCACCGTTCATCTCCGGGCTGCTGCTGATCTGGGCAGGCAATCGACCGTGG
>Ga0070741_10021031_pt1 | contig 10194 bp, 11 predicted proteins | sample Coa_R1_4_FD_66440 | JGI IMG/M metagenome (GOLD analysis project Ga0070741, IMG submission 66440) | Surface soil microbial communities from Centralia Pennsylvania, which are recovering from an underground coalmine fire - Coalmine... | ecosystem: Environmental > Terrestrial > Soil > Unclassified ...
GGAGCATTCAGATAGTCCCACACCTGACGGTCCCGGTCGTCGAGATATGCGAGCACCAGGTTGTCTTTGCTTTCGAAATGGCGATAGAAGGTCGCTTTGGCGACGCCCGCTTCCTCCATGATCTTCTCGGTGCCGGTCGCCCGCACCCCTTCCTGATAAAAAAGCCGATCCGCTGCTTCCATGATGCGGGCCCGCGGGTCGGCGGGCTCTCTGGTTGGCACAGGCCTCATGGCGACAGCGTGACACAGACAGACAGATCTGTCTATCACGCTTGTGTTCACTCGTCAGGCCGCCAATGCGCGGGTCAAAACTTCATCAACGGACCATTGGTCATAGGCGTCACTGCCGTACTTCACGGCGCTCATCCGCCCTGAGGGCGAAATCAGAAAGTCGGCTGGGAGACCGAACGGCCCTCCGCCAAGGCGCAGGCCTAAATGGCCATTCATCACTCCACGCGCGGCGGCTCGCAGCGCCTTCAGACTGATGAAGCCGAGCGACGCTTCAACTCCAAACGCTTTGTAGAACGTCTTCTCGCGATCGCCGACCATCAAGAAAGGCAGGTCCTTCTGATAGGAGCGGATCGAGGCGGGCGAGGAATGAAAGACGATGACTTCCTCGACGCCCGCTGCGTCAATCTCTCGTGCCCGCATCGTGAATTCCGCGATGTGAGTGTTGCAAATCGGGCAGTCGACGAAGCGTCGGAATTGGAGGTGGAGAAGGCGCGTCGGGTGGGGCAGGCGGATGGTCTGTCCCGTCACCGCTTTCATTTCCGCGATCGGCAGCAAGTCTCCCGGCTTGAGTGTCATCAGTCGTCGCTCCTCTGTGTTTGTACCATACGGTACAAATAATAAAACACGCGCGATGACTGTCAAGGACAATTTTTACCGTCTGCTACAAAATGACTATAATGGAACCCGAAGTTGGGTGGCTCCAGCACATGGCTCGAGGGTTAGAGTTCGACTACGACGAAGCGATCGATAAAGCGACTCGAGTGTTTTGGAAGAAAGGGTACTCGGACACGTCCCTGCGTGACCTGCTCAAGGCCATGGGGATCGGGAAAGGGTCCTTCTACAACACGCTGAAGAGCAAGCGACAGCTGTATCTCGATTGTCTCAAGCACTACAACGACACCATCGGCCGTCGCCGCGCCGCAGCACTTATGACGCCGGTTTCGGTCAAAGACGGTGTTCGCGGCCTTTTCAAAACCGTCCTTGATGATCTCGACGATCCACGAAACCCGCGCATTTGCCTGATGGCGCGGAGCGTTTCTCCGGACGTGTTCGCGGAGGGCGAGTTGAAGAAATACGTCCAGGCCGAAACGGCGGCCTTCAGTGGGGCTTTGTCCGAACGCCTGAAGGCCGCAAAGGCTGCTGGCGAGCTGCCGCCCGAGTTCGAGCCGGACGTGATGACTCAGATTGTGAGCACCTACCTGCAAGGGTTATCGTCCCGAACAGCGCTCCTGTGCCGAGATCGGCCTCGGCTCGACCGGCAAGTGGACGTGTTCCTGACCAGCCTCGGCTTGTAGACGGCGACGTCGAACGCTCGGACCGGACTCGCCTCACTTCGCGAATTTTGCTGGCGATAATTCGAACTGTTTCTTATGCGCAATCGTGCAGAACACGTACGTTTTGCCTTCGTAGTCGACGTGTTGATCCGTCTTGGGATCGACTTCCATCCCACACACCGGACACAGCGGATGGTCGGCGGTCGAGACGCGCTCGGTGTTGTAAATCTCGTTATTAGTCGGATCGAGCCAGCCTTGTCCCTGATACTCCATGTAGAACGCCGTTTTCTGCGCAACCTCGCGTCCGTAATAGCGTTCGACGACATGGAGGGCGAGATCGATCCCCGATGACAGACCGCCGGACGAGGCCACGTTGCCGTCGACGACGAACCGGACGCCGCGTTTCACCTGAACGTCAGGGAATTGCAGCGCCATCATCTGATATGAATCGTGATGTGTCGTTGCCGCCTTCCCAGAGAGCAGTCCCGTCTGCGCGAGGACGTTCGCGCCGACGCATACCGACATCGTCAAGTCCGTCGTCTTTGCCGTCGATCGAATCCAATTCAGGAGCGGCTCGGTGACACCGCGTTGCGCGGGAATGACCACGATCTTCGGAGCCGGCGCGGTTGCGAATGTGTAGTCAGGGACGATTCGCATGCCGCCTGTGGCGCGAATCGGATCAGGATGTTCGGCGACGGTGTACGGCGTGAACGCCGGTGTGGTCCGACCAGGAATGGTGACGTCCTGGAACACTTCCCACGGTCCGGCGAAGTCGATCACGACCGCGCGATCCGACACCACAAAGGCGACTGGAATGCTGTCGGTTTCGGCGGTGACCGGCTTCCACGGCAGCGTCGCCCAGACGCCCGCGGCCATCGTTCCCTTCAATAGATCTCGTCTCTTCATGAAGCCCTCCTCGTGAATGCGATGTGAAGTAATCCGCCGACGATCGCGACGTTTTCGAGAAACTGGGTCCGCTGCATCGACGCGTTCATGCCGCTGACGTTCCAGAAGTCGTGAAACGTGCACGTCACGATGACGAGATACACGCCAAGAACGATGGCGGCGGTGCGGAGTCGAACTCCCGAGATCACGCAAACCGATCCGATGAGTTCGATGAGAGCGGCCGTCGCGAGGAGCAACCGAATCGCCGGCAATTGCCGCGTCGCCATGTACGCGACGTTGCTGTTCCATGCGGTCAGTTTGCCAATGCCGCTCGTCACGAAGATTGGCACGACGAGCACGCGTGCGGCGAACTCGCCTAAATGGAGCGATCGCGACGATGTCATTCGGTTCGCAGCGCCCACGCGAGGCCGCCGCCGACGATCGCGAGGAGCGCGAACGCGCGATTCGCAGCAAGTGTGCGAATTTCGTAGCGAATGTCCTTCCACAGGATGTGCATGTGCGTGGATCGTGGCGAGAACCGTGCCACCGTTGCACGCAAGAACGCGGCTCGAGAATCGCCATAGGACAACGCTCTGGCGTTCACGAGTGGGATCGATCGTTCGCGATCGCGAACATCTCACATGTCTCAAATCATCTGATGTATGTCATTCAGGACGTATCGCCATCGACGCTATACTTGCGTGTCATGGCGCGACGACGCATCGGCATCCTCGGATACGACGGCATTCAGGCGCTTGATCTGGTAGGTCCCGCAGAGACGTTTACGGCTGCGACTGCGCATTGCCACAATTCCGATGATGGATACGAAGTCGTCATCATCGGCCTCGACGGCCGCCGGTTCGTGTCCGAAACCGGCCTGACGCTGTTGGCCGATGTCGTGTCCGATACACGGCTGCGCCTCGATACGATCGTGATTCCAGGCGGTGCGACGATGCGCACCGACGCGGTCGCAGCGCGGACTGCCGCATTCATTGCCCGGCGTCACGCGCTGACACGGCGGATTACATCGGTCTGCACGGGCGTCTATGGGCTCGCGTTGACTGGACTCCTGGATAACCGACGAGTGACGACGCACTGGCGGTATCTGAACGACTTACGCCGCCGGTTTCCGCGTTTGCGCATCGAACCCGATGCGGTATTCGTGAAGGATGGCGCGTTCTACACGTCGGCGGGAATTAGCGCCGGTATCGATCTATCGCTCGCGTTGATCGAGGAGGATCATGGCTCGGCGCTTGCCCTGAGCGTCGCACGCGAACTCGTGGTGTATTTCAAACGCCCTGGCGGGCAGAATCAATTTTCAGAGCCACTGCAGTTCCAACTGGAATCGCCGGATCGTTTTGCCGGTTTGGCGGCGTGGATGGTAGGCCGCCTCGCCCGCGACTTGACCGTGGACGCGATGGCGCGTCACGTCGGCTTGAGCTCGAGGCACTTCACGCGGGCGTTTACGGAGGCGTACGGCCGCTCGCCTGCGGCATTCGTCGGAGACCTGCGCTTGGCGGAAGCCAGCAAGCGGCTCCTGGCGCACCGCGCCGACGTCGCGACCGTGGCGCGTTCCGTCGGCTACCGCAGCGCGGACGTGTTTCGACGCGCGTTCGAGCGGCGTTTCGGCGTCTCGCCTCGGGACTATCGATTGCGGTTCGCGTCCCGTCGGCGCGTCCAACCGGGCTGATGCAGGGACTCTACGCGCGCAGCACCTGAACGGGATCGGTTCGCGTGGCGCGCACCGCCGGCACGACGCATGCGGCGGCTGATGCCATTCCCATCGCGACGAACGCCATCGCGAAGGTCACCGGGTCGCGAGGGTTCACCTCGAACAACAGTGTGCCGAGGAGTCGCGTGAGACCGAGAGCGGCGACCGCACCGCCCGCTATACCGCCCGCCGTCAGCAGCATGCCGCTCGCGAGGACGCGTCGAAGCAGCGCTGACGGATCGGCCCCGAGTGCCAAGCGGAGCGCCAGCTCACGCGCGTTCTGTGTCACGTTGAACGACATCACGCCGTAGAGACCGATGGCGGCCAGGATCAAGGCGACGCTGCCAAATGCCGTCAGCAGTCTCACGGCCATCGTCGTCGACTGATTCATCCGGCCGATCTGCTCGCGCATCGTCATGAGCTGATCGGGCGTCAGCGACGGGTCCAGTGCCCGCACTTCTGTCGCGAGGGATGCCGTCATCACTGAGGGCGCGAGCGCCGTGCGAATCATCAACGTCTGTCCGCGCGCCGTCGACTGGCGAAGGGGCACATAGAAGAAGGGCCGCGCCGGTTCCATGAGATCGCGGTACTTCGAGAGCTTCGCGATGCCGACGACGCGCATCGCCCGTCCACCGACGAGGAGTCGCGATCCGACCGGATCGCGTCCGCGCCAATACCGCGCCGCCATCGGTTCGTTGACGATGGCGACCAATTCCGATGTTTCGTTGTCATCGCGCGTGAACTCGCGCCCGGACACGAGCGGGATGCCGAGCGTTCGCAGATACGCGGGGCCGATTTGCGTGTACTCGACCGTCGGCGCTTCGCCCGGCTGCGTTTCGTAACCATCGACCGCGACGGGCGCCGAGGCGCCGCCGGAATACGAGAACGGCGGCCCGCCGACAAATGCAGCGGCTTCCACACCCGGCAGACTGCTGACGCGCTCGATCAGTCGATCCTTGAACACGTTCGCGCGTGGGATGTCGTAGTCGGCGGCGGCGAGGTCGACGTACGTGACGAGCACGCGATCGGCATCGAAACCGGGACTCTTCGTCCGCATGTGATACAGGCTTTCAACGACGAGGCCCGCGCCGACGATCAACACGAAACTGATCGCGACCTGGACGACTACCAGCGCCGCGCGCACGCGCGCCCGCGCGCCGCCGGCGCCTGCGCCCGCAGAATCGGTCTTGAGTCCGCCGACGAGATCGACCTTGCTGGCCAGCATCGCCGGAATCAGACCGAACAGAACCGTTGCGGCGAACGTCAACCCGAGGCTTAGCAGCAGCACGCGCACGTCGAGATCGGCGGGGAGGCGCAGCGGCGTCGTGCCGCGCGGCGGAAACAGAAAGACGAGCGCACCGCGCGCCCAGTACGCGGCAACGAGCCCGCACGCGCCGGCGATCGCCGAGAGCAGGATCGCTTCCGTCAGCAGCTGCCGAACGAGGCGGCCGCGTCCCGCGCCGACGGCGAGTCTGATCGTCAGTTCGCCGCGCCGTGCGACTGATTTCAAGAGGAGCAGGTTTCCGACGTTGGCGCACGCAATCAGCAGCATGGCGGCCACGCCGACGAGCGCGATCGTCAGCGTCGGCACGAGCGCGTCCATCGGGTTGAACGGCGACTGCCAGAGCGGCTTCAACATCAGGCCGCGGCCGCGGTTCGTCGACGGAAACGCCGCTTGCAGACGCTCGGCCATCGACGAGAGTTCGGCCTGAGCTTGCGCGCGGCTGACGCCCGGCTTCACGCGAACGAAACCCTCGATCCATCGAGCGCCGCGATCCTCGAGCTTGTACCCGCCGGGATCGAAGACGGCCTGCATCGACGCCGGCACCCAGAACTGAAATTGATAACCGACGAACGTGCCGTAAAACCCTTCAGGCGCCACGCCGACGACCGTGTGCAACACGCCATTCAACCGGATGGTGCGGCCGACCGCGCCGGGATCGCTCGCGAATGTGCGCTGCCAGAGTTGGTAGCTGATGACGACGACGGGGTGCGCATTGCGGCCGATGTCCTCGCCGGGCTGGAAGCCGCGGCCGAGGAGCGGCTTGACGCCGAGCGCGTCGAAATAATTCGCCGAGACGAGGCTGCCCGGTGCGCGCTCGCCTTTTTGATCGACGAGACCGATCACGGCGCCATTGATTCTGTCCGCGATGAACGCCTGAATCGTCGTCGCGTTGCGTTCCAGATCCTTGAAGTCGGGCCACGAAATGTCGGTGCCTTTCGTGGCTTCAGGAGCGGTTCCTGCGATCACATACAGGCTGTCTTCGTCCTGCACGGCCGGGTACGGCCGCAGCATCACGCCCTCGATCCAACTGAACACGGCGGCGTTCGCGCCGATGCCGAGCGTGAGGCAGAGGACGGCGAGCACCGAGAATCCAGGATTGCGCCGCAGCATCCGCAGCCCGTAACCCAGGTCGCGGCGGAAATCATCCATCCATCGGACTCGGTTCGCGTCGGACGATCGGTCGTTCGCGAACGCCACGCTGCCGAACCGTTTCCGCGCTTCGCGGCGCGCCTCGTCTTCGCTCATGCCGTCGCGCACGAATTCCGCGGTCCGCTGATCGAGGTGGAACTGCGCCTCCTCGTCAAAGGAGCCGCTCTCGTCAGACCATGAGTTACGCGCACGTTGAAACCAGCCCATAGCGTCTCCTACGCGTAGCGCAGGACTTTGGCGACGCCCTTTGTCAGGCGCGACCATTTGTCCTGCTCCTCGGCGAGCCGTTTTTCTCCGGCGCGGGTCAGTTCGTAGATGCGGGCACGTCGATTGTTCTCCGTCGTCTGCCAATCGGCGCGAATCCATCCGAGGTGCTCCATCCGGTGCAGGGCAGGGTAGAGCGAGCCTTCCTCGACGCGCAGAATGTCGTCAGAGATGGATTGGATGTCGGCGGCGATGCCGTAGCCGTGATGCGGACCTCGGCTGAGCGTTTTGAGCACGAGAAGATCGAGCGTGCCCTGGAGCGTGTCGGGCCTGCGTGTGCGAGGCAGCATACCCTAGAACTCTAGGGTAAGTGCGGCTGGCCCGTCAATAGTCAGCGTCTCATCTCGGCGAAGTTGACAGCGGCAGACAGATCTGTCTACTATCCGTGCTTCGGTAAGACAGACCGGTCTGTCTATTCACGAGGAGCGTTCGCTATGAGCACCAGTCAGTTGCACGCCCGGCCACGAATCAACGCCATCGATCTGGCAGCGGCCACAGGAACAGCCAAAGACCTGCTCGACGCCGTGCAGGCCAAATACGGCGCCGTGCCGAACTCGTTCAAGACGATGGCGCACGCGCCAGCCGTCCTGCAGGGCTTTCTGGGCCTGTCCGCCACGCTCGAAGGCGGCGTCCTGCCGTTCGAGACGCGATACCAAATTGCGATCGCGGTGTCCGAGCTCAATGGCTGTCCGTACTGCCTCTCGGCGTTTACGGCGATCGGCAAGGGCGCGGGCATGCGGGATGACGTACTCGCGTCGTGCCGGATTGCCACGTCGAGCGATCCGAAGATCGACGCGATGCTGAAGTTTGCCTCGGCCGTCGTGCGGGAGCATGGCGCGGTGACGTCAGAAGACTTCCGAAGAGTCAAATCGGCCGGATGCTCGGACGAGGAAATTCAGGAGATCGTTGCGAACGTGGCCTTATTCATCTTCGCGAACTACATCAACCTGGTTATCGGTACGGACATCGACTTTCCGCTCATCACGCCGCTGAAGTCGCGTGCCACGGAACAGCGACTGTAAACTTTTACCCGGGGCCCGAGGCTCAGCGCGCCGTACTGCTGCGTGGCACCTGACCGTAAAGTGACGCCACGTGCGGGTCGACGCGGACCTCGGGCGCCCGTTCCACGACGAGTGCGACGAGCCGTCGCCGTTTCTCCAGGTTAAAGGACTTCATCGGCAGCCTGATTTCCTTGCGCCCGTCGCGCGCCGCAAAGGCCAGGCACGGCGATGACCCGTAGCGGGTCGACACGAACATGTGGTGGATGCGGACGATCTCCGTGTACGCGATCCGCGTGACGAACGGACGCCATCCTTGCGCAAGTCCGCGCTCGTCAATGGTGACTGTTTTTGTGAGCAGCCCGAGATACACGAGCGCGAGCACAATGGCCACGGCCGGTAGCGCCGAGGCCGCGATCGCTGGCTGTTTCACCGACAACACCGTCCACGTCAGGAGAATCGGGGTGATCGCGATCGTCAAGACCAGCCACGCCCGTCCGTCCGGAAAGATCCTCATGTCAGGAAGACTTTCGATCACCCATCACGCGAGCGATCCACCACACGATGACGCCTATCCCAGAATAGAGAAGGACGTTGGCCATGATTGCCATCGTCGTCACCACGTGCGCCATCGCCGTCGACTCCATGCCGTCGGTGGCGAGCAGCCAGATTGACGACGGCCACAACACGCCGATGATGTGTTCGAATTTCAGCGAGGTCGGTTGTTGCCACACGGTGTGCGCGGCGAACCATGCGGCAGGCGGCACGAGGCCGCCTGCCGCCGCGACCAACAGGACGCGCTTCAATGGCGAACGAGACGCGTCAATTTCATGTCTGCGAATCGCGTCTTTCTGTCCACGATGTTATGGCGCCTAGGCGGATTCGCCGAGAAGCCGAACGATGACTCGCGCGACGCGATCCCAATTCTCCGTCTCGCTGCGAAGACGCCGCCTTCCTGCAGCCGTCAGCGAATAAAACCGTGCGCGGCGATTCGTGTCGGTCAGCCCCCACTTGGTGCGAACCATGCCCTGACGTTCGAGGCGGAGGAGCGCCGGATACAACGTGCCCTGATTCAACTGCAGCAGGTGATCGGAGACCTGCTCGATGCGCCGCGCGATGGCGTATCCATGGATGGGCCCGAGCACATCGAGCGTCTTCAGCACCATCAGGTCGAGCGTGCCCTGCAGGATCTCGGCTTTCGGCGGTTCCATGCATCCCAATCGTAACCGGGGTCGCGTGCGCGAGGTTCATTGAATCATCGTCAGCCGTCCGCGATCGATGGACAGGTCGCGGATCCGCGCCGGCAACTGGAACGGCGACGACAGACTGAAGCCCGCGCTTCGCGGGTCGACGATCGCGTCGAGGACGGATTTGAGCGAACGAGCGTCCATCGGCTGTTCGCCCATCTTTGCGCCGTCGATCGTGAGCGTCACGATTCCGTTTTGTGCCGTCACCTGGCCGTCGATTGTCACGGGGACGCGGCCGGTGGTCACCCCGCGGAGCGTCATCCGATTCGGTCCCGTGAGCGTCACCGTCAGATCGGCGATGGACGAGGACTGCGCCCGACCCAGTGTGTGGATGTACGCATTCAGCTCGCTCTCCGTGAAAACGGTCGATTGGCTGTCGCTGGTCGGACGCGCCGCGAACGAGTTGATGCTCTGGATCTTCTGTGTCAGCGCCGGCGTGAGGCTCGATGCTTTCAGCAGCGGACCGCCGATCTGCCGCGCCACGTGATCCTTAGGGCCGCTGGCGCCGGTGGTATCCGTCCAGATCACGACGATGGCGCCGGTGTTATCCAGCGTCATCTGGAAGAAGTCCGCGATGCCCACCTCATAGTTGGCTGGCAATGTCGTCGTCGGCATCCCCTCGCACAACGCCGCGTCTCTGCAGATCGAACCGTGATGGAAGGGAGCATCGCTCGCTTTCACGGTTGAATACGTCGGCGCAGCGTCGAGCGCGTTGATCGACTGGGCAACGTAGACGTACCACGTCGCGCCGGCAGCGTCGTACCGCGCCTTCGCCGGATCCGCGGTGCCATACCAGGCGACCGCGACGCGCCCGGCCGCGCCTGCGACGATCGTCGCGTAGGTGGCCACGGTTTGACCGTGGCTCACGCGGACCGGCGTGCTCCACGTCACGGCATGATCGCGCGAGACGCTGACGTACACGTCGAATGTGCCGGCGGAATTGTCGTTCCATGCCGCATACACGTTGTGGCCCGCATCGACCGCGAGCGTGGGAAATCCGCCAGCGCGCGTGTCGATTTGCGGCGAATCGATGACCAGCGTCGACGACTTTTGTTGGCCGTCCTTGAATGTCGTGACGCGCACCGAACGACCATGGCTTCGGTTGAGCGCCGCATCGAACGTTCCGGCATCGGTCCCCACGACGTACACCG
>Ga0070741_10021032_pt1 | contig 10194 bp, 8 predicted proteins | sample Coa_R1_4_FD_66440 | JGI IMG/M metagenome (GOLD analysis project Ga0070741, IMG submission 66440) | Surface soil microbial communities from Centralia Pennsylvania, which are recovering from an underground coalmine fire - Coalmine... | ecosystem: Environmental > Terrestrial > Soil > Unclassified ...
TAGAACGCGGCCAGCCAGAGTTCGACTAGGAGCAATCGTGCAAATGAGGGCGAAGCCACCAGCCAGGACAGTGCCGGATAGGAGGTGAGGAGGGCAACGACGGTACAGCCGATGAGCAAGGGCCGGCGGCCGATGCGATCGGAAATCGCACCCGAGACCGGCAGCAGAACGAAATTACAGGCGCCCACACAGAGCGTCACAATCAGGTTTCCGGTCGCCGCCAGGTGCAGCACCGTGCTGCCGAACGTCGGAGTGTAGGCGGTGACCATGTAGAAGCAGACGGTGGTCATGGTGGACATCATCATGCCGAGCAAGACCACCGGCCAGTTCGCAAACAGAATGCGGACGAGTTCCGCCGGTTTGGGCCGGTGCCGGCGTGCGCGAAACGCCTCGGTCTCTTCCAGAGACCGGCGAAGCAAGAAGAGCAGCGGGAGTAGCGAGCACCCGGCCAACAGCGGAATCCGCCAGCCCCAGCGGGTCATCTGCGCCGAGGAGAGCGAAACGCTCAACACGATTCCGAGCAGCGCCGCGAACATCACCGCAACCTGCTGGCTGCCGGACTGCCAGGCGACGTAAAAGCCCTTTCTTCCGGGGCTGGCAATTTCGGAGAGATAGACGGAGACGCCTCCCAATTCGACCCCTGCCGAAAGCCCTTGGACCAGACGGCCGGCTACTACCAGCAGAGGCGCCGCGATGCCGATCGTTGCGTAGCCCGGTATCACGGCGATCGAAAGCGTTCCGATCGCCATCAGCGAAAGTGTCAGCAGCAGCCCAGCCCGGCGGCCGTGGTGATCGATGTAGGAGCCGAGCAGAATGGCGCCGAGGGGTCGCATGAGGAACCCCGCGCCGAAAGTCATCAGCGACAGCATCAACCCCGCGAACGCGCTGCCTCTTGGGAAGAAAGCCACGGCAATGGCGGGAGCGTAGTACCCGAAGATCTGGAAATCATACATCTCCAGCATGTTGCCGGCGGCTACACGCACGACGGCGCCGAATTTCGATTGCCGGGCGACCGGGGTGGCGGCGGGAATCACTCGTCCAAGCATATGCTATCTTCGTCACGATGGAGCAACGGCTGGCAGGCAAGACTGCGATTGTTACGGGCGCAAATCGCGGCATCGGAAAGAGCATCGCACAAAGGCTGGCGCAGGAAGGCGGGCGCGTGGTGCTGTGCGCCCGCGATGCCAAACTGCTCACCGAGGCCGTGCGCGAAATCGAAAGCTCGGGGGGCAAAGCGGCCTCCCTGGCCGTGGACTTGCGCACTCCCGAGGCCGGCACGCGGGTGGCGGAGTTCGCAAAGGGGGCCTTCGGCCAGATCGACATCGTCGTAAACAACGCCGGAGCCACCAAACGCGGCGAGTTTGTGGAGCTGACTGACGCCGATTGGGAGGACGGGTTCGCGCTCAAATTTTTCGGCGCGATGCGCCTGACGCGTGCCGCCTGGCCGCACCTGAAGGCGAGATCGGGCTCGGTGGTGAATATCTCCGGAGTCGGCGGCCGAATGCCCGGCGCGCATTTCGCGATCGGCGGCTCGGTCAATGCCGCAATGCTTTCCTTGACCAAAGCTCTGGCGGATGCAGGCATCCGCGATGGCATCCAGGTCAATGCGATTAATCCCGGCAACGTGCGCACCGCCCGGTACATCCAGAGGCTGGAGCAGGTAGCGCGCGAGCACGGCGTGGACCAGGCTGCCGCGGAGAAGAAGATCGTTGAGAGCGCTCACGTGACGCGGATTGGCGAGCCGGAAGATATTGCGGCGCTGGTGGCCTTTATGGTCAGTCCGGAAGGACGCTTCCTGCAGGGCGCGCTGATCGATATGGACGGCGGCGCCACCAAGGTAATTTGAGAGGTCCCAGGATGTCCGAGTCACAACGCACGGCTTTGATCGTCGACGATGACGCGCAAATTTTGAAGCTCGTGGAGAAGATGCTGCGTCCGCGCAATTTCAATATCAAAGTGGCGCCCAAGCCCAGCGAGGCGCTACGCATTGCGGAAAGCGAGCCGGTGGATCTTCTGATTTCCGACATCGGCCTTCCCGAGATGGATGGCAAACGGCTCACCGAAAAGGTGCTGAAGCTGCGTCCCGAGGCGGCGGTGTTGTTGATTTCGGGAAAGTACCGGGAGAACTCCGCGATGGTGAAATCGGCGCGCGTGAAGTTCCTGAGCAAGCCGTTCTTTCCCTCGGACCTGCTGCGAATTCTCGATGAACTCTTTCCCCCCGCCTAAAATTCGGGAACAGACGGCACGCTTGCCGGTTTTGAAAACACGGAACCGGCCCGTCTGTCGCCCAGTTTTGATAGGCTCGGTCCATGTTTGAGATTCGGCTTTGGTTCGCGCTGCTCGGGTTGCCGTGGATCGCCTCGGCCCAGGACGCGGCGCAATTGCGGCAACTGCCGCCTCTTCCGCTCGATTCGGTGCCGCTGACGGCGCGGCTGGCCAATGCGTCGTCGCTCGGAACGGTCTCTTCGGTCGCTGCGGACCGCAAGGGCGTCATCTATGTTTTGCAGCGAGGCGACAAAGCCGATCCGGTGATCGCGGTCGATCCGCAAGGCCGCGTACTACGCTCTTGGGGCAAGGGGATGTATACGGTGCCGCATAGCGTGCGGGTCGATCCGGACGGGAATATCTGGACGGTGGACGCCGGAAGCTCCGTCTTACTGAAGTTCACCCCCGAAGGAAAAAAGCTTCAGGAAATCGACGTCGGCGAAGTGGCCACCGGCTCGGACTGCGCGTTCCCGACACTATGCGGCACCACGGATGTGACTTTCGGACCGGATGGACGTCTGTTCATTTCCGATGGATATGGAAACGCGCGCATCCTCGAATACACTGCGGATGGCAAGCGCGTCAAGGTCTGGGGGAGTAAAGGAACCGGTCCCGGCCAGTTTCAGATCCCGCACGGAATTGCGTTCGACGGCAAGGTCTTGTACGTAGCCGACCGCACCAATGCGCGCATCCAGCGCTTTGATACAGACGGACGCTATCTGGGCGAATGGAAGCACCTGGGCCGGCCATTTGCGCTGAAGCTCGCGGGGGGCGCGCTTTGGGTGGCGCTGATGACGGTGGAGCCGGCCGGGCAAAATCCAGGCGGGCGGGCATCGCCATGGATTCTCAAGCTGGACCGGGCCACGGGGAAAGTACTCGGCCAGGTGGAAGCGCCCGGACCGCATTCCATTGACGTGAGCGAACCCGGAGAGGTCTTCGCAAGCGGCTGCTGCGGCGGCACGAATCCCATGGGTTTCTTCCGGCTGCGCAAGGCCCCCTGAGAGTGCGCGAAAATAGAAAGTGTCTTACCTTTGGCCGCTTCTGATTCTCGCCGGCTATATCGTGCTGATGCGCTGGGTGCTGCCGCGCTTCGGCGTTCCGACTTGAATGTCGCAATCTTGTGACGTCGGGTCTCGACGTTCAATGCATCGCGACGGGGCCTCTGTGGCGCGGCCGCCTCATGATGAGCAGGGCCGGAACCACTAGCAGAAAAATGACTCCGAGGATGTGAAAAACGTCCATAAATGAGAGCATCGACGCCTGCTGCTGCACCTGCCCGAAGATCAGTCCATAGGCACGATTGGTGGCCGTGGTGGGATCGCTACCCTGTCCCATGAACAGGTTGCGCATCTGATCGATCGCCACCCGGGCTTGCGGACTGTAGATGGTCACGTTTGCCCCAAGCCGGTTGATGTGCAACTGCTGTTGGCGCGCCAAAAGAGTTGTCGCGGCGGCAATTCCCATGCTGCCGCCGAGATTCCGCATGAGATTGAAAATGCTGGTGGCATTTCCCATTTCCTCGCGCTGGATCGGGTCCATGGTCACGGTCGTGAGCGGGACGAACAGCAGCGCCAGGGCTAACCCTTGAATGAATTGCGGCCAGAAAACGTCCCAGTACCCGGCGTTCAGATTGAGATGGGATAACTGGAAGAGCGTAATGGCCGTAGCGACCATCCCAAGGCCAAGCAGCTTGCGGGCATCTAAACGCGAGAGAATTGCCCCGGTGATCGGCATCATGAGGAACGAGCCCAAACCGCGCGGGGCCATCGCGATGCCGGCCTGCAGCGCCGGATAGTTGAGGAGTGTCTGCAGAAAAACCGGCAGCAGCACGAGGCTTCCGTAGAGGACAAAACCCACAACGGTCATGAGGAATACGCCCGTGCTGTAAGTCCGCACCTTGAGGACTCTCAGATTCACCACCGGATGAGGGGCGCGCAGTTCGCGAATGACGAACGCCGTCAGGCCGGCCGCGGCGATCACGCTCAACCAGCTGATGAGGTGGGACGAGAACCAGTCTTCTTCCTGGCCTTTGTCCAGCACGACCTGCAGCGCGCTGATGCCGACGGCGAGCATTCCGATTCCCCAGTAATCAATGCCGGCGCGCGGCCGCCGGATGTACGGCGGATCGAAGATGAACAGGCGGGTCATGATGATCGAGGCCAGGCCGACTGGCAAATTGATGTAAAAGACCCAGCGCCAGCTGTAGCTGTCGGTGAGCCAGCCGCCGATCACGGGACCGAGCATCGGCGCGACGACGATGCCGAGCCCCCAGAAGCCCATGGCTTTCCCGCGATCCTGCGGCGGGAATGCCTCGAGCATCACGGCCTGCGAGAGCGGCTGCAATGCCCCGCCCGTGGCTCCTTGAACGCAACGGAAGAGGATCAGCACGGGTAAGCTCGGAGCCAGGCCGCACAAGACCGAAGCGCCGGTGAACCCTGCCACGGCTGCAATCAGCAGGCGTTTACGGCCGAAATAGTTGGCCAGCCACCCGGTGATGGGTAGAACGATGGCATTCGCCACCAGATAAGACGTCAGCGCCCAGGTCGCTTCATCGACACTCGCCGAGAGGCTGCCGGCAATGTGCGGCAATGAGACGTTGACCACCGTCGTATCCAGCACTTCCATGAAGGTGCCGAACATCACCGCGATGGCGACGATCCATGGATTTACTTGGGGTATGGCCGCTGGCGCATCAGGCATGCTTGCCCTCGATACCGGCGGCGCAGGCGATCGTCCGTGCTGCCCGTTCCAGGCCGACACAGGAATTGACGATCAAATGGTAGAGGTGGCGGTCGGTCCAATCCTGATCGAAGTGGCGGCGAATATAATTTTCCCGCGACCGGTCGGTCTCAAGAATGAGCGCCTCCGCGTCGATTTCCAGACCCAGCCGGCGGCGCACTCGCTCCACTCGCTGCTGCCACGGCGCGTAAACGAATACGTGAAACACGCTCTTGCGCCGTTGAAGGATGCACGATGCGCCGCGGCCCACTATGACGCACTCGCCCAACGAAGCGGCTTCGTCAATGACGCGGCGGGCAAGGTGCGCCATCGCGTCCGAGTCGAAGACCACCGCTTCGCCGCCCGTAGAAGTCGCCGAGCCTTCGTAGCCTCCGTGCCAGAGAGCCTTGACCGTACGATGGAACCAGGAATCGATGCGCTCGTCGCAGCGCTCGGCCTCCATCGGGCTCACCTTAGCAAGCTGCGCGACACGGTCGATAAATGCGCGATCGATGAGCTGCCAACCGGTCTGCTCCGCCAAAAGACCGGCGACCTCAGCTCCCCCGCTGCCGAATTCACGCCCAATCGTGACGACGCGGGTCATCGGATCACTTCACCATGACCGTCGGGGTCACGGACATCCCCGGCCGCAAGAGATGCTCTGGATCCTGACCGCCTTTGAAGCGGATGCGCACGGGAATCCGCTGCACCACTTTGACGTAATTGCCGCTGGCGTTTTCCGGGGGTAGTAGGCTGAAGGTCTCACCGGTCGCGGCAGCAATGCTTTCGACGTAGCCCTCGTAATTACGGCCGCCATACGTATCGACCGAGATGATGACGCGCTGCCCGGGCCGCATGTAGCGCATTTGGGTTTCCTTGAAAAGCGCGGTCACCCAGATATCGTTCAGCGGAACGACGGCAAGCAGCGGCTGGCCCGGCTGCACGTTCTGTCCGATTTCGACCGCCTTCTTATCGGCAATTCCATCAACCGGCGCCGTAACCGTGGCGTATTGCAGGTTCAGACGCGCCTGCTCGACCGCAGCCTCGCTTTGCTGGACCCGCGCGTTGGCCGCGCCGGCTTGCGCTTTCGAAACCGCGATCTGCTGCGGCGCCGACGAAGCTGCGCGGAGATTGGCCTGGGCCTGAGCGATTCCCGCCTGAGACTGCGCGACGTGGCTCCGAGCGACCGCGACCGCCTGATCCGCTTCGGAAACCGCCGCACGGGCCGCTTCGACTCCGCTTTGCGCCCCGTCGGCGGTGGTCACCGCTGCCTGATACTGCTGCTGGGAGATCTCATCTTTTGCGGCGAGCGGCCGGTATCGTTCGACGTCCTGCGCCGCCTTCGCATAGTTCGCCTGGGCCTCGTTCAGGTTGGCCCGGGCAGCATTCACCTTCGCCTGCGCCGCATCCACATCCTTCTCGGACGCGGTTAATGCCGCGCGCGCCTGATCGACTCCAGCCTGCGCGGTCGCCGTCTGGCTACCAGTAGTCGTGGTCAGAATCGGCACACTCGTCTGAGCAGCTTGCGCCGCCGCCCGCGCATTGGCAAGGTCGGCTTGGGCGCGACCGAGCGCGACCTGATAATCACGAGGATCGATCTGGACCAGCACGGTTCCCGCCCTGACGTACTGGTTATCTTCGAAATTGACGGCGATTACGTGGCCGCCCACGCGCGCGCTGACGGGATCAATGTGACCTTCGATGCGGGCATCATCGGTGGATTCCCGTTCCGATTCGTACTGCCAGATGAGGTAGCCGGCCACCGCCATGGCCAGCACGGCACCGAGGATCACCCATTTTGCGCCCGGATGGCGGCGTAGAAACGAATAGCGCCTGCGGACTGGCGGCCGCGGCTCGGATTCCCGCTCCGCCTCGGACTCGCGCTGCTCCCGGGTTTCCGCCGTCTTGCGTTCGACATCGACATCGGCCATGTGTTCGAAACTCCAAGTTATTGGATGGAACCCGGCGGGACGATTCTCCAGACAGCACGAGCGCTTCCAGTGTACGGACGTAAACGGCGGGAGCAGGCCACCCCTATCCAAGGCCAGCATTGCGCCTGGAGAAATCCGCCCGAACAATAAGATAAGGCGCCATGATCTCTTTGAAGAAGCACATCGAGCTGCACCCCGGGCAGTTGCTCGATTCGACGCTGGATGCGTACCGCGAATCACTGGACGCCATGGGAATCTGCGGCGCGCAGGTGTGTCCGGCTCTGGGCAGTGATCTGCAAGACAACCTGGGCAAGCTCAAGAACAAGCTTTCCTCGGAACTGACGCCCGAAGGCGTGGCGCAGACTGGCGATAAGGTCATTCAGGAGCTCGAGGACTGGGGCGGGCGCGCCTCCGCTTATTACAAGAAGAAGGCCGCCGAAGCCAAAGAGATCATGGTGACGCTTGCGCATACCGCGGAAATCATTGCCGAGCGCGACACCCGCTACGCCGGGCAGTTCGGCAACTTGACCGGCACTCTCAAGGCGATCGCCAATCTGGACGATCTCGGCCAAATCCGGAAATCGATCCTGCTCAGCGCGTCAGAGCTCAATTCTTATGTCGAGCGGCTGACGCAGGAGAGCGCGGAATCGGTGCGGCACCTCCGGTCGGAGCTTTCGACGTTCCAAAGCCGGCTGGAAGAGGCCGAGCGAATCGCTTCGCAGGATCCGCTTACCGGCTTGGCCAGCCGCCGGTATACAGAAGCGCAGATCCAGCATCGGATCGTCAAGGCGATCCCGTTCTGCATTTTGGTACTCGATCTGAATGGGTTCAAGAAGCTGAACGACCGGCATGGCCATATGGTAGGCGATGACGTGCTCAGGCAGTTCGCCACCAAGCTACGCTCGGCGCTGCGGAGTTCCGACATCATCGGCCGCTGGGGTGGCGATGAATTCGTGGTGCTGCTGGATTGCGACGCAGTTCAGGCCTCGTCGCGAGTGGTCACTATCAACAAAAAGTTGTCCGGCGGCTATCAGATCAAGGGTGACGCGCAAAGCGGGTTTGTGACGGTGACGGCGGCAATCGGACTGGCGTCATGGAATCCGGGCGACACCATGGACGCGCTGTTCGAGCGCGCTGATGAAGCGATGTACGAACAAAAGCGCGATGCCCGCCACAACGCAGCGCTGACTCCCGCGAAATAATTTGCATAAAGTGGGGCGGGCAATCCTGCCCGCAGCCGGCTTTCCAGCCGGCCGGACCCGCTGGAAAGCGGTCCGCAGCCTGAAAGGCTGCCCCACCGAAGTATACTGTGGGGCATGAACGCGCTGAATCTCGCAGTCTGGTCCATCGCGGCCGCCGGTTTGGTCGCCACGCCCATCCACGCGCAAAAGGCGAATTCCGCCGTACCGCGCGCCGCCGATGGCAAGCCGGATCTCACGGGAGTGTGGCAACCGGGAAGCACGACCCCTGGGTCCTGGGACGAAGCCAATGCCGGAAATGGTCTCGGCGGAACTGGAAAGAATCCTTCCGCGCCAGTGGCTCTGGGATCGACCGACCGGCCCTCCGGGGAAACCGCGCCCTACCAGCCCTGGGCTGCCAAGAAGGTCCTGGACTCCTTCAAGAACCGCGATATCGACGATCCCACTGCCCGCTGTCTTCCCGCCGGAATTCCGCGCCTGGTTTCGTTTGGCTTGTTTCCGATGCAGATCGTCCAGACACCCCAGCAGGTGGTGATGCTCTACGAGTACATGAACGTGTTTCGCGTCATTCCCTTGAATGCCGAACATCCGGACGATGCGGAACCGACGTATCTGGGCGATTCAGTCGCGCATTGGGACGGAGACACGCTGGTCATCGACGTGACTCATTTCAACGACAAGACCTGGCTGGTGGGCGCCGGCACCTTTCATAGCGACGCCCTGCATATTACCGAGCGATACACGCGCGTCAGTAAAGATCGGATCAATTACGAAGCCACCATGGAGGATCCCAAGGTGCTGACCAAGCCGTGGGTGTACCACTCGACGATGATGCTGCGGCAGGGCACACGCGTACGGGAATACGTTTGCGCAGAGAATAACCTGGACGTCGAGCGATACGAGAAGATGATCAAGGACGGCGTCAATTTTCGCCGCGAATAACCGGAAACGTCCCGCCTGTCCCCGGTTTTTACCGCGGGTTTTACCGGCGCTGCGTGAGGGTGACGGAAACTTCCAGCGGCTTGCCGGAGCGCATGACTTTCACCTTCACGACATCGCCCGGGGCTTTCGCCCGCAAGGCGTAGGTGAAATCATAGAGATTCTGAATCGGCTTGCCGTCGAACTCCACCATCACATCATCCGCCTTCAGACCGGCCTTGGCGGCAGGGGAAGCGGGGGTCACGTCCGAGAATTTCACGCCGTTAATGCCCTCGCCGAAATCGGGTATTGATCCGAAGTACGGGCCGTAGCCCGATGCTGCCGCGCCCGCGGCACTCGAACCGACAGGACCCTCGCCGTGAGCCGTCGCCGGCGGGGCCACTCGAACGAACTGCGGCCGGCCGCTCTCGCCGCGCAGATGGTCAGTCACGTCTGCCACTAACTGCAAAAGCTTCGCGGCATCCGGAGCGTCGATCTTGTCCCACGTATCGCTGGGTTTGTGATAGTCGCTGTGCAGGCCCGAGAAAAAGAACAGGACCGGCACTTCCTTGGTGGTGAACGAAGTATGATCGCTCGATCCATAGCCCGACGTATCGGAGTAATCCAAGGTCAGACCGTACTTCGAAGTGACCTGGTCGAGCAGGGCGCGCAGCGTGGTTCCCGTCCCCGCGCCGCCGATATACACCTTGCCGTTACGGATCCGGCCGATCATGTCCATGTTGATCATGGCGACGGCCTTGGCTAGCGGATAATCCGGATGCGTCACGTAATAGCTGGAGCCCAGCAGTCCCAGTTCTTCGCCGGCAAACGTGAGGAACAGAATGCCGCGCTTCTGCTTAGGCTGCGTCGAATACCAGCGCGCCAGTTCGATGACCCCGGCAGTACCGGAAGCGTTGTCATCGGCTCCGGGATGGATCGTGCCGACCTTGCTCGGCGCCAGCGAATACTGCTCGCCCAACCCGAGATGGTCATAATGTGCGCCGATCACCACGTATTCGTCGGTCTCGCCGGGCAGGTAGCCGGCAACGTTGTGCACCGTTTTGACAGCGCGCTCCAGGTCGAGGTTGGCATCCACCTGCAGCGAATCCGGAAATGCGAAGGACTGCGGCTTCAGACCGTGGTCAATCTCGGCCGTCAGGCTA
>Ga0070741_10021034_pt1 | contig 10194 bp, 10 predicted proteins | sample Coa_R1_4_FD_66440 | JGI IMG/M metagenome (GOLD analysis project Ga0070741, IMG submission 66440) | Surface soil microbial communities from Centralia Pennsylvania, which are recovering from an underground coalmine fire - Coalmine... | ecosystem: Environmental > Terrestrial > Soil > Unclassified ...
GGGTGGTACTTCCAGTTGGTCACGTTGGCCCGGTCGAGTCTGAGGCGGCGGGCGATGTCGGACTGGGTGACGAGGTTGGCTTGCAGATAGCCCCACGGGATCTCGGGGCTTTCGGCTGCGCTCATGGGACGCGCCGGTAGGCTGCCTCGGCGCCAGCGCCCTGCTGCTCGACAGAACCCGAGCGGATCAGCCCGGCGAGCACCTCGGCGGCCTGGGCGGGCTGCATGCCGGCGTACTCGGCGACGAGGCCCAGGCTGAGCCATTCCCCCTGGCCGTCGCTGTGCGCGGACTGCATCCCGTTGAGCACCCGCTCCTGCGGGGTGCCGAAATCCTCCCCCTCCTCGTCCAAGGAATCCCAGCCGGGCCTGGCCACGTCGTCGGCGCCCCAGAAGTAGGCCCGCTCGGCCACCTGGCCCAGCAGCGCGTACAGCTCGGCGCCGGTCATGGTAACCGGGTCGGTTCCCTCATCGAAGATACGCCGGTCGGGGACGTTCTCCCGGACCCAGCGGGACAGCCGGGCGCCCGTGGACCGGCCGGGGTATTCCGGGCGCGGGTCGGGGTCCTTCGCGTTCTTCTTCGCTGGCATGGCTTGTGTGTCCTCCTGCTAGGTGTGGTGGGGTAACTGCCAGGCTACCAGTGTAGAACCGGCAGGCCAACGGCTGTGAGGCGCTGGCCTGCCGGTCCAGGGGTGGCTGGTCAGGCAGGCTCAGGGACCTTGCGGGAGTCCTTGACCTGCATGTCGATCTCCTTCTCGATCTCGTTCCGGCGCTTCAGCGCCTCGGCGAGCTCGGCTTTCCCCGGCCACTCCACGTTCAGGAACGGGGTGATCTCCTCCGCCCGCCGGGCGCACTCGGCCGCCTTGACCAGGCACTCCGCCGCCTTGTCCTCCGCCGCCCCGATCGCCTCCTCGAACGCGGCGATCACCGCGGCCGGGCCGGTCTTGCGGTCCCACGCCCCGAACAGCGGCACCGGGATCCCGTCCTTCTCCCAGGAGCCGCGGCGCATCTCCCCCGCCAGGCGGGGCGGGCCCTGCTTGTAGTAGGCCAGCTCCGCGGACAGCCACACGCCCCGCCAGGACCCGAACTTGACCCGGGGGTCCCGGTTCCGGCGGGCCCGGGCCATCGCCTCCCCCACGTGCGCGGCGATCTCGTCAGGGTCGGTGAGCCGGCCGCCGGCGTCGGGGTTCAGCACCGGGTCCGGCTGCTCGGCGGCTTTCGCGGCGATCCCCCGCAGCGTCTTCGCCGCGTCTTTCCAGCCCTGCGCGCGGCGGAGCTGGGAGGACTGCTCGGCGGCGAGCTGCTGCCGGGACCGCTTGTGCCCGGCGGAGGAGTTCCGCAGCCGGGCGATCTGCGCGTTCACCTCGGACAGCATCATCAGCAGCGGCTGCCCGGTCGCCATCGCCTTGATCTGCCCGTACGACAGGACCTGCGGGTTGTCCGCCGCCTCGACCTCCCGGATGTGCGCGGCGCCGGTCAGGACCTGGACGATGAACCGCAGCTTCCGCTCCAGGCCCTGCAGCGTGTAGGAGTCGAAGGATCCTTCGGTGGCGTACCGGAAGATCAGCAGCCGGCCGTTCTCGTTGCCGGGCCGGTCCCCCCGGCCGTGCCGCTGCTGCACGTCCGCCGGCCGCCACGGGTGGTCCAGCTCGTGGATCGAGGCCAGCCGCCGCTGCACGTTGACGCCGGTGCCCATCTTCTCCGTCGACCCGATCAGCACGCTCACGAGGCCGTTGCGGCAGTCGGCGAACAGGTCCCGGCGGGCCGCGTGGGACTTCGCCTCGTGGATGAACCGGATTTCCCGTTCGGGGACCCCGGCGTGGGACAGCAGCCGCTTGAGGTACCAGTAGACGCCGCCGTCCCCGTCGTGCTCCTTCGGGGTTCCCATGTCGCAGAAGATCACGTGCAGCGCCCCCGGCCGGGGATGGAACAGGAACCCGCCCTTGCGGTCCGGGTACAGCTGGTCCTTGTGCTGGTGGTACAGCTTCGCGACGTTGGCGGCGCACCGCTCGATCTTCCCCGGCCCGGTCGGGGTGATCCCGACCAGCGGCATCCACAGCGCGGCGGCCCGCCCGTCGCCGCACACCTTCAGCATGTTGTCCTCGAGCGAGGACACGGTGCCGTTGCGGATGTCGTCGGACCGTTTCACCAGGTCGGCGGTGAACGGGGCCAGCTCCGGCGGCCCGGCGCAGATGACATGCTCCACCGTCACCTCCGGCCCGTCGAGCGCCAGGTCCTCCTTGGTCTTGATGTCGGCGAACTGCCACAGCATCTGCCGCAGCTCGGGCAGGTTCACGAACAGCCGCGGCCGCCGGTAGGACCGGAACCCGCCGCCGTCCGGCGCGACCTCGGTGGCGGTCTGCCATCTGATGTACTGGGCGGCGAACGCGTCGAACGAGATCAGCTCCTGCTCGGACAGCAGCTCCGGGGCGCAGTACCGGAACAGGATCCACAGCTCGGACAGCGCGTTGGAGATCGGGGTGCCGGTCATCAGCATCCCGGCGCGGCCGTCGGGGGACTGCTTCCGCAGCCACGTCAGCTTGAGCAGCATGTCGTCGGCCCGCTGGCTGCCGGTGGTGTTGAACCCTTCCGCGCGGGCGGAGAACTCCAGGTTCTTGTAGGCGTGGGCCTCATCGGCGATCACGTAGTCGATGCCGGTCTGCTCGAAGACCAGCCCGCCGTCGCGGGGCAGGTCCGCGATCTTGTCCATCTTGGCGAGGAGCCGGCGCCGCTTGCGGGCCAGGATCTTGCCCGTCACCCGGGACTCCTCGATCGCCGGGGACGCCATCATCTCGTCGAGCTCGTCGAGCAGGTCGGCGTAGTACTCGTCGGCGAGCTCCGGGGACACCGGCAGCGCCATCCACTGCTGGTGCGTCATCACCACCAGGTCCCAGTCCCGGGCGGCGCACTTCGCCGCGAAATACTTGCGGCGGGCCGGGTTGAGGTCTTCGGGGGTGACCATCAGGATCTTCGCGCCGGGGAAGTACCGGCGGGCCTCCGCGGCGGTCTGCTCGAGCAGGTGGTTGGGGACCAGCATCGCGGGTTTCCTCACGAAGCCCAGCTCCCGCAGCTTCATCGCGGTGCCGACCGCGATGAACGTCTTCCCCGCCCCGACGACGTGGCCGCACAGCGTGGTGCCGGTGCACACGTTCCGCCAGATCATGTCCCGCTGCGACGGGTAGATCTTCTCCGCCCAGCCCGGCACCAGCCCGGTGAACGTCAGCAGGCCCCCGTCGAACTGGCGGACCCGGCAGGCGTTGAACCGGTCGTTGTAGATCCGGCACAGCCGCTCGGCCCGGGCGGCGTCCTCGGCCCACCACTCGGCGAACTTCTCCTCGAGGTCGCGGATCTTGTCGGCGGCCAGCGCGGTCTCGGTGACGTTCTTGACGTAGGCCTTCTTGCCGTCCACCTCGGCCGGGTCGGTGACGGTGGGGGTGACGGAGTTGCAGGCGTCCTCGATCAGGTTGACCGCGTTGACCCGGGTGGTGCCCCACGTCGACTTGGCGGCGGGCAGCGCCCGGATGCTCGTCTCGGCGCGGACCGTCCACGTCGCGGTGTACGGCTCGTAGGTCACGGTGACGTACCGCTCGTCCCATTCGCGGACGCCGAGCAGGTCGCAGGTGAACCGGTGGATCACCTCGGGGGGGAGCCACGGCGCGCCCAGGCCCACGTTGATCTGCTCCGGGGTCAGGTCTTCCGGCTGGGCGGCTTCCAGCGCCGCCACCTGCCCGGCCCACCGGCCCGGGTCGTCCTCCTCCGCGGCCCGGGCGGCGGCGAGTTTCTTCCGGACGTTCCCGGACAGGTACTCGTCGGCGGCCAGCCACGTCCCCGGCTCCTCCGGGTCCTCCCAGGCCAGCGGGCCGAGCCGGCCGGCGGCTTCGGCCGGGTCGCAGGACAGCAGCCCGGCGATGACGTCGAGGTCGACCTGGCCGCAGCGGTCCAGGCACAGCGCCAGCGCCTCGGCCGGGTCGTCGGTGCGGTCCTTGCGGGCGGGCCGGCCCCCGGTGCGGCGCAGCAGCACGTCCGCCGGGCGGCCTTCGAGGGTCTCGTCGTCCCAGATCTCCGCGGCCAGCACCGTCGGCCAGTCGGGGTCCTGGGTGAACCGGCGGACCGCGCGGGCCTGCCGGGTCCGCACCGTGACGGTCTCCCCCGGGTTGTCCGGGTCCGGGCGGACCGCCAGGTCGGACGCGCCGAGCCACCCGTACCGGGCGGTGTAGGACTGGTAGTCCCGCAGCGCGGCCTGCCGCAGCCGCTCCCGCGCGTTCGCGCTCACCTGCTCGTCGGCTTCGGCGGCGAACAAAGCGGTCACCGAGCCTTTGAGGCGGATCAGGTCGGCGAGCTGCGCGTCGAAGGCGACGGCGTGGTGCCGGCCGTCGCGCTGCTGGGAGATCCTCCCGTCGTCGTGCAGGGTGAACGCCCCGTCGCAGGCCGGGTCGATATCCGGGTCGGCGTCCGCGTCGTCGTCCAGGCCGGGGCCGGGGATGGCGGGCCGGGCCTGCCAGCCCAGCCCCGCGGCCGTCACCCGGCCGGCCAGGTCGGACAGCGCCACGTCGAGGCAGGCGGCCAGGTCCTCCCCGTCGGGCAGCGTCACGTCCAGCGTCATCCCGTGCCGGTGCCCGCGCCGGTCCGTCATGCGGCCCAGGACCATGTGCGGGTTGCCCTGGAAGTAGGCGGCGACGGGGGTCTGCAGGCCGGCCGCGCGGTCCTCGGTGCCGCCCGGCGGGGGCGGGATGGCCGCCGGGGCCAGCCACCGGTCATCCAGGTCCCGTTCCCGGGTGCCGTGGCGGCGGCGGAACACCACGATGTCCGCGACGACCCTGGTGCCGCCCGGCGCCAGCGCGGAGCCGGGCAGCCGGGCCGCGCCGAGGAACAGGCCCACCTTGGCGAGCTCGGCCCGCTCGGGGGTGGTGACCGCGTCCAGGACGTACCGGCTGGTGACGAAGATCGCCAGCCCGCCGGGGTGCAGGGCATGCAGGGCGCGCCACAGGAAGTAGCCGTGCAGCGAGGTGATCTTGTCCGGGCAGTTCGGGTCGTACACCCCCTGCGAGCTGAACGGCACGTTGCCGATCGCCAGCGAGTAGCCGCCCTCGCGGAGCGGGGTCTTCTCCAGCCGCTGCCCGATGACCTGCGCGTCCGGGTAGAGCAGCTGGGCGATCCGCGCGGAGTGCCTGTCGTACTCGACGCCGGTCCAGTCGCAGTCCAGGCCGGGCGGCGCCGAGCCGATGAACCGGCCGGCGCCGCAGCCCGGCTCCAGGACCTTCCCGCCGGCGAATCCGAGTTGGGCGGCCAGGTCCCACATCGCCCGCCGCACCGCCTGCGGGGTGTAGAACGCGGTGTCGCACACGTCCCGGGCGGTGTCCAGCCGGCTGTACCCGATCAGGTTGTGCACCTGCGCGCGCAGGTCCTGCCAGGCCGGGTCGCTGTCGTGGTCCAGGGCCCGGGCCAGCGGCCCCCACCCGCACCACCCGGACAGCACCTGGCGCTGGGCGGGGGTCAGCGGGCCCGGGTCCGGGCCGGTCTCGAGTTCCTTGAGCAGGGTCAGGGCGGCGATGCCGCGCCGGGCCAGGGTGATCTCCCCGGTCGGCTCGTACTGGTCGTACTGGTCCACGTGCGGTGTCCTCCTGGGTGTGGTGGCAAGGATGGAGCCTAGACCCCTATCCTACTGGTCAGGCACGCCAGGCAGGCGGTCTGACATGCGGTTTCTACGCCTCAGACGTATGTTTCTGGTAGGTTGCGGCTACATCAGCGGGACGGGGTACCGGTACACCCACAGGCCCCGGTTGCCGTCGTCGATGTTCTCCACCCGGGACGGGTTCTGCCGGCCGCCTTTCGCGCCGCCGCCCTTCGAGACGCGGAGACGCTTGAAGCCGTCGAACCGGTAAAGTTCCCCGTCGTTCTTGCCAGGCATCGAGGATGCGGACACCGCGTCGACCCGCGGCCAGGCGCGGCCGGCGGCCTCCGCGGACCGGGCCCGCCACCGCGGGTAGTCCTGCTCCAGCCACACCGGCACCAGGTACTCGCGGGTGATCCGCAGCGCGGCGCGCAGGCACTTGTCGTCGCGCCGGTCGGGGTTCCGGCAGATCCGCGCGATGTCGACGGTGTTGTACCGGTGCAGGCCCTGCTCGGCGCAGACGGAGGCGTTGATGGTGGAGGCCAGGACCATCACCGCGGCGGGCCGGCCCCGGTCCTCCATCACGAACCCGAGCGCGCCGAACGGCCGGATCTTCTTCTCGCCGTTCAGGTGGAGGTCGTGCCGCCACTCGATGAGCAGCGGCACCGCCTCCTTCTTCACGTCGACCTGGTAGAACGCGACCAGCGGGTTCAGACGGAACGCGAGCTGACGGTCCACCCCTAGTCCTCCGAGATGTCCTGGACGGTCAGCGTCAGCCGGGACGTCCCGGCGCCGTCCTGGTGGTGCGCCACGATGGCGGTCAGGTCGATCATGTGTCCTCCTAGCTGGCTTTCGCGGCCCGGGGCCGCTTGGCGGTGGTGGCCTTCTGCGCGGCGATCGACGCCTGCAGCAGGTCCATCATGTCGGCGTACGCCTTCTCCGGCGGCTTGACCGCGGACGGCCCCGTCGGCTGGGCGCCCTTGGACTGGACCAGCGCGACGAGCTGGTCCCGGTAGGTGTTGGCGTGCGCGGCCGGGTCGAACCGGCGGGTCATCGACCTGACCAGCTGCGTGGCCATCTTCACTTCCTGCGGCCGCGGCGGCTGGACGGGGGGCAGCTTGACGTCCGCCGCGCGCAGCTCACCCGGCCACCGCATGGTGGTGACGACGAAGAACCCGCCCGGCTGCGGCCGCAGCAGCCCGAGGACCACCTTGTCCCGGTACCCGATCGTGACGACCGCGGCCAGTCCCTCCCCGATCGCGGAGATCAGCAGGGCGTGCGCCGCGGCGCCCCCGTCGACCGGCTCCATGTAGTAGTGCTGCTCGAACAGCAGCGGGTCGATCTCGTCTTCGCGGCAGAAGTACTCCAGCGTGATCGTCTTGTTCTCCCACACCTTGAGCTGGTCGAGCTCGCCGTCGGTGACCGCGGCGCTGGACCCGTCGGCCAGCTCGACGCACCGGCCGAGCTCGGCGTACTCGACGGTCTTCTCGCACTGCGGGCAGCGGTACTGCTGGCTGACCCGGGCGCCGCACTCGGCGTGCATCCGGTGGAACATCGACGGGCGGCCGTCCAGCGCGGTGCCCATCCGGATGGGGATGGCCAGCAGCCCGAACTTCAAGGTCCCCTTGTACGCGGTCCTCAACGTGTCCTCCTGTGTGGTGGTGGTGTGCTGCCCACAAGCAGCACTAGGGCCACCATACCTGTGCATAACGCCAGGTGGGCGGCCCTAGTGCGGGGAGTTCCCCGGTCAGATCGGGTGGCGGTGGTCGTGGTCGTGGAAGCTCACTGTCCGGCGCCGAGGCCGGGCTGCTCCCGGTCCTTCGCGGCGTAATGCTCGGCGATCCGCCCGGCCTGCCCGACCCACAGGCGGGCCGTCTCCAGCGGGTCGGACGGCTCGTGTGCGCCTACCATTGCTGTCGTTCCTTCTCTCTCGTATGTGAGAGTCGGTGCGGTCCGGGACCAGCCCCGGGGAAGCCCGGCCTGCGGGCCGGTTGTGGGGCTGGTCCCGGACCGGGTCTTCAGGTGATCTGCTCGGCGGCGGGGGTCTGCCCGTCGCCGTCAGCGGCGGAGTCGGTCCAGGACCGCGGGACGAACGTCCCCTCGGTGTACGTCCACGACCAGGTGTCCAGCAGGCCCGGCCCGGTGAACGTGGTGCCGGCCGGGAACGCCTGCTCGAACCACAGCGGCGTGGTCTGCGCCGGGGTGACCGGGGCGCCGTCCTCCGATGCCGGGACGCCGAGGTTCCGCGCCGCCGACAGCGGCTGGTCGGTGGAGAACTGGTAGAACGCCGTCCCGGTCACGCTGCCGGACGCCGCCGGCGCGGCGATGACATCCCCGGCGTGGCCGGGACCCTGGTTCGGGGCCAGCGCGCCCGGGATCGCGGTGAACGACCCGCCGTCGCACACCGCCGCCTGCCAGTCCCACACGCCGGCGGCGTGCGAGATCAGCGTGACGGACAGGGTGCGGGTCAGCGGGGTGCGCGGCGTCTTGCCGTCCAGCGCCCAGGTGCCGCCGCCGCCGGAGTCCGGCCGGTTGGTCAGCGCCGTGACCGCGGACTGCTTCCCGGTCCCCGGCGAGCAGGGCCCGGTAAACCCCGCCGCGTGCGCCGGGACGGCCAGCGCCGCGGACGCGGCGACAGCGCCCGCAGCGGCCAGCATGATCAGTCTCTTCAAGTGCTTCTCCTCGAGTTGCGGTTTCCTGCGGGCGGACGGCCGGCCACCACGGCGGTGGCCGGCCCGGCCGGTGCCCGTCCCCGGCACGTCTCCTCTTTCTACTCGGGTCGTCAGCCCAGCGCGCGGCGGCTGGTGATGTCCGCCTTCGCGCCGGCGGCGTACCCGGCGCCGAACCCGTTCCCCGACGACTTGCGGGCCTTCGCCGTGCCCAGCTTCGGGTACAGCGACGCCCGGAACTCGGCGACCCGGTCGTCCCATTCCCTCAGGACAAGCGCCGCGCCCGGGTTCCCGCCGGGCGCCAGGGCGGCCTGGTCGTCGTACCGGCGGACCGCGGTGGCCTCGGCGTCGCGGACCAGGGCGGCGACCCTCGCGGCGAACCCGTTCAGCCACGACTGCTTGTACGCCGACCCCCGGCCGGGGCCGAGCTCGTCGCGGATCAGCCGGGTCGCCTGCGCGAGCAGGCTGTTGAACAGCATGAAGCACCGGTCGATGTCGGCGGGGGCGCCGAACAGCTCCACCGACAGGACGTAGCGGTACTTCCCGGCCAGTTCAGGCGGCGGCGGGTCCCGGTGGATCACCGGGTGCAGCCGCATCGCGTCGGCCACCCACACCAGCATGTCTTTCTTCTGGTGCGGGAACGGCGCGTCGACCCGGCGGATCGCCGCGGCCGGCTGCAGCGCCTGCGCGGCCGCAGCAGCCGCGGCAGCGAGCATGTGCTGCTCGATGCCGTGCCGGGCCATCAGCTCGGCGGCCCTGGCGTTGAACACCTGGGCCTCGGCCTCGGTGACGCCGAAGGCCTCGGCCTGGGCGAGCAGCTTCCTGATCTTCTCCATCATCTTGTCCGCAGGCGCGGTGGCGGTGGCGGTGGTCATGTGTGCCCTCCTGGTGTGGTGGTGTGATGCTACCCAGCTTACCCTGTAGAAACGGCAGGTGGCATGGGGTCAGCGGGCATTCGCGAGTGCCGTGATGACGGACGTCCGGTACCGGACGGTCCCGGCGACCCGGACCGCGGTGATGTCCATCTCGGCCAGCTCGAGGACGTCGACGCGGAGCGCGGCGGCGGCCTCGGCGGGGGTCATCAGCAGGTCCCCGCCGAGGACGTCGACGATCAGGTCCTCGTCGAAGTTCGGGTGCGCGGCCATCACGCATCCTCCCCCGGTGGCAGCTCCCACCGGAACCCGCGCGGGTCCAGGTCGTCGCGGGCGGGCCAGGCACCCGGCTGCCACCCGTCCCACAGGCCGGCGTTCTCGGTGATCCACCCGGCCAGCGGCGACCCGGGGGCGGCATGCTCCGGCGCCGGGGGGCCGCCCGCGCCGGGCGGGTCCAGGGCCGCCAGCGCGATCAGCCGGTCGATCACCCGCAGCCGCTCAGCCCGGAGCATCTGCTGGGCCGGGCTGGCATCGCTGCCGCCGACCCGGCGCCATATCCTGTCGTTGCGGGCCAGCTCCTCGCTGATCACCTTGTAGGCCTCGTCCCGGTAGCTGGTCACGTGCCCTCCCCGGTCAGTGCGGTGTTCAGCTCGATCGCGGTGTCGGACCATGGGTCCACCTCTTCCCCCGGGCCGTCCCGGCCGTACTCCGAGTCCGCCGGGACGGTGTAGGACCAGCAGCGGCCGCCGTCGACGCGGACCACGTCATAGACCGCCAGCCGCCCGTCGCGCTCGATCGCGCGGACCGTCAGGCCGGCCGCCGGGTCGGCGGCGTACGCCGGCCCGAACGCGATCACCGCCGCGTGCGTGGCCCGGGCGTGCTCCGGGCCGCGCAGCCACCCGATGGCCTTGAACACGAACCGGACCGTGTAGGCCGGGTCGGGCGGGTCGGGCAGCGCCCCGCGGATCTGCCCGACGATGTTCAGGACGTCCTGGCCGCGGCCGTGCTCGGCGAGGGTCAGGATGAACAGGTTCCCGGCCGGGTCC
>Ga0070741_10021035_pt1 | contig 10193 bp, 12 predicted proteins | sample Coa_R1_4_FD_66440 | JGI IMG/M metagenome (GOLD analysis project Ga0070741, IMG submission 66440) | Surface soil microbial communities from Centralia Pennsylvania, which are recovering from an underground coalmine fire - Coalmine... | ecosystem: Environmental > Terrestrial > Soil > Unclassified ...
CCGCTCGTCGGCCCGGGCACCACCGGCACGAAGCTGCCGAACGGCATGACCGTCGGCGCGGACATCGGCGCCGGCCCGCACAAGGAGCGCGACCTCACCCCGGCGCCGCGCAGGGACGTCGACGAGATTCCCGCGGCCGACCATCCCACCGGGAACCGCGACGAGCGCGGCAGCGCGAGCACCGGCTCGTCGCGCAGCGGCGACGCGTCGGTCGGCTCGAGCGGCGCCGACAACGACGCCATCGAGCGCGACGAGGACCGCGCGAACAGGAACAAGGAAAAGTTCAAGCAGCGCCCGGGCTACAGGAACGACGTCCCTGAGCCGCGCGCGAGCAACGGCAAGTAGCGCTGCCGCGGGAGGGGAGCGGCACGCCCCTTGCGGCAGAAGCCATGCATGACCCCTGTTCCACTTTCTACATAAAGGAGCCATTGCATGCGTAAATTCTTCCCTGTGCTCGTGACGGGCCTGGCGGTGTCGTTCAGCCAGATCGCGTACTCGCAGATCGACATCCGCGGCCGCGGCGTGACCGGCGACGTGCAGAACAGCCAGTCCATCGGCTCGAGCGGCCAGACGACCCAGCAGCAGGGCTCGACGAACCAGAGCACCGAGCAATCGGGCAAGTCGAACAGCTCTTCGACCGGCGCGAGCGGCAGCGGCTCTGGCAGCAGCTCGGGCGCAAGCAGCGACTCGAGCTCCTCCGGCAGCTATGACAAAGGCGAGCACAAGGACCGCGGCCGCCACCTCGGGCAGAAAAAGCACGAGGGCGATCGCGACGCCGACCGCGACCACGACCGCAGCTCCTCGTCCGGATCGAGCGCCTCGGGCTGGGACAAGGGCAGTCAGTCCTCCAGTTCCGGCGGCTCCTCGCAGAGCGCGACGCAAAGCGGGCAGCAGAACCAGAACAGCGAGCAGCAGGGCTCGCAGAACCAGAGCACCCAGAGCCAGTCCGGCACGAACAGCTACGGCAAGTAGGCGCGCGGCACGGGCAGAGAAGGGCGGCGCAAGCCGCCCTTTTTTTATGCGCATAGAATGCGGCGCGTGAAGATCCCCGAAGCGGAGATCGAGCTCAGCGCGGTGCGCGCGCAGGGCGCCGGCGGGCAGAACGTGAACAAGGTGTCGAGCGCGGTGCACCTGCGCTTCGACATCCGCGCCTCCTCGCTCCCGGAGGAGGTGAAGGAGCGGCTCCTGCGCCGCGGCGACCAGCGCATCACGCGCACCGGCATCGTCGTCATCAAGGCGCAGCAGCACCGCAGCCTCGAGCTGAACCGCGCCGAGGCGCTCGAGCGGCTGCAGGCGCTGGTCGACGCGGCGGCGTTCGTGCCGAAGCGGCGCCGGCCGACGCGGCCCACCTTCTCCTCGAAGCAGAAGCGCCTCGAGGGCAAGCGCCGGCGCGCGCACGTGAAGAGCCTGCGCGGCAAAGTCCTGGAGTGATCCCGGCGCTCTCAACCGTCGTCGCGGCGGTCGAGGCCGAGGGCGAGCGCCTGCGCGAGGAGTTCTACCGTCCCGACGGCCCGCGCGGCCGCCGCGGCGATGCGCCGGTGGACCTCGAGATCGAGAACCGCCTGAAGGAGAAGCTGCAGGCGCTCCTGCCGTCCGACTTCGCCGGCGAGGAAAGCGGCACGAGCCCCTGCCAGTCCGAAAAATCCTCCTTCGTATGGATCGTCGATCCCCAGGACGGCACCTTCGAGTTCCTGCAGGGGCGGCGCGGCAGCGCGATCGCGGTGGCGCTCCTGCGCGGGAAAGAGCCGGTGCTCGCGGTGGTGCACAGCCCGCTCTCGCCCGACCGCGGACGCGACACGATCGCGTGGACGGAGAGAGATGGGTTGCTTAGGAATGGAAGGGCCATTCGGACGGATCTCTCCGGAAAGAAGATCGAGAAAGGCGAGATTGTCTGGGCTACCGCCTCTTCGGCGCTCCGCCCGGACACGTTCTCGCGCGCGGTGATGCCCGCGCACTACGTCGCGATGCCGAGCATCGCCTATCGCCTCGCGCGCATCGCCGCGGGCGACGGCGTCGCCACGCTCTCGGTGCACGGCGTGAACGAGTACGACATCGCCGCCGGGCTAGCGCTGGTGCGCGCCGCGGGCGGCATCATGCTCGACGCCGAGGGCCGCGAGGTGACGCTCTCCGGCCTGTGCGACACGCGCGTCAGCGGCTGCTACGCCGGCGCGCCGCAGGCAGCCCTGGCGCTCTCGAAATTTCCGTGGCAGGAATTGGAGGAGGAGCCCCGGCGCCAGGTGCGGACGCCGCTCGGCTTCCCGCGCAAGGACGGCGAGGCGCGGCTCGCGCGGGCGCAAGCCTGCTACCTGAGCCTCTTCATCGAAAAACCCTCCGAGATGGCGGTGCTCCTCGCCCGGCATCTTGCCGCCGAGAAGCTGCTCGACGCCGAGAAGCTGCGCGCGACCTACCGCGACTGGCTGCAGACGCGGCCGCTCGAGGTGGACGAGACGACCGAGCGCGGGCTGCTGGGCCTGCACACCGCGGAGAGCGAGTCGCCGGCGTGCCTCGAGCGCGTGGCGCCGATCGGCATCCGCTGGGCGGGCGACCCGGCGCACGCCGCGCGCTTCGCGCGCGAGGAATGCGCGCTCACGCACCCGCACCCGCTGTGCGTCGAGTCGTGCGCCGCCTACTGCGCGGCGCTCGCCGCCGGCATCGCCGGCGCCTCCTTCGAAGGCATGCTTCGCGCGGCGAAGGCCGAGGCGCGCGGCCCGGTCATGGATTTCTGGAAGATGCCGTCTTGCGCAGGCGCGCTGCAAGGCGCCTGCCGGGGATATGACGCGCTCGCGCCGGGAATAGTCCTGAAGGTCCTTGCCACCCGGCCGAACCGTCCGTTCGAGCTATGGCCCGACGACGCTCTGGAACTTGCCGAGGCGCTGCTGCACGTACAGTAGCGCGCGTGGAGATGGAGACCCTGGTCGCAGTGGGCGGCGCCGCCGTCGGGCTGCCGACGGCGTTCTACTGCAGCCGCCTGTGGCGCGAGCGCGCGCTCGCGCGCTCGGCATACGCCGCGCTGTGCGAGAAGCTCGCGCTGCGCGCGGCGCTCGTGCCGCAGCTCCTGGAAGCCGCCCGGGCCCACGAGGAAGAAGCGCGCGCCGCGATCGCGGCGGTGGCGCAGATGCTGGAGTCGGCGACGCGCGCGAAGGATTGCGAGACGCGGCTCTGCCACGAGCGCGGCCTCTCGGAGCGGCTCGCCACGCTGATGGCGCAGCCCGCGCTCGCGCACGATCCGCGCTTCCACGCGCTCGCCGGCCGGCTCGCCGAGCTGGAGGGCGAGCTCGACTACGCGCGGCGCTTCTACAACGGCGCCGCGCGCGAGTACCGGCGGCGCCTCGCCGCGCTTCCCTGGGGACTCGTCGCGCGCGGGCTGGGGCTGCGCGCCCCGCCCGCGTTCGAGACTACCGACCCGAGGGAAGTCGAGCTGATGCTCTAGAAGCAGAGAAGTCGAGCTGATGCTCTAGAACTTCGTCGCCTCGCCGACCTCGCGGTAGGCGACGCGGCAGGCCTCGATCTCGCCGTCGCTCATGACCGGCTTGATCTTGCAGCGGCGCTGGAGCTCTTCCTTCTTCGCCTGCGCGGCGCGCACCCGCTGCTGCTCGAGGATCTTGCGCTCGTCCTCGCTCTGCAGCTTCTTGATGGCGGCTTCGTCGCCGGCTGCCTCGGCGGCGAGCGCTTTCGCCCGGTCGGTCGGCTCGGCCAGCACGCGGCCCGAGACGAAGACGATGGCGAGCGCCAGGACCAGTAACGCCAGAGCAAGCGCTTCGGAGAGCTTGAGCATAGTGCCTCCCAACCGTTGCCCCCTACACGAACGAGTCTCCCCCCGGCCTGCGAAAGCGGTCAGGAACTACTTCACGGCGCAGGCAAAATCAGGGACGCACCACCATTTCCCTGAGGAGAAAGCCACATGATCCACGTCGTCGCGGTCATCACCGCCAAGCCCGGCCAGCGCGAAGCCATCCTGGCGCACTTCCGCGCCAACGTGCCGGCGGTGCGCGCCGAGCCGGGCTGCATCGAATACGGCGCCGCAACAGACGCCGAGGACGCGCTCCCGATCCAGGCGAAATGGGGCCCGGACACCTTCCTCGTCATCGAGAAGTGGGAAAGCATGGAGGCGCTGAAGGCGCACGCCGCCGCGCCGCACATGGCCGCCTACGGCGCGAAGACGAAGGAGCTGATCGCGAAGCGCACCATCCACATCCTCGCGCCCGCCTAGCTTTTGCGGAGCAGCCTCCAGATGCGCTCGGGCGTCGCCGGCATCTCGAAGTCGCGCACGCCGAATTCCGAGAGCGCGTCCACGATGGCGTTGTTGACCGAGGTGAGCGCGCCGGCGCAGCCCGCCTCGCCGCAGCCCTTCACGCCGAGCGGGTTGGTGGTCGCCGGCACGGGGTGGCTCGCGAAGCCGAACGCCGGCGGCACGCTGTCGGCGCGCGGCAGCGCGTAGTCCATGAACGAGCCCGTCAGGAGCTGGCCGGTCTCGTCGTAGCGCACGCACTCCATCAGCACCTGGCCGATCGCCTGCACCACGCCGCCGTGCAGCTGCCCCTGCACGAGGAGCGGGTTGACGATCGTGCCGAAGTCGTTCGCCGAGGCGTAGCGCACCACCTCGACGACGCCGGTGTCCGGGTCGATCTCGACCTCGGCGACGTGGCAGCCGTTGGGGAAGGCGGAGGGGATCACCTCGGTGACGTGGCTCACGTCGAGCTTGCCGGGATATTTCTTCTGCAGCTCGGCAATCGCGATGGCGCGGTCGGTGCCGACGACCGAAAACCTGCCCTCGGCGAACTCGATGTCCGCGGCGGCGGTCTCGAGCGCTTCGGCGGCGAGGTCCTTGCCCTTCTTGATCGCCTGGTCGCAGGCCTGCGCGATCGCCGCGCCGCTCATCATCATCGAGCGCGAGCCGCCGGTGCCGGCGCCGAAGATCACCTGGTCGGAGTCGCCCTGCACCAGGCGGATCTTCTCGAACGGCACGCCCAGGCGCGCCGAGAGCACCTGCGCGAACGGCGCCCAGTGGCCCTGGCCGTAGTCGAGCGTGCCTGTGACGAGCGTCAGGCCGCCCTCATTTTCCCCATGCGCGTCGAACTTGAGGACCGCGGACTCCTTGTTCGGCGGCGCGGTGACCTCGAGGTAGCTGCCCAGGCCGATGCCGCGCAGCTTGCCGCGCTTTTTCGATTCTTCCTTCCTTTTCCGGAAGCCGGAAAAATCCGCGACCTTGAGCGCGTCCTCGAACACGCCGCCGAAATCGCCGGAGTCGTAGGTCATGTCGGAGGCCGCCTTGTAGGGCATGTCCTCGCGCCTGAGGTGGTTGCGCCGGCGCAGCTCCAGGCGGTCGATGCCCATCTCGCGCGCCGCCTCGTCGATCAGGCGCTCGGTGTAGTAGTTCGCCTCGGGGCGCCCGGCGCCGCGGTAGGCGGACACGGGCGAAGTGTTGGTGAAGCACACCCGGGTCGACACCTCGAGGAGCGGGATGCGGTAGACGCTCACGCTGTTCTTCACCGCGTTCAGCGTCGGCGGCTGCGGGCCGACCACCGAGAGGTACGAGCCGACGTTGCCGTAGCCTTCGATCTTCAGCGCGAGGAACCTGCCGTCCTTGTCGAGCGCGAGCGACACCGTCATCTCGTGGTCGCGGCCGTGGTGGTCGGAGAGGAAGCTCCCCGAGCGCTCGTCGGTCCACTTCACCGGGCGGCCGAGCGCGCGCGCCGCGTGCGCGATGCACACGTACTCGGGGTACACCGGCGCCTTCATGCCGAAGGAGCCGCCGACGTTCGGCGTCAGCACGCGCACCTTCTCCGCCGGGACGCCGAGCAGCTCGGCGAGCTGGTTCTTCTGCGCGAACACGCCCTGGCCGGGCACGGTGAGCGTGAAGCGCTCGGATTTCGCATCGTAGGCGCACACGCCGGCGCGCGGCTCCATGGCGGCGACGACGACGCGCGTATTGCGCAGCTTCAAGGTCGTCGTATGGAAAGCATCCCTGAAAGCCGCGGCGACCTTCTCCCGGTCGCCGAAGTGGAAGTCGATCGCGACGTTGCCGGGCACGTCGTCGTAGAGGAGCGGCGCGCCGGGCTTCGCGGCCTCGCTCGCGAGCGTCACCGCGGGCAGGGGCTCGATGTCGAGCTCCACCGCCTCGGCGGCGTCCTTCGCCTGCATCGGCGTCTCGGCGACGACGAACGCCACCGGGTCGCCGACGAAGCGCACCTTGTCGGTCATCAGCGAGCGCCGCGCCGGCTTCTTCAGGCCCTCCAGCGGCACGATGCACTTGTGGGTGCCGTAGCCCTTCAGGTCCTGGCCGGTGTAGACGGCCAGGACGCCCGGCATCGCTTTCGCCGCTTCGGTATCGATGTTCCTGATGACGCCGTGCGCGTGAGGGCTCCTCACGACGTACGCGTACGCCTGTTCCGGCTCGTTCACGTCGTCGGTGTAGCGGCCGCGGCCCATGAGGAGCGTCGGGTCCTCGGTGCGCGGCACCGGCTGCCCGACGCCGAAGCGCATGAGCGAGGTGTCGGTCGGCGCGTTCATCGGCTGAGCTCGGGCGCCGAGGGCTTGGGCCGCGGCGCGCGCCCGGCCTTCTTGCAGGTCTCGATCTCCTCGTCGGTCATCACCGGCTTCACGTTGCACGGCGGCGGCCCGGTGCGCTTGATCTCGACGACCGGAGCGGGCTTGGGTTTTTCAGTCTTTTCCGCAGTGGGCTTCTCTTCGGGCTTGTCCGTACCCTGGGCCAGCGCAGCGGACGCGAAGGCGGAAATGAAGAATGCAATAAGGATCTTCATGGGAGTTCTAGAATCGGGACGTCTGCCGATTCTATCCGGAGAAGCGCCATGGCCATCCACTTGAAGCGCCGCATCGCCCAGGACGTCACCGACGAGCTCGAGCGCAAGGTGCGCCGCACGGTGGAGGACATCCTCGCCGACGTCAGGAAGCGCGGCGACGCCGCGGTGCGCGAGTACTCGCAGAAGTTCGACCAGTGGGCGCCGAAGAAGCTCTCCGAGGCCGAGATCGACGCCATCCTCTCCGGGGTGAAAAAGGAAACGCTGGAGGACATCCGCTTCGCGCAGGCGCAGATCCGCCGCTTTGCCGAGCACCAGAAGGCGGCGCTGAAGGACATCGAGGTCGAGACCCTGCCCGGCGTGAAGCTCGGGCACAAGAACATCCCGGTGGAATCGGTGGGCTGCTACGTGCCCGGCGGGCGCTACCCGATGGTGGCCTCGGCGCACATGAGCATCGTCACCGCGAAGACCGCCGGCGTGAAGCGCATCGTCGCGTGCACGCCGCCCAACCAGGGCGCGCCGCACGCCGAGACCATCGCGGCGATGGCGCTCGGCGGCGCGGACGAGATCTGGGTGCTGGGCGGGGTGCAGGCGATCGCCGCGATGGGCATCGGCACCGAATCCATCGCGCGCGTCGACATGCTGTGCGGCCCGGGCAACGCCTATGTCGCCGAGGCGAAGCGCCAGCTCTTCGGCCGCGTCGGCATCGACCTCCTCGCCGGGCCGACCGAGATCCTCGTCGTCGCCGACGAGAGCGCGGACGTCGAGATGATCGCGACCGACCTCCTCGGCCAGGCCGAGCACGGCCCGACGAGCCCGGCGATCCTCATCACCACCTCGAAGAAGATCGCCGACGCGCTGCCCGGGGAAATCGAGCGGCAGCTGAAGGTGCTGCCCACGGCGGACGTCGCCTCGGTCGCCTGGCGCGACTACGGCGAGATCATCCTCGTCGACTCGCGCGAGGAGGCGGTGATCGAGGCCGACAGGATTGCCGCGGAGCACGTGGAAATCATTTTCAAGAGCCCGCGATATTTCCTCGAGCACATGAGGAACTACGGCGCGCTCTTCCTCGGGCCGCACACCAACGTCTCCTACGGCGACAAGGTGATCGGCACGAACCACACGCTGCCCACGCTCGGCGCGGCGCGCTACACCGGCGGCCTGTGGGTGGGCAAGTTCCTCAAGACCTGCACCTACCAGGAGATCACCACGCCCGAGGCGAGCGTGAAAGTGGGCGAGTACTGCTCGCGCCTGTGCGCCATCGAGCGCTTCTGGGGCCACAAGGAGCAGGCGGACCTGCGCCTGCGGCGCTACGGCCGCGCGCCGGCCCCCTGACAAGGGGGCAGCGAATGGAATGAGCGGGGATTTTGTTTCTCATCAAATGTAGTTCGTTTGGCGATTGACGCCGCGCTTGCGAGGAGTAATCTGGATTCGAGTCTGGCAGGGCCGCGAAAGTGGCAGCGGGCTTCGGCTCACTTGCCTGGAACTCCCGGCCACCTGTCGGGATACCGGGCCTTCCTGGACTCGCCGCGGCGCCCCGCCGCGGATGCAGAAGGCGCCCAGCTAGGCGCCGCCCGCCAATCACGGGCACCCAAGGCCCCGCCCCCGTGCGGGGCCTTTCATTTATAGTCGTCCGATGAGCTTCTCCCTGGAGGGACGGACCGCGCTGGTCACCGGCGCGGGCCGCGGCATCGGGCGCGCGTGCGCCATCGCGCTCGCCAACGCCGGCGCCGAGGTGTGGCTCGCGGCGCGCACCAAGGAGGAGATCGAGCAGGCGGCCGAGGAGATCCGCATCCATGGCGGGAAGGCGCGCACCATGGCGTGCGACGTCACCAACGCACACTCGGTGCGCAACCTCGTCGCCTCGATCCGCACGCTCGACGTGCTCGTCAACAACGCCGGCGGCAACATCCCCGAGCCCTTCCTCGAGGTGACCGAGGAGCACCTCGACCAGCTCTTGAGGCTCAACGTGCGCGCCGCGTTCCTCGTCGCGCAGACCGCGGCGAAGCGCATGCTGCAGGAGCCCAGGCGCAGGGAGCGAGGCGGCGCGATCCTCAACATGTCCTCGCAGATGGGCCACGTCGGCGCGCCGAACCGCACCGTCTACTGCATGACCAAGCACGCGCTCGAGGGCCTCACCAAGGCGATGGCGCTCGAGCTCGCGCCGCACGGCATCCGCGTCGTCTCGATCGCGCCGACCTTCGTCGAGACGCCGCTCTACCGCAAGATGAAGAGCGAGCGCCCCGAGTTCGAGCGCTGGGTCACCGAGCGCATCCCGCAGGGCAAGGTCGGCTCGCCCGAGGACGTCGCCGCCGCGGTGGTCTTCGCCGCCTCGCCGGCCGCCTCGCTGATGACTGGAACCAGCCTCGTCATCGACGGAGGCTGGACCGCGCAGTGAAGAAGCCGCTTCGCCGGCCCCCTGACAAGGGGGCAGTGAGCCGCAGGCGAACGGGGGTTTCGGGTTCTCGTTTCCACCACAGCGTCTACGTGATCGAGCTCGACCCCGCGGTGCTCAACATCAGGCGCTTCCGCGACGCGAACCCGAACCGCGACATGATGAAGCCCTGCGTGTACGTCGGCTGCACCGGTCTCACGCCCGAGGCGCGCTTCCAAAAGCACAAGGCCGGCGTGCGCGCCAACCGCTACGTGCAGCGCTTCGGCCTGCGCCTGCTGCCGCACCTCTACGCCTACGCCAACCCGATGCCCTACCAGGCGGCGCGCGACATGGAAGTGGAGCTCGCGATCGCGCTGCAGGAGGAGGGCTACGCGGTCTGGCAGGCGTAAAAATTGCGGAAAAGGGTCCTGGAACCTTTTTCAGGAGCCTTGCATGCGCCTCGTCCTGCCGTTCTGCATTGCCCTTGCCGCCTCGCTGAGCCCGGTCCTCTCGTACGCGCAGCACGATCGCGACCGCGACAACCGCGGCGATCGCCGCGACGAGGAGCGGCGCGCGCCGGCGCGCGTCGTCGAGAACCATCGCGAGCAGCCGCACGGCTTCTTCCGCGGCGAGCGCGTGCCCGACCAGTGGCGCCACCGCAACTTCGTGGTGGACGACTGGCGCCTGCACCGCCTGCATGCGCCGCCGCGCGGCTACCAGTGGATCCAGGTGGGCGCCGACTATCTCCTGGTCGCGATCGCGACCGGCATCATCTCGGAGGTGGTGGGCAGCTCGCAGGTGGCTGCGGTGCCTGCCGCGCCGCCCGCCGCCGTCGGCTCCACCGTGCCGCCCGGCGCGCCGATGTACTTCTGCGGCTCGGCGAACGCGTACTACCCGTACGTCACGCAGTGCCCGGAGGGCTGGGAAGTCGTCTCCGCGCCGCCGCCGCGCTAGCCGCTCTGCCGCCGCGATAGCCGCTTTGCCGCCGCGCTAGCCGCTTTGCCGCCCCCCTGACAAGGGGGGAAGCGAGCTTGCGAGCGGGGGGTTCGCTTTGTCGAGCC
>Ga0070741_10021036_pt1 | contig 10193 bp, 9 predicted proteins | sample Coa_R1_4_FD_66440 | JGI IMG/M metagenome (GOLD analysis project Ga0070741, IMG submission 66440) | Surface soil microbial communities from Centralia Pennsylvania, which are recovering from an underground coalmine fire - Coalmine... | ecosystem: Environmental > Terrestrial > Soil > Unclassified ...
AGGCTCCAGGATCGATCGTGAGGCGGGGGGCCGCTATCTCGGTATCCCCCAGAATCCCGGTCACCCGGCGCACCCGCCGGTTATCATCAACTCGGTGTCCACGAAACCCGGGGCGGTACAGACGAGCGCCGACGGAGATGAGAAGCCGCGGGCGCGGCGCAACGGCCGCGCCGAAGCGCGGCGGGCCGCTCGCGGCCGCGTGGCCACGGGGTCAGCGCCGGCTGAGCTGGACGAACCCCATCCGGAGCGCGGCCAGGATCTCCTCCAGGACGGCGGATTCCTCGGGGGTGCGGTTCCCCTCGGTCTTCTCCTGGAGCATCGCCAGCATGTCGATCGTGAAGCGCGCCTGCTCCAGGTCGAGGTGGGGGCGCCCGGTGGCCGGGTCGGGGACCTGGCCGAGATGGATCATCGCCTCGCTGTAGAACATCGCGCAGAGCGAGGTCAGGGTCGGCTCCAGCGGCCCCGTTCCCTCGAGCGCGGAGGCGGCGGCCCCGCGCGGGGCCTGCCGGGGCTCGGGTCGTGGCGACTCCCGGGGCGGCGGCTCCCGCGGGGGCGGCTCGCGCCGCGGCGGCTCGGATGCGGACTCGGCGGCCTCGCCCCGCCGGCGCTTGTCGACGAAGGTGAACCCGGGCGTCTCCTGGTCTGACACGGGACTCCTCCTGCGGCGGCGCCGGGATGCCCAGGCGCGGATCGACCGTAGCATGCGGGGTCCGCCGCGGGCAAGGCGCGGCCGGGCTCGCGTCCTGGTGCGGGGTCCGCCGCGGGCCTGGGCGCGGCCGGGCTCGCGTCCTGGTGCGGGGGTCCGCCGCGGCCGTGTGGCGCGGCGGGGGCCGGGCACGGCAGGCGGGCGCGACCGCCGTGCCCCCACGTCATGGGTGCGGCGGGTGGGGTGGCGCGCCGCAGGGGCCGCGGGGGCCGTGCCGGGGCGCCCGGCGGGGCCCGTGCCTCGTGCTATACTGGCCGGGCGCTGCCGCCGGCCCCCGGGGCCGCACGGTCGAGCGACGCGCCGACGGATGCCGAATTCCGACGCTGGCCAGCGGTTCCTCGATCTCCTCTCCGTGATGAAGCGTCTCCGTGGCGAGGGCGGCTGCCCCTGGGATCGCGAGCAGACGCGCGAGAGCCTCCGGCCGTACCTGGTGGAGGAGACCTACGAGGTGCTGGATGCCCTCGAGCACGCCGAGCCGGCGGCGCTCCGCGAGGAGCTCGGCGACCTCCTCTTCCAGGTCGTCTTCCACACCGAGATCGCCGAGGAGCGCGGCGAGTTCTCGATGGCCGACCTCCTGGACGCCCTGGTCGAGAAGATGCGCCGGCGGCACCCGCACGTCTTCGGCGAGCGGCGCGTCGGCACGGCGCAGGAGGCGCTGGCCCAGTGGGAGTCGATCAAGCAGCGCGAGAGCGGCGGGGGCGGCTCCGTCCTGGGGCGGCCGCGGCGGCTGCCGGCGCTGCTCTCGGCCCAGCACGTCCAGCAGCGGGCCTCCCGGGTCGGGTTCGACTGGCCGGACCCGCTGTCCGCGCTCGACAAGGTCCGCGAGGAGACGGCCGAGATCGCCGCGGCGCTCCGGGCCGGCGACGGCGACGCGGTCCGGCAGGAGCTCGGCGACCTCCTGTTCGCGGCGGTCAACGTCGCGCGCCTCGCCGGCGCCGACCCGGAGGCCGCGCTCCTGGGCGCGGTCGACCGGTTCCGGCGCCGCTTCGAGTGGATGGAGGGCGCCGTGGGGGCGCAGGGCCGCGACATCCGCGACGTGGCGCTCGACGAGCTGGAGCGGTTCTGGGCGGAGGCCAAGACCCAGGAAGGGGACCGCTGATCGGCGGCACCGACCCGGGTTTCCGGTCGGTCGATGCCGTGGCGGCTCGAGGGGAGCGTGCGATGAAGGTCAAGGTCGGCCAGACGGACATCGTCCTCGAGCGGGGCGACATCACCGAGTACGAGGTGGATGCCATCGTCAACGCCGCCAACAACCAGCTCTCGATGGGCGCGGGGGTCGCCTCCGCGATCAAGCGCAAGGGCGGGGTGATCGTCGAGGAGGACGCCATGCGCCAGGGGCCCGTCGAGGTCGGCGAGGTCGTGGTGACGACGGCGGGGAACCTCCTCGCGAACTACGTGATCCACGCCGCGGTGATGGGCCCGGACCTCCGGGCGAGCTCGGACCTGGTGCGGCAGGCCACGCTCAACGCGCTCCGCCGGGCCGAGGACCTGCGCCTCCACACGCTGGCGTTCCCGGCGTTCGGCACGGGCGTCGGGCGGCTCGATCCCAAGGACGCGGCCGATGCGATGGTGGGGGCGCTCCGGACTCACCTCGCCAGCGTGCCGGACTCGAGCCTGCGCCGGATCTACCTGGTCCTCTACCAGGACGAGACTTATCAAGCGTTTGGCGCCCAGCTCGGCCTGACCAAGACTCGGCGGGCCAGCTGATCCCGTCGGGATGCCCGGGCGGGCCGACTGGTACGCGCCTTGCTGTCGTTTCCGGCCCGATGAGAAACCTGTGCCGATTTGGCTCTCCACCCTGGCAGAATTCACCCGCCCAGGTCTGATATGGCACGCATCCTGGTCGCCGACGACGCGCCCGCGGTCCTGGATGTCCTCGACGACATCCTCACCCTCGAGGGGCACCAGGTCGTCCGCGCCAGCTCGGGGCAGGAGGCGCTCCGGAAGCTCGAGGAGGAGCCGCCGGAGCTGGCCGTCATCGACATCATGATGCCGGACGTGGACGGGCTGGTCGTGCTCGACGCGATCCGGCGGCTCGACAAGGAGCTCCCGGTGATCCTGATCACGGGGCTGGTCGCCCAGTCCCTCGCCAAGAAGGTGGCGCACCACCAGGGCGTCGCCTTCTTCGAGAAGGGCTCGGGGCTGGACCGCTTCGTGGACCTGGTCAACGGCACCCTCGCGGCTCGCCAGCCGGGGCCGTGAGGGGCGGCAGCGGAGGGGCCCGGCGCGCATGAACCCGCGATTGCTCGACCTCCTCGTCAAGGAGGGGCTGCTCACCCAGGACCAGGCCCAGAAGGCCGTCGCCGACCAGCGGCGGACCGGCGAGCGCCTGGCGGTCGTGCTGACCCGGCTCGGCTTCCTCAAGGAGGAGGACCTCCTCGACTTCCTGAGCCGGAAGTACGGCATCCCCGTGATCAACCTCGGCCGGGTGGAGGTCGATCCCGACATCCTGCGCCTGGTGCGGAAGGAGATCGTCCAGAAGTACCAGGTGTTCCCGGTCCGCAAGGTCGGGAACACGCTGACCCTGGCCCTGTCCGACCCGACGGTGGTGCTGGCGATCGACGACGTCCAGTTCGCCACCGGCCTCCACGTCATCCCCGTCCTGGCGGCGGAGAGCGCCATCCGGGCGGCGATCGACCACAACTACAGCTCCGGCGTCGAGGACATCAAGAAGCTCATCGACCAGGAGTCGACCGGCGGCGTCGACACGAGCCTGGAGTTCGTCGACAAGAGCCAGAAGGTCGACATCGCGGAGCTCGGCAAGGAGGCCGACGAGGCGCCCACGATCCGGTTCGTGAACCTGATCGTCGCCGACGCGATCCGCAAGCGCGCGTCGGACATCCACCTGGAGCCCTACGAGAAGGTCTTCCGGGTCCGGTACCGCATCGACGGCGTCCTGCACGACATGATGAACCCGCCCAAGCAGATGGAGGCGGCGATCCTGTCGCGGGTGAAGATCATGGCCAACCTGGACATCGCCGAGCGGCGGCTGCCCCAGGACGGCCGGATCTCGGTGAAGTTCCAGAACCGCGAGATCGACCTCCGGGTGTCCTCGCTGCCCACGATCTTCGGGGAGAAGATCGTGATGCGCGTCCTGGACAAGGGGAGCGTCGTCCTGGACCTGGCCCGCCTGGGCTTCGAGGAGGACGACCTCGGCCGCTTCAAGAAGGTCATCACGATCCCCTACGGGATGATCCTGGTCACCGGCCCCACCGGGAGCGGCAAGAGCACGACGCTCTACGCCGCGATCGCGGCGATCAACAACCCCGACATCAACATCATCACCGCCGAGGACCCGGTCGAGTACAACATCCCGGGGATCAACCAGGTCCTGGTCCGCGAGGACATCGGCTACAACTTCGCCGCCGCCCTCCGAGCGTTCCTGCGCCAGGACCCGGACGTGATCCTGGTCGGCGAGATGCGGGACCTCGAGACCGCCCAGATCGCGATCCGGGCCGCCCTGACCGGGCACCTGGTGTTCTCGACGCTGCACACGAACGACGCCCCGAGCACGGTGACGCGGCTGCAGGACATGGGCATCCCGCCGTTCCTGATCTCCTCGTCGCTCCTGCTGGTGATCGCCCAGCGGCTGGTGCGCCGGATCTGCCTGGAGTGCCGGGAGCCGATCCAGATCCCGGTGTCGGCGCTCATCGACGTGGGGTACCCGCCCGAGGAGGCGGAGAGCGTCCGGATCTACGCCGGCAAGGGGTGCGCGGCGTGCGCGAACACCGGCTACAAGGGCCGGATCGCGATCCACGAGGTCATGTGGATGACCCCGGAGCTGCAGGAGGCGATCGTCCGGCAGCGGCCGGCCAACGAGCTCAAGGAGATCGGCGTCAAGGCCGGCATGCGCACGCTGCGCCAGACCGGGCTCCGCAAGGCCGCCAACGGCGTGACGACGATCGACGAGGTCCTGCGCGTGACGTTCGCCGACTGAGCCGCCGGCGCGCGAATGCACGCGCGCCGGCCGCCGGGCGGGGGCACTTGGGGGGGCGGTCGGGCGGAGCGGTGGCGCTCCGGTCCGACCCGGCCGAGAGGAGAGGGAGCGTGACCCACAACATCTCGATGCGGGATCTCCTGGTCGCCATGGCGGAGCGGAGCGCCTCGGATCTCCACCTGACCGCCGGGGCCCCGCCGACCCTCCGCGTCCACGGGCACCTGGTGAGCCTGGACTACCCGAGCCTGGACGCCGAGACGACCAAGGCCCTCGCCTACAGCCTCATCAACGCGGAGCAGCGGGAGCGGTTCGAGTCGAACCACGAGCTCGACTTCTCGTACGGCGTGCCGGGGCTGTCCCGCTACCGCGTCAACATCTACCGGCAGCGCGGCGCGGTCGGGGTGGCGGTCCGGGCGATCCCGCACCAGCCGCGCGGGTTCCAGGAGCTCGGGCTCCCGGTCGAGGTGTGCAGCCAGCTGATCCAGAAGCACAAGGGGCTGATCCTGGTCACCGGGCCGACCGGACACGGCAAGACGACCTCCATGGCGGCGATGATCGACCGGATCAACCGCGAGCGGGACGTGCACATCGTCACCGTCGAGGACCCGCTCGAGTACCTCTTCCAGCACCAGAAGGCGCTGGTGAACCAGCGCGAGGTCGGGAGCGACACCCACTCCTTCCCGGCCGCGCTGAAGTACGTGCTGCGCCAGGACCCGGACGTCGTCCTGATCGGGGAGATGCGCGACCTCGAGACGATCCAGGCGGCGCTGACGATCGCGGAGACGGGCCACCTCACGTTCGCCACCCTGCACACCAACTCGTGCGCGCAGTCGATCGACCGCATCATCGACGTGTTCCCGCCCCACCAGCAGTCGCAGGTGCGCGCGCAGCTGGCCCTGGTCCTGGAGGCGATCTTCAACCAGCTCCTGATCCCGCGCCGGGACGGGCGCGGCCGGGCGCTGGCGATGGAGATCCTGATCGCCACGCCGGCCATCCGGAACATGATCCGCGAGGAGAAGGTCCACCAGATCTACTCGGCGATGCAGGCGGGCCAGAAGTTCGGGATGCAGACGATGAACCAGTCGCTGGCGAACCTGTGCCTGCGGGGCGCGATCTCGCGCGCGGAGGCGCTGTCGCGGAGCCTGTACCCGGACGAGCTGCTGCGGCTGATCGAGCAGCCGGTGGCGGCGGCGGCCCGCTGAGGGGCGGAGGGGGAAGCGATGCCGACCTTCACGTATCGGGGCGTCTCGGCGGCCGGCAGCCAGGTCCGCGCGGAGATCACCGCCACCGACGAGCGGGCGGCCGCGCGGCAGCTCAGGTCGCAGGGCATCGTCGTGCAGAACCTGGCGGTCAAGCGCGGGGCCTCGAGCATCGATTTCGCCCAGGTGCCCGGCCTCAAGATGCTCTTCGGGGGCGTGCGGCGCAAGGACGTCGCGGTGTTCAGCCGGCAGTTCGCGACCATGATCGCGGCCGGGCTCCCCCTGGTCCAGTGCCTCCAGACGCTGGGCGTCCAGATGGAGCGGAAGCGCTTCCGGGAGGTCATCGGCCGCGTCGCCCACGAGGTCGAGGCCGGCGCGACCCTGGCGGACGGCATGGCCAAGTTCCCGAACGTGTTCGATGAGCTCTACATCAACCTGGTCCACGTCGGCGAGACGGGCGGCGTGCTGGACTCGATGCTGGCCCGGCTCTCGACCTACCTCGAGAAGGCGCAGGCCCTCCGGCACCGGGTGCAGATGGCCATCGTGTACCCGGCGCTGGTCATGACGATCGCCGTGCTGGTCGTCGCGTTCCTCATGATCTTCATCATCCCGATCTTCGCCGGCTTCTTCCAGAACGCCGGGGTCCCGCTGCCGCTGCCGACCCGGATCGTCATCGCGGCCAGCAACTTCACCGCCCGCTTCTGGTGGCTGGTCCTCCTCGCGTGGGGCGGCCTCTTCTACGGCATCCGGCTCTGGTACAAGACGGACTCGGGGCGGCTGCTGATCGACCGGTCCCTGCTCCAGGCGCCCGTCTTCGGGCCGCTGGTCCGGAAGATCGCGATCGCGCGGTTCACCCGGACCCTGTCCGCGCTGCTGGGCGGCGGGGTGCCGATCATCGACGCCCTCCGGATCACCGCCAAGACGGCCGGCAACCGGGTCGTCGAGAACGCGGTCATGGCCGCCCGCGAGCGGGTGACCGCCGGCCAGACGCTGGGCGAGCGCCTCAAGGACAGCGGCGTGTTCCCGCCGATGGTCGTGCAGATGGTCATCGTCGGGGAGCAGACCGGCTCGCTCGACAACATGCTGGCCAAGGTCGCCGACTACTACGAGGACGAGGTCGACGTCGCGGTCGCCGGGCTGACCTCCCTGCTCGAGCCGATCCTGATCGTCTTCCTGGGGATCGTGATCGGCGGCATCGTGATCTCGATCTACCTGCCGATCTTCAAGGTGGTGACGCTGGTCAAGTAGGCCCGGAGGGATGCCGGCGGTGGACGGGGGGGCGGGCGCCCGGGGCCTGATCGTCGCCCGGGCAGGGCTGGCGGCGGTGCTGGCCGGCTCGGTGGTCGCCGCCTACGCGGCCGGGCGCCTGCCCTTCCCGGTCCAGCCGGTCCTGGCGCTGGTCGCCGCGACGTACGGGCTCTCGGCCCTGTACCTCGTCCTGGCCCGGCGGGCGCCGGGGTCGCGGCGGCTGGTCGAGGTCCAGATCTACGGGGACGTCGTCCTCGAGACGGCGCTCATCTACCTGACCGGCGGTCCTCACAGCGTCTTCCCGCTCCTCTACCTCGTCTCGATCCTGACCGCGAGCATCGTCGTCGCGCCGGCGCAGAGCTTCCGGGTCGCGACGACCGCGGTGCTCCTCCACGGGCTCCTGCTGTGGGCGCAGTTCTATCGCTGGATCCCGCCGATCGTCGGCGAGGCGGGGCCCCGGAACCTGGGGATGGAGGGGAGCCTCGCCATCCTCCTGATCAGCGGCAACGTCTGCGCCTCCTTCATCGTCGCGTACCTGGCCTCCCACCTGGCGGGCCGGCTGCGGCAGGTGCACGGGGAGGCGCGGCGGAGCGAGGCCAGCCTGGCCGCGCTCCAGGTGCTCCACGAGGACATCGTCCAGAGCGTCGCCAGCGGGCTGCTGACCTTCGACCGGCAGGGCCGCGTCACGTCGGTCAACCGCACCGCCGAGACGCTCTGCCTCCGCGCGGCCGCCGACCTCCGGGGCACCACCTGGGACGCGCTGCTCGCCGGGGCGCCCCCGTTCGCGACGGCGTGGGCCACGGTCGAGCGGGCCAGCGCCCGCCGGGCGCGGTTCGAGGCCGATCTCCTCCGCCCGGACGGCACGGCGATCCCGATCGGGATGAGCGTGTCGTTCCTGCGCCGCGGGCGCGGCGTCATCTGCTCGTTCCAGGACCTCACCGAGATCCGCCGGATGGAGCAGCGGGTGCGGCACGCCGACCGCCTGGCCGCGCTCGGGCGCATGGCGGCGGGGCTGGCCCACGAGATCCGGAACCCGATCGGCGCGATCCGGGGCTCGGTCGAGGTGCTGCGGGAGAGCCTCGAGCCCCGGGACGACGACCGGCGGCTCATGGACATCGTGCTGCGGGAGTCCGACCGGCTGGACGCGATCATCCACGAGTTCCTCCAGTTCTCGCGACCGCCGCGGCTGGTCCGGGTGCCCACCGACCTCGGCGCGCTGGCCGACGAGATCCTGCTGATGCTCGAGCACCAGCAGGGAGCGCCGCGCGTCCGGATCGCCCGCCCCGACCGCGAGGCGACGATCAAGGCGCAGGTCGATCCCTCCCAGATGCGGCAGGCGCTCTGGAACCTCTGCCTGAACGCGGTCCAGGCGATGCCGGACGGGGGCGAGCTGCGCGTCGGCGTCCGGGCGCCGGCCCCGGCGGGCGGTCCCCCGGTCGCGGAGGTGGTGGTCGAGGACACCGGGATCGGGATCGGCGAGGCGGCCCTGCCCCACGTCTTCGAGCCGTTCTACACCACCAAGACCAGGGGCACCGGGCTCGGCCTGTCCATCGTCCACCGGATCGTCGAGGACCACGGCGGGGAGATCCGCGTGGAGAGCCAGCCGGGCGCCGGGAGCCGGTTCACGCTCCTGCTCCCGATCGGCGAGGTGTGAGGATGGTCGAGCGCGTGCTCGTCGTCGACGACGACCAGAGCCTGCGGGAGTTCCTCAGCATCACGCTGGCCCGGGACGGCTACGACGTGGTGGCCGCCGCGTCGGGGCAGGAGGCGCTCCGGGCGATGGCGGAGACGCCGGCGGACCTGGCCCTGGTCGATCTCAAGATGCCGGACATGGACGGCCTGGAGACCCTCCGGCGCCTCAAGGAGCTCAGCGAGGCGGTCTCGGTCGTGATCGTCACCGCGTTCGCGACCACCGAGACCGCCATCCAGGCGCTCAAGGAGGGGGCGTACGACTACCTGATCAAGCCGTTCAAGCTGGACGAGCTGAAGCTGGTCGTCCGCAAGGCGCTGGAGGAGCGGCGGCTCCGGTGGGAGAACCAGCGGCTCCGGCGGGAGGTGGAGCTCCGCTACACCCTCGGCAACATGGTCGGCAAGAGCCCCAGGGTCCAGGAGCTCTTCGCCACCATCAGCCGCCTGGCGGAGTCCCGGGCCACCGTCCTGCTGACCGGCGAGAGCGGCACGGGCAAGACGCTCCTCGCCAAGACGATCCACTTCAACTCGAGCCGCAAGGGCGGCCCGTTCGTCGCAGTCAACTGCGCCGCGATCCCGTCCGAGCTCATGGAGTCGGAGCTGTTCGGCCATCTCCGGGGCGCGTTCACCGGCGCCATCGCGAACAAGCAGGGCCTGTTCGAGACGGCGGACGGCGGGACGATGCTCCTCGACGAGATCAGCGAGATGTCGACCCACCTCCAGGCGAAGCTCCTGCGCGTCCTGGAGGACCGCGAGATCCGCCCGGTCGGCGGCACCAAGCCGCTCCGGGTCGACGTGCGCATCATCGCGGCGACCAACCGCGACCTCGAGCAGGCGATGGCCCGCGGCACGTTCCGGGAGGACCTCTTCTACCGCCTGAACGTGATCTCGGTCGCGCTCCCGCCGCTCCGGGAGCGGCGGGAGGACATCCCGCTGCTCGCCAACCACTTCCTCCAGAAGTTCACCGAGCTGGCGGGGGCGCCGGCGAAGGTCCTCTCGCCGGAGGCGCTGGCCTGCCTCGAGGCGTACGCGTGGCCGGGGAACATCCGGGAGCTCGAGAACGTGATCGAGCGCGCGGTGACGCTCGAGCCGGGGCCGGTGATCCGGCCCGAGAGCATGCCGGAGCCGATGCGCCGGCCGCGGGCGCCCGAGCCGTTCCAGGTCGACCTCCCCCCGGAGGGGATCGACCTCGACCGGGTCATGGAGCAGATCGAGCGCGACCTGATCCGCCGGGCGCTGGAGCGCGCCGACGGCGTCCAGACCCGGGCCGCCCAGCTGCTCGGCACCGGGTTCCGGTCGTTCCGCTACCGGCTCCAGAAGTACGGGATGGTGGAGCGCGGGAGCGCCGGCGAGGCCCCGGAGGAGCCCCGGCAGTGACAATTTGCGGGCGGAGGCGCGCCGAAGTTGACAGGCG
>Ga0070741_10021038_pt1 | contig 10192 bp, 10 predicted proteins | sample Coa_R1_4_FD_66440 | JGI IMG/M metagenome (GOLD analysis project Ga0070741, IMG submission 66440) | Surface soil microbial communities from Centralia Pennsylvania, which are recovering from an underground coalmine fire - Coalmine... | ecosystem: Environmental > Terrestrial > Soil > Unclassified ...
CCGTTGATGATGAACTCGCCGCCGCCGATCATGATCGGCATGTCGCCCAGGTATACCTCCTCCTCGACAGGTTGCTCCTTGTTCAACCTGAGCCAGACGCGGAACGGGCGGCCGTAGGTCAAGCGCAGCTGACGGCATTCGTCGGGGCCGTAGCGCGGCTTGCCCAGTTCGTACTTGAGGTAGTCGAGGCTGAGCGTCTTGTCGTAGCTTTCAATGGGGAAGATCTCGCGGAGCACCCCTTCCAGGCCAATAGGCTCGCGCTTCTCCGGCACGCCCTCAAGCTGGAGAAAGCGATCGTAAGACCGCGTCTGCACCTCAGTGAGGTTGGGAACATCGGCCGGGGATTCCCCGGAGCGGCCGAAGTTTCGCAATTGCTGGGGCAGGATCACACGTTGTGCCGGGATGGGCATGGTTCAAGCTCCTCCCACGAAAAAAGACGCAGCAAGCCCGCGGCGCCGGCGAGGTTGAGATCCTCGCAGGCGCGACGGGCTCACTGGAATCGTGTTCGACTTCAAGAAAAAGCGCTCGGCAAAAGGATGGGCCGCGCGTTCCGCCGCGGCGCAATCCGTGTAACTCCGCCGGTCCGGATCCATCCATGCGACAGACCGGGGACAAGCATGCAAAGGGGGTTGGCAAACGCGTCGCACGCTGCGGTACCTGAGACAACGTGACTAACCGCGCACCCGCCATGGGAAACGTCCGCGTGTCTCCCTGGGGCCGCCCTCGTGCCTCAATTCCATTCCGAGGAGGGACATCTCAAGCCCACCCGTTACAACGGGCGGGCTTGGGCTTACTTGAGCGAAACCTTGGCGCCGCCGTCTTCGAGCTGCTTCTTGAATTTTTCGGCTTCCTCCTTGCTGATGTTTTCCTTGACCGGCTTGGGCGCGCCTTCGACCAGGTCCTTGGCTTCCTTCAGACCCAGGCCCGTGATCTCACGTACCACCTTGATAACGTTGATCTTCTTGGCAGCATCGAAACCATCGAGCATGACCGTGAACTCGGTCTTCTCGGCTGGCTTTTCCGCGGCCGCGGCGCCGGCGCCTGCGGGGCCGGCTGCCATGACGACGCCGCCGCCCGCCGGTTCAATCTTGTACTTTTCCTTGAGGTAATCGCGGAGTTCCACTCCCTGCTTGAGGGTCAAGCCCACAATCTTGTCGCCCAGGTCCATGACTTCTGGGGAAAACGTCGCGTCAGCCATTGCCAGTTTATCCTTTCAGAAAGCTGTGCTGCCTGAAGCGTGGCAGCAAACATGCGTAATAGCCGTTGATTCTCAGACACCCGTCACCGTTGCCAAGTTCAGCCGTCGTTCAAGCCGCGCGGCGACCAACGTGAGCCTCGCGGATTCGTCCCGCACGGCCATCATCCTCACGCCGGCGCAGCCTCGCCCTCCGGTTTCTTTTCCGACAGCGTCTTGAGCTGTCCGGCGATCTGTCCCGCCGGACCACCCACCTGAGCCGCAATCTGGGCTGCAGGGCTCAGAATCATGCCCAGGATCTGGGAAATCACTTCCGCCCGCGTCGGCATCTTCAAGGCGGCGGCAAAACTGATCTCGCTGCCGTCCGCCACTGCTGTCTTGACCTTGAAGTTTTTCTCGTTTTTCTTGGCGAGGCTCTCGATCTCTTTCGACAGCTCGGCGATGCTGCTCGCGCCCCAGGCCACCGTGGTCGGGCCTTCCCAGCCTTTTGCCACCTTGAGGCCCATCTCGTCGAACACGCGGCGGGCGAAGCTGTTCTTCACCACCTGCAGGCGGATACCCTTCTTGCGCAGGCCCAGACGGATTTGGTTGTCCATCTGCGACGTGAGCCCGGTCACGCTCATCATCACCAGATCGCGCACCCCTTCGAAGGTCTTCTTCAGGGTCGCGAGTTCCATTTGCTTGACAGCTTTGCTCATCGGAATTCCTGTGGGTTCACCTCGCGCCGGCCACGGCCGGCGGCTAAACGTTTTACACGGCCACGCGGATGCCTGGACTCATGGTTGAACACACCGTGACGGACTGGACGAAGTTGCCTTTGACGCCAGCGGGCTTGGCGGCCTTGATGGCCTCGACAAAGGTGTGGATATTGTCGGCGAGCTTGTCTTCGTCGAAGCTGATCTTGCCGACGCCGGCGTGGACATTGCCCCCCTTGTCGGTACGGTATTCGACCTTGCCCGCCTTGAATTCCTTGACGGCACCCGTCACGTCGCCGCCGGCTGTAATGACCGTGCCCGCCTTGGGGGTGGGCATCAGGCCACGCGGCCCGAGCACCTTGCCCAGGCGGCTCACCTGGCCCATCATGTCCTGCGTCGCCAGGGCCACGTCAAAGTCGAGCCAGTTCTCCTTTTGAATCTTCTCGATCAGGTCCTTGTCGCCTGCGAAATCTGCTCCGGCTTCCTTGGCCTTGGCGATGTTCTCTCCCTGGCAAAACACCACGACGCGCACCGCTTTGCCGATGCCGTGCGGCAACGAGACCGTGCCGCGCACCAGCTGGTCGCTCTGCGTGGTATCGACACCGAGAGACATGTGCACTTCCACGGTCTCATCGAACTTGCTGCGTTTCATTTGCTTGAGCAGGCCGACGGCCTTCTTCAGCGGCACCACCCCCTCCTTGGCCAGCTTCTGGCGCAGGTTGCGGAGATGATTGCGCGTCTTTTTGCCGCGCGCCGGCGGCACGCCAGGCCGCTTCTTCCTCCCCCGCGCTTCGCCAGGGGCGGCTGCCGGCGCCGGTGCCGAGGGCACCGTGGCCGCGGGAGCGCCAACCTGCGGCGCCGTCTCTGCCGGAGGCGCCGCCGGCGAAGCCTTGGCGTCCGCCTCTTTGTCCTTAGGCTTGGCCCTGGCCTTCTTCTCGGCCTTGGCCTCGGGCTTGTCGCCCTTGGGCTCGCCGGGAGCGGCCCCTTCTTCTGGCTTGGTCTCGGGGGAAGCTTGCTTTTTGGCCATGGATGTTTACCAGCGTATTGCCTCTCTGGGTAGCTACGATCAGGATATCAACGATCAGGGGGGACCGGGCCAATAGGCTACCGGTCCCCGTTGCGTGACTCTGCCCCAGGGTCAACTTCCCTCCTCCTCGCGGAAGAGGGGACAACGTATTAGTTAGCTCTGCACCAATATGCCCATGCTGCGGGCGGTCCCCTCGATAATACGGACTGCGTGGTCTTCGTCGCGGGCGTTGAGGTCGCTGAATTTCTTCTTGGCGATGTCGCGCACCTGGGCCGGTGTCACGCTGAAGCCCTTGTACTTACCGCTCATCTTCTTCTTCTCTTCCTCGGCGATCAGCTCGCCCCCCTTTTTCTTCTCCAGGGGAATGCCGGCCGCTTGCTTGAGCAGCACCGCCGCCGGCGGACTTTTCACCTCGAAGGTGAAGCTGCGGTCGTTGAACACCGTGATGACCACGGGCACCGTAATGCCGCGCATCTCCTTGGTGCGGTCGTTGAACTGCGAAACAAACTGCCCGATATTGACGCCATGCTGGCCCAGGGCCGGACCCACAGGCGGCGCCGGCGTGGCCTGCCCCCCCGGACATTGCAGTTTTATTTGTCCCGTTACTTGCTTCGCCATGGATGCTGATGTCCTCGCTCAACAAGCCGTTGCCCGTCCCCCAAAAGGCCAGGCTGGTTGGAACTTTTTAGTATATTCACTCCGTGTCGACTTGCCAATACTCCAGGTCGACAGGAACGGGCCTGCCGAAAATGGTCAGCTCGACACGCACGGCCCCCTTGGCCTCGAGGATCTCCTTGACTTCGCCCTCCATGCCGGAGAACGGGCCGTCCTTGACCTTGACCTTGTCGCCGCGGTCGAAGCGCAGTTTCGTCGGCGCCACCTCACCTGGGCGCAAGATTCCTTGCACGCCCTTCATGCGCTCGACCTCATGGTCGGCCATCGGCTGTGGCGGCTTGTTGAAGCCGCCGCCGACGAAATCGCCCACGCCGGAGGTCTCGCGGAATAGATAGAGCATGCGGTCATTGAATTCCAGCTCCACCATCAAGTAGCCCGGATAGAGCTTGCGTTCCTTGACCACGCGCTTGCCCTTGACCATCTCCGTCACGCGCTCGACGGGAATGATGATCTGGCCGAAAAACTCTTGCAGCCCCTCGATCTTGACGCGGCGTTCGATCGCCTCCTTGATCGATTCTTCGCGGCCCGACTGTACCTTGACCACGTACCAGCGCTTGTTGCTGGGGGCAGCGGCCTCGGTGGCAACTTCAGTGCCGTCGGGGGGAGCCTTGCCGGCTTCATCCGGTGCGGATTTGTTTTCTTCTTCGGCCATGGGAGTATTTTCGACGAAGGCCAGGGATGTTTCTGTCACCACTGTGTCTTTTCTTGCTGTTTGGCCTGCTCGGCCTTGATGTCCACCTGGAGGACCCGTACGAAAGGGTTGCCCAGAACCTTGATCCACAGAATATCGACGAAGAACAAGAACGCGGTCAGCACCGCGACCGTCACGAGCACCACGATCGTATCTTGCACCAGCCGCTTGCGTGTGCTCCAGGAGACTTTATTGATCTCGGCCTCGGTTGCGATGAGGAAATCGCCGAAGGCCGGCCAGTTCACCGTGCGCCACGACAGCCAGATCAGCCCTACGGCCATGAGAACAGGCAGAATGAGGTGTACCTTGTACATGAGCGGCACCACATATTCGATGGTACCGTCCTCGGAGGCCAGGAAGGGCACCACGAATTCCCAGTTGTTGGGGCCATGGCGGTCCTCGCCCAGAACGTTGTGGGTGATGAGCGTGTAGATGCCGCACAGGCCGAGTGTCAGCAGGCCGACGATGGTACCGCGCCGCACCTTGAGGCCCTGGTTGGGCTTGTATGGCAGGGCGTGAAACCAGCCCTGGTCTTCAAAGCTGCGCAGCCACTGGCAGAATCCTGGTTTGAGCAGGACTCGCCAGGAAAAATACAACAGGGCGAGAAGGATGCCGACGGTGATGGCGGCACCCACGCCTCCCAGTTCCGTCATGCGGCCACCAAGGAAGCCGGTGACCAGCGTGATGAAGAACAGCATCACACAGATGGTGAAGGCGCCGGCGCGATGGCCGTGGGGCGGATTATGCTGTTCGAGCCGATGGCCCAGCAGGAACAGACCGAGGATGACGCCGCTGCTCACCAGCAGCAACAGCGCCCCGGAGAGAAACTCGTTGACGTGCTCTTGCACCTTCAAGATTTCCGTCCAGAACGAAGGCCATCCGGAGAACACCAGCCAGAGGCTGAACAACACGTACGCCGCGCCCAGCAGGCTGCTCTTGGCCAGATGCTGCTCGGGACTGCGGGGAGTCGGTTCGGTCAAAGGTTTTTCTGCCACGGACATGGCAATTCCTTGTCTCAATGATTTCGCGGCCGCGCGGCCGGATCCTTCCCTGGTCGATGGGCGAGCGGCCCGGTAGCAGCCGCTGGTTGCAAAAGAAAGCCCTGAGGCACGAGATACTGCTGCGAGATCTTGCCAGCAGGGGCGGAGCGAGTCGAACGCTCAACCGCCGGTTTTGGAGACCGGTGCTCTGCCAATTGAGCTACACCCCTTCCGTCCGAAGTCCGCTGCCAGTGGTCCGTAGCCACACGCCACCTCGGTCGCCACTTACGGACCACGAACTAAAGGACTACTTCTTCCGCGATTCTTTGTGCACGGTGTGCTTGCGTTCCTTGCGGCAGAATTTTTTGAGTTCCAGCCGGTCGGCGCCGCGCGTTTCCTTGTGCGTGCGGTAGTTTCGGGCGCCGCACGCGGAGCATTCGAGCCAGACGTATTCTCGCATGGTTTTATCCGTAGTCCGTGGCCATTGGTCCGCGGCCCCATCGCGTGGCGCGCCGAACCACCAGGCCGCCTTCTTGATTAAGCCACGATCTTGGTCACGACGCCGGAACCGACGGTGCGGCCGCCTTCGCGGATGGCGAAGCGCAGACCTTCATCCATGGCGATGGGCGACTCGGAAATCAGCTCCACCTTCATCTTGATGTTGTCGCCGGGCATGCACATTTCCGCCTTGCTGCCGTCCTGGGCCACCAGTTCGCTGACCGAGCCAGTGACGTCCGTCGTGCGGAAGTAGAACTGCGGGCGGTAACCCGCGAAGAACGGCGTGTGGCGGCCGCCTTCTTCCTTCGACAGGATATACACGTTGGCCTCGAACTTGGTGTGCGGCGTGATCGAGCCGGGCTTGGCCAGCACCTGGCCACGCTCCAGGTCCGTGCGCTCAATGCCGCGCAGGAGCACGCCGACGTTGTCGCCGGCCATGCCGAATTCCAGGGGCTTGTTGAACATTTCCACACCGGTGATGACGGTCTTGCGGCCGTCCTTGCGCAGGCCAACGATCTCGACTTCGTCGCCGACCTTGACCTTGCCGCGTTCGATACGGCCGGTACCGACGGTGCCACGGCCCTTGATGGAGAACACGTCTTCGATGCTCATGAGGAAGGGCTTGTCTTCTTCACGCTTGGGCGTGGGGATATAGCTGTCGAGCTTCTCCATGAGGTCGTCGATGCACTTGCAGGCGGTGTCGTCCTTGCCCAGTGATTGCATGGCGCCCAGGGCGTTGCCGCGGACGATGGGGATGTCCATGCCGGGGAAGTCGTACTTCATGAGCAGCTCGCGCAGCTCCAACTCGACGAGTTCGAGCAACTCGGGGTCGTCGACGGTGTCGCACTTGTTGAGGAAGACGACGATGCTGGGCACGCCGACCTGGCGGGCCAGGAGGATGTGTTCGCGCGTTTGCGGCATGGGGCCGTCGTTGGCGGCGACCACGAGGATGGCGCCGTCCATCTGGGCGGCGCCAGTGATCATGTTCTTGATATAGTCGGCGTGGCCGGGGCAATCGATGTGGGCGTAGTGCCGGTTGGGCGTCTCGTACTCCACGTGGGCCACGGCGATGGTCACCGTCTTCAGCTCGTCGCGTTCCGTTCCACCCTTGGCGATGAGCTTGTAGACTTCGGCCGGGTCGGAGATGTTCTTGCCCTTGAAGTTGGTGATCTTGTTCTTGTAGGCTTGGCGAATCACAATGGCGGCCGTCAACGTGGTCTTGCCATGGTCGATGTGGCCGATGGTTCCGACATTGACGTGCGGCTTGGTTCGCTGAAAGACTTCCTTAGCCATCCGTTCCTCCGCAGGTTAAAAAACGCCGGGCGCGAAGCCCGATTCCGGGTGGAAAAAACATGGACAAGAGCTGCTGCTGGGGGTTGAACCCAGGACCTCGTCCTTACCAAGGACGCGCTCTACCACTGAGCTACAGCAGCAGCGACGGCATTCCCTTATTCGATAATGTATGGACCCCAAAGCCCGGAGGCGAGCGCGCCGCCGGAACCACAAGCGGGTGAAGGGAATCGAACCCTCGTAGCCTGCTTGGAAGGCAGGTGCTCTACCATTGAGCTACACCCGCAATCGAGGGGCAAGGGGGAGGGGCGAGGCGCTGCAGGCTCGCCTCTCGCCCCTCCCGCTCGCCTCTCGCACTGGGCAGGGAGGGATTCGAACCCCCGTAGTACTGAGTACGTCAGGTTTACAGCCTGATGCCATTGGCCGCTCGGCCACCTGCCCGTTGCCCTGAAGCTTTGCCCTCAAGCTAGCGGTGGGAATCGAACCCACAACCGCCGGTTTACAAAACCGGAACTCTACCGTTGAGCTACGCTAGCGCTTGTCCGGCGCGGAAAAAATAAGTATAGGCAAACGGCACAATCGTTGCAAGTAGTCTTGCCCCACCTTCCGCGTCGGCAAAGTCTGCCGCTGTGCCATTTTCCTCTTGCTTTTCCCGACCTTGCTCGTTCCCACCGCTCGTTCCCACCGCGCACGCACGGCAAACGACCGCGACCGTCTCTCCAATCAGACAGGCCAGGTCCAGAATATCTCCTCCTCAAAAGACAAACTCACCCGACCCCGGGTTCAACCTACGCCAGTCATTGGTTGGAAGGAGATGGAGAAGAGCACGCTTCTTGAGGCTATTCTAGGGCAATGCGGTGTCCTTCCAAGTCCTCTTTGCGAAAATGACGCTTGCCCGAAGCGTGCCGGCTGGTCACGCTGAGCCAGCCGAGTCGGCAGCAACGGGCGGAGCGCGCCGCCACGTCAGCGGGGCACCATGCTTCGACCTCCCTTGAACAATACCCCCGCCAGTGGCAGAATCAAAGGCGACCTTCCGGCCCCGGCTCCGTCTCAAAAAGGGGACAGGACCTCTTCGAGAGCGTGAACGGTCCTGTCCCCTTTTTGAGACAGAGCCTCTTGCCCTTGAGGCGAGGTGAACGGTGACCTGGGACGAACTCTTCAACCTCTGGCAGGATTCCTGTCAAACCCGGCAGCTGACTCAGGCACAGGAACGCCTGCTCGAAGCGCGGCAACGCCTCGCCGACAACACCACAGAGGACTGGGATTGGCTCAAGGCAGCCCTGGTCGACCCGGAGCGGAAATGGTTCGTGGCCTGGGTTTTCCGTGACCAGAAGCTGCCGCGCCGCCTGTTCCAGGCCATGGTGCAAGCCGCCGTCATGGGTTGCGATGCCCATAATTGCCGCTGGTTCATCGAGCCGTGCGTCGACAGTTTCGGCAGCGACGCCGTTCTGGAAGAACTGCAGCGCCTGCGTCAGGAGGGCGACATCAACGTGCACATCGGCGTGAAGAAATGCCTGCCCTGGGTGCAGGCCGGACCGCGGCGAGAACGCGGCGGAAAGGAATGAGGCGATAATAGAATGCGGCTAGGCGCCGCGACATCGTTCCAGCAGGTTCCGTGTAATCCGTTGCACCCTTGGATCGGGACCGTGCGGCCGGCCGTTGTGTGAAATTGGCGGCATGTGGCCGGGAGGAGCGGCCAGGCCTTGCGACCAGAAGATGGTCGAGGCGTTGAAGACGACATTGTTCTTGGGACCGGGATAGATGGTTGCGGTGTAGTGCGATTCGCGATCACCGCCAGTGAGCGTGGTCCCCTGGGCAAGAATCTCCAAGCCTGGGATCTTGAGCGGGTCACCGTGAAACTCCCAGCCGACCAGGCCGGGGATGCGGTCGCCCTTGCGCATGCCGGTGCCGGCGAACACCCAGTGGTCCGGCCGCGTGCAGATCCAGTCGCCCGAGCCATTGAAGGGGGACACCGTCTGGGCGCCGATAAGGGTGGCCTCGTTGGGAGCGTCGGTGACCGAGAAGTCCGCCATGATTTTCTTCTCTGCGGGGCGGATGCCGCCGTAACGGCCCGCGCGGGTGATGATGCGATTGGCCACGCCTTTGCTCGAAGGCGAGAACGGGGCCACGAAACAACACGTGTTGCCCGAAAGGAACGCCAGATTCACGCCGGCCTTGACCGCGGCCAGAAGGTTGTCATATTGCTGCCGGCTCCAGTATTCATCGTGGCCGACCGAGAGAAACCCCTTGCAGCGCGTCACGCATTTCACATCGTCGTGCACATCGGCATTCGAACAATACGTGACGTCGTAGCCCTGCTGCTCCAGCCAGTAGGCAAGTGGGAACTCCCAGAGCAGAAACTCCCCCGATCCCTGCGACAGCGGGTTGTCAAAGATCTGCACATACCGGCCATAGGGGCGGTCGAAACTGACCTTGACGCCACCCACCAGCACCAGGTTGTCCTTGCGATCGTTGGTGTAAAGGGAATGATTGTCGGGCCACTTGTTGTAAGCTTGCCAGGTGTTGTCGGAGCACTGGAAGAGGAAGTCGGCTGGCCGGTCATCACGGACGATGAAGATGAGATAGCTCTGGTAGCGGTTGGGCGGCCCCTCACCGTGCCCTCTCCCCGAGGGGCCGAGGGGTGTGAGTTTGCCAAGATAGACGCCGCTGGGCCAATCGTCGGGGATGCGCAAGCTGGTGCACGCTTGCCACTGGCATTCGCGCAGCCGCTCCGGGCCGACGGGAGGCGTCGCCTGTGTTTTGCCTTCGAACGGCCCCAGCCGTCGCAGGTGCCGGCCGCCGTGCCCCTGATAATAACCCATGCGGTACACGTCGATGACGAACGGCGACGCCGGATTCACGCTCACGAAAAAGTCGATGGTGTCGCCGGCACGGACGCTCTGCCGGCTGGCGTACCCCTCGATCCACGGACAGCGGTAGCGAAACTTGGGATCGACGCGGGTGTAGGTCAGCTGCCAATCAATGGTCCCCGCACGCTCATTTTCCCGCCGGATGCGCTCGCGGTCGGCCTGGGCGCTCCCCAGGCGTGCGCCTTCGGCCTGGGCGCTCAGTGCCAGGGTGCCAGCTCCCGCGACCAACATCTGACGACGATCCATGGACATGTCCATTCTCCTTGCAGCA
>Ga0070741_10021039_pt1 | contig 10191 bp, 10 predicted proteins | sample Coa_R1_4_FD_66440 | JGI IMG/M metagenome (GOLD analysis project Ga0070741, IMG submission 66440) | Surface soil microbial communities from Centralia Pennsylvania, which are recovering from an underground coalmine fire - Coalmine... | ecosystem: Environmental > Terrestrial > Soil > Unclassified ...
GGCCGAGCAGAAGGCACAGGAAGACTTCATTCCGTGGAAGCGGGGTGTTTCGCTGTGACGTCCGTCGGAAATCGCACAAGCGATCGGCGTCTTGACGGACGTACTTCAATCGTTACTGGTGCCGGGAGCGGCATCGGCCGGGCGATCGCCCTTCGTATCGCTTCCCATGGAGCAATTGTCCGGGCACTGGATATAAACGAGCCCGGAGCTGCTGAAACCTGCCAGATGGTTGCCTCGGCCGGAGGCCATGCGACTTCCCACCAGTGTGACGTCACGAATCAGCGTCAAGTGATCGAACTGTTTTCCACCCTTTCGCGGGAAGGCAACATCCACATCCTGGTAAATAACGCAGGCATATCCCACATTGGAACTGTGGAGAGCACGACAGAGCAGGACTTCGATCGCCTGGTCGCCGTGAATATAAAAGGATTTTACAACTGCCTGCACGCAATTCTGCCGCACATGCGGCGAAACGATCGAGGCGTCATCCTAAATATGGCGTCGATCGCTGGGTCCGCCGGTCTGCCCGACCGATTCGCATATTCAATGACCAAGGGTGCTGTCGTCGCGATGACTTTTTCGGTCGCGCGCGATTACCTGGCACACAACATTCGTTGTAATTGCATTTCGCCGGCTCGCGTACACACTCCATTTGTCGATCGATATCTGAAGAATAATTATCCGGGGCATGAGAAAGAGATGTTCGACAAACTCGCAAGCTCACAACCCATCGGACGCATGGCCGAACCCGATGAGGTGGCCTCTCTCGCCTTGTTCCTTTGTTCCGATGAAGCATCCTTTATTACCGGCGTGGATTACCCGCTGGACGGTGGTTTTCTTAACCTTCGAGGCTAGCGCATGGATTTGGGACTTAAAGACAAGGTCGTCATTGTTACGGGTGGGGCAAAGGGAATCGGCGCCGAGATCGTCCGAGCCTGCGCCGCAGAGGGTGCAGTCCCCGTCATTGTGGGACGGGATGCGGAGGCGGGCCAAGAAGTCAGGAATGATATTCAGCGCCAGGGCGGCCGCTGTGGTTTACTCACTGTGGATCTTTCAACAGCTGAAAACTGTGAGGAGGCGGTGGCAAAAACCGTTTCTGATTTCGGATCTGTGTTCGGCTTGGTCAATAATGCGGGTCGAAATGACAAGGTTGGTTTGGAGGAGGGTAGCCCCTCAGAGTACGTGGCTTCCCTGAACCGCAATCTTGTTCATTACTACAGCATGGCGCATTACCTTCTGCCTCATCTAAAGCGTTCACGAGGCTCGATTGTCAACATTGGCTCAAAGACCGCGGTAACGGGACAAGGCAGTACCTCCGGGTATGCATCCTCAAAAGGCGCAATCATGGCGCTCACCCGCGAATGGGCGGTCGAATTACTTCCTTACGGAATCCGGGTGAATACCGTTATTCCCGCCGAGGTCATGACGCCGCTTTACCGCAGTTGGCTCGATACCTTCCCGGAGCCGGAGAAGAAGCTGAATCTGATCCTTTCAAAAATTCCTCTGGAAAAGCGAATGACCACCTCGGGAGAGATCGCCGCTATGGTCGTTTTTCTCCTCTCAGATAGGTCAAGCCATACGACCGGGCAGCACCTGTTTGTGGATGGTGGCTACGTCCATCTGGATCGCTCACTCACGTAGACGTTCCCAGCGTTTCAGCCCCTTTGTCCGGTTTTCGTAACGAAAATCAATCTTTTGTTCAGGTTGGCATCGCCTCGGTGAGAATGCCATTACACGAGGGGGGAAGGAGTGGCTCCGGGCGTCTGCCAGACCTGCGGCGGTTCCGGTTACATCGCGAAGCCAGTGGACCTGAATGGAAAGTCCGAGGGCGTCGCGTTTATCCGGATGAAGTGTCCCGCCTGCGGCGGAAGCGGCCGGAAGCGCCCGATCTCACCTACAGCCGCGGGCTGACCGCACGGCCTGCGGTGCTTGCGAAAACGTACGGAATCCGGATCGTCAACTTCCCGTTTAACGGTGGACGATCCGGTCCGGACGTTCTCGTTCCTCTACATATGTGCCGGTTCAGGCGATCCCGGCAGCCTTCGAACGACTACTCCGAAAGATGGGTAACGCGGTTTCCAATCGATTGCGGCCATTCTCTTTTGCCTTGTACAACGCTTTGTCCGCCGCCTTCACGACCGCTTCGAATACGGAACGCTCGCTCGAGTTCGCGACTCCAATACTTACTGTGACTGATAACGCCGCGGTATCTTTTTCGCGCGTAAGCTGCCGAATCACATCCGCTTTCGACGACCTTCTGCTGCGCTGAGATCTCCTTTCAGCCCCCCTGGGGAGTTGTCGGCGATCATTTCCTCGCAGGCGGAATTCCGATTTCTCAATCCGTTGCCTCAAGTGTTCCAGCGAGTCAACAACTTCTCCCACGCTCTTGCCTGGGAAGAGAATATTGAATTCTTCTCCGCCGCAACGGTACGCCTGTCCTCCCGCACTCACTTGAGCGAGATTCGAGGCAACAAGTCGCAGTACCTGGTCCCCAGTGTCATGACCAAAGGTGTCGTTGAAGCGTTTGAAATGATCAATGTCTACGACTGCAACGGAATACGGATGCCTCAATCGCAGCGTGGCTTCGTTGAATGCCCGCCGCGAAGGCAATCCAGTCAACTCATCGTGATAGGCCAGCAGGTAGGAGTTTTCCACGATCGATACTGCAACCACAGCGGCTGCCGCCGTCCAGTACAGCATGGAAGTGGCCACGGTCTCCTGATTGCGCATCGCCAAGGCAATGGCGAATAAGGACCAGACGAACGCACTGTCGAGTGGCTTCCGCGTATAAAAGAAACGGAGAAGCAGCAGGACCATCGCCGCTGCAAAAAGATACCCGGCATAGTGTGAGAGCGGAACCGGTTGCGGCGCATGGCGAGCGGAAACAAGCGCTGACGGCCTTCCTCCGCTTGCGCCACCCAGTATCACTGCGCCCGCCAAGGTTTCCACGGATAGGAAGATGCATACCGGAGCAACGGCCTCAAGGTTGAATCCCCGCTCGTGCATGAAGGCAATCAGGACGAAGTTAACCGGCAGTAGTATCGAAACCACTCGCAGTGTTGTCAGGAAGTGAGGCCCGCCTAATGTAGAGACCGCGGCTTGCTGCGCGATCAGAATCAATATTAATGAGAGAAAGCTTCGGCTCGAATGAAATCGCCATGCAAGTAGCATCCCGCCGAAGATAGAGCAGTAGTACAGGAAATTAATCGCGGGCGCGGCTATCGTCAGCCAGCCTGAGTACACAAGAAAGGCGACACCAAGTACCAGGACCCCGCCTGGCACAAAAAACGCTCTGATCGCCGTGCGATCCCAAAGGCGCACTGAATCACTCCGTCCACAAACCCTGCCGTCAATTATCCGCGTCTTCAAAGCCCTCCGGGATTAGCAGGGGAGGTTCAAGCCGACGCCCAGCCCGCTTGCGAAGAATTCCGCATTTGAACCTCTGCTCTGTTTTGGCATCCACGTACCTTCGTTCTGCGAGGATTTGGCTTCAGTTCAGCAGTTTCTAACTAGACTGGGACGTTCCATTAAGGACGGTTCACTTATGCGAATTCTTATGGCGGAAGATGATGAAGCTCTGGGCAAATTTGTTCAACAGGGCCTTGAAAGCGAGCAATACAAGGTTGACCTGGTTCGGGACGGAGAGCAGGCCCGGTCTGCGGCCACCGACTCCGAATATGACCTGGTCATACTCGATCTCAACCTGCCCAAAGTAGACGGCGTCTGCGTGCTCCGGCACCTGCGGCTAAAAAAGCCGAGCCTTCCGGTGCTGGTGTTGACACAACGCACGCGGGTGGAGGACCGCGTGGAATGTTTGGACACTGGCGCGGATGATTACCTTCCGAAGCCATTTTCCTTCTCGGAGCTTTCGGCTCGAATCCGAGCTCTGATCCGACGGAGCCATGTGCCCTCAGAGGCTGTCCTGGCTATCGCCGATCTAAAGTTGGATCGCGTGCAACGTCTGGTCCAGCGGGCCGGGGTGCGTATCGACCTCACAACAAAAGAGTTCACCCTTCTGGAATACCTGATGCGTTACGCGGGGCGCGGGGTAACACGGTCCATGATTCTTGAGCATGTCTGGAATCTGTCATTTGATACCACCACGAACGTCGTCGATGTCTACATCAATTATCTCCGGCGAAAAATCGACGATGGGCACCCGATCAAACTCATCCAGACTGTTCGCGGGGTGGGCTATACCTTGAAAGCCCCGGCGGAGATTCCAGCAGTAGGAGTACATGCATGAGCAGTTCACGGCCGCAACTTGCTTTCGATCGCGCTGCTTCATCGCCAGCACAAGGCAATGTGATGGAGCCTCTCTTGCATGCCCTGAATCAGCCCCTGACTGGATTGCAGTGCTCCATGGAACTTGCCTTGGCAAGTCCCCGTCCCATAGCGGAATACGTGCGCACTCTCCGCGACGGTTTAACGCTCTTGCATTCCGCCAGAATTCTGATCGGCGGCCTGCGGGAAATCGCTGATCTGCAATGTGGAATTCCCGAAGTTCATCCGTTCCACCTCCACACGCTGCTCGAACAGATCGGTGCAGATCTGCGGCCAGTCGCCCTTGGCAAGGGGGTTCCGCTCGAGATCAGCATCGTCTCACCGGTAACAATTTGCTACGACCAGGCGAGTATCGCTACTTTTCTACTCCGGCTTCTTGATTCTGTCCTCACTCTCACCGACGAAGGTTGTCCCGTCCACGTCACCATTGGGGCGGACCGGAGCGGCGCGTCTCTCACGACTTCGTGGACTCAAGATACATCCAAGGAGATTCCCCCTTGTTCTCCGGTTGCACTAGGACTTCTGATTTCGGAAGCAGAATGGAGGAGCATCGGAGCGAAATGGCTGCGAACCCGTTCCGGAGACCAACAGAGCTGCGCCATCTGGATTCCACTCGCGGCGAATACTTTCCCCGAGCCCGAACTTGATCGACAAGGAAAAATTAAATGAGCGCCATCCCGGTAATGCCTTTACCCGTCCATTGCGGCGGTGTCCTGATCGCCAGCCCTAGCACTGTGGTACGGGAGCAGGTAGTGCAACGAATGAATGGCCGCTGCCATCCGGTGCAGCAAGTGGTAGGCGGTGCAGATGCTCTCGCGAAATTGGAAAAAGGAGAGTGGCAGGTCCTCTTCCTCGATCGACGATTGCCGGACTTGGATGCGGAAGAGCTGCTCCCGATGATCCACAACAGGTTTCCGGGACTTCATGTTGTCATGCTCGACTCCGATGTCTCGAAGGCAGCGGCCTCTGAAGAAGCAAAGCCCGAATTCCCAGCCATGGATGCTGAACCCGTGTGCAGGCGTCCCCGTATTGAAAGTAGTGACGCCGCGCTACCCGGCATGATTGGGTCGAGTGAAGCCATGCGCCGTGTGTACCGGCTCGTCCGCCTGGTTGCGGGCCGCACAAACACGGTTCTGATCGAGGGGCCGACGGGAACGGGTAAGGAATTGATTGCGCAGGCCATTCATGCTTTGAGCCGGAGAGCTTCAAAGCCGTTCGTCGTCGTCAACTGTGCCGCAATTCCGGAGGCATTGCTCGAATCTGAACTCTTCGGTTTTACCCGCGGAGCTTTCACCGGCGCGGTGCAGTCCCAGATCGGCCGGATCTCCGCAGCGCAAGGCGGAACTCTCTTTCTCGATGAAATCGGCGAGCTCCCGTTGGGAATGCAAGCCAAGCTCCTGCGGTTCCTGGAGCAGAAAGAGGTCCAGCGTCTGGGAACATTTGAAGTCACGCGGGTCGATGTCCGCGTGATCGCAGCGACGAACCTGGAACTGTCTCAGCGGGTTGCGAAACTCCAATTTCGAGAGGATCTCTACTATCGGTTATCGGCATTCCCGATTGAGCTGCCCTCACTGAGCGAACGCAAAGGAGACATTATCCCTCTCGCCGAGCACTTTTTGACGTGTATGGCAGCTGCCCTCCATCTTCCGGCCCAGAAACTCGCGCGGGAAGCGATGAACATACTCGAAGAACATACCTGGAGAGGCAATATCCGGGAATTACAACATGTGATGGAGCGCGCTTCCATTCTCGCTGGAGATGGCCAGACGATTGAAGCCTGCCACATCTATTTCGCGGACGGCCTTCCGGAGAAATCCGCTTGAGCGCATGCATGATAGTGAGCGAGTTCTCACTTTCGCGGACGACGGTATGGCAGGAGCCGTGCAAATCTTGCCGACAGGTATGACTTCCTTGCCTATCCCCGTGAGTTGGAGCAACCCGGCGGGGTCTCCTCCGGGCTCCATTGAAGATCAGATCGACACATTGGAACGAAAAGATGAGCGGTTTCTCTTGCAAGCCTTCCGCTCATTCAGCCTGGCGGCCTCATCCTTAGAACATTCGTATGGAAAGCTTCGCGACGAGGTGGAGCATCTGCATCGCGAACTGGCCGAGAGCAACGACCAGCTGGCGCGCAAGTCGGAAGAAAACCGCTGTGTACGAGATCGGCTGAACCGCATTCTTGATGGTCTGCCCTGCGGCGTCTTGGTGGCATCAAGTGAAGGAAATGTGCTGGACGCCAATCCGGAAGCTTTGCGGCTCACCGGACTTCGACCCGGCAACATCGGCTGCTCTTCACTTCCGGAGTTACCCGTCGAGATACAGCAGTTGCTTGAGCGTTGCGCACTTGAGGTCGAGCCGGAGGCGGGCATTCCATCAGAGAGCGGGAAACAGAAATGGCTTTCTGCGCGGCGTGCTCCCTTGGACCAGGACCCAGCAGGACCATCAATATTCATCTTGCGAGACGTCACCGAGCGCAAGCGCTTGCAGGAAACCGCAAGCAGGCTGCAGCGCGACCGCGCGCTGGCTGAGATCGCGACTCTTCTCGCCCACGAAATAAGAAATCCGCTTGCCAGTCTCGAGCTGTTCGCCGGGTTGCTGGCGGAATCTCCGTTGACCTCGGAAAACCGCGAATGGGTGGAACAAATGCAGGCAGGTCTTCGCACTCTGGCAGCCACGGTAAATAATGTTCTGGACTTTCATAGCCTTCCGGAACTCCACCGAGCCCCCGTTGACATGGGTGCGCTGCTCGAGTGGGCACGAAACTTTTTCATTCCGTTGGCGAAGCAATCCCAAATCACCCTCAGCCTCCAGAATCGGCTCTCCGGAATCTGTTTTCCCGCGGACCGTCATCGCCTTGAGCAAGTGTTTCTCAACCTGGTCCTCAACAGCGTGAAGGCCATGCCGCAGGGGGGCTGGATTCAGATTGCCGGGCACCGCGGGCCGTCTGGTGACCTCCAGCTTTCCGTATCCGACACGGGGTCGGGAATCCCGGTAGACGATCTTCCACATATCTTTGAACCAGGTTTCAGTCGCCGGGATGGAAGCCCGGGTCTCGGCTTGGCAGTCTGTAAGAAGATCGTCGAGCAGCACGGGGGGACAATCTCTGCCTTGAACCGGACCGGTGGCGGAGCGGCCTTTACCCTGACTTTTTCGATGAAGAAGAGCGCAGAAGGAGCAAACCGGTGAAGCGGGTTCTGATCGTAGATGATGATCCCGGAATGCGGGCCGCACTGGAAGCGCGCTTCTTGCGCCGCGGCTGGGAAGTGGACTGCACGGCCTGCGCCGCGGAGGCTCTCGAGAAATTCCGCAACCGCATGCATCCGTTGGTACTCACGGATGTGCGTATGCCAGGCGAGGACGGGCTGTGGGTGATGCGCTCGGTGCGTGCTCTGGCGCCAAGCACGGCTGTCATCGTCTTGACTGCGTTCGCCAGCATCCCCGAAGCGGTCGCGGCCATGAGAGATGGTGCTTGCGATTATCTCGTGAAGCCGGTTGCTTTTGAGCAACTGGAGCAGGCAGCGGAGCGAGTTTTGGCGCACGCCGCGCTTGATGGTAAGCAGCCTTACGGGCACGCCCCGGCATGGCTCAGAGCATTGCAGCGAGCCACTCAGGCTGCGGCCAGCGGGGCTGATGTCCTCATCGAAGGAGAGAGCGGCACCGGGAAGGAATTAGTCGCACGCTTCATTCATCGTCTGAGCCCACGTGGGGCGCGCCCCTTCATCGCGGTCAATTGCGCTGCGTTCCCGGAAAATCTGCTTGAAAGCGAACTCTTTGGCTATAGCAAGGGCGCTTTCACCGGCGCAACTTGCGCGAAGCCTGGAAAGTTTGAACTGGCGAATGGCGGTACTCTCTTGCTCGACGAAGTGGGCGAAATGCCCTTGTTACTGCAGCCCAAGCTGTTACGCGCCTTGCAGGAACGCGAGGTAGATCGGCTTGGAGATACACGATCCGTGCGCGTGGATTTCCGGGTGATCGCCACAACAAATCGCCCGCTTGCCCGCATGGTGGCAGAAGATAAATTTCGAGCGGATCTCTATTACCGGCTTAATGTCATTCCACTTTCATTGCCGCCTCTACGCGAGAGACGCGAAGACATCTCCGGACTCGCTGAATATTTTGTTCGGCTATACGCCGCGCCGGGAAAGCCAGTCCACTTCAGTAAAGAGCTGATCGCTCGACTCGAAGCATATGGATGGCCGGGAAATGTCCGTGAGCTCGCCAACTGCATACGCCGGCTAATCGCATTGGCTACCGGTTCAGAGATCGATGAAGGTGCGCTGGAAGGAATGGATCGTACAGGCCTGGAGTTGGAAACTGCAAACCAGATCCCTGCCATCCGAGCGGGAGTTTCCCTGGGAGACATGGAACGCAAGCTCCTCGAAGTGACCCTGCGGGCGACTGGAGGAAACCGTTCGCGGGCCGCGGAGTTGCTCGGTGTCAGCCTTCGCACGGTGCGTAACAAGGTTCGCAGCTATGGCCTTCCCAGTTGGAGCGAATATGTCCACGATTAATGGTGCGGGAAACCACAGCATGATCGCTACGCAAATGACGCAGTCCCTTGGGCGTTTTCTCGACGTCGACTTGGCCCGCTACAAATTGGTTGCGTCCAACCTGGCAAATATCGACACCCCGGGTTATCGCACCCGAGATCTCGATTTCCGCTCCGAATTGCGACGCGCCGCCGAACAAGAAAATGCCGGCGAGAGCGCCCGGCTGATCCCAACGTCTTTTCAGCCCGTTGCGCGCCAGGTGCACGGCCTGAATGAGCGTCCCGACGGCAATAACGTCAGCGTGGACCGGGAAAGCCTGCTTTTGGCCGAGACCCAGATGAAATTTAACCTTGGTGTTCAATTACTGAAAGACCAGTTCCATTTGATTTCGTTGGCGATCAACTCTGGAGAAGGGACTACATCATGAATCTTTTTGGAATGATGGAGGTCAGTGGCTCGGCGCTTTCTGCCGAACGAACGCGCGCCGAAATAATCTCGGCCAACATGGCAAACTCTGAAACCACACGTACGCCTCAGGGCGGAGCGTACCGTCGCCAACTCGTCGTGTTTCGAGGACATCCGGTTCCGAGATTTCCGCTGCTCTTGGCCAGCCTCAGTCGTCCTGCAATGGAAGGGGTAACGGTGGAGCGCATTGTGAACGATCCCTCCCCGCTGCCCCGGCGATATGAGCCCGGTCATCCCGATGCCGATGCCAGCGGATATGTCAGTTATCCCAACATCAATCCAGTGATGGAGATGACCGACCTGCTCAGTGCGGTGCGGAGCTATCAGCTCAACGCGTCCGCGGTACAGGCGGCCAAGAGCATGCTTCAACAGTCGCTCCAGATCCTAAGTTGAAGGTCTATAGGAGAGCACGATGAATGGCGCAATTTCCTCTCTGCGCATCCTTCCGGCCGAGATTGAATCCGCGTTTCCATCCTCGGGCGCAAGCTCCGGGCAAAGCCAGTTCCGCGAGGTCTTGGGCAACGCGATGGACGATATCGAACATGTCCAGGGAGAAGCCGAAGACAAGGTTGCGCAGGCGTTGACGGGCACCGGAAGCGATGTGCACAGCGCCCTCATCGCTGTAGAGAAAGCAGATTTGAGTTTCCAATTAATGATGCAGGTACGCAACAAAATCGTCTCCGCCTACGAGGAGATTTCACGCATGCAGTTCTAGCTTGCCGCGACCTGTTGTGCGATTGATCCATTATGGCCGAAACCGTTCAACCCGGCCCCCAGGTCTTCGAGCGCCTTAGGCAACTGCTCGCTGGCCTGACCATCAACCAGCGTCTGCTGCTGGCAGGAGGAGCATTACTTGTTACAGCGGTACTCTGGATCTTTGTTGTCCTCATGGGACAGCCCAAGTTCGTGACGTTGTATTCGGGGTTACGGCCGGAAGAAGCGCAAAACCTGG
>Ga0070741_10021040_pt1 | contig 10191 bp, 8 predicted proteins | sample Coa_R1_4_FD_66440 | JGI IMG/M metagenome (GOLD analysis project Ga0070741, IMG submission 66440) | Surface soil microbial communities from Centralia Pennsylvania, which are recovering from an underground coalmine fire - Coalmine... | ecosystem: Environmental > Terrestrial > Soil > Unclassified ...
GCAAGGTCCTCGAGCGGCTGGGGCATCTCCCGCTGGACTTCCGCGCGATGGCGGTCGTCTCGAACCTGTTCCGGGCCTCGGCCGCCGTCAGGCGGAACATGGAGAGCAGGGTCCTGTCGGCCGATCGCCTGTCGTGGACTTCGTTCGTGGTGCTCTGGGTGCTGTGGGTCTGGGGGGAGATGGAGTCCCGGGACCTGGCCGCCGCCGTCGGGATCAGCCGCCCCACCTCGACCGGCGTGGTGACCACGCTCGAGCGCCGCGGCTTGGTGCAGCGGCGCCGGGCCGATCACGATGCGAGGATGGTCCGCGTCTCCCTCACGACGGACGGGCTTCGCAAGATCGAGTCGCTCTTCCCGAGGTTCAACGCGGAGGAGCGCTCGGTCACCGCCCACCTGTCCCCCGAGGACCAGGACAGCCTGGCCGGCCTGCTCCGCTCGATGCTCCGCGCGGTCGACCGGTCCGCGTAGGCTCCGACGCCCGGTACACCTTTTTACCCCGAAGCCCTCCTCAGCTTCCGGGAGGATGGACATGAGCCGATGCACGTGAAGCCGGCCCCGGCCTACGAGGCGCTCTACCGGGAGCACGCGGAGCGGCTCTGGCGCGCGGTGTTCGCCTCGACGGGGGATCGCGAGGTGGCGAGCGACGCCGTCGCCGAGGCGTTCGCGCAGTGCCTCCGGCGTGGCCAGGCCGTTCGTTCGCCCAAGGCGTGGCTGTGGAAGGCCGCCTTCCGGATCGCAGCCGGGGAGATGCAGCGGCGGCGCCGTTCGCCCGAGCCCGAGACGGACCGGGGCTACGAGATGTCGGAGGGGCCGGCGGTCCTGCTCGGGGCCCTTCGGGTCCTTCCCGAACGCCAGCGGGCGGTGCTGGTCCTGCACTACTACGCGGGCTACAAGGCCAGGGAGATCGCCGGGATCCTCGGCTCGAGCGCGGCCACCGTCCGCGTGCACCTCAGCCGGGGCCGACGGCGTCTGCGGGAGCTGCTGGAGGAGACCGATGGCTGATCTGAGGAGCGCGTTCGACCGGCTGGACGAGATGCCGGTTCCGGATCTTCGCGACGACATCGCCCGTCGCGCCGCCCGAGAGCCGCGGGTCGCGGGGGCGACCCCCGTCCGTACGCGTCTGGTCGCCGCGCTCGTGGCGCTCGGGGTCTTCGCGGGCGGGGCGGTGCTCGCGGTCAAGGCGTTCGCGCCCCAGCACCGCACGCCGGGCGGGGCGGCGGAGACCGTCTATCGGGACCGGGACGGCTGGAGCATCCACGTCCCCCGGGGCTGGCGGGCGCTCCCGTTCGAGATCCTCGACCCCTCCGACGCCTCCATCCGGTACCGGGGGGTCCAGCTCTCCAACGTCGCCCTGTCCGTCCCGAGGCTCGCACGAGGGACGGTCCCCCTGCCGGACCGCGGCTCCTTCCCGCCGAACGGAATCGCCGTGATCGTCGCCCGGACCTCCGGGATCCCGGGCGGGGACGAGGTACCGCTCCCGCTGTCGCTTGACGAGCTCACCACGGCTGGCGCCGCCTCCGGTGCTTCGACGGCCTCCGTCGCGTACTTCTCGGCGGGCGGATGGACGTTCGCCGCGAGCGCGACGTTCGGGGCCGACGCTCCCGCGGGCGCCCGCCGCCTCGTCGATCGGACCCTCGCGTCGTTCGATCCGCCGCCGGCGCTCGGGGGCTCGTGCCCGGCGTCCGATCTCACCGGCCGGGTGGTCACGACCGAGGGCGCCGCGGGGACGCAGTTCGTCACGATCGGGCTTGCGAACCGGTCCTCCGCCACCTGCCACCTGGAGGGGGCGCCGAGCGTCGAGGCGCTCGACCCGTCCGGGTCCCCGCTGCCGGTCGAGGTTCGCGCTGGCCTTCCGGAAGGTCCGGCCCTGCAGCCCTCGACCGTCACCCTCCGTTCCGGGGACGAGGCGTCGCTCGTCGTGGCCTTCAGCGACGTGACCGCCGGCAGCCGTCCGTGCCTGCACCTGGGCGGAGTCCGGGTCGCCGTGCCCGGTTCCTCCGGCTCGGTGGAGGTTCCAATGGAGCCGGCGGGTCAGCTCTGCGCGGGGATCCTGTGGGTGGCCCCCCTCGCCGCGAGCACCGCGGCCGGCTGATCTCGCCCCGACCGGGTCCTCGTCGCCGCGGGATCCTGCCTCGGCTACGCGAGCGCCAGCTGCACCGGCATGTGCTTGATGCCGTTGATGAAGTTCGAGCGCAGGCGCTCGACCGGTCCGGTGAGCTCGATGTCCCTCAAGCGCGGCAGGAGCTCCTGGAACATCACCAGGACCTCCAGGCGCGCGAGGTGCATCCCAAGGCAGACGTGGGGTCCGCCGCTCCCGAAGGTCATGTGCGGGTTCGGATCCCGCCCCACGTCGAACCGGTCCGCCTCGGGGAAGACGTCCTCGTCCCGGTTGCCGGAGACGAACCAGACCACCACCTTGTCGCCCTCGCGGATGCGCTTGCCGCGGAGCTCGACGTCGCGCCGCGCCGTGCGCCGGAAGTGCATCGTCGGGGTGCCCCACCGGAGGATCTCCTCGGCCGCGAGCGGCAGCAGCCCCGGGTCCTCGCGCAGACGCCGCCACTCGTCGCGGTGCTCCATCAGCGCCAGCATCCCGTGCGAGATCGCGTGCCGGGTGGTCTCGTTGCCGGCGACGATCAGCAGGCAGAAGAAGTTGTCGAACTCGCGCTCGGACAGCCGCTCTCCGTCGATCTCGGCGTTCACGAGCTTGGTCAGGAGGTCGTCGCGCGGTTCGCGGCGGCGCTCGGCCGCGAGCGTGTGCCCGTAGGCCATGAGCTCCACGGCCGCCGGACTGCGAAACGGCAGCAGGCGGTACGCGCTGGTGTCCTCCTTGTCGATGACCGCGCGCGAGTACTCGGGATCGGCGTGGGCGATCATGGCGTCTCCGAGCTCGATGCACATCGGGAGGTCCTGCTCGGGCACGCCCATGATGCGGGCGAGGACGCGGATGGGGAGCTCGCGCGCGACCTCCTCGACGAAGTCGATGGCGCCCTTGGGCAGGGCCCGATCCAGGACGAAGCGGGCCTGCTCCCGGACGAACCCCTCGTACTGCGCGACCGCGCTCCGCGTGAAGTGCTTGCTCACCAGGCGCCGGAGCCTGGTGTGGCGAGGCGGGTCCATGTCGATCATCGAGCGGCGGGCCTCGACCTCCTCCGGCGTCTGCTCCTCGAGCGTGATCCCCGAGGCGGAGGAGAACGTCTGCGTGTCCCGCAGGACGTCCTCGATGTCCCGGTACCGCGTGATCGCCCAGAAGCCCCGGTTCGGCGCCGGCTCCGGGTGCCACATCACGGGCTCCGAGCGCCGGAGCTCGGCGAACCAGTCGTGCGGTACGCGCTCGAGGTAGTTGTCGGGGTTGACCAGGTCGATGTCGGTCGAGATCACGCCGCCCCCCACGTCGGCTCGAGGTTCGAGGTATTTTGCTACCGAACGACCTCGAACCGCAACCGGGCGGCGAGTCTCCGGCCTCAGCCCCGGCGGGCCCCCGGCGTCATCTCCTTGAGCCCCCAGGGGAAGTCGTAGGCGGGCATGAGCTCGACGAACGGGTCGGGGTCGAACGCCTCCGGTCCGAGGACCCCCGAGCCCTTCCAGGCCCCGGTCGAGATCAGCTCCCACGCGATGACCGGGTTGACGGCGGTCTGCCACACGACCGCCTGGACGCCGTACTTCCGCATGCACGTCTCGTTGTCCGCGACCTGGTACAGGTAGACCTCCCGGGGCTTGCCGTCTTTCGTGCCCTTCACCCACGTCCCGGCGCAGGTCTTGCCGACCATGCGATCGCCAAGGTGGGCCGGGTCGGGCAGGCACGCTGCGACGACGTCGCGCGGGGCGACCTCCACGCCCTTCACGTTCACCTTCTCTGTCGAGTCCAGGCCGAGGAGCTCGATCACCTTGAGCACGTTGATGAACTGCTCGCCCAGCCCGTACTTGAACGTCACCCGCTTGCAGTCGATCCAGCGGGGAACGAGGAGCACCTCCTCGTGCTCGACGTTCACGCACTCGATCGGGCCGATGCCCTCGGGAAACTCGAAGACCTCGGGCTCGGAGAACGTCTCGGTCGTGAACCATCCGCGGTCCTTCGCCCAGATGACCGGAGGGTTCAGGCACTCCTCGATGGTGGTCCAGATCGAGAAGTTGGGGGCGAAGGCGTACCCGCGAACCTCGAGGTTGGCTCCGTCGCGGACGCCGATCTCGTCGATCTCGTCGAACAGGTGCTTGGCCGCGTACTTGGCGAACACGTCGGCCAGACCCGGCTCGACGCCCATGCCGACCAGCGCCAGCAAGCCCCGCTCCTCCCACGCGGACGCGCGCTCGAACTGGTAGTCGCCGAGCTTGACCCCCGGGACGCGGTACGGATCGGTGGGATGGCGCCGGGACAGGGTCATGGCCATGTCCATGTAGTTGACGCCCACCTCGAAGGCCGCGTCGAAGATCGCCTCGTTGTAGACCGGATCGACCGCGTTGTGGATGAGGTCGACGCCGTACTCTCGCGCCAGAGCCGCTATCTGGGCGCGGTCGCTCGCGTCCACGCGCTCGACCGAGTACCCGGGCGGCGAGCCGAGCTTCTCGTACACCTCGCGTGCGCGCTGGAGGTTGTAGTCGGCGAGCACCAGGTGCTCGAGCCAGGGCCGATCGCGCGCGACCACGGCGATCGCCTCGCCGACGCCGCCAACGCCGACCAGCAGCACGTTCATCTGTCGCTCCTCTCATCCGCGCCCGTCGCCTCGGGCGCCGTCGCAACGGCCGGGGTCGGAAACTCCCGGATCTCGGTGGTCTCCTCGGTCACGCGGAACTCGTCCGGCAGCAGCTCGGTCAGCGACTCCGCGACCTCCGCCTTGCGGCGGAAGTAGTCAGGGTACGCCTTGCGCGCCCACAGCCACAGCGGGATCCCGAGCAGCAGCATCCCGATGCCGATCACGAGCGCCGGGCCGATACCCCGAAACTCGCCGAAGGCGAACCAGGCCGGCGTGTACGAGTTGGCCGGATCCCAGTAGTCGAACAGCGACTTCACGAACACCCACAGCAGCGCGGCGAACCCGAGCATCGGCGCCACGCCGACCAGCAGGAGGTTCCTCAGGCTCGTGAAGACGTGCTTGCGGAACAGGATCGGGGCCGCGATCGCCGTGATCCCGTAGTAGAAGGCGATCGCGAAGCCCAGGCCCGAGATCGTGTCCCACAGGATGTTCTCGCCCCGGTCGACGAGCACGAGGAGCACCCACCACAAAATCGAGGCGATGCCGAACCACCACGTCGACCAGGTCGGGGTCAGGAACCGCGGGTGGATCTTCGCCAGGGCCTTCGGCAGCGCGCCGTGCGCGGCCATGGACAGCGTGGTCCGGGCCGTCGGCAGGATCGTGGTCTGCGTCGAGGCCATCGCGGAGCTCAGCACCGCGATCATGAGGATCTTGTTCCAGGGGGCGGCCACCATCGTCGTGAGCACGTCGTCCGGGTTGTTGGCCAGGAACCTCGGTCCCTTGTAGGCCGTCGTGGCGAAGGCCACCACCACGTAGGTGCCGACCAGGACGAGCGTCGACAGCACGGTGGCCAGACCGGACGAACGGCGCCCGTCGCGGGTCTCCTCGTTGACGTTGGCGGCGGTGTCCCAGCCCCAGTAGATGAACAGGGCCAGCAAGACGCCCTGGGAGAGCTCCGACGCGGTGAGCTTGAACGGGTTGATCCAGTCCCAGGACAGGGGCGAGGAGCCGGGCGGGTGGTTGAGGTAGACCTTGACGATCGCCCAGATCGAGAACCCGACCAGGATGAGGATCTCGGTGGCGAGCAGCACGAACTGCGTGCGGGCCGACAGCTCGATCCCCAGCCAGGTGATGAGCGTCATGGCGAGGATGAACAGGGCGCCCAGCGCGAGCAGCGCCCACGGATTCGATGCCAGCCCCTCGGCGCCGAACAGCGAGTACGTGTAGTACGCGGCGATCCAGGCCAGGCTCGGCATGACCACGATGTCGGCGACGACGACGCCCCACCCCCCGAGCCACCCGGCGTTCGGGCCCATCGCCCGCGTGACCCACGAGAACGTTGCGCCGCAGTCCGGATCCACGCGGTTCAGGTAGTAGTACGCGGCCGCGGTGAACAGCATCGGGAAGAACGCGACCAGCATGATCGCCGGTGAGCCGTGACCGGCCACCGCCGCGACGAGGCCGATCGTGCACGCCGCGCTGTAGGCGGGAGCGGTCGAGGCCACGCCGATCACGGTCGCCGACACGACGCCGATCGCGCCGCTCTTCAGGCCCTTCTGCCGCGCCCCGGTCTCGGCCACGGCTGCCATAGGTCATCACCCCCCGCGGGCGGGAGCGCCCTCTGCCCGGAATCGTCGCCGCGCGACCGGCCTGCGGGACAGGGTCGGCGGTCCCGCTCCCGAGGGCCGTTCGGGGTGGTGACCGAGGGTCAGCAGAACCGCGTCCGGGTCGATTCAGCCGGCCGGATCAGGCCGGCCGGGTCAGAAGAACGGGACGTAGTAGGAGAGCTCCCAGGGGGTGACGTCGGTGGTGGCCGGGTCCTCCACGTCCTTCACGTACCGCTCCCACTCGGCACGCTTCAGGATGCAGAACGCCTCCGAGAGCTCGGGGCCGAACAGCGCGCGGAGCTCCTCGTCGGCCTCGAACGCCTCCAGCGCCTCCTCGAGCGTGGCCGGAACGCGCACCTCGGTGTTCACCGGGGCGCCGGGCTCCTGCGGCGCCGGGGGCTCGAGCTCGTGCTCGACCCCGAGCCTGGCCGCGTGCAGGATCGTAGCGCCGGCGAGGTAGGGGTTCGCCGCCCCGTCGGCCGTGCGATGCTCCAGCCGGCTGGTCTCGCCCCGACCCGGCGGCACGCGGACCGTCACCGTGCGATCGTCGTAGCCCCAGTTGGCCCAGTAGCCGTTCAGCATGTCCGGCTGGAGGCGTTTGTAGGCGTTCACGTGCGGGGCGAGCAGGGCGGCCATCCCGCGGTGGTGGGCGAGCATGCCCGCGAGGCACCGGCGCGCGAGCGTCGACAGTCCGTCCGGAGCCGACGGGTCGTGGAACGCGTTCGACCCGTCCTCGTTTCGGAAGCTGAGGTTCACGTGGAGCCCGCTGCCACCTCGGTCGTTGAACGGGCGACCGATGAACGTCGTCCGGTAGCCGTGCTTGAACGCGACCTCGTGGGCGAGGAGGCGGAACAGGAACCCGTCGTCGGTCGCGGCGAGGCAGTCCCGGTACTTGATGTTGACCTCGTACTGGGCGGTGTCGTACTCGCTGCCCCAGCTCTCGACCTCGAACCCGCATGCGAGCGCGGTGTTCACGATCTCGTCCACGACCCCCGTGGGATCGATCGCCGTGCCGGTCCCGTACACGCGATGCGACGGCATGTCGACCGAACGCCAGCCGCCCTCGCCGTCGGGCTCGAGCAGGTAGAACTCGAACTCGTAGGCGAGCTGGGGTGTGAGCCCGCGGTCCTCCCACCAGCTCATGGCCTCCCGGAGGGCGTGGCGAGGGTCCCAGGGCGCCGGCCGGCCCCGGTACTCCGCGTCTCCGAGTCCGACGACGGTGCCGTCCTCCCAGCCGGGCCGGAGCGAGTCCCGGTCGAGGTGCACCTCGAAGTCGGGCAGCCCGACGTCGAACTGCGTGTTCGGCACCGGGAGGATCTCCTTGTCGAAGGTGAGCGGGTAGACGCCGATGCAGAACGCCGCGGTTCCCGACCAGTCGCCGAGGAGGTACTTGCCGCGCTCGAGCCCGTGGATGTCGGGGTACAGGAGACGGAGCCGCGTGCCCTTGGTTTCCATCTGCGCTCCTTCGGTGCCGAACGGTCGAGCACGGAGGATAGCCCAGGCGCTCGCTCGTGGGAACGGCCGCCCGCGTCGAGCCGCCGGGTGGCGAAATCGGATCGGTGTTCGTAGATTGCTGTGCCCGAGATGCCGCGACGACCGGTTCGACGCGACCCCCGGACGCAGGCCCGGGCGATCGGGATGGCCGCATGCGCGCTCGTGGTCGCCCCGCTCCTGCTGTGGGGGATCGGACGGGCGCTCGAGCCCGGCGCGCGCCCGATCACGGTGAAGGTGCTCGCCCCCAGGCACTCGACGCCGGTACCGGCCCAGATGAGCCGGTCGCGGACCGGGGGTGCGGACGTGTCGTTCCTGCTGAGCGCCGACGCGAGCGCCCAAGGGCTCGCCCTGCCGGAGCGCGTCGTCCCGGCGGGCGTCAGGCCGGGGGTGTTCCTGGGCGGCATGCCGGCCGATGTGCTCTACCACCGGCGGCAGCCTTCCGGCGCCCGGATCACGTTCGTCGTCCCGAGGTCCGTCCGGGACGTGCCGGTCACCGTTCAGCTCGGGGGCAGCGTCACGCCCGCCGGCGTCGGGGCCGCGCTCGTGGGCGTGCTCGGCGTGCTCGTGGCCTGGCGGTGGGTGCGAGCTCGCGGCTCCTGGCGCTCCGTCCTCGGGGTCGCGGCCGCCGGCGCCATCGCCGGAGCCGTCACGATCCCGGCCGTCGATCAGACGCCGTGGTCGTGGCAGGCGGCGCTCGCGCTCGCGGTCGGGGCGGCGGTGCTCGGGTACGTGGGCGTCGGGGTGGACGCGCGGGCCTGCTCGCTCGCCGGGATCGTCGCCGGGCTGATCGCCGGCGCGGCACACCCGAGCGCGTTCCCGTTCGCCGTCTTCTGGTGGGGCGCGTTCGGGGTCGCCGCCGCGGGGATCCTCAGACCGCTCGCGCTCCCCAGGGAGCTCGAGCCGCGCGACGCCGTCGCGCTCTCCGTGGGGCTCGCCGCGGCCACCACGACCGCCGCAGCCGCCGGGTTCGCGCTGCTCGCGGTGCTCGGCCGGGTGCCGCCGCAGCCCGGCGCGCTGCTCGCGGTGGACTGCCCCTCGGTGGCGCTGCGCTGCCGGCCGACGGCGTGGACGGCCGTCCCGCTCGGGCTCGCCGGGGGCGTCCTCGCGGCCCTTGCCTGGACCCTCCACCGGACGCGCCCGCAGCGGGAAGCCCGGCGGCGCGGCCGGCGCAACTGGTCGTCGGGCCGCCGGCTGCGGGTGGCGTGAGGCGGGATCGCTGCGCTCAGCCTCGGCGCGGCGGCCGGATGCCGCGGAGCTCCCAGTCGCCGCCGAGCGCGGTCGAGACGACCTCCTCGGAGTCCGACGGCTGCGCCCCCACGTCCTCCCGGACCGGCACCGCCCCCTCGACGATCTGGTTGCGCAGGACCCCCAGACCCTCGACCTCGACCTCGACGACGTCGCCGGGCTCGACCGGCCTCGAGTTGGCCGGCGTGCCCGACAGGATCACGTCGCCGGGAAGCAGGGTGATCGTCCGCGCGAGGTCGGCGACGAGGTAGTGCATGTCCCACACCATCTCGTCCGTGGAGCCGTCCTGCCGCGGCTCGCCGTTCACGAGCGTCCGGATGCGCTTGCCGCGGAAGTCCCAGTCGTCCACGAGGCCGGGTCCGAGCGGGCAGAGCGTGTCGGAGCCCTTCACGCGCAGCATCGACCCCGCGTCGGTGTCGCGGAAGTCGTGCAGGCCGAAGTCGTTCGCGATCGTGTACCCGGCGATGTAGGCCGGCGCGTCCTCGGGCGCGATGTGGCGGCACACGCGACCGATGACGATCGCGATCTCGCCCTCGTAGTTCAGGTAGCGGCACCGCGGCGGCCGCACGACGTCGCCGCCGTGCGCGTTCAGCGCGCTCACCGGCTTGTGGAAGTAGGTCGGCGCGGCGGGAAGCGTCGCGAGGAACTCCCTGACCCGGCTCTCGTAGTTCAGGTGGATGCAGACGATCTTGGTGGGCTCGCAGGGCGGCAGGTGGAGGGCCCCGGCGGCTGGCACGCGCCGCCCGTCGGGCGCGACCAGTTCGTCCCCGTCACGCGTGACGGTCGTCGGCACCCCGTCGAGCAGGATTCGCCTGGTCTCCACGGACCGCCAGTATGCCAGTCAGGCCGCGGCACGCCTCGATGCCCTCGAAGCCGCCCGGCCGCGAGGTTACCGCCGGGTGACGGTTCGGGCCGCCGCCCACCGCGTAGGATGCAGCGCATGGCAGAGCTGAAGGGTTTCATGCCGCCGCTCTCGCCCGAGGGGCGCGCCTCCATCGTGCCAGGGCCGCCGTGGCACTACTCGGGCGAGCTGCTGACGATCGAGTACCGGGCCGCTCCCGGCTCGGTGGCTCGCTGGCTCCCCGAGCCGATCGAGCCCGCCGACGAGGACCCGGACGCCGTGGCCGTGATCTTCGCCGACTGGCAGTCGTGCTCGGA
>Ga0070741_10021041_pt1 | contig 10191 bp, 9 predicted proteins | sample Coa_R1_4_FD_66440 | JGI IMG/M metagenome (GOLD analysis project Ga0070741, IMG submission 66440) | Surface soil microbial communities from Centralia Pennsylvania, which are recovering from an underground coalmine fire - Coalmine... | ecosystem: Environmental > Terrestrial > Soil > Unclassified ...
CTGCCTTGCGAGCTTATCTGCGACCTTGTTGTGGGGGTTCGACGTCGAGTGACCCTTGCGCCAGATGATTTCGACGCGCATCGCTTGGTGCCTGAGCCTGGTGTACGCGCGAATCAGTTCCTTCCACAGGTCGACGTTTAGAACGGGCGCGCCGTCGCGAGTCGTCCACCCGTTTCGCGGCCAGCTGAACAAGGCGTTACCGAGATTCTCCGCCACGTACGTCGCATCGGTATAGACGTCGACGCGCCGGATGTCATGGAGCATGTCCCGCGGAAGTCGTCCTTTTTCGATCGTCTTCAGCGCGACGATGACCGCTTGGAGCTCCATGCGCGGGACGGTCTCACTCGCGTATCCCGGCTCCTCTAGGTCGAACGTCGTCTCGTTTCCGACGGCATCAGTGTGGACGAATCGAATCCCAATGCCGCCACGCCGTGGCCCCGCGAGTCCGGAACCGTCCGTGAAGACGCTGAGAGCGCGTTCCGCGAGAACAACTTGATCCGACACAGTCAACATCAACCTAGCTGCAGCGCGGGCCGAATCACATCATCGCGTGGCCGACGTGGATCGTTTGCAGAGCCAGAGCTCTACCACCGTGGCGCTCGAGATCACGACCCCTGTCCAAGGGTCTTGCATTCGGCGCGATCAACCCAACCTGGCAGCAACCACGTTCTGAGGATGGCGTGGACCGGGACGTTAGACAGAGCGGCATCGTCAGCTCATCAGCACATGCCGGATTCGAGCGATGAGGTAGTTCGTCTTGTCTTCATCGAGACTGATTGGATGGATGGTCAAGACGTTCTCGTCCAGCCGCTTCTCTCCGACGTAGATTGGTGTCTCGCTGGCTCGCAACGCGCGGGATACGTCGCGAGCAACCAACCGGAGTGGTTCACCGATGCGGATGTCGAGGGTCGGATATGACAAGCCGTCGCCTGTTGCCAGGTTTAGGTTCGACGTGGCTCCCGCGATGTCGGAAAGTGCCTCGGCGAGATCGCGCAGAAGTCGCTCGCTGGTTCTGATGCGTTCGGCATCACCGCCGTCGTTCAGATGTTGTAGCGCCACGAGAAGTCCGACAATCTCTTCCTTAGCCACTTTGAAGCCTCGACCGATGCCGTGCCTTGGCAGCCCTCGAAGCTTCGTCTTGTCGATGAGCGACTCGGGCGGATCCCAGAGATCCCAGTGTTCATCAAGATCCAGATGCTGAAGCGCGATCGACATGACCAGTTCGCGCGACCCGGCGACGATGCCGGTCCCCTGGGGCCCGCGGATCCCCTTTCCACCACTGAAGACAACAATGTCGGCGCCGGTGCCTGGGAGACGCCTGAAGTTTTCCACCGGCGGCACTTGGCCAGCCGCGTCGACGATCAGAGGAACGCCTTTGCGTTGGCATACCCGAGCCACGTCCTCGAGTCGAGGTGCACTTGTGGCGTTGTAGACGTACGCGACCGCGGCGGTGTTTTCGCTAATGGCGGCCTCGTACTCCCAGGCTTCGGTTCGCCGTACGCCTGCGCCGGCGGTGATCTCGTTCATTCCAACTTCGACGAAGCGCGCACCTGCAGCTCTGAACGCGTGGTCGTAGCCGCTTCGGTGTTCGCGCGCGATAACGACTTCGGCCGGCATTCCAGTCGTATCGGGCAGCCGATTGATCCTCGCTAGATCCAGGCGACACATGCATGCTGCGGTGGCAAGCGTCAACCCGGCTGCCGCTCCTGACGTCACGTATCCGGCTTCCGCGCCCGTGATGTCGGCGATGACGCGACTCGCGTGCGCCTGGAGTTGGTCGATCGGTACGGTCTCGCGCGACGCATCGAGCATCGCCTGGGCTGCCTGCTCGTTCACTGAAGGGCCGCCGAGCTTGGTGTGAGTGCCCGCGGCGTTGAGGATTGGCGTGATCCCGAGTTGCTCGTAAATGCTGGTGTGGCGTTCGATGTCGATGGTCATGTTCGATCTCCTCCCGTTCCGGCGCGGCGGAGCGTCCCAAGGACCTGCGCGTTTTCTTTGAGCGTGAATCCGTCCACTGCTGCCATCGGGACGAGGTAGTGGCCGTCGACTGCGCCGTTCTCAGCCATTCGGCTGATGAGAGCGCTCTCGTCTTCGTCTGAAGGGAGTAGGTCGCGTCCATTGAGACGGGAGAGCGCTGCGACGATGCCATAGCCTCCCCAGTTCGAGACGGAGCAGATAATCAGTTCGTCAGTCGTGGTTATGGCTGGTTCGTCCGGTAGACGCGGCGTGTCGCGGATGACGTCCGCTACGCAGCCCATCCCGATTTCGTTGCCGCCGTCGCCAATCCCGATCGTGAAGGTGCCCTCGAACAGGTAGTCCGTTCGCGCGGTATATGGGGTCAGGTCTCGCCCGGACATGTTGAGGTAGCGGGCGTCGGCGGTGACGCCGCAGCGTTCAACTGCGATCACCGCCACGGGCTTTGTCTCTGCAAGTAACTCACGGGCGAACGCTTTGCTTTCATCCGGGCCGACGATCGGAAAGTCGACGACCGCGGTTCCGTCAGTGAGCTCAGCCTCGATGAAAGGCAAGCCGTAGCGATCGGTGACGTAGGTCGTTTCGAAGCCGAGCGAAGTCAGGGCGCGCCCGATCGCGAGTGCGCCTGGTGGTCCGTCGGTCTCGATCACGCCCGGTTGGATTTCATAGAAGCCAGTGACGACGAGGACTGTTCCGGGTCCGCGGTCGAGGAGCCGTCGTGCTGCGCGCTCGCAGCAGTCGGGCGGGACATGCGGTTGTAGTGCCGAGATACCGCGCCGGTCGTCCACGAGGATGAGTTCGTCGAACGTCCTGTCGTCGGTTCGATTTGCGATCAATCTGGTTCTCCGATGCTCATGATGGGGTCGGAAACAAGGAGGGCCATAACAGTTGGATTAGGACGCTTGCTGCGATTCCTGCGGTCCGACCTGTCGGGTCCCAGGTTGGCGCAACCTCGACGAGGTCAGCGCCAACCAGGGGGAGCCTCGACAGGGTCTGCGCGACTTCGATCAGGTCTGCCGGTGTAATGCCGGTCACGCCGACCGCGTTGCCGGTGCCAGGTGCGTAGGTTCGGGCGAGCACGTCGATGTCGAGCGAGGCGTATAGCGAATCTGCACCTTCGAGGATCTGATCGAGCGCGGGGATCAGCGTTTCGAGGACCCCGTCTCGCGCGATTGTCGAGTTCGTTACGTAGTGCACGCCCGACTGCTCGATGAACTCGCACTCTTCAGTCGAGAGCAGTGGATCGAGACCGTAGATCAGCATTCGGTTGGGCTGGAGGATCTTGTCGTCGATCAGCCTTCGGAGCGGGCTGGCACAGTTGAGCGGCCCGAACTCAGGTACCTCGTCGAGCATGTCGGCGTGCATGTCGACATGGATGTAGGCAAGCTCGGCCACGCTGCGTGACTTCGCCAAGCCGGTCAGCGCCGGATAGCTCACGTAGTGATCTCCGCCGAGCATGAGGGGGCGTGCTTGGCGCTCCACGATTTCGGCGATCGCGTCGACGATTCGTTGGGTGTTGAGATGGACATCGACTCCCATGACGAGATCGCCAACGTCCACGACCGACGACCGGTCGTAGATGTAGGTCTTGCCGGTTTCGATGTCCTTCAACGAGCTCCGCGACTGGCGGTGCGCGAAGAAATCGAAGACGAGCGAGGCGCTTCTGATTTCCCTTGGTCCGAGGCTCGTTCCGCCCCGCGACAGTTTGGTCAGCTCGCTGGGGGCGCCGATTACCACCCACTGCGCTGGTTCGACCGTGTTGATTTCCGACCGTGGCGCTCGGAGGAACGTGTCGCCCTGTAGTGCAGGCGAAAGTTGTGCACTCATCTCGGCTCCTCGGGGCAGCGGTCGCGAATTCGTGCGGCGACTCCGCCGATCGCCTCGAGTACGAGCTCGGCGGCGAGCGCGGCCGTCGCACCAGAGACATCCGCCTGAGGCGCACACTCGACGACGTCGAATCCCCGCGCTCCGCGCAGCGCGCATTCGCGGGCCAACGTCATCATCTCGCGCGCCGTAAGTCCGCCTGGGCGTGAGCTCTGCGTCCCCGGCGCGTAGACGAGGTCGGCCGCGTCCAGATCCATGCTCACGTAGACGGCCGCGGTTCCGTCCCATGCGAGTTCCATCGCGCGCCGACTGACTTCGATTGCGCCGGAGCGCTCGACCTCGCTCACCGGCACGACGTTCACTCCGAGCTCCGCAACTTGGCGTGCACTGACGGCGCTGTTTCCGTAGCCACGCGAGCCGATATGAACGACGTTGCGGGCGGCCAGATGCTCGGGAAGGGACTTGACGAGATGTGCCAAGGGGCATCCGCAGTGGAGTGGGTCGCCGCGGAACGGTGGCCATGCGTCGAAGTGGTTGTCGATCCAGACGAGGCCGATCGGCGAGTCTGTTGTTTCGGCGAAGGCCTTGACTGCGGGATAGGCGATTGAGTGGTCACCGCCGATCATGATCGGAACCTTCTCTGCGGTCGTGATTGCACTAACCAGCGCCGTCACACCGCCCAGCATCTCGTCATAGCGTCGCCACTCGTTGATCGCGACGTTCCCCACGTCGGCAACGGAGACGACGTCGGCGAAGTCAAAGCCGAGGTCCGCCGAGTAGGTCCGGAAGAGCGAGAACGCCTCGCGTACGCCCATCGGCCCTTTGTCGGTTCCGACGTGGGTGTGTGTGCCGCCGTCGAACGGCACGCCGAAGATGACGATGTCGGCTTTCGTCGCGTCCGCCAGTGTGTTCAGGCGACGCGCCGCAAAGGAGATGTGGACGGTCTCTTCGGCGCCACGATCACCCGGCACCAGCAGTGGTGCAAGCGCCGTGAAGCCCGCCCCGCTGGAGCTAGGGGACTCAGGCATCGCCTGCACTACCTGCGTCATTCCGTGGGCCGTACGCCGCAATGAACCGGCCGACAGCACTGTCGAGGTCACTGAGCGCCTTGCGGGTCTCCTGGAAAGCCGGTTCAGCCACGCGGGCACGGACAAGCTCGGAGGTGAACGCAACTAGGTCTTCCTGAGCCCTCTGAAGATGGATCTCTAGCGCCTCCTTCAGAGTCTCCGAATCCGAGCGGTCGATCGCGTCGACCATCGTGCGATGCTCCTCCTGGGAGAGCCTCCAACCCCCGAGATACATGGTCGACATCCGCGAGTAGCTCTCCACGAGGCTGAGCAGTTGGTGTGCGACTCGCGCGAAACTCGGTCGGCGCGCACTGTTGTACAGAACAGTGTGAAAGGTGAAGTTCGACTGAGACCAGCCGATTTGATCTCCCGCCTCGAACTGCGCATCCATCTCCTCGACGAGCGTCCGCAACACACGACGTCCGTGATCGGTCACGTTGGAGGTGATCCAAGGGGCGAGCGCCGGCTCGATGAGCAAGCGGAGGCTGTAGAGCTCCTCGACATCTTCCGGAGTCAACTCGGTGACCAGAAGGCCACCGGCCGATGCCGTGACGAGTCCCTCAGCGAGCAATGCTTGAAGCGCATCCCGGACCGGGATCCGGCTCACGGATAATGCCACCGCGAGATCCCGCTGCACGAGTCGCGTCCCAGGACGGAGCGCGCCGCGGCGAATTGCCTCGCGAAGAATGAGAGCGACCCGCTGGCCGTCGCTTGTCGCGTCCGACGGCACGACAAGGCCAGAAAGCGCTGGGACGGCGGGCGGTGGTCCATTGCGCGTCACCATTCGATGTCCGCCTCCGTTACCGAGGTGACGAACATGTGGCCGGGGCTGTGCGTGATCATCAGGGGGATCCTGCTCTCCTTCGCGACCGCCTGAGGCGTCACCCCGCAGGCCCAGAACACTGGCACCTGGTCGTCGTCGAGACCCAAAAATTCGCCGTAGTCGGTCCGCGTGATGTCCTGAATGCCGATCGCAGATGGATCGCCGACATGGACGGGCGCACCGTGTGCCAGTCTCAGCCGCTCAGTGATGACGGTTGCTCGAACCGCATCAGTGCCGCTGAGGGCGCGTAAGCTGACGACCATGTTCCCGTGAAAGCGCCCAGCGGGGACGCAGGGGATGTTCGTCAGATACATGGGGCCTGCTGAGCCAAACCTTGCATCGTCGACAGGAATTCCTGCTGCGAGGAGAGAAGCGTCCGCACTGAACGAACAGCCGAGCAGGAACGAAACGAAGTCGTCCCGCCACATCTCTGTGATGTTGGTTACCTCTCCGGCCAATACGCCTTCTTCATAGATCCGATACCGCGGGAGGTCGGTGCGGATATCTGCGCCGGGAGCACATCGCTGGGGTAGAGGCGATCCTTCATCGAGAACCTCAACCAACGGGCACGGCTTCGGGTTACGCATGCAGAACAGTAGGAACTCATAGGCGCTCTCTTTGGGGACGATCGCGAGGTTGGTCTGGAGGTAGCCGAGGGCGACACCTGCTGTTGGCTTCGTCCACTCGTCGTTCCGGACCGCTTTACGAAACGCGACAAGTTCCTCACGGGATGTGACGGTGCTGATGACTCTCTCCTTTCGATCGATATGACATAGGCGGGCGCTAAGAGACCACCTTCGACAGGAATGCCTTGGTCCGTGGATGGCTGGGTGCGTCAAGGATCTCGGCCGGAGAGCCTTCCTCGATAATCGCTCCGTCCTCCATCATCACGACGCGATCGGCCACGCGTCGTGCGAACCCGATCTCGTGTGTCACTACGATCATCGTCATATGTTCAGCCGCCAACTCGGCCATAACGGCGAGGACTTCTCCGGTCGTCTCAGGATCGAGTGCGCTGGTCGGCTCATCGAAGAGCATTACCGCCGGCCGAAGCGCGAGCGCGCGGCAGATTGCGACGCGTTGCTGCTGGCCACCCGAGAGCTGCGCGGGATACGCATGAGCACGGTCGAGCAGACCGACGCGAGTTAGGAGACCAAGCGAGAGCTTATTGGCCTCTTCCTTCGGTAGTCGCTGCACGTGAACGAGAGCTTCCGCGACGTTCTCGAGCGCGGTCTTGTGCGCGAACAGATTGAACCGCTGAAACACCATTCCGGTGTGACGGCGTTGCCGAGCGACCACCTGCTCACGCTCAAGCTCTAGGTCGGCGCCGCGGCTCTCGCGGTATCCGACGAGGTGACCGTTTACGAGTATCCGCCCCTGGTCGTAACGCTCGAGGAAGTTGATGCACCGAAGCAGAGTCGTCTTCCCTGACCCCGAGGGGCCGATGAGAACGAGAACCTCGCCTCGCGCCACGGTGACGTTCACGTCTCTCAAGACGTGCGCGCGGCCGAACCATTTGTGGACACCGTCAACCTCGACGACAAGATTCGTCGTGCCCACGGGAACGGTGCCCAGGACGTCAAGGATTGGTCTGTCAGAGCTCGCCATCAAACGTTCTCCCGCTTTCGCGCAATGTCGTCCAACGCCGCCAAGGGGTACCGCCGCGGCGGGTGCCTCTCGAAGCTGTACGGGGGACAATGGGCGTCGCTTTCAGCGAGAACCACCGGCCCCGGCCGCGTTCCGTCGCGCCGACGACATCCAGTCGTCGCTCGATCATCTTTTGGATCCAGCTCCAGACGCTCACCAACGCGAGGTAGTAGAGCGCAACGCCGAAGTAAGTCTCGAAAGTACGGAAAGTCGCCGCCTGCGTGTCCTGGGTGACTCGGAACAGCTCTTGCACGCCGATCACGCTCAACAGCGACGTGATCTTCAGCATGTTATTGAAGTTGTTTCCAAGCGGCGGCACGATTACCCGAGCCGCTTGCGGCAGGATGATCCGCCGCATCATCATTCGTCGCGTCATGCCGACCGCGAGCGCGGCCTCCTCCTGCCCTTGATCAACGGAGAGGATGCCGGCCCGGACAATCTCACTCATGTACGCGCCCTCGTTTACCGCAAGCGCAATGACCCCGGCGACGATTGCTCCATTGACGTTCACCAGACCTAGGCTCATGTCAGTTGGGAACGGATCCATCCCGAGGAACGCCGGCAGGCCGAAGTAGACGAGGAAGATCTGCACGAGCGTCGGGACGCCGCGGAAGAACCAGACGTAGAAGCTGCTCAGGAGGCGCGGCACCGAGCCCTTCGAGAGTCCGGCAAGGGCGGACAGCGTGCCGAGCAACGTTCCGACCAGCTCTGCGATCACCGCGGCGACGACAGTGATCACGAGCCCGATGAGCAGGGCATGGGTTGGGTGGAAGACGAAGTGGAAGAAGAAGTGCGCGTCGAAGTTCGCAGCGGCGATGATCACGAAGGCCTCTTTCGTTTCGATGCGGACCGCCGAACGTTAGAGACGGGTCGCCGACACTCGCCGGCGACCCTTTCTGCGACTCGCAGCCTCAATTGCCCCTACGGGTTCGCCGGGACATAGGCGTCGACCAGATGATTGGCGACGAAGATCTTGCGCATGGCGCCCGACCTGTTCAGCTTCCTAACCGCCTTCGTAAGCGCAACCTTCAACGCGCTGTTGCCCTTCGGAACCGCGATGCCCCAGGCACCGGTCGAATACGGGACGTTCGGTTTCGCCAACTCGACCTTTCCCTTGGTCGCTTTCTGGGTAACGATGTATGCGCCGTTGACAGTGCTTGTGGCAATCGCGTCAACTCGATGAAGAGTGAGCTGCTGAAGCTCGTCAGCGAACGTGTTGAACGTGCTGATCGTCAACGTGCCCTTCCCTTGCTTTGAGCAAGTCGACTTCTGCTTTTCAAGGAACGGCCCCCAGTTCTCACCACTAATGATCGCAATCCCCCTGCCGCAGAGATCGCCGATCTTGTGTATGCCCTTCGGATTCCCCGGCACGACCAGGAACGCCGAATTCACCTTCAGATAGTCGACGAAGGCCACTTGCTTGCGACGCTCGGCGGTGTCGGTGAGTGCGCTGATGACCGCATCGCACTTCTTCGTCAGAAGCGCTGGGATAATGCTGGAGAACGGCGACTTGACGAACTGAACTTTGACGCCGAAGAGCTTCGCGATCTGCTGCGACATGTCGATGTCGGTGCCGAGCGCCGTTGATCCGTTCGACGCGTAGTACTCGGCGGGCGGATACGAGATGTCGACGCAGACCTGCAGCGTCCCGCTCGAAGCGATGTGGGCGGGCGGTTTGATCGTCGCCATCGGTTTCACGGCACCGGAAACGCCGCTGGCAGCCAGCGCGGCGACGACGGCGACGAGCACGATGGGGAACGCACGTGCCCTGGTCATGAAGTTCCTCCTTGCGAGGATCATTGGATACTGCGGTATACCGAATTCGTCGTATACCACGCCTCGGGCTGGCGGGTCAAGCCCGCTGCGCACCCGAGTCTTGACCCGACGGGGGCGATCCCGGTATACAGCGGTATCCTAGTGGCCGGGTAATCTCGAAAAGGAGGCGGGGCCGCCCATGAGTGAGGCAACGTCAAGCTTGGGGAGCGTTATCTCGATCGCGGACATGACCGCGGATCTCTTCCGGCACCTCGCCCAGGCTGCATTCGAAGACTTTGGAAGCGAGGCGAAGGAGCCGCTCTGGGCCGGCCTCCGCCGCTACGGACGGTGGCACGGGACGAAGGTCACGGCTGATTCGATCTCAGACCTCGTTCAACGATGGCCCACGCCCGAAGTCCGGCTCGCGATGCTGTCCGACGAGCTTGGGCACGTGCGCGCCACGAACAACGGCGCTTGGATCACCCTCCGCTACGGAGCAGTGCCGCGTCCGCTCGTCGACGACAGCGTGCCGGAGTTCGTGCGCGCTGCATATCTCGAAGCGCCGATTGAAGGGATCGCAGAAGCGGTCGGGACGTTCAGCTACGAAATCGAAGCGTCAGTGAATCGAGAAATGTATGAGATTCGCATCATCGGTCGAGGCAGCGCCCACTCCGGGGCTTCGGTGTTAGGAGAAGAATCGGGCGAAGGCGACCAGCTGCGGATGTCGGTCGGCGCAGGTTCTGCGGCACGAGCGCTGCAAATCGAGACGATGCGGTGTCGCGGCGCGATGTTCGTATGCGTCGCTCGGGCGCTGATCGATCGGTTCGACGCTGCCGGCGAGCGCGCCGTGCGCACGGCCACTCGACGCTACGCGACGCTACGAGGGCAAGCCGCACGCGCAAAGCATCTCGCCGAAGGCGTCGAGCTCAACCTGAAGAACTTCGTCGACGATTACGACAACCCGATGAGCGTCTGGGGTTGGGAGGACAACCCGATCTTGACGCCCGGACGTTGGCATGCGAACTGCAATTTCTGCCCGCATGTCTCCGCGTGGCGCGAGCTCGACGAGCTTGAACTGGGTTACCTCTATGACTACGAAGT
>Ga0070741_10021042_pt1 | contig 10191 bp, 8 predicted proteins | sample Coa_R1_4_FD_66440 | JGI IMG/M metagenome (GOLD analysis project Ga0070741, IMG submission 66440) | Surface soil microbial communities from Centralia Pennsylvania, which are recovering from an underground coalmine fire - Coalmine... | ecosystem: Environmental > Terrestrial > Soil > Unclassified ...
GAGCAGTTGAACTGTATTGGAACGGCCATTGGCAAGCAGCTTCGTTATCAAGAGATTCCTGCTGATGTCTTCCAGAAAGAGATGGAGAAGTATATGCCCCTCCCCATCATCAAGATGCTTCTGGACTACTGGTCAGACACGGTCACCGTTCCCGATGTGGTGCTCCCTACCGTCGAGCAGTTGACCTCTCATAAAGCTCGCACCCTTGTACAGTGGGCGAAAGACCACGCATCAGACTTTTCCCCAGGAGTATGAACTGAGGGGATTCGTACTGGTGAAGCGCTTTCCAGGGCTATTTCCCTATTGCCCATTGGGACGCTACTGCTCTGCCAACCTTCATTATGATGGGGCCCCATCATAATGAAGGTTGGCAGAGCAGTACGAAACATTCAGAGAGCACAAAAGGGGCTTGAGAGAAGAGATCGTTCGCATTCTCCCCATCATCCCCTCTTGCATTGTGTGAACATGGCCGTAGGGATACCGTTTACAAATCCGTTCTCCCCCACCATTATCGTCGCACCTTCAGACGCATGTGCAAAGCAGAGAGCATATTCACAAGCTGCTGGCTCCTATCCTCATACGGATCGCTCCCACTCACACGAGCAGCTACAAAGCCATCAGGCCGAACTAGCAACATCCCATGATCGGGCAGGTCAGTCGCCTGCCGCCAGATCCCCTCGCTTGCCGAAAGGTCCCCTTCTGGTCCAATGCTATAGACGGGCAGTTCGATGCCGAAGTGTGCAGCGCATTCCCGTGCCGCCTGATACCAACCCGCACTGTCTAGCCCTGTCAGCAGGACGAAATGATGACCGGTAATATCGAGCGTTGAAACGCGTTGGCCCTGATGCTCCACCCACAGGTGAGGCACGCGCGAACCGGGCTGCCCTCTCAATACAGTGTAGTCCATCTGGCTTCCTTCTTCGGCAGAGAGTATGGCTGACGAGGAATAGAAGCCGAAACGAGCCTGGAGTTCATTGTCCGTCGTCTTTTCCCGGTCAGTAATCTCTTCCTGCTCGGCGGCAAAGCGAGCCACCAGAAGCCTTTCCGTTTCGTAGGTCGAGAGCAACGCGGAATCGGCATAGCCCTGGTACACGGCGGCCAGCTTCCAGGCAAGATTCTGCCCATCCTGGATGCCTAGATTCGCACCTACGCCGCCAGTAGGCAGGATGATATGGGCCGCGTCGCCAGCGAGAAATACTCGCCCGACCTGGTAGCGCTCGGCCAGCCTCTCCTGCGGCTCCCAGGGAAGAATGCCCAAGATCTCCACCGCCAAGTCAGGTATTCCGATGGCCTTACGAACCAGCTCCCGGCAGTGCTCGGCAGATGGGACCGTCAACTCTTCATCTTTGGAATACATGGGCATCTGAAAAAGCCAGCGATCATGATTATTGATCGCCATGAGCAGGCCCGGAGCTTCGGGAGTTTCTATCGTGCAGAGTATAAACTCGTGGCCCCGCACCATCTCGCTCAGGTCTGCACGAAAATCTATCGCCAGCGTGTGCGTCTCCGGCAGCAGAAAGTTTTTCGTCAGGATCGCAAGGGTGCGCAGTGCAAGGCTATTGGCTCCATCGGCGGCAACCAGGTAGTCGGCCCGAATGCGCTGCTGCACACCCTTTCTGCGATCTACAATCAAAGCTGTCACACCCGTCTCATCTTGCTCAAAAGAGAGCAATTCGGTCTGAAGGCGCAGATCTCCGCCACGTTCCCGTGCTGCCTCAAACAACACGGGCTCCAGGGCGGCCTGATTGCACAGACAGCCTGTGGCCGGGCTGATAGCCAGCTCCGCCTCCTTCAACTGGTCAAACGTCTCAAGATCTTTCCCGTCCAGGTTCAGGCGTTTGACCTGCGTCATATCGGCAGAAGCAAGAGTCTCGACAAAGATCTCACCCCGGCTCCGGCTAAGCGGCTCGGCGGCTTTCCTGACACGCTCTTCCAGCCCCAACGCCCGGAATACCTCCATCGTCCGCGCTGCCAGACCAATGGGGCGTGGATGGATCGCCGTGCCCGGATGCCGCTCAATAAGCATATAGGGGACCTGCTGCTGCGCCAGAAAGAGCGCGGTGGTGAGACCGGTTGGCCCGGCCCCAACAATCAAAACGGGAACATGGACATCGGCCATTGTTGTTTTCCTTTCTGCACGTCATATATTTTTGCATTTACTTAAAAATTTAAGTTACACCAATTATAGGCGAAATGCAGAGAGAAAGTCAACCCCAATCTTGCAATCCATTGCAAAAAAGGCTACAATGCACTAATGACACAGACACCAGGACGACGCGAGCGGAAAAAGCAGCAGACGCGGCAGAAGATTGCCACGGTGGCGCTAGAACTCTTTATTGAACGTGGCTTTGAACAGGTAACGGTGAATGAGGTGGCGGAAGCAGCTGATGTGTCGGTGAACACCGTTTATAACTATTTTCCGACCAAAGAGGATCTCTTTTTTGGGCTCCATCAGCCTATGGAGACTTCCCTGGCGAGCCTTGTGCAGCAGCGGGAGAAGGGCGAGCCGCTGCTCTCCTTTCTGCGTCAGTTGCTCCTCAGCAGCCTCGAACCTATGAAAGCGATGCCCTCTCCAGAGCAGAGTTCTACGCGTCAGCAGATCTTCCGGGTGATCCAGGAAAGTCCCTCCCTGCAAGCCCGTGGCCTGCAAATGACGCAGTCCACCGAAGAGGATCTGGCCCATGCTCTCGCGGAAGATATGGGCACAGAAGCGAATGATATCGTGCCCCGCCTCGTTGCCCATCTGATCCTGGCCCTCTACGCGAGGATCTTCGCGGAATACCAGAGGCGGCGCTTGCAAGGCGAATCTTCCGAGGAGATCCATGCAGGTCTCTCGGCAATGGTCGTGGCGGGTCTCGATCTGCTGGCGCATGGAATCGATGCGCAATAACCGGTAATACTCTGTCAAACTTCAATCGACACTTTGCTCCACAAGGGCACCTCCCTCAAAAGCCAATTTGCTCTCTCACTCATTTACTTCATATCCGTGTGGTACGGGGGAGCGCAATTGACTATCAAGCTGTTGTAGGCGGGGGCGGCGCAACTGACCGTCAACCTGCCGTAGATATTTAAATTCGGACAGTAGCGGATCGAGCATAGTGCCAGTACGGTCGAACAGGGGTTGTCTGCCCGTCTGCTTAGCATGCCATATTTGCTTGATGATTCGACTTGTGGTTGTCTGGAGCTTCTCCAGCTCTACGGAATCGCGCCGCCAACCCTGGATGCGACCGAGCAGATTATTGAGCGCACCAGCCAGAGGCCAGAGCACATTGTCTTTCTTGAGCGGAACACGTATATTGTAGTTCCCATTAGCGACGGCTATATGCGTCTCCATAATGGCCTCGATGGCTATTTCGAGCTTGCGCTTCTCCTTAATAGCATTCCAGTTTTGCGCGCTGATCGCCTGTTCCAGTTTGGCAATCTCCTCAGCACGGTCTGCGCGCTGAAGCGCCTGTATCATATTTGTCCCCCAGAGCCAGCAGAGCACAACCACCATGCCTTCTAAGAAAACGAAGGGATAGATGACAGTGAGGAAGGAGGCACGCAACATGTCGACAACGGGAGATGATGCAAACAGGTACAGCGAGACAACGACCAGGAGCAGATTGATGGCAGCGATGTAAAAGATGCTGCGTATGGGTAAAAGCATGACCGCAAGGAGCAACGAGGCGATGAGGTTATCATACAACCGCAGACCATTGAGCGTAATTCCACCGGGCTTACTCAGAATGAGGGCAAATGTGCCAATTGTTGTGGCTGCAATGAAGCTCAACGCTACCAGATCGGTTCTGCCCCGGCGATTCAGCCAGGCCTGGACGAATATGATCGGCAGTATTGCAACGCTAATAATAAGCAGAGGAATGTTTCCCATAAAAATTGAGACGATCATAGTGAATGACATTAAAACGATCATGAGGAGAAGTAAGTGACTGGCTGCGCGCGCTCGTCTGCTCTTCTCACGAGCCTCGAAAGCTGCATTCGCAAGAGGAGCCGGTGGGATACTCCATCCAGACCATCGCTGGAGGATTTTTTGTAGAGCGGTGGAATTGGTATTCTGAACGGACGTGGAATTGACATCCTGAACGGACATAGACTCGTGCTCCTTACTGCTACCGTTTCCCGCACCTAAAACATCTTTGTTACAGTAACGCGCTACAAGTGAGTGATGTGAGGGAAGCCAAGAGCTGATTGCCGATCCTGAACTCATTGCTGCCCAGAAGTAGGTGTCCTGATCTTTATACACGCTCGTGAGCCCTTCTATTTGCACTCAATCCCTACTTTTTGGGAGAGACATGGAGCAAGATCTCGCTCAAATTCCTCACTCTTAGGGATGTGCCAGCCATAGCGCACTGGTAAGATGTGAGCAGAAGAAGGAATGACTTGCACCCCTGTTGATGAGGCTTGCAAGAAGTATCAAGTCGGCTCTTTCAATGTGCCGACAGCAGGAGGTGTTGTTCCAGTCACGACAGGGATCATAGTAGGCGACACAGGTCAAAATGCGAAGATTTCCCTGGGAGTGGTGAAGGACGGAGCTCGCAGCAATGCCAGCGTCAGCTTTGTCAACGGGGAGACGCTTGATCTCTTCCCTGTGAACGCTAGTGATCAGATGGATGCAGAAATTTATCTGGATAGCAACTCCAATCAATGGCTGATCTTTATCGAAGATGAGAACACGGCCACTTACTATGCCAACGAATTTAGCTATACCACTATTATCACTTATGCAGGATGGCTTGCCTCGGTGAACGACAGCCCACTTCCGGCCATGAACCCTATCCTCTTTACAAATGCGCGATGGTTTAGCAATTGGGCTGACTGGCAACCCATTCCCAGTTCTGCAGCCGCATACTATATTCAATGGACTCTAGATAAAAGCCCAGGACTCATCCAGACCACGATCCTTATCGGTTCACCACCTGGTACATCTTTCTATCTGGCTACCTGCGCAACGTGCTCATAGTATGGTATCAGGGCTCATGGCATCTTAAACGAGGTAGAAGAGCGATAGCAGAAAATGTGAACGCAGCGGCGAGAAGGGTGAGCAGGGCGGTTATATTGAGCGCTGGAACTATGCCAATGCTTTGCCCAAGAGGCGCTGCACATGCTCCACCCAGCATGCTTAGCAGCGCCCCTGTGGTCGACATTGCTCCAAAGACGCGTCCCTGGTAGCTATTTTCCACGCTGGTTTGCATCAAGGTCTGCAATGCTACCCCCGTAGCTACCTGTTCAGGGCCAATCAGCAGCTCAACCAGCAGTGCCACCGGCAAGAGTGGAAGATTATACATGATTAGCAACAACACGCCGACCAAGGCACTTCCCCAGGCCAGCAGATGCAGCGTTGATATCCTGCCTCCAAGGTGTCCAACTACGAGTCCGCCAATGATCCCACCGATGGCTTGCGCAGTGAGAATCCAGCCAAATGCCAGAGGGCCAGTTCGCATGATATCTTTGACGAATGGCGGAAAAAGTGGATCAATCATTGTCCCCCCAAAGGTTATGATGCCGAGTACGAGCATGAGCGTCATGAGCAGAGGGTTCTCTCGGATAACTTGCCATCCTTGCAGCCACTCGCGCCAGAAATCGCCCCATTCTCTTTTGAGCATGTTAATAGAACGTGTTGATGTCTTTTTGTCCACAGGAGAGGGAGATGTTTGTGTCAGGCACGCGAGCAGCCCGGCCACGATCAGGAACGAGGCACTATCCAGGATGACAACGGGATTGATCCCGAACCATGCTAACAGGGCTCCGCCCAGTGGAGGACCCAGCAGACGAGCTAGCTGAGTATTGAGACTCAAAAGCGAGTTGGCAGGCGTCAGATCTTCCTGAGCAACCAGGCGCGGTAAGAGGGCGTGCGCAGCGGGAGCCATGAAGATGCTAACGGTTGTTTGAACAAACACGGTAAGATAAACTGCCCAGAGCCATGTCGTCGAGTGGACAAGCAACAACAAGAGCACAATACAGGACTGGAGCAGGTTGCAGATCAACAGGGTCGCCTTACGATCCCAACGATCAACGAAGACCCCTGCCAGCGAACTAAGGAGCACGGCTGGAACGAGCTGAATGACCGTCATTGCTGCCGTTGCCAGCAGAGAGTTGGTCAGTTGATACACGTAATAGGGCAAAGCCGTCAGCAGGACCCAATCACCGATCAGTGAGATAAGTCCGCCGATCCACAAGAGCGCCATATTGCGCTGTCGCAGGAGCCTGAGCATGCTTCCTCCATCTCAGAGAGTGGTGTGGATATCCATAAGATCGAGCGTCTCCCCTGCCAGTACGACATCAAGGCAGGCAGCATCTGTCATGCTCTCAAAGCTGGCCGCCAATGCGCTCTGACCAGCCACCTCACTGATCGGCTCATGGAAAACCAGGCGCATTCTAGGATGCGCCTGCCAGAAGCGTTGCGCGGCGGGCAGAATGTAGAGGAGGCCTGCCGGGGAGCAGAAATCTTGCCAACCGCAGGAAGGACAGCGGCCACTCAAGCCATATTTGCTGGTTCGATCGCGTGCAATGTCAGAGAGATCGGCGGGAAGCATGAGATGCAAGCGCCTGTGTTGCCCACATTGAGCGCACGCGACGACGCCATGCTGTGAAACGGCACTGTAGTAATAGTCATAGGCCCAGGAGGTGAACCGGCGCAGAATGGACTTTGGTCGCGTGAGGCCAGCGAGATGCTGGACAAAGCGGGGATTGCTCAGCGGGTACGCCCACCCGATCTCCTCTGGATGGGGACTACAGGCGGGGCAGCGGAACGAAATGGTGCCGGGAGGCTCTGGAAGTCTGATGAGCAAATGCTGCTGTCCACACATGGGACACCAGATATGGGTGTGCTGCCAGTCGGCGAGAACAGAGGTGACGAGTCCATAGCTAGCAGCTTCCTCCCGCAATTGATGGGTGAGCAGATGACGCAGAGCATGCTTGCCACGATTGAGTCGCGCTTCAACGGCTCCCACTGTGATACCAAGATGAGCAGCTACTTGCGCTTGAGGGACGGCTTCAAGATAGTATTGTACAAGAGCGAGGCGCGTTTGTGGTGGGAGCAATGCGAGAGCTTTCTTCAGCAACTGTGCCAGTTCATGATGTTCAAAAGCCTGCTCCAGATCAAAATCGTCCTCGAATGAGGTGGAGATCTCAGAGGACGCATCACCCACGCTGGTAATGTGTACCTGCTCCTGTCTTTGACGACGATGCCAGCGCAAACAGACATTGCGCGCCATACCGATGAGCCAGGAAGAACGCACCTCTTGCGAGTACAGGTGATCGGATTTGAGCCAGGCTTCCAGCAGAGCTTGTTGGGTCAGATCCTCGGCAAGAGACCAATCATGCGTGAAGCGGGTGCAGTAACGTATGAGCATCTCGCGCTCATCAGGTGTACAGAACTGTTGCAATTAACTGTGAACCTCCATCTCGAAAATTGTTCATAAGATGATAGTGTCACATGTATACCGCCTTTTAGGGATACGATCCTATGCACTTTTTGGTCAATTAGGGGTATAGTTGGGGTAGCGCTACATAAGCTTTTTAACCATTGTACAGTAGAGAGAAGGAAAGGCGCATAGCAAGCCAGATGCTTCTACACAATGGTAGTTCGTAGAAACATCTTTGCGAATTGCATCCTCAAAACAGGAACAAGCCAGAGAACCTTGTGCAAGGTACTCAGGCATTAGAAGGACCAGGGAACCACCCTGTGGACCATGCCCAGCCATCAGCTTGAGCGATGACCCTCCAAATAAATGGCCTCTTGGCTTCATTGTAAAGCTGATACTCCTCCGCGAGCTGATAGCGCTGTGCCAACTCCATTTTTAACTCGGCATATTGAGCGGCCACATCTGGGTGAACCCGCACGTAGTCTCGAAAAAGCAACGCAAATTGTTCGCCGAAACTTCCCGCCCTCATCACATGGATATGCACCCGCGGGTGACCAGGGAGTTCACGGAAGTAGCGTTGGGTCAGATTCGGGTTGTCGGCGCGAAAGATATAGCCAAGGCTCTCTAAGGGCAAGCGATAAGCATCGAGCGGCTCGAAATCAGCAACTGAGATCTGGATATCAATGATTGGTTTGGCTGCAAGCCCAGGGATCGAGGTTGATCCAATATGATCAATGCGAAGTGCAACCGGTCCAAGAGCCTGGCGTAATGGCTGTGCGAGCTGCTGAAACCACGTAGGCCAACTCCCATCGTAAGGAACAATCCGCACTGGATCACCAGCTTTCATGAACGCAGACATGAGAAACAACTCCTTGAGAAGAACACGAGAGAGACTTGTTAGGGAAGATCAAGCCCTCAAACGACTGCAAACGCGGAAAGTGCCGGAAAGATACCTTACCATCTTTTCGACGCTTTAGCAAGGAAGCCTCCTTACGATTTACGCCGACTTGTTTTCGCTTAGAGGCTAGCAGTATATATCTCCTTCTGCTTTTCTCCAAATCCTCTGGGACTTCTGGTTAAAAGTGGTTACTGGTCTGTAGCGATACCTCTTCTAGTGAGCCTGCTCCCCTATAAAGAGAGGGGTCTACACACTAAGCATAAATGCACTTCTTTGCTACATTGGAGACAGGAACATAAACAAAGCACAAGAGAGAAAAAACTTCTGTACGAAGGAGGAATATTGTGCGTATCTTACTTATTAATGCCCCTTTGCAGTCAATCGTCTGCGACCGAGGGGTGGGTCATCAGATTCCGTTGGGGTTGCTGATGATAGGCGGACCTTTGCTTGATAGAGGCCATACCGTACGACTGCTCGATGCTGCACGCGATCATCTATCCGATACAGAAATTGTTCAGAGGGCAAAAGAGTTTGCCGCTCAGCTGGTGATGATTGCACATGTGGGCTCGACCTCAGCTCACCCCTGCTGCTTGCGCGTCTTGCAATGTATCAAGGCTGCGTGCCCGGATATCCTCACTATCTATGGAGGAGTACACCCAACTTATCATGACCGCTCTATTCTGGCTGAACATAGGCAGGTAGATATTATTGTACGCGGCGAAGGCGAAGAAACGGTGAGATGCCTGGTAGATAGACTTGTCAGAGACGGTCTGCAAGCATACGACCTCTCGGATCTCAAAGGCGTCAGCTGGCGCAAGCAAGGTACAATCGAGAGAACCCCCGCTCCATCCCCTATTCAGCGGCTCGATAACTATCGAATCGGGTGGGAATTGATCGAAGATTGGGATAAATACCAGGCATTCGACTTTGGGAGAGCAGCCGTTGTCCAATTTTCACGTGGTTGTCCACACTTCTGCACTTATTGTGGACAGTGGATGTTCTGGAAACATTGGCGACACCGAGATGTGCAAAAGTTTGTAGATGAATTGGTATGGCTATACGAAACCCACGCGATTCGCTTCTTCTGGATAGCTGATGAAAATCCCACAACGATAAAAGAAGTCTGGCAGCGCGTCCTGGAAGAAATCGCCCGACGTAAGCTCTCTATAGGCTTATGCGCTTCAATCCGCGCACAAGATATCGTACGCGATGCTGATATTTTGCACCTCTATAAGCAGGCGGGCTTCGTCTATGTCCTGATGGGAGTCGAAGCGGTTACAGATGAAACATTGGCAAAGATCCGCAAGGAGTCCAGCGTGGACGATGCCTATGAGGCGGTACGTCTGCTACGCAAACACCAGATTCTCTCGATTGTTGACTACATCTTCGGCCTGGAAAATGAAACCTTCCGCTCGATCTGGCGAGGCCTGCAGGGTCTACATAACTATGATGGGGATTTCCTGAATGCTCTCTATCTGACTCCTCACTCCTGGACACCATTGGGGAAACAATTAAAAGATGCACCAGTCATCGAAAGCGATCTGTGGCGTTGGGATTACCGTCATCAGATCTTGCAGATTACGACGCTTTCTCCTGCGCAATTGTTTGCTGCCGTCAAAGTGGTCGAGTGCCTCTATCACCTTCATCCACACAGGCTCTGGCGCACACTAACTGCTTCTGATCCCCAGATACGTAGACTGCTGCGTTTCAGTTTCTGGCACATTACCCTGACCTTCTGGAGCGAAATTGTTGATTTCATTTTCCAGAAGTAGATCGAGTAGCCGGAGGAGATATTGCTGCCTCCCCTGGCTACCCGATCTGGAAGCACCATGCGTTGCGGTGACGGTTACCGTTGCACTGTGAAGACTTGTAACCGCCCATCGGCGTTTTTGCCTACCGCAATCTGACCCAGTCCCGCTTTATCGCCAA
>Ga0070741_10021043_pt1 | contig 10190 bp, 7 predicted proteins | sample Coa_R1_4_FD_66440 | JGI IMG/M metagenome (GOLD analysis project Ga0070741, IMG submission 66440) | Surface soil microbial communities from Centralia Pennsylvania, which are recovering from an underground coalmine fire - Coalmine... | ecosystem: Environmental > Terrestrial > Soil > Unclassified ...
CATGTGCGGCATAGCTGGCATTGTGAACTGTGGAGATCGGGAGACGCTGACGCGCATGACCAACGTCCAGGCGCATCGCGGTCCGGACGATTCCGGTGTGTGGGATCGCCGCTTCCCCGACGGCTCCTACATGGGACTCGGTAGCAGACGGCTTGCCATTCTGGATTTGTCCCCGCTCGGACGCATGCCGATGTCCAACACCAGCCGAAATCTTTGGATCACGTACAACGGCGAAATCTATAACTTCAAAGAGTTGCGGCGCGAGCTCGAAGGCAAAGGCCACCGTTTTTTGTCGCACACCGACACTGAGGTGTTGCTGCAGCTGTATCAACATGAGGGACCTGATTGCGTAAAGCGCCTGAACGGAATGTTCGCCTTCGCAATCTGCGATTTTCGTTCTGCTAGTCCGCTTGTGTTCATGGCCCGCGATCACTTCGGCATCAAGCCGCTCTATTATTCCCAGCACGGCGAGTCATTTGCTTTCGCTTCGGAAATCAAAGCCTTGCTCCAGGTTCCCGGAATTACCCCGGCTATCGACTGGGAAGCGTTGCACCAGTACCTCACCTTTCTCTGGGTTCCCGACCCCCAAACCATGTTTCGAGGCGTTAAAAAGCTTCCGGCAGGACATTATGCGATTTTTCGCAATGGCGAACTCAAAGTTACCCAATACTGGGATCTCAACTTTCCATCCGCCAATCATCACTACGCGAAAACGGAACCCGAGTTGGCCGATGAAGTCCGCGAGCGCTTCCGCCATGCGGTTAAATCGCAGATGGTGAGCGACGTCCCGATCGGCGCTTTTCTGAGTGCCGGGCTCGATTCATCGAGCATCGTTGCCATGATGCGCCAAGTCTCAAACAGTCCAGTTCGGACCTACACGGTCACTTTCCCCGAGAAATATCGGGTTGGAGAAACGACGCTGGATGATCCCAATGTCGCCACGCGCTTCGCTCAGCATCTTGGGTGCGACAACCAAAGGATCGTAGTTGAGCCCGATGTCGCTGATCTCTTGCCGCGCCTTATCTGGCACATGGATGAGCCTACGGCCGATCCGGCGATTATTACTGCCCATCTGGTCTGTCGCGAGGCCCGCAAGCAGGCGACTGTGCTTTTGTCCGGAGTCGGCGGCGACGAACTCTTCGCGGGCTACCGCAAGCATGTCGCCGCACATTGGGCGCACGCCTATAAAAAAGCTCCTCGCCTTCTGCAATCTTTTGTTGAGAAGACAATTTCTTCTTTGCCCAGCATGCGCGGGACAGCATTGAAAGGCACCATCAGGCTTGCCAGGAAAATGGCGCGTAGTGCGTCAATGAAGCCGGTTGATCAATTCATCGCCAATTGCACATACTTGGACGGCGATCAGAAATCCACGGTCTATAGCGCACAGTCGGACTTGAAAATTGGCCACTACGACCCGATGTTGGTGCACCGTGCCGCCTTCAACCACGTGGCCGATGCCGACTTCATCAATCAGATGCTGTACGCTGATACGAAAATCTTCATGACCACCCTCAACCTTACCTATAACGACAAAATGAGTATGGCCTCTTCCGTAGAGGTCCGCGTCCCTTTTCTCGATCCAGAGTTCGCTGAATTCGTTGCATGGAACGTGCCGCCTCATCTGAAATTGCATGGTTTCTTCCGCCCGACCACGAAGTATATTTTCCGTAAAGCCATGCGCGATGTGCTGCCCCGCGAAGTCCTGAAGCAACCCAAAGCGGGCTTCGCTGCTCCGGTCGACTACTGGCTGGCGAATGATTTAAGAGAGATGATCGACGACTTGCTATCATCCAAAAAAATCGAGCAACGAGGAATCTTCAAACCTGAGGCCGTTCGGCGGTTTGTGTCGGAGCACCGTAGCGGCCGCCGCGATTGGTCGATGCAGATATGGCAAGTTCTCACCTTGGAACTCTGGATGCAAACTTTTCTGGATGGCGGCGCGCAGAAATTTGAAGCCGATCTCCTTCGCTCGCCGCAGGTAGCCACCGCATGAAACAAGTTCTCCAGCATGCGCGCACGGGACACATTATTGTGGAGGACGTTCCCGCTCCGCAGCTTCTTCCCGGATGTGCGTTGGTGCGCGTCGCGGCCTCGGTGGTCTCGGCGGGGACAGAACGCGCCTCGGCGGAGTTCGCCCGCAAGAATTTGCTGCAAAAGGCACGATCCCGTCCTGATCTCGTCAGGGAAGTCATAGCGAAGGTGCAGCGTGACGGAGTCCTGTCAGCTCTGGATACCGTTCGTACCCGCCTCGATGTTCCCCAAACTCCCGGATACAGTTCTTCCGGAACCGTTATTGCAGTTGGCGAAGGCGTGAACGACCTTCAGCCGGGAGACCGAGTCGCCTGTGCTGGAGCGGGATTCGCCGTTCATGCGGAAATTGCGTGCATACCGCGCCTCCTATTGGCTCGCATCCCTGAATGCTGTCCAACGCAAGCTGAAATCTCATTCGATGAAGCCGCATTCTCTACCTTGGGCGCAGTTGCGCTCCACGGCATTCGCACCGCAGAAGTCCGCCTGGGAGATCACGTCGCCGTGATCGGTCTGGGATTGCTCGGACAGTTGACCGTGCAAATGCTGAAGACCGCAGGATGTAAAGTCGTGGCGATGGACCTTAATGCCACTCGCTCGGACTTAGCTCGGCGCCTCGGTGCGGATGCAATCGCAAGTTCAGCCTCAGCTTTTCGCGACCTCTGTCACGAATGCACCAACGGCATCGGAGTTGATGTTGTTCTGATTACAGCCGAGAGCTCCAGCAGCGAACCAGTAAATCTCGCCGGCGCTATTTCGCGTGACCGCGCAGTGGTAGTCGCGGTCGGTACGGTCGGAATGGAAATTGAGCGGAAGCCGTATTACGAGAAGGAACTCGATTTCCGCGTTTCACGCTCCTACGGACCGGGCCGGTATGACGCTGCATATGAGCAAAAGGGACGTGACTACCCGATCGGATACGTGCGCTGGACAGAGGCCCGAAACATGGAGGCCTTTTTGCAGTTGCTCGGTGAGAGAAAGCTGGATGTCCGTTCCCTAATTACCCACCGGTTTCCCGTAGAAAACGCACAGCTCGCCTACGACCTGATCACGGGGCGATCAAGAGAGCCATTCCTTGGGATTCTTATTCAATATCCCGGCACCTGCGATTTGACTCCCACGTTGAGTCTCGTTTCGAAAGCAACGAAGCCCGGGAAGAGGTCGGATGCGGGCCGCGCCGCCGTAGGATTACTGGGTGCTGGCGCATTTGCCACCTCCACCTTGATTCCAGCCATGCGGAGATCTTCACAAACTTCTCTGGTCGGAGTTTGTGCCGCCACGGGCTCCCACGCACAGCATGCCGCCCGCAAGTTCGGCTTTGATGTGTCGACAACCAATCAAACCGATATCATTGAAAATCCTGCAATCAACACGGTCGCGGTTGCCACTCGTAATCACTTACACGCGCCACAGGTAATTGCGGCTCTCACTGCCGGAAAGCACGTTTTTTGCGAAAAGCCTCTTTGCCTCACTGAAGCGGAGTTGAAAGCGATTATCGACAAGTACCGCGAGATCCCCAATTCCCCGGTCCTCATGGTGGGGTTTAACCGCCGCTTCGCCCCCATGATTTCGCGAATGAAATCCTTCTTGCAGGATATCTCCGAGCCGCTCGCACTGACCTACCGCGTGAATGCCGGACAACTTCCGCCAGATCATTGGATGAAAGATTCCGATCAGGGGGGAGGTCGCATCATCGGGGAGGCCTGTCACTTCATCGACCTGCTGTCGTTTCTGGCCTCCAGCCCGATTGTCGAAGTCTCCTGCCGCTCCGTCGGAAGCTCAGCACGATATGGCGGCGATAACGTAGTCATCTCCCTGCGATGTATGAACGGCTCGCAAGGAACCATCCACTATCTCGCAAACGGCGACCGCTCGTTTGCCAAAGAACGTATAGAAGTTTTCGGCGGCGGCCGCATCGCAGTCTTGGAGGACTTCCGCCGCCTTGATCTTGTTCGCAACGGTCAAAAGAGCACCATACGTTCTCGCTGGCGCCAGGACAAAGGGCACGTCGCCGAGTGGAATGCTTTCGTTTCTGCCGTTAAGGATGGCACTCCCTCACCCATCCCCCTCAACGATATCGTCCACACGACCTTAGTCACACTTTGCGCGCAGCAATCTCTTACTACTGGCATGCCCGTTCCAGTGCCTGCTTCTAACGGGAATTCCGAGCACGATTCCGCCCTCAGTCTTACTCTCAGTCGATGATCTCTTCCGGAGCCAACGCAAGTTCATGCTGATCCTGGGCCTCAACATGTTTCACGCCGACGCCTCGGCTGCCATCGTGCTGGATGGAGAGGTGAAATTCGCGATTGCAGAGGAAAGGCTCAATCGCCACAAACACTTCGGCGGATTTCCGGCGCTTGCGGTCAAAGCATGCCTCGATGCCGTGGGCGCAAAGATCTCTGACGTTGAGCACGTCGCGGTGGGCCAAGATAGTGACGCGAATCTCGCCAGGAAAGTTCAATACGCACTCACCAATCCCGCCAGGATTCTGAACTTCATTCGCCTCCGTCGACGCAAAGAAGCCATGCGCGACCTCCGCTTCCTGATCGGCCAAGCTCTCGACGCCGATCCCGCTAAGTTGCGATTTCAGGAACATCACCTCGAACACCATATCGCTCATATCGCCAGCTCATATTATTGTTCGCCCTGGGACAAGGCCGCCGGCTTCAGCTATGACGGTTCCGGCGATTTCGTTTCCACGATGATGGCCCGGTGTGAAGGCAACAACATCGAAGTCCTGGATCGCGTCTTCCTTCCCCATTCGCTCGGCAGCCTCTACACCATGATCTGCGAGTTCATTGGATACACAAAATATGGTGATGAAGGCAAAGTGATGGGCCTCGCGCCCTATGGCAAGCCAACGTACTGCGCCGACATCGAGAAACTCGTTGCCCTGACGGGTTCTGCGTTCCAACTCGACCTTCGCTACTTCAAACCGCTCGGCAGCAATCAGGGCATGCAGGTGTTGGCGGACGGAACCGTGCGCCTGGCCCGTCACTTCTCCGGACGTATGGAAGAAACATTCGGTACGCCGCGGGAGCCGCATACCGAGATTGCACAGCGCGACATGGACTTGGCGTTCGCCGTGCAACAGCGCTTTGAGGAAGTATTTTTCCACCTTCTGAATCAACTTCACCAACACGTTCCGCTGGATGACCTCGCAATGGCTGGTGGGTGCGCTCTCAATAGCGTCGGAAACGGCAAGCTGTTTGACCGCACCCCTTTTCGCCGTACCTATATACAACCCGCCGCGGGAGACGAAGGCCTGGCAGTTGGCGCAGCTCTCCACACCTATCACGCCGTGCTCAAGCAGCCCCGGCGTCACCAATTAAAGAACGCATATCTCGGCCCTGAGTTTTCCGACTCCCGAATTCAGGCCTCACTGGAAGCAGCCGGTCTGGAGTGCCGAAAACTGGACCGCGACACGCTCCTGCAGACTGTTGCCAACCAGATCGTCGCCGGCAATGTTGTTGGATGGTTTCAAGGACGTATGGAATGGGGCCCTCGCGCGCTCGGAAATCGATCGATCGTCGCTCATCCCGGTCTTCCAGACATGAAAGAGATCCTGAACGCGCGCATCAAGCACCGTGAGTGGTTCCGGCCCTTTGCGCCTTCTATCCTGGCAGATCATCAGCACGAATATTTTGAGCACGACCATCCCTCGCCATTCATGCTTCACGTCTACAAGATACGTCCGGACAAGCGCAACTCTCTGTGTGCGGTAAACCACGTGGACGATACCGGCAGGCTACAAACTGTGGCGCGGGACGAGAACCCGCTCTACTACGATCTGATTTCTGCGTTCCACCGCAAAACTGGTATCCCGGTCATCCTCAACACCAGCTTCAACGAGAACGAGCCCATTGTATGCACACCCGAAGAGGCCATCGATTGCTTCCAGCGAACGCGCATGGATGTTCTGGCGATCGGTCCTTTCGTCGTGAAGAAAGCGGAACAGAAAGCTGAAGTGTCCGTCCGTGCGGCCGTCTCCGAACCCACACCCGGCCCGGAAGGTTCAACGAGCGTCTCAGTGAATCAGGAACGCCGTCCCAGTAATTCCGATTCCTAAAACTCCGAGGACGATGCCCACCGCCCAGAACAGCCTGCGGCCAGAAAGCAATGTAATGGAAGTGATCACGAGTCCCACCTCGAGGAACACTTCCGCCAGATCGAAGCGGTCCGCGCGTTTCATCTCGGTCACGACTTCTGTCTCCATCTCACGCGCTTTGTCCTCGATCTCCTTCTGCTCGTCTTTGTACCGCGTAGCTTCCGCACTGTATTTCTCTCGCAACTTCGCCAGGGCGGAAGAGTCGGTTGTGGACAGCAGGGAAGTGAGGTCGACGAAAAACTCGTCGGTGTGCCGGCGAATATTCTTAGCCTGATAGTAGGCCCACTGATCAGAGGACTTCGCCTGGAGCACCACTTCTTCGGTGTGCGCGCGATGTCCGAGCAGCGATACCACCGCTACCAGAACTGCCAGAATCGCCATCGTGACCGACACAGGAGCAAGCGCAGGATTCTCTTTCGCGTGTTCGGCATGCTCCTGCAATTCCGTTATCTCTTCTGACATCTGGCTTCACTCTCCCATGACCTTAACGATGACTCGCTTGTCCCGTTGCCCGTCAAACTCTGCGTAGAAAATCCTTTGCCAAGTCCCCAGATCGAGTTTTCCCGCCGTGATTGGCACAATTACTTCATGGTGTATGAGCAGTGCTTTCAAATGCGAGTCCCCGTTATCTTCGCCAGTTTCGTGGTGCTTGTAGTTCTTGCGGAATGGCGCCAGGTGCTCCAGCCACTGATCGATGTCTTCAATCAATCCGCTCTCGTTGTCGTTGACGTAGACTCCGGCCGTAATGTGCATGGCTGAAATCAGTACCATGCCTTCTTTCACGCCGCTTTTGGCAACAATTTGTTCCACCTGCGGCGTAATGTGCACATAAGCACGATGCGTCTTGGTGTGAAAATGCAGGTATTCCGTCAGGGTCTTCATAACTTTCTTATCGGAGCGCGTCGGCCACCTTGCCGCTCGCAATCAAATCGGCAATCCGAGCAAAGTCGTGATACATCACGCGGTCTTTCTCCATCTTCGAGCACACCGATCGAATCGCGGCATAAGCCAATTCTCCCCGCTTTGAACTTTTGAGAGGCGCCAAAAAGTCGATGGCCTGTGCCACTGCCATAGCCTCAATCGCAAGCACGTTTCGGGTATTCTCAATCACCCGTTTTAGCTTAAGGGCCGCCGTCATCCCCATGGACACATAATCTTCTTTGTTTCCCGAGGTGGTGATGGAGTCGACCGATGCAGGATGTGCCAGAACTTTGTTCTCACTGACCAGGGCCGCCGCCGTGACCTGCGGCATCATGAAACCCGAATTTAAACCTGCACCCGGTGCCAGAAACGGCGGTAGCCCTTCGCTCAGAGTGGGATTTACCAGTCTCTCGATCCGTCGCTCGCTGATGCCCGCCAGCGCACTCATCGCTATCGCAAGGAAATCCAGCGCAAACGCGAGCGGTTCGCCGTGAAAGTTTCCGCCGGAAATGACATCGCCTTCGTTGTTGTTCGGATCTGTTATGAAGACCAGTGGATTGTCGACCGCCGAGTTCGCCTCAATTTCAAATGTTTCACGGCAGTGACCCAGCGTGTCCCGGACCGCTCCATGCACCTGGGGAATGCAGCGGAGCGAGTAAGCATCCTGCACGCGTCCACAATCCCGGTGCGACTCGCGGATTTGACTGCCCTCCAGCATTTTGCGGAGGTTACCGGCTGTCTTGATCTGTCCGCTGTGCGGACGTGCTTTGTGGATGCGATCGTCAAACGCGGTATCGGTTCCTTTCAGTGCATCGCACGAAAGCCCGCCAATTACATCGGCCGAATCGATCAGTATTTCTGCCTCGAGAAGCGCCAGCGTTCCCAACGCAAGCATCGCTTGCGTTCCGTTGATGAGAGAAATTGTCTCCTTGGCCTCCAGCACAAGAGGCTTGATCTGCCCGCGTTTCAGCGCCTCCGCACTCGGACCACGCGTCCCGTTCTCGTCAAAGCACTCTCCCTCGCCGATCAAGGCGAGCGCTAGATGCGCAAGCGGGGCAAGATCTCCGCTGGCGCCCACGCTGCCCTGCGACGGAACGAACGGCGTAATGCCGCGGTTCAGCATCTCGCACAGGGTATCAATTACCACAGCCCGGACCCCTGAGTGTCCCTTCGCGAGTGAATTGGCCCGCAACAGCATCATGGCTCGCGTCTCATGAATCGAAAGTGGCGCGCCAACTCCGACTGCGTGGGACCGAACAAGGTTCACCTGCAGTTCACGAATCTGCTCGCCGGCAATTCGCACATCGCTGAGCTTTCCGACGCCCGTGGTGATCGCATACGCCATTTTGTTGCTTGCGACAATTTCATCGACTACCGCCCGCGCCCGATTCACCCCCTGTCGCGCATCTGGCGACAACAGTACAGCGCGGCGCGACATTGCGACCTCCCTCACCGCTTCCAGGGTGAGTTCATTTCCGTTGATGTGAAGTGCGTTCAACTGGCTCTCCCGCTTCCCACTTGTTTTCCCAACGCACCGCGGAACACCTTCAAGTATCTTTCCGGGAGTGCTGCCACTTTCATGCTCGAATCTGTCACGACGTGAGTTGTGTGCCCTTCCGCCAGCAAGGTTCCATTTTCCGCGCGGCACAGCTCATAACTGAAGGCAATGACGGACTCGCGCACCGTTTTCAGACGAGTTCGTACAATCACCTCTTCGTCATAAAACACAGGCGCGCGATACCGGCAGGTCACTTCGGCGACAGCGATGTACCGCCCATCCTCACGTTCCATATCGCGATACGAAAATCCCATCTGCCGCATCAGCTCAACTCTTCCCACCTCAAACCAGATCAGGTGGTTGGAATGATAGACAACACCCATCTGGTCGGTTTCCGCATAACGCACTCGCAGACGAGTCTCATTTACGGCATGATCGGTCGAACTCATTTGCCCGTCCACACCGGCTTGCGCTTTTCCAGAAATGCCGAGATACCCTCACGGAAGTCGGCAGTCCGGCGAATCGCAGCATTCTCACGAACGGCTGCTTCGATGTGGCCATCGAGCTCCTTGCGTGCTTGTTCATTCAGCAATTGCTTGGTCGCTCGGAGCGAGGCCGCGCTGTTCTCCATCAGGCGCGCTGCCAGCTCCCTCGCGCTCGCCAGCAGGTGCTCAGGCGCCACGATCTTATTGATCAAGCCAAGTTTCAGGGCTTCTTCCGCTTCGAAGATTCTTCCCGTTAGCAGCAGGTCGCGAGCTTGTTTTTCAGGGACCTGCCGCAGCAGGAATGTGGAAACTATCGCCGGCACGAACCCGATCTTTACTTCCGTATAACCGAACTTTGCCTCCGGCACCGCGAGGGTAAAGTCGCAAAGCAGCGCCAGCCCTGTGCCTCCGGCAATCGCGGCCCCATTGACCGCGGCAATCGTAATCCTCGGAAATTCATAGAGTGCCCGAAACATTCGCACCATCGTCTCGGAGTCTTCCAGGTTCTGTTCGGCAGTTCGTCCTAACAAGGATTTGAGATTGTCCAGGTCCATCCCTGAACAAAACGCTTTTCCGGCGCCTGTCAGAATTAAAACGATGGCGTCCGATTGAGCGACCTCCGTCAGCGCGCGGAGCAGATCATCGATCAGTTCGAAGCTGATCGCGTTCCGCTTCTCTGGCCGGTTTAGCGTAAGCGTTGCGACCTTGCCCTCGTAGGCAAGTTGAAGAGTGTTGTAGCTCATCTTGATTCAGTATCTCTGTGGTGGTTAATCGGCTGCCTGAGAGTCCGAATACCTCGCTGCGAGGCCCCCGGTCGCCTTCACAAGCGTATCGAGCGATTTCAACTGTGGCAACTCTGCGCCGCGCCGTCGAAGAGCATCAATGACCTTTTCCGTCGCGATGTTGCCCACCAATGCATCTTGAGCAAATGGACATCCGCCCAGCCCGCCAATCGCGCAATCAAATCGCCGGCACCCTGCATCGTAGGCGGTGATAATTTTCTCTTCAGATTGATCCGGCCGGCTGTGCAAATGCACCCCTACTTCCAGATAGTCATATTCTTTAAGTACGGTGCCCAGAACGTTTCCAATCTGTTCCGGAGTAGCCATTCCCACCGTATCTGCCAGCGAGATCATGTGTAGATTCT
>Ga0070741_10021044_pt1 | contig 10190 bp, 9 predicted proteins | sample Coa_R1_4_FD_66440 | JGI IMG/M metagenome (GOLD analysis project Ga0070741, IMG submission 66440) | Surface soil microbial communities from Centralia Pennsylvania, which are recovering from an underground coalmine fire - Coalmine... | ecosystem: Environmental > Terrestrial > Soil > Unclassified ...
GCATGGGGGCCTCGGGCTCGGGCTCGCCATCGTGCGCCACCTGGTGGAACTGCACGGCGGGGCCGTTTCCGCCGAGAGCGGGGGCGAGGGGCAGGGCGCGACTTTCCGTGTGAGGCTCCCGCTCGTGGCCGTCCGCGGGGAGACTGAGGGCCCCGGAAGGCGCCCCCCCGCGGCCCTCAGTAAGGGTGGGCTCGGGCTGTCATCAGACCTGAAAGGGGTGCGGGTACTGGTCGTTGATGATGAGGCTGACGCGCGCGACCTGCTCTCGGTCGTGCTGGCACAAAGCGGGGCCGAAGTGAAAGCCGCCGCCTCGGCGGCCGAGGCCCTGACCGCAATCGAGCAGTGGCGTCCGCATGTGCTGGTCTCAGACATCGGGATGCCGGTCGAGGACGGCCACGCGCTGATCCGCCGCTTGAGGGCGCTCGGACCGGAGCGCGGCGGACTGACGCCGGCGGTGGCGTTGACGGCGTATGCGCGAAGCGAAGACCGGCTGCGGGCGCTCTCGGCAGGCTATCAGATGCACGTGGCCAAACCGGTTGACCCGGAGGAACTGGCCGCAGTCATTGCCAGTCTGGCCGGACGACTGGTCAGAGACCGGGCGACCGAGTAATGCAAGTGCGGGCCGCATGGCCCGCTTGCATCTGTATTGCTCCGGCGTGCTGATCCTCAGACCTCTTCGAGGGGCCAGACCTCCACATTGACGGGCCCGCCGCAATGCAGCAACGGCTCACCCGCGGGTGATGGCAGGCCGGCCGCCTCGATCATGCCCGACTGATACGTCGCAAGACTCGCCGCCTGCAAAGGCCAGGGCGCGTGAAAGATTCGACACCGGTAGAGTTTCTCTTCGGCAGACGTGTAGAGGCAGTAACGCTCAATGAGAAAGAAATCCAGCGAACCGGGTCCGGCTTCGGGCAGCGCGGCGCCGATCTGCCACGTGGCATTGAACTCAGCGCGCGACGCCGCCTGCTCCCTCCTTGAAGTGTAGATGATCGTCCCACCCTGCTCCTCAAGGTTGATGCTCGCGTGATAGTACGGCAGGCGGAAGAAAGTGTGCGCGCCCATCACCGCCACCAGGCTGTTGGCGTCGAGCGAGAAGAACCAGACCCCGGGGACGCCATCCAGATGCACGTACGTGCGCACGTTGATCTCGTGAAAGTCGCTCACCCAGGGCAGCGGGGGCGTAAAGACCGGGCGCGCGCCCGAGATGGTGAATGGCGTCACGCCGACCCACGCTCTGCCTTCGAAAGTGTCAATGGCCAGACGCCCGGGTATCAGCGGCCGAAGCCGCTCGACCGGCATCTGCCAGTGCATAAAAAGCAGCCTGCTCCAGGATTGATACATGACGGGTGACCCGGCGGGGCGGCTGCGGATTGATAACCGCGCGGCAAGATCCGGTGGCTGGTCTTTCATGGACTGATGTATAGCAAATTCGGCGCCGCTCCGAATAGAAGGCGCTGGCGCGCCTTTTGCTTTTCTCCACTTCCCGGTGTGGTGTGTCTTTTGCACTGCCTTGTGTCGGGACAGAAATGTAACGGAATCAGGACGGGGACAATTGCCCGGAAAGGAGTCTGACGTTGTGGCAGTAACGAAGCGAGCCCGGCCCGGGGCGGAGATCCGCCGCTTTGATATTTTCGCGGAGTGGAATCGAATCAAGGCGCACGAATGTTACAAGCTGCCTGAAGCGGAAGCCTGCGCCTACGGGCTGGCCGTGGCGAAGGTGGTTGCCGCGCGCAAGTTCTACGGCTACCGTCCGGAGCAGGTGAAGGAATGGAAGCAGCGCGCCCGGAAGGACGAGCCCGGCGAGCGCTGGTGGGAACACCCTGGTTCCGGTCAGGAGTTTGAAAAGAAGATCATCGCGCGGATGGGGAAGACTTTCTACCAGCGGGTCTTCAGGCCGGCGGTGCGCCGCGCCTGGGACGCGGGGCAGAGTTACGAGCAGATCCGCGACCGGCTGCGGGAAGAGTGGAACGCGTCGCTCTCCTGAAGAATGACTTTCACCACCGGGCCCGGGGCGGCCATTGACCCGGGCTCTTTCACGTCCGGATCGCGCCCGCAATAACGCGCGCAGGAGAAGGCGATTGTTAACATTCCAGGCGGTCTTTCTCGCCGGTTCGGCGGCCCACTCGATCTTCCGTTTCTTCCGCGGACTGGGCGCGTTCGGCCTGTTGCTGCTGGGGGTGCTGGATTCTTCCTTCCTCTTCCTGCCTTTCGGCAATGACCTGTTACTGATTGCTCTGGTCAGTTCTCACCGCAACAGCACGGCGTGGATTCCTTACGTCCTGATGGCAGTGCTGGGTTCGATCCTGGGCGTTTTTCTGGTTGACCTGTTGATGCGAAAGGCGGGCGAGGAGGGCCTCAGGAAGTTCGTCAGGCCCGGCCTGATAAAGCGGCTCAGGTCGAAGATCGAAATGCATGCCGGCTGGGTACTCTTCCTGGCGCCGCTCATTCCCCCGCCCTTCCCGTTTACGGCGGTGGTGATGACTGCTTCGGCCCTGCAATATTCACGCTGGAAACTGCTCGTGGCCGTCTGCTGCGGCAGGCTCGTGAGGTTCACCGTTGAAGCCCTGCTGGCGATCCACTTCGGGCGGAAGCTGCTGTCGTACTTCAAGTCGGACGTTCTCGACTATCTGGTCTATGGGTTCATCGCCGTCGCGGCCGTTGGCAGTTTCTTTACCGTCAGGAAGTGGGTCCGCCGCCGGGGCGGCGCCCCCACGACCAGACACGACGAAGAAAGGACGGGACGAGCTGACCGTGAGGCCATTAACTCGACTGAGCGCTGACCCGGGCAGGTCAGAAGATTATCGTCAACTACTCCATGACACGATTACGATACCGCCCTCATCTGACCCCGGGCAGGTCGCCCTCATCCGTCTTATCTCGCCTGACGCCTCAGCGGCCGGTTGCCTGAATTTGCAGCAATCAGCCGCGGGGCGATTGCTGCATTCCCAGGCCTTTTTCTCTTACGCTATCCAGACCTCTCCGGCTATCCCCAGCGGCATCAGCCACCTGACGTTTTCACACCTGCGGCAGGGTAATTGCAGGCAGTCCGCGTAGAACTCAGGCTTTGGTCCCACCCTGTGTAGTTCTCGTGTCCCTGCACGATGATTCATCACCTGACTGAAACGACCCGGGCATCCTGACTCTGCAGGGGCAGTTCTATGTCGAAATCAGCAGTATCGTACCACCTGTCACTCGTACCATCCGCCAATCCTTTCAGTCACCCGCCTGATACTTTGCTGATTTCGAGACCGGACCTGCCCCTCACGGAGCTAGGCGGCCACTTTTAAGGCAGCGATAAACTACTTATGAAAAGCCACACCATCCTGCTGGTTGATGACGATGACCTCGCCCTCAGGGTGCTGGAGCGGGCATTCTCCGGGGCCGGGTACAACACGCTGACCGCGAGCTGCGCCGACCAGGCGCTCGATGTGCTGAATTCCCAGCCGGTCTCACTGGTCCTTACCGACAACAGAATGCCGGGGATGAAAGGCGTCGAACTGCTCGGCGAGACGAGCCGCCGCTGGCCCGAATGCGCGCGCATTCTGACGACCGCCTTCGTTGACCTTGAATCCACCATCTCCGCCATCAACGAGGGGAGCGTTCACCGCTTCGTTTCCAAGCCGTGGGACGTTGAAGCGTTGATTCAGGCGGCCCACGAGGTGCTTGAGCAGCAGGCGGGGCGGCAGAACCAGAGCGCCACGCTTGAGGCCCTGCGCGCAGAGCAGCAGGCCCTTTATCACCACGCCCCGGACGGCTACATCTCCTTCACTTCCGACGAGGTCATCACGAGGACCAACGAGACGCTGCTCAAGTGGACCGGCTTCTCCTCGCCCGAGGTGATCGGCAAACTGCATCTGGACGAACTGATCGTGACGGGCAATCGGGGTGATTACGGGGACTTCCTGAACAGGCTGGTGGAGGACGGCCGGGCGAGTCTCGAGGCCGAACTGGTCGCCAGGGGCGGGAATAAAACGCCGGTTCAGGTGATCGCCAGAGCCGCTTTCAGGACGCCCGGCGAGCGCGTGCTTTATCACGCGACGATCCGTGACATCAGCCACGAGAAGCAACTGCTGGCCCAGCTCATCCAGGCCCAGAAGGTCGAGAGCGTCGGGCGGCTGGTCGGCGGGATCGCGCACGACTTCAACAATCTGATCACCGGGATTCTCGGTTTCAGCGGCCTCTCGCTCCGGCAACTGGGGCCTGACAACCCGGTCGCACGCAATCTGGCCGAGATCGAAAAAGCCGCCCAGGGCGCGGCCAAGCTGGTCTCACAGCTCCTGGCTTACAGCCGCCGCCAGATCGGCAAGCCCGTCCCCACAGACCTCAACCAGCTGATCCGTGAGAACGCCGGGTTTCTTACCCGGACGCTCACGGAAACCGTCAAGGTCAACGTCCAGCTGAGCGACGAACAGACCACGGTCAAGGCCGACCCGGGCCAGATCCATCAGGTCCTGCTCAACCTCTGCGTCAACGCGCGCGACGCGATGAACGGCACCGGGACGCTCACCATCGAGACCGGCCGCGCCAGGTTTGACGAGGAGTTCATCCGCACTCACCTCGGCTCGAAAGCCGGCGACTACGCTTACTTCAGCATCACCGACACGGGCTCGGGGATGGACGAATTTACAAAGCAGCGCATCTTCGAGCCGTTCTTCACCACCAAGGAGGTCGGCAAGGGCACGGGCTTGGGCCTCTCGATGGTTTACGGCATCGTCAAAAGCCACGACGGATACATCACCGTCGAGAGCGAGCCCGGCAGGGGCGCGACATTCCGCGTCTACCTGCCACTGTGTCGTGAGGCCGTTCAGGTCGCCGCCCCGCAGGCGGCCACGACCAAAGGCGGGCGCGAGACGATTCTGGTGGTCGAGGACGAGCCGATAGTCCTGCTCGTCGCCCAGCAGGTGCTGTCAGATTACGGCTACACGCTGCTCGCGGCGGCCAACGGGCGCGACGCGCTGGCGACGTTCCGCAACCGCCCGGGCGAGATCAGCCTGGTCATTACGGATATGTGGATGCCGGAGATGACCGGGACCGACCTGCTCTGCGAACTCAGGCGCACCAACCCGGACGTCCGCGTGCTGCTCACCAGCGGTTACAGCGTCAGCCCGGACCTCAAAAAAGCCATCACCGAGGGTTTCCCCTTCCTGCAGAAACCGTACCGGGGCGACGAACTCGCGAAAATGGTGCGTGAGATTCTGGACAGTGACCCGGTGAAACAGCCGGCGGAAAACCAATTAGTCGAGGTGTAGGAGAAAACATGCAACCAGTTGCACAAACAAGTCAGCCAAAAATTCTGATCGTTGATGATGAGCCATCCATCCGCGAAATCCTGCTGATGATGCTCTCCGGGCGCTACAGGTGCGAGACGGCGTCCTGCTTTGATGAAGCCATGGCTCTGCTGCGGGAAGGTGACTATCAACTGATGCTGAGCGACATCGCGATGCAGGGCCGCAACGGGTTGGAGTTGCTGTCAGAAGCAATAGCCCTCAAGCCTGACATGTCCGTGTTGATGGTTTCGGGCGCGCAGAACATCGAGAACGCCATCCAGGCGCAGCGGCGCGGGGCGTTCGATTACATCGTCAAGCCCTTCACCCTCGAGCAGGCCGAGATGGCCGTCGAGCGGGCGCTCAAACAGCAGGCCATCGTGTATGAGAACCGCTGTTACAAGGAGCATCTGGAGGAACTGGTCGAGCAGCGCGCCGGGCAGCTCAGGCAGCTGAACGCGACGATGAACGACATGTTCCAGGATCTGTACCTCAACTACCGGGCGACGCTGCAGGCGCTCGCCTCGGCCATCGAGATGCGCGACGTGGAAACGCACGGCCACTCGCAGCGCGTCGTGACCTACTGCCTCAGGTTCGGCCAGCAGCTCGGCCTGAGCGACCTCGAAATGGTCGCGCTCGAACACGGGGCGCTGCTCCACGACATCGGCAAGATCGGCACGCCCGACTCGATCCTGCTCAAGCCCGACAAGCTGACGCCGGAGGAGTGGAAGATCATGCGCGGCCACATTGATAACGGGGCCGCGATCCTGCGCGGCATCGCCTTCCTCGCCGACGCGCTGCCGGTCGTCACCCAGCACCACGAGCGGTGGGACGGGTCGGGCTACCCGCTCGGCCTGCGCGGCAGGCAGATTTCGCTCAACGCCCGGATCTTCGCTGTCGCCGACGCGCTCGACGCCATCACCTCCGACCGCCCCTACCACAAGGCCAGATCCTTCGAGGAAGCGGCCCGCGAAATCACGGCCGCGACCGGCACTCACTTCGACCCGGAGGTAGTCGAAACGTTCCTCTCCATTCCGCTCGACGAGTGGCGGCAGATTCGGCAGTCCGTTGAAAGCAACGGCGGCAGCCTGACCCCCGACATCCTCCGGAGCATCCGTTCACTGATTGTTACTCATAAGACGGGACGCCTCTCAGCACCGCTGGCACTGTCCTGTCCCAACCCTGCATAAAACGAATATGAATAAAGAAATCCTTTTCATCGCAGCCAGAGAAGAGTCCATCCTGAATCCGCTCGCCAGGGTCTTTGCCGAGGGCGGCAGGGACGTGATGAAAGCCAGCAGCGGCAACGACGCGGTCGAGGCCATCGAACACAACCCGGTGACGCTGATCCTTTCCGACCAGAGCGCGCCGGGGATGAATGACGTGTTCACAGAGATCTGGCACCACTGGCCGGATTGCATCGTGCTGCCGCTCACGGGCGACGAGGTGGTGGCCGACAAGACGGCGCCGGGGTTGTTCCGCGCAAAGGCGAAGCCCTGGTTCCCGTGGGTCAGCCGGATAGTCGCGCTCTTCAGGGGCTCCGACTCAGGCAGCTACGGGATGGCCGGCTACAGCCCGCGGAGAAGACACCTGACGGCACGCACTCAGCCGCTGAGAGTCCGCTGACCCCCCACGACCGGGCCTGCCGCCTGCGCATCCGGGATGTGCGGGCGGCTTCTCACATGCGCGGCGCCGATGGCGCCCCTTCTCCAGTCGCCGGCTTCGGGGCGGCTGCCGGCAGGGTTTCCCTGCCCTCCAGTCAGATCAATCAAAGAGCATCGAGGAGTATCAAAGCAATGATGAATAAGTTTATGGCCGAAGGAAATGTTACGACGATTGTGCCAGCGCAGGAGGTTTTCCCCTCCGCCGAGACGCTCGACCGGTTCGGGGGCGACATCAATCTGCTGTCGGAAATCTCATCCATGTTTCTTGACGGCCTGCCGGAGATGCTTTCGACGATGAACACGGCCATCGCCAGCGGCAACGAATTCGCGGTCGAGCGGGCCGCCCATGCGATCAAAGGCGTGGTCAGCAATTTCGGGGAGAGCCCGGCCCAGGAGGCGGCCTTCAGGCTGGAAATGATGGGCCGGAAATGTGACCTCTCAGCCGCCAGAGAATTGGCCAATGAACTTGAAACAGAGCTTGCGCGTCTCAGGAATATCCTGGATACTTTCGTCAAAGAGAACGCGCTATGAGGATTCTGATTGCGGAAGATGATGCAGTCTCCCGGAGGCTGCTCGAAACCGTACTGACCCGCTGGGGTTACGAAGTAGTCGCCGCCTGTGACGGCACTGAAGCCTTGAATGCATTGACGGCGGAAGGCGCCCCGCGCCTCGCCATCCTCGACTGGATGATGCCCGGAATGGACGGCGTGGAAGTCTGCAGCCGGGTGAGGGCCAGAGAAAACGCCCCCTACACTTACATGGTCCTGCTGACGGCCAAAAGCGATAAGGAAGACATCGCTTCGGGCCTTGAAGCGGGGGCCGACGATTACGTCAACAAGCCTTTCAACCAGCAGGAGCTGCGCTCAAGGATCAAGGTCGGCGAGCGGGTGCTGGCCCTCGAACAGGCGCTCGCCCGGCAGGTCACGGACCTCGAGCAGGCCCTCGTCCAGGTCAGGCAGTTGAAAGGCCTGCTCCCGATCTGCATGTACTGCAAGAAAATCCGCGACGATCAGGATTACTGGCACCAGATGGAATCCTACATCCACCACCACACCGGCACCGACTTCAGCCACGGCATCTGCCCGGAATGTTACGAGAAATGGATGGCCTCGCGTAAGCAGACGCCTCCCGCCGAAGTCTGACTTCGTCAGACCCCTGTCCGAATTGTCACCTACTGCTGCTTCACAAGATTTCTGTTCCGCGCCTCCTGGTCGAGGACCTCGCGCACCCGCCGGCCGATCGTGTCAATCAGGTAAGGCTTTTCGAGGATGACCGCGTCGGCCAGCTTCTCGTTCATGCTGCGGGCCCGCTCGCTGCCGTAGCCCGTCATGAAGATGGCCGGACACTCGACGTTCATCCTCCGGATCTGCTCGTAAGCGTCCGGCCCGCCCAGCCGCGGCATGATGACGTCGAGGATCAGCAAATCAACCCGGCCGGCCCGCGCGGCGACAATATCCACGGCCTCGCGGCCGGTTCGCGCGACGAGGATTTCGTACCCGAGTTTGCCGAGGATGTTGCGCGTGATCTTGCACAGCGCCTCGTCGTCCTCGGCGATCAGGATGGTTTCGGTCCCGCCCCGCAACTCGTCTTCCGACTTCGGCGGTTCGGTGACGACCTTCTGTTCGGCGACGGGGAAGAAGATTTTGAAGGCGGACCCGTGCCCGACCTCGCTGTAGACGTGAATCAGCGCGTCGTGCTGCCTGACGATGCCGTAGACGACCGAGAGGCCGAGGCCGGTCCCGTTGCCGGGCCCCTTCGTGGTGAAGAACGGCTCGAAGATGTGCTGCTGCGTTTCCTCACTCATGCCGCTGCCCGTGTCGCTGACGCTCAGTTGCACGAACCGGCCGGGCCGCGCCCACGGGTGTATCCGGCAGAACGTCTCGTCGAGCGTGATGTTGGAGGTTTCAATGATCAGCTGCCCCCCGAGCGGCATCGCGTCGCGGGCGTTGATGGCGAGGTTCATAATCACCTGCTCGATCTGCACCGGGTCAACGAAGACGGGAAACGGGCGGGAAGTCGTGTGGAACCGCACGTCAATGTCCTCGCCGATGATGCGACGCAGCATCCGCATGCAGTTGCCGGCCAGTTCGTTCAGGTAGATGGTCGAGCGCTTGAGGTGCTGGCGGCGGCTGAGCGTCAGCAGCTGCTGCGTCAGCGCGGTGGCGCGCCGGGCGGCGGCTTCAATGTCCGAGAGCAGCTCCAATCGCTCCTGGTCGCCCTGGAGCCGGCGGTGCATGAGCTGCGAATTACCGAGGATCGCCGTCAGCAGGTTGTTGAAGTCATGCGCGACCCCGCCGGCCAGCACGCCGATGGATTCCATCTTCTGCGCCTGGAACAACTGCGCTTCGAGCTGCTGATGGACGGCTTCGGCCTGACGGCGCTGAGTGATGTCGGTGACCATGCCCATCGTGCCGGAAAACTTCCCCCGCTCGTCAAACATCGGGCTCAAGGTCACAATCGTCCAGAGTTCCGACCCGTCCTTCCGCCGGAAGCAGAGGTCAGACTGCTCTCTGCCCGTCTGATTGTTTCGCCCGAGGGCCTGCTCGACTTCGGCGCGGACTCCTTCGTCCATGAAGTCATAAATCGGGCGGCCCATCATCTCCGATTTCGTGCAGCCGAGCATCTCGGCCATGCGGCGGTTGACATAGCTGGTATTGGCATCGGCATCAAACACCCACACGCCCTCGGTGGCGGTCTCAACGATCTGGCGGTAAAAACCCTCGCTCTGCTGCCATTCGGCTTCAGACCGCCTTCCGGTGTTGTCAAGATGCTTCTGTTCCAATGTTCCTGCCCTTGTGATTGAGAGTAATCTTTCAGTCTGCCCCCTGACAGCCGACGCTGCCGCATTGCGCCCGAATGGCTTCAAATCCTCCCCCGCACGATGGCCTGCCTGATTCGTCAACCGTCGGACTCTTTTCACTGTGTGGCGGCGACACGGAGCCGGCTGGCAACCTGACGAATCTCGTGCTTGTCGAGCGAATGACGGAAACAGCGCACGCTCATCCGCAGCAGCCCGGCCGCGCGCGTCTGATTGCCCTGGGTCCGGCGCAGCGCCTCGACCAGATACTTCTTCTCCAGTTCGCGCATGTAGCGCTCAAGATCAATCCCGCTCTCCTGCAGGTTGAATTCTCCGCTCAACCGTTGCGGCGAATAACGGAGGATGCGCTCGGGCAGCCGCGCCGACTGGATCTCCTCGCCCGCCTCCAGCGCCACCGCCCGCTCGATCGTGTTCTCCAGCTCCCGCACGTTACCCGGCCAGTCG
>Ga0070741_10021045_pt1 | contig 10190 bp, 8 predicted proteins | sample Coa_R1_4_FD_66440 | JGI IMG/M metagenome (GOLD analysis project Ga0070741, IMG submission 66440) | Surface soil microbial communities from Centralia Pennsylvania, which are recovering from an underground coalmine fire - Coalmine... | ecosystem: Environmental > Terrestrial > Soil > Unclassified ...
CGATGCCCGTAACGGCGTTTTACAGCAATCGCGGCGGCATGGTTTTATCGCGTCCCTGCTGGGGATTCCGAACTTCGTAGTTGCCGTGAACAAGATGGACGCGGTGGGATACGACGAGCAGGTTTTCCGCTCCATCGAAAACGAATATCGCGAATTCCTGGACCGGCTGGTGGGGCACCAATCGGCGCCGCACGTTTATTTCCTGCCGATCAGCGCGTTGCACGGCGACAACGTGGTGCGGCCCAGTTGGAACATGTCCTGGTTCGAAGGCCCGAGCCTGCTGGAATACCTGGAAACTGTTCCGGTACACCATCGGACCCGCGTGGCGGCGTTCCGTTTCCCGGTACAGCGCGTCATCCGCCCGAATCAGGATTTCCGGGGCTACGCAGGGCAAGTGGTTTCGGGCGTGGTTCGCCCGGGCGACGGGATTTTGGCACTGCCTTCCGGGCAACGTTCGCGCGTAAAAAGCATTGAGACCTTTGACGGACGCCTGGAAGAAGCCATCGCGCCGATGTCGGTGACCATTACGCTCGAAGACGAAGTAGACATCAGCCGCGGCGACATGCTGGCTTCTCCGCAAAAGCCGCCCGAGGCTGCGCGGCGATTTGATGCAACCGTAGTCTGGCTGAATGAGAAGCCATTGGATCTGAGCCGGCCGTACATGTTGAAGCACACCACGCAGACGCTGCCGGCGGAAATAAAAGCGGTAAAGCACCGCGTAAATATCAAAACTTTGGAGCACGAAGCCTCCGACAGCCTGGAGATGAACGGCATCGGCGTGCTGCGGATCGAGACCAGCCGTCCGATTTATTTCGACGCTTACACGCAGAACCGTTCCACGGGCAGCGTGATATTGATCGATCCGGAAACGAATGCCACAGTCGGCGCCGGGATGATTCTTGCGCCCGTTAGCTTCGAGCGCGACCGCTCGAAAGCCGTGGTGCTGGATATGCGCCAGGAGCGCGTGACTCCGGTGGAGCGACTGGCGCGATACAGGCATGGCGGTGAGACCATATCGCTGGGCGACAGGAGATCGCTGGCCTGGCTGCTGGAGCGGAGACTGTTCGACCGCGGATGCGCAGTGACCGTGATTGAACACGCGACACCCGAGACCCTGGAAGCACTGGAGCATGCCGGCTTGCTGATTCTGCAAGTTTCCGGCAAGCATGCGGATTGGGAACTTCCGAAGGACGATGCGGCCGCCGCGGATTTCGTGGTCGCCACGCTGGAAGCATCCGAAGTTCTGCTGCGCAACGAGCAGCTCACCGGCGGAGAAGGAATTTAGAGTAGTAAACAAATGGCAACCCCGACGTTGGACCAGAATGTTCTCGAGCGCAAGATCGGCGATGCCGCCGCTCTGATTCGCGAGATATTGGCCCAACAACACGGCGCTGCCTGCGTCACCTCCAGCTTTCAGACGGAATGCATGGCGCTGGTGGACTTGGCAATCCAGGAGCAGCCCGATCTTCCGGTTTTGTTTCTGGAGACCGGCTATCATTTTCCCGAGACATTGGTTTATCGCGATGAGATGGCGGCGCGAATGCAGCTGAACTTGATCAATTTGCAATCGCAGATGCCGGTGGAAGAGCAAGAAGCGCGCTTCGGAATCCTGAACCAAACCGCGCCGGACCGCTGCTGCGGCATTCGTAAGGTGGAACCGCTATTTCGAGGGTTGGGCGGTTACAAAGTCTGGTTTACGGCGCTGCGGCGCGAGCAGTCGCCCACGCGCGCAAACCTACAGACCGTGGATCAATTTAAGCTGCCCACCGGGCATGAACTGCTGAAGGTGAGCCCGCTGGCAGATTGGACGAACGCCGAAGTTTGGGCCTATTTGAAGCGGCGCAATATCCCGGTTCTGCCGCTTTACAATCAGGGCTACACGAGTATCGGTTGCGCGCCTTGCACCACTCCGCCCGTGGATCCGGACAATCCGAGGTCCGGGCGTTGGAGCGGACACAAGCTGGAGTGCGGAATTCACATTCAGAGCGAGTAGACAAGTAAACCATGGAAATCGTTCTCGGCTTCATCATCGCGGTTGCAATCGGCGTAACGGGCGTGGGAGCGGGCGTGATTACCGCTCCGGTGCTGATCCTCTTCATGCATGTTCCCCCGGCCAAAGCGGTGGGTACCGCGCTGGCTTTCAGCGTCGCGGTGAAGATGCTAGTGGTCCCGATGCAGATTTACCGCAAGCAGGTGGATTACAAGGTCCTGGGATACATGCTGCTGGGCGGTCTTCCGGGTGTGTTGGGTGGAAGTTATTTGCTGGCGCGGCTCAATACCAAAGGCACGCAGGGAATTCTTTACGCCGCGTTAGGATCCACCGTAGTGATCATGGCAGCGGCGAATCTGTATCGTTTGTGGCTGCGTCCGGAACGCAAGATCGAACGCGATTTGTCGCGCTGGCTGCCGGTGATCGCGTTGCCGATCGGGGCGGAAGTGGGATTCTCGTCGGCGGGCGCGGGCGCGATCGGATCGCTGGCGCTGCTGTGGATGACGCCGCTTTCCGCGGCGCGCGTGGTGGGAACGGATCTCTTCTTTGGTTTGTGTCTTTCGCTCATCGGCAGCGGTTTTCAGCTCACGGCGGGCAATTACGACCTGGTGATTCTCACTCAGTTGGTGATCGGCGGAGTTTTCGGCGCATTCGCCGGGACGTACCTTGCGGCAATCACTCCCCAGCGCGCGTTCCGCATCGTGCTTTCGATCTGGCTCATTACGCTCGGCGTGCAGTTATGCTGGAGCGGCGTGACGCACCTGTAATTTCATTCCTCTGAAAATTGGCACGCAGGATCAGGCGGACGCCTGCTTCTCCTGATAAATTCGAGTACGTGGATTTGGACGAAAGAGCGGTGGCGGAACGGCTGTCGCGCGTCATGCTGGGGTCGCTCGATAGCGAGGCCGGGACGGAGGATCTGGCCCGCCAAACTTTTTACAGCCGGACGCAATTCTACCGGCTGTTTCGCGCCCTGATCGAGGAAAATCCGGGGACCATGCGCCGGCGGTTGTTGCTGGAGCGGGCGGCCTGGCAGCTTGGCCGGACGGGAATGCCGGTGACGGAAATCGCGTTGGATGCCAATTACGGATCGCTCGAGGCGTTCACGCGGGCATTCCGTAAGGCGTTCCGAATTTCACCGAGCCTGTATCGCCGGATGGGCGCCAGCAACACTTGTCTTCCCGCGCCCAATGGAATCCACTTCCACGCGCCGGGCAGGAATACAACCAGCCCGATTACAAAAGGAGGAATGAACATGGATCTGTTCGATCTTTTCGCTGGAACGGATACCTGGAACACACGCCGTCTGTTGAAACATGCCAGCGCTTTGAGCGACGAACAACTGGATCGCCCGCAGAACGCGATCAGCGAGGCCTTCGACGGCTGGGGCAAACCCGATCAGAACCTGCGCGAGATGCTGGAGCGCATGGTGGCGACCAAAGAAGTTTGGACCGCCGCTCTGGTGGGCGGGGAAGCGCCAAAGATCAAAGGCTGGACAAAAGAGGAGCGCACGCCGGAAGCATTGCTGCAACGGTTCGAGAAAGCCGAAGCGGATTTCCAGCGCGTGATGTGCGATGTGCGCGCGCGCAATGCCTGGAGCGACACGTTCGTCGATGCGCTGTGCGAGCCGCCCGAGAAGTTCACGTTCGGCGGTATGTTCGGGCATGTGATCACGATGAATACTTACCGGCGCCTGGCGGCGATGGATGCGTTGCGGCGGCTGGGCGTGCACATCGAGGGGACCGGTTGCCCTATGGAGTACGAAGCGAGTCTGACAGAAATGCGCGCCGGAAAGTGAGCGGGCAGAATCCGTGGTTGGGTGTGCCGCTCGAAGATTACGAGGGGCACATGAGCTCGGAGGACGTGGGACAGCTTGCTGAGCTGTCCGAGATGTTCGCGGAGGTCATGGGCCGCGCCCGGCCTGAGTCGGTGGCGATTTTGGGAATCGCGGGAGGGAACGGGCTGGAGCATATCGATGCGGCGGTGACCAGACGCGTGGTTGGGATTGACGTGAATGCCGCGTATTTAAACGTTGTGCGTCAGCGGTATTCGAACATGGCCGGCTTGGAAGTGCACTGTGCCGATCTGTCGAAGGTGATTCGGAATATCGAGCCGGTTGCGCTGGTTCATGCCGCGCTGGTATTCGAACACGCGGGAGCGAGCCAGGCGCTGGAGAATGCCATTTCGCTGGTCGCCCCGGGAGGAGCGTTGTCGGTAGTCTTGCAGCAAGGCGGCGAGAGCGAAGGCAATGTGGGGCGCAGTCCATTTGCGTCCTTGCGAGTTTTTGAGAATCACTTCACGCGCATCGATCCCGAATGGATAACGGAGGAAATCGGACGGCGTGAATTTCGCTTGGAACACGAGACCGAGCGTGCGCTCCCCGCCGCGAAATCGTTCTGGCTGGGCGTATTCGGCCGAACCTAAGCCGCTTGCTTGGCTGCCGTTCCCAAGTGCGCGTTGAAAAACTCGAGGGTCAGCGACCAGGCTTGCCGCGCGGCCACCGCGTTGTAGCTGGCCCGGGCATCGCAGAAAAAGCCGTGATCGGCGGCGGAGAAGACCACGTTCACGTAATCTTTCTTTGCGGCGCTCAGCGCGGCTTCGACCGCGTGTACAGCATCCGGGCCGATGTGCGCGTCCAGACCACCCCAGAAATAAAGGCTGGGAGCGCTCAGGTCCTGGAGGCGATCGAGCAGAGCGGGGAAGAACCCGCTGGGCGCAATACCGCCCCCGTAATAAGAGACGGCACAAGCTAGCGGTACGGTTAACGCGGCGAGAATCGAAGTCCGGCCGCCCATGCAGTACCCGGTTGCGCCGACGGGCAGGCTTTTGGCCTCACCGTTCTTGAGCCACTGATATGCAGCCTGGATATCGGCGGTCAAACCCGCATCGGTCAGGGCTTGCAGGTGCGGCATCACTTCCTGAAAGTTCGTGTAGCCGGCTTCGAGCCCCGGCGCGGTGCGATGAAACAGCTCGGGTGAAATCGCCAGATAGCCCTCGCGCGCGAAGCGCTCCGTGACGTCGCGAATGTGCGCGTTTACGCCGAACGCTTCTTGAAAAACAAACAATCCGGCGCGCGGCTTGCCGTCTGGATGCGCAACATAAGCGCGCATGGAGGTTCCATCGCTCACCGAAAGTGTGACGTATTCCGTTTTGGAGTTCATGGTTTTGGACTTTCACGATGATATCGCAGGCACACGCCCCGCGGACGAATAACCGCAAACTAACCTGGGAGATCCTGCATCTAATCGGCAGGTCAGAACGTGAATCCTCTGCGGGTCGCCGATTATCCGTTGATTGCTAAGTGGAACTGGCGCGCCTGGTTACACAACAAACTGGTGCAGCGCATCGCTCTCGGAACGGTGGCGGCCGTGACAATTGTTACAGCGGTTGTTTGGGAATTAAAGGATTCGTGGATCGAAGCCGCCCTATTTGGAGCGGCGGATCGGCATATTTCTTATCACCTGTCGGAGGGACAGAGCCCGTCGATTCATTATCCGGGAGATGGGCCATACGATTGGCAACTCGGATACGCGCGTATTCCGGCGTTTCTGCCGCGTTTGGAAGCGAAAGGCTTCCGGATTGAAGCGCAGGCGCACAGCTCTAACCTGCTGGCGTCGCTGACAGGGATCGGGCTTTATCCGGTTTATCAACAGAAGGATCAGGCGGGCCTACACATCGTCGACCGCGCTGGACGCAATTTATATTCGTTCGACCGGCCGCAACGGGTATATCCGAGCTACGCCAGCATTCCGCCAATGGTGGTGCAGACGCTGCTGTTCATCGAGAACCGGCACATGCTGGACACCAAGCATCCCACGCGCAATCCGGCCGTGGAATGGGACCGTTTGGGGAAGGCGGTTCTGGATTACGGGCTGCACAAGGTGGATCATCATTATTCGGTCGTGGGCGGCAGCACGCTCGCCACGCAACTGGAGAAACTGCGGCACTCGCCCCGCGGCAAAACGCATTCTCCGGTGGATAAGCTGCGCCAGATGACGTCGGCTACGCTGGCCGCGTATCAACAGGGCGGCACGACACTGCACGCGCAGCAGGACATCATTCGTGATTACGTGAATTCCATTCCGCTCGCGGCCTCGCCGGGGTACGGGGACGTGGCAGGGTTAGGCGACGGCCTATGGGTTTGGTATGGAGCGGATGTGTCGCGGATCGATGCGCTGCTTCAGGAGCCGGAGTCCAAGCTCAGCGCAAACGAACTGCGGATGCGCGCGCGCGCCTACCGGCAAGTCCTTTCGCTACTGCTGGCGCTCAGGGCGCCGCATACTTACCTGGTTCAAGATCCCAAGGCGCTGGAAGCCCAAACGGACCGTTATCTGCGAGCCTTAGCAGAGCGCGGCGTGATTTCCAAGCGTTTGCGAGATGCGGCGCTCGAGGAGAAGATCCAACCTTTGCGAAAGGCTCCCAGCCGCCCGGCGATCAATTACGTGGAGAATAAGGCGCCCGATACCATCCGGATGTCGCTGCTGCCCCTGCTTGGGCTGGATAATCCTTACGATCTGGATCGCTTGGACCTCACGGTGCAGACGACGATCGATCAGCCGGCTCAACAAGGGATCACGAAATTTTTCGAGCAGATCGCCGATCGGAAAGCAGCCGCCGCAGCCAGTCTGACGGACTATCAACTACTCGAGAGCAGTGATCCGTCAAAGGTGGTTTACAGCTTCACTCTGTATGAGCGCCTGCCCGGGCATAATGTATTGCGGGTGCAAACCGACAATCTGAACCAGCCGCTGAACATCAATCAAAACACGCGGCTGGAGCTGGGTTCGACGGCCAAGCTGCGGACGCTGATCAACTACCTGGAGATCATTGCGGATCTGCATCGCCAATTCGCCGGTATGAGCCCGCGTGATTTAAAAGCGGTCCAGATTTTGCCCGACGATCATTTGACGGAGTGGGCCGTGCAGTATCTTTCCACGGCCAAAGATCGCAGCGAGAAAGCCATGCTCGAAGCGGCGCTCCAGCGCAAGTATTCGGGCAATCCGGGGGAGGCGTTCTATACCGGCGGCGGCGTACACGTGTTTGAAAATTTTGAGAAGTCGGAGAATTTCCAGAACTTCACAGTAGCCGGCGGCTTCCAAAATTCCGTGAACCTGGTCTTCGTGCGTCTAATGCGCGACATCGTAAACTACTACCGGTTCCGGGTAGCGGGCGCGGATCCCGCGGTCCTGGACGATTGGAACGACCCTGCAAGGCAGAAGTATCTCTCGAAGTTCGCCGACCAGGAGGGCAAGGTTTATCTTTCCCGGTTCTACGCCAAGTATCGCGGGCAGACGCCGGACCAGATGCTGGAAACCCTGGTGCGCGGTGTGTATTTGACGCCTTTGCGAGCGGCCGTGATTTATCGATCCATTAAGCCGAACGCTTCGCTGGATCAGTTCACGGCGTTCATGAAGGGGCATTTTCCAGCTGGGGTGCTGATCAAGAAGAATGACCCGGCGGAATTGTACGACAAGTACGGGATCGATAAATTCAACCTCGCGGATCGAGGGTATCTGGCGCATGTGCATCCGCTGGAGCTGTGGATGTTGGAGTACCGCCAGCAACATCCGGCCGCGAACTTCAAGGAACTTGCGGCTGCCAGCGTCCAATTGCGGCAGGATGTGTACGGCTGGCTTTTCAAGAGCCATTACAAGCACCAACAGGACATTCGCATCCGGACGTTGATGGAAGAAGCGGCTTTCAAAGAGATTCACAAGGCCTGGAAGCGCCAAGGGTATCCGTTTGATTCTCTGGTTCCTTCGTATGCGACCTGCATCGGAGTGTCAGGCGATACACCGGCAGCGCTGGCAGATCTGATGGGCATCATCCTGAATAATGGCGTCCGCAATCCCAACCTGAAAGTGGAGCGGCTCGACTTTGGAGCCAATACGCCGACCGAGACCGTGATGGTTCGCAAATCCGCTTCCGGTGAACGGGTGATTGATCCCGAGATCGCGAAGCTGGTGCGGCAGCAGCTGATCGGTGTGGTCGAAAACGGCACGGGCCGGCGTGCTCATGGCGGCATCGCGCTGCCGGAGGGCCGGATCATTCCGGTGGGCGGCAAGACGGGGACGGGCGACAATCGCCTGGAGAGCTTTTCGGCGAATGGACACGTGATCGGCGATAAGGTGGTCAGCCGGACCGCGACCTTCGTGTTCCTGATCGGGGACCGTTTCTACGGGACCGTGCTGGCCTTCGTGCCGGGATCGAAAGCAGCTTCCTACCGGTTTACCAGCGCGCTCGCGGTGCAGCTCTTTAAGGACCTTATACCCCAGATCAAGCCGCTCCTGGAGGAGCGGCAGAAGCAGCAGGAACAGCCACGATCTCTGCTCACCAGAAACGAGCGACCAAACCCGGTTGCCAGCATCCAACCGTAGTAGATTCAATAGTAAGTCCCGGTACAAGTTCCGGCTTTCGCCTGTTTGTCTACTGACAATAAGGTGATAGAATTCAAGAGATTAGCTCATGTCCACGACAGTTGCCCCCAGAGTTACGCCGGATTGCCCCTTAACAGCGACTGATCTGCTGGAACTGATTGGAAATACACCGCTAATCCGATTGAAGCGCATAGCGCGCGATTTTCCCGGCGTGGAAATCTATGCCAAAGCCGAGTTTTTCAACCCCGGCGGATCGGTGAAGGACCGGGCCGGGCGGAATATGATCCTGGAAGGCGAGCGGTCTGGCAAACTGACGCACGACAAGGTGATTCTGGACGCTACCAGCGGTAATACGGGGATTGCATATGCCATGATCGGGGCCTATTTGGGGTACAAAGTGAAGCTTTGCCTGCCAAAAAACGCCTCCATGGAGCGAAAACACGTGCTCCAGGCCTATGGCGCCGAGATGGTTTTCAGCGATCCAGGCGAAGGCTCGGACGGGGCCATCCGGCTGTGCCAGGAAATTTATAAAAACGAACCCAGCAAGTACTTTTATCCCGATCAGTACAACAATCCAGCCAACTGGAAGGCGCACTATAACGGGACAGCGCTCGAAATCCTGGAGCAGACCGAGGGCCGGATCACGCACTTCGTAGCGTCCATGGGGACCAGCGGGACGTTTGTGGGGAACACGCGTCGGTTACGGGAGGAAGTTCCGGGAATCAAGTGCATCTCGGCGCAGCCGGCCACCGGTTTCCATGGGTTAGAAGGCCTGAAACACATGCCGACCGCGATTGTGCCGGGGATCTACGATTCCACGCTGGCCGACGATAACATCTGGATCGAGACCGAGGACGCCTACGCGATGTGCCGCAAGCTGGCGCGCGAAGAGGCTCTGCTGACGGGCATCTCGTCGGGCGCGAATCTTATGGCGGCCACTAAGGTGGCACGCGGGATGGTGGAAGCCGGTCAACCGGGTGTCATTGTCACGATCCTCGCCGACAGCGCTTATAAGTATCTAAGCGAGTCCTTCTGGATTGACAACTAGGCTGGATTAAGAAATGATCCGGATCAACAAGCAGGCATGGGAAACGATGGTGTCCCATGTAGAAGGCACATTTCCCAAGGAAGGCTGCGGCCTGATGATTGGATCGGACGGGGTCGTCCAGGAGGCCGTACCGCTGCCGAATTCGTATACGGGTCCTCAGGAAGACTTTTTTGTGATCGATCCCAAGGATCTGCATCGGGTGGATCGCGAATCGCGCGCCAGAGGTTTGGATGTCATCGGCGTATTCCATTCGCATCCGGATTGCGACGCGTATTTTTCCAAGCGCGACCTGGAGAACTCCTGCCCCTGGTTTTCGTACGTCGTACTATCGATAAAGAAAGGGCGCTTCGACCACGCCAATAGCTATCGGCCGGACTTTGACCAGACTGCGGCGCCCAAGGAAGAACTGATCTATGGCTAAGATTTTGATTCCCACTCCGCTGCGGCAGTATGCGGATAAGCAGGACTCCGTACAGCTCGCTGGCTCTACCGTGGGCGAAGTGCTGAAGTCGCTCACCAGCCAATATGCGGACCTGCGCCGGCACCTCTATAACGACGAAGGGAAGCTGCGCAGCTTCGTGAATGTTTACGTCAATGACGAAGACATTCGGTATCTGAATAAAGAAGCCACGCCGGTGAAGGATGCCGATACGGTTTCCATCGTGCCGAGCATCGCGGGAGGATCCGCGGGAGTGGCTGCGCCCCCTGCGCCACCGGCGACCTTGTCGAAAGAGGAGATCCTGCGCTACAGCCGGCATCTGATCATGCCGGAAGT
>Ga0070741_10021046_pt1 | contig 10190 bp, 5 predicted proteins | sample Coa_R1_4_FD_66440 | JGI IMG/M metagenome (GOLD analysis project Ga0070741, IMG submission 66440) | Surface soil microbial communities from Centralia Pennsylvania, which are recovering from an underground coalmine fire - Coalmine... | ecosystem: Environmental > Terrestrial > Soil > Unclassified ...
GAACCGCGGGCACTCCCGATAAATCGAACGACGCGTCGAATTTCGCATCAAGCTGAAACACCGGCACTTTGAACAACGAACGGCGACGTTCTTCGGTTGCCGCGGTGATCGTCGCCGAAGCTCGTGCCGGAAATACCAGGTACATACCGTGCCTGGCATGATCAGCTGGAGATCGTGGCGGAATCTCGAAGGGAACGACCAGCGTTGGCCCGAGGAAAGTCTGCTGACCACCCACGTGGCTGCTTATCTCTTTTGTGACGTCCTTAGCTCGTTGGGTCCTGTCCTCAACCAGCGCTCCAACAAAGATAGCCGGAATGGTCATCAGTACGGCTAGTCCGCAAACGATGATCAGCTTTACACCCATGGACCGGGATTTCATCTTCAAACCGGATGGCAACGTCGGCGCATTACTCAATGAGAGCCTCCATTCTGCAGAACACTTTGCTCTGTAAAGCGAGCGAGCCAAGAAATTCGGAAGTCGCGGGCATTTATGCGGTCTAATGCACGCCTTACATAAGCAATGTTATGGCCGCTATAACTTTGTAGTGCAAAGTAAACGAGTAGAGGTCGCTTGTCAAGTGCGAAGAAATGAGCGCCCTTCTGGCGAGTTCGCTGCACATTATGGAGACCACAGTTGCAGCGTGCTACTTTTCTCGCCGCTCACCGCAGCTTTTCTGGCATAATTCCACACCAGACTCTCCGCCCCCTCTGTGGTCACGCTTCGGGCCCTCTTCGTCGTATGTCCTACCTCTACCAAAGCGGATGCCGCGACCGGTGCAGCGATAGGCAGGGCGCTGAAGTAAGCGCGATCTCCGGAGAACATACCATTGGGAGGATCCACAGATGAGTGGGTTTCTGGCCAACCTGAGCGTACGCAGCAAAATCGTGATTCTGATTTCGGCGGTGGTTTCGCTGCTGCTTGCGGCGGTGCTGACGACGGTATGGATGCAGGGCCGCACCGAGGTCAAGAGGGTTCTTGAGAACGACTTCAGGGCACGAGAGAATGCTTTCCTCTCCATTGAGCAGTATCGTATTCGCGATCGCGCCCACGTCGCCTATCTGATTGGCGCCAAGAGCTCGCAGCTCTTTAAGCCCTCCGAAAAGGCACAGCGCTGCCAGTTTCTTCAGCACATCGTCGACGCCCAGGGTACTGACCCGAACGACAGCGCCCACATCGACTATGCGGCGCTGCAGGACATTCATGGGCAGGTGCTGGCAATCGCATTGCGCGGCCAGCCGCTGTGCGATCGCGAACTGGAGCGCTGGGTCCTCCCGGACGTGCACGCAGCGCTCGATAAGGTACCGTTGCTCACCAGTTGGCGCGATCCCAGCGGAAACATTTACAGCATTTATGCCGCGCGCGTGACTACCGGCATCTCGACCGAACCCATCGGCACCATGGCAATCGGTTACCGGACGGACAATGGCTCGGCCGCCATGGTGCACAGAAGGGCCACGGTCGATGTCGTGTTCTGGCATGAGGAGGATACACAGACGGGGGGTTTGGAGCCGGTGGTGTTTGCCGCCAGCAATCCCGCTTTTCCCGCCGCGCTCGCCGGCAAACTTGCCGATGCGAGAAATGGTGTCCGCTTCCAAACCGGCGGGGAGCAATTCCTCTTACAAGAGGTTGCGATCCAGGCGCCCGGCGTTGTGGTGCACAACCCGGAGCACGTGCACCTCGGCGTAGTGCAATCCATCACACAGCGGCTGCAACCGTTTAACAAACTGCAAACCTATCTGGCGGTGCTGGCGATCTGCGCGCTGCTGCTGGGAATCGCGCTCGGCCTGGTCTTTTCCAGCCCTATCGTGAAGCCGCTGTTAGGTCTGGCGAGCGTGGCGCGTGAGGTGGAGAAAGGGAAGTACGACGGCATTCAGCAGCTCCGGGTCGCTCACCGGCGCCAGTTCGAGTCGCACGACGAAATCGGAACCCTGTGCCGGGCATTCGAGGATATGGTGGCCGGTGTCACCCAGCGTCAAGCTATGTCGAAGTTCATGTCGCATACCGCCTACAGCTCGCTGGAGGCTTGCGGCACCTGTCACACCGAGCGCAAGTGGATGGTGGTGCTGTTCTCCGACATCAGGAATTTCAGCGGCTTCTCCGATGGGCGAGATCCGGAGAGTGTGGTGCAGCGGCTGAACCAGGTGCTGGGTATCCAGGCCGACGTGGTCAGCAAACACGGCGGAGATATCGACAAGTTTATTGGCGACGCCATGGTTGCCTGGTTTTCCGGCGACGACCGCTGCCGGCGCGCCGTGACGGCCGCGCGCGAGATGTTGTCCGAATTAGCGGTGAACGTCGGGCCCTGCGCCGGTGGGCAGGTCGGGGTTGGCATCCATGTGGGCGAAGTGATTGTCGGCGCGCTGGGAAGCCCCAACCGGCTTGACTACACGGCCATCGGCAGCACCGTTAATCTGGCGGAACGGCTGTGTTCCGCGGCCCAACGCGGGCAAATCCTTATCTCGCAAGCTGTAGTCACGGAACTAGGCAACGCGGTGCCGCTGCACGCGCTGGATCCGATTCACGTCAAGGGCTTCGCCGAGCAGATCGCGGTGTACGAGGCGTTTCCGGAAACGCCCGCCGCGCAGGCTGCGGGCGCCGCTCAGGACACACCCAAGTTGACCGTCAATTGAAGGGTTAGGGTTGGTAAAGGGTAGAGCTGGTACAGGGTAGAGCTGGCCTTTCAGGCCAGCGTATAAGCCGTTTGAATTTCGTGCTTCCTCGCGAGCTTTAGCTCGCGAGGAAGCTGCCTTCCCGGGTTTTTCAGCAACTGTGAATTCAACTTGAAGTGCTCGCGCTTGCCCCACGCTGCATTTGTGCCGTTTTCAAGAAGCACGCCGCAAGCCCCTCCGGCTGAAATAGTACGCGGCCGGCGATTCTGTATTGTCGCCGGCCGCGTATTCAGTTCCCTGATTTTGCAGAAAGGGCGGACCGTGGCGAGGTCCGCCCCTTTGGGTTAGCGAGTCACGGTTAGTGCGACACTGGTTGAGTGCCGCAAGCTGCCGCTGGTGCCGCTGATTGTCAACGTAAACGTTTTCACCTGCGTCTGCGACGTCGTGGAAACCGTCAGCGTGGAGTTACCTGGCGGGGTCAACGACGATGGACTGAACGAGCAAGTGCTACGGCTGGGGCACCCGCTCAGGCTCAAGCTTACCGAGCTATTGAAGCCATTCACCGGTGCCAGACTGACGGTGTACGTCGCTCGCGAGCCGCGTCGCACGGTTTCGCTGGACGGCGTCGCCGTAATGGTGAAGTCGGGCGAGCCGGCGGTCACAGTCAGCGTCACCGTCGTGCTCTGCTGGACGCCTCCGCCGCTGCCCGTCACCGTGATCGGATAGCTTCCCGCCGCAACGCTCGAACCCACCATGATAGTCATCGTCGAGCTACCCGTACCCGGCGCGGCGATCGACGTTGGGTTGAAAGCTACGGTCACCCCCGTCGGCAAGCCCGAGGCTGACAGCGCAATCGAGCTGTTGAAGCCGTTCATCGCCGTCGTGCTGATCGTCGAGCTTCCCTGGCTGCCGTCGGCCACGGTTACCGAAGACGGCGATGCGGAAATCGTGAAGCTCGACGGGCCAGTGACGGTCAGCGTAACCGTCGTGTTGTGCTGTGTGCTGCCGCCCGTACCCGTCACGGTAATCGGATAAGTTCCCGCCGGGGTGTTCGACGCCACAGTGATGGTCATGGCCGACGTGCCGCTGCCCGGCGCCGGTATGGTGCTGGGATTGAATCCAACCGTCACACCCGAGGGCATACCCGAAGCGGACAAGGCAATCGAGTTGTTGAATCCGGCGAGGGCCGTGGTGGTGATAGTGGACGAGCCCTGCCCGCCTTGTGCGACGCTCACCGAGTTTGGCGAAGCGGAGATGCTGAAGTCGGGCTGCTGCGGGCCGCAGTTGGGGAACTTCAGCGATGCCAGCCGGGTGCTCCAATCGAAGGTCGCCGTGACCGTGTAGTACTCGGCCGTGAACCAGAAGGTGCAATCGTCGGCGGCATCGACCACCATGCTGAAATAATCGCCCCAACGATTCGAGGTGTCGCTCTGCGAGCCTGTGCCGCTGACGATCGAAGCCTCGGACTCCATCGTGCCCAGCGGATCGCTGGCGACGCGTCCGGTGTAGCTGATGGACGGGAACAGAGTCGAACTGGAGACGCTGTACCCCAGCGCGATGTCCTGCGCCTGGTCCATGGCGATCGAGCCCATCCAGCGGTAATTGCTGTCGGGAGCGAACGTGCCCTGCTGATAAACCGAGAGGCTGGTGGACGTCTCCGGCGCGTGGAATTCGTACCAGCGCATGCCGGTGGAGCTGCCGGCGGTCACCGCATGGCTGACCAGCCAGGTCTGGTGATCGCTGAAGTTGCGGTAGGCCAGGCGGTACATCAGGCGGTCAGCGAGCGAATCCAGCTTGTCACTGACGCCCTTCTGCGGAATGCAGGTGCCGCCGGCGCACGCCAGGCTGTATGACGCCACCGTAATTGGCATGCTTCCGCTGGCGCCCGTAAACGTGGAGTTGGACGGCGTGGTGAAATCCGCGTGGAAGAGGTACTCATAAACGTGCGAAGTGCTCTCGTCGATACTGCCGAGGAACACCTCTTTTTCGCCTGCCGGCGGCGGTGTATTCACCGAGTCGAGGTCGGCCGGGAGCAGGCTGTCGTCAAAGGTGCTGGCCTGGAAGCAGATTTGCTGCGCGCCGGAATTGCCGGCCAGCATCTTGTTGCGGTCATAGGCGCAAACGCGTGCGCCCTGGAACGAGTTTCCGTTGGAACCAAAGTTGTTCTGGCTCTGGTAGTAGCCGTCAGGCCAGATGCCCAGCTTCGGATAATCGGGGAAACCGGGCTGCGAAAACTGATAGCGATAATAGGTGCCCGTCGCGTCGGGTGTGGTCGATATGGCAATGCACGTCGCGTAGGGTGACGAGAACACGTTCTGCATCATTACCCAGCGGTGCGCGACTTTGTCCCACTGCGGCAGGATGTCGCCGCTGTTCGTATTCTGGCAGGCGCCGCCGAAGCCCGACCAGAAGGCGTTGCCGAGAATCGGGCCCGCGATCACCGCGCCCGTGTTCTTGTCGAACACGGCATACGAGACATTGACCCACTGCACCACTTGGGTATCGCCTACCGCAAGATTTACGTCGGGAGGGGCGTCAGGAACGGAATAGCTGGGAAACCCGTTTCCCACTCCCAGCAGGTTCAGCCCTACAGTTGCGCTAACCAGCGGGCCAGTCGAGGTCTGCAGCGCACCATCTTCGATCTGCTGATTTGTCTGCATCAATTGCTGCAGCTTCGGGTAACGCACCGGCGACGATTCATGCATTCCAGCTTGTGCGGGAACTTCGGTCGCCATGTCGCGCAGGGGACGCGAAACGTCAAACCTGACGGGGCTGTTGACCTCCGGGTTGGTGAGCACGACTGGGTGGTTAATGGTCTCCTGGGCGATAGCAAGTGGCACAGCCATCATGCTGAGCAGCACCGCAGCAATGATGGGGAACCTGGAGCAGGGATGCATAGACCGCATAGACCCTCCTTATCAAAAACATAAGTGTGGTGGCGTCGCAGCCCCGGCTAGTGAAGAGCAAAAATATTACGAAGGTAACATCCTTTGCACATCACCACACACGGCCGGGCCGGGCGCAAACAAGCCATGGACATACTGAAAACGGAACCAGCAGCCACCGAAGAAAGGAACCAACGCTGCGAACATTAAGCGGTCGCAGGCGGGGAATGTCAAGGGTTTGTTCACCACAGACGTGCGGCGGAAGGCGGTGGCGTAATCCTGTCGCTTGCCGCTACTGCGCCTTGAAGCCGACGCTCTCCCACAGCGGCTTGGGATCGTAGAGAACGCCGCCGGCCACTACCATGCGCACACTGCGCACGTTGTGAATGTCGTCCAGCGGATTGGCATCGAGTACGTCGAAGTCGGCGCGCTTACCGACTTGCACGCTGCCGCTGTCACCGTCTACCTTCATTGCCCGCGCCGGGACAATGGTTGCGGCCTGCAGCGCCTCCAGAGGCGTGAAGCCCGCCTTCTGGTACAACTCAATCTCGCGATACACGGAAAAGCCCGGCACCGTCTGATCAGTGCCGGCGACGATGGTCACGCCCGCCTTGTGCAATTCACCAATGAGCTCGAGGGAGTGCTGGAAAATCTGCTGCCCATAGGGAGCGACTTCCGGCGGCATGCCTCCATTCATCAGCTGCTCGCGCAACTCCGGAGCCACGCGCGCGATGCCCGGCTCAACCTCGGTAGCCGGCTCGCTCGCCGGACGAAACTGCAACTCGAAGAGCGCCACGGTCGGATCGATTACCGTGCCATGCTCCTTCAGAAACGCGACCGCGTGCTTGCCCGCCTCGGAGTCAGGATCGAGCGAAGCCATTACCTTCAGGCGTTCGATACCCTTCACTTTCTTCGGATCGAAGTCCTTGGGCAACAGCAGATCGGTGATGTAGTGGATGTGGTTGATCTGGTCCATGCCATCTTCCACCCCCTGGTAGGCATTCATGCCGATGGGGATGTGACCGGTCACGGTCATGCCCAGCTTGTGAGCGTCGGCGCAGATGGCCTTCACACTCTCCTCTTTTACCGAGCTGTAAATTTTCATCTGCTCGAAGCCGGCGTCATGATATTTCGTTACCCACTTCTCCGCGTCCTCGGCGTTGTTGACGCGCCCGATTCCCAGCGCATACGGGCCATCGCCGTCGACGATGCCTGCGTTCAGCATGTGCGGGCCGAGCGCCGTGCCGCTGTTGACGGCATCGCGCACCTGCTTGATGAAGTCGAACTCGTTACCCACGTCGCGCACCGTGGTCACGCCGGCGGCCAGGTAGATGGGGCCCCACTCGACCTGCTCGTAGTGGGCGTGCATGTCCCACAGTCCGGGAATGATGTACTTGCCCTTCACGTCGATGCGCTGCGCGCCGGCGGGAAGTTCGATCTGGCTGCTCGGACCGACGGCGACGATTTTGCCGCCGCTGGTCACAACCGTCGCGTTCGGGATCGGCGACTTGCCCGTCACGTCGATGACGGTGGCTCCCACGAACGCCAGCATTCCCGTCTGCCGTCCGGGCATACGCCGGCTCATCTCGCTCAGCGCCGCCATCTCGTCGTGTGCCGCGCTGGCCACAAAGCCGGACAATGCCGGCTCATACTCATCGCGCACCGCCTCAAAGTGATCGAACTCGGCATCGGTGGAAACCAGGGCCACCAGATTTTCGCTGCCGTCCATCCAGAGCGTCTCCATGCCCCAGATCAGTCCCTGCACCGTGTAGCGCTCCACCTGCACGTCGTGGCCGTTGATGTGCATGGTCTCCGCACCGCGGTCCTGGATCTTAACCGCGCCCGAGGGCAGCGTCGGTAGCTCCGCCGGCTGTCCGTGCCCCCGCCAGTAGCGCATCATCTCCATCTGTACCGCGACCGGAGCGTAACCCGAGATGGTGAAGAAGGTCTGCGGGACCGGTACGGTGCGCGTTTCCTTGCCCTGCCGCACACTCGCGGACTCGGCTGAGCCTCCGGCCTTTCCCGAATTCGCGCTCGTCCCGGAGCCGACAGTCACTTCCGTATCGATATCGGAGCTGCGGGAGGTTTTGCCCTTAATGACAAAGCTCTGCGGTACATAGCTGTCGGAGCTGCGCAGCGTCGCCGAGAGCGGGACCGGTGTCCCTCGGTCGGTGAACTTGAACTCCGATTTCAGCGTGAGCGTATTGCCCTCGTTGGTAATGGTGTAAGTTTCCTCGCCGATCGGCTGCTCAAACTTGTGTAGCCGGAAGGTCCCGTTCTGGCTTGGGGGAGCCGTCTGACAAAGTAGGACAGCTGGCGACAGAACAAGCAACAAGGCAAGTACGCGGCGAAGATATTGCAAGCAAAGCTCCTTTGGCAGATAACGAAGAATAGTACGGCGTCGGCGGTGCCAGAGTTCCCGGCGCGAGACGATCCTTGCGCGATCCTGCGTTGCCGAATCCAAAGACTACAATAATCCACTTCCTGGCGGAGGCGCAGCCCTGTCCCGCACGGCTCCTCTACTCGCCTCAGCTCTGAGGAAACCCTCCGCCGCTGCTGCACCTCCTACTAATCGCTTAGGAGTAGGAGGAGCGCAGCATGAAAAAGTTCTTTCTCACATTCGTGGCCGCAGCATTCGTATTGGCGACTTCAATGATCGCCGGCGCACAGAACAAGACCGCAATCAACAACGAACTCGACAAGTCCGCAAACATCATTCAAGAGTTGACCAGTCCAACCACCACCGCGGGCATTCCGCACCAGGTGCTGGAAGGGGCGAAGTGTATCGCCGTGGTTCCCGGCCTGAAGCAGGCAGGATTCATCGTCGGCGGACATCATGGCGATGGAGTGGCCACCTGCAAGCTGGCAACTGGCCGCTGGAGCCCGCCCGCTCCCTTTCAGATGACGGGAGGCAGCTTCGGCTTGCAGATCGGCGTCGAAAGCGTCGACCTGGTCATGATGATCATGAACGATCAAGGCATGCAGACGCTGGAGTCCGGCCACTTCAAGGTCGGCGGTGAGGCCAACGCTACGGCCGGCCCGGTCGGCCGTGAGGCCTCTGCCAACGCCGGCTGGAAGTCGGCGATCCTCACTTACGCCAAATCGAAGGGCGTCTATGGCGGCGTGACCGTCAACGGCGCAGAGTTGAACCAGGACAAGAAGGCCACAGAGGCGCTGTACGGCAACGAAGTAGCCTTCTCGCAGATTCTGCACGGGCAGGCGCCGCCGACGCATGATCCGGCGGTCCGTCAGTTCCTGTCCACTATCCACAGCGCGGAAGAAAACGCGCACGCGCAATAGGGACTTTGCTATCGAACGTCCCGCCATCCGCGCTGTTTGGATGGTGGGCAGAGCAGGGGGAGCGTCAGCTCCCCTTTTCTTTTGCCGCGGCCTGCGCCGCGAGTTGACGATCGGTCGGGCCGCTCCCGTATGATCAAAGGCGTTATCGATGCGAATCCGCAAGAACTACCTGTGGGTCGCGGTCGCGGCGCTCGTCATTGCCGGCGGCATGCTGGTTGCGTTGCTGTTGCGCATGCATGCGGCTCCCGACGCCGTCCGCCTGCTTCCCGAATGCGATGCCGTGGTCTACATCAATCTTGCGCCCGTCCGGTTGCTGACGGACTTGGCCAAGAGCGCTCCCAAGGAGCGCGATCCGCAGTACGAAGAGTTCGTGCGCCAGACCGGCTTCGAGTTCGAGCGCGACTTGGAGAAGGCCGCCTTCGCCATCCACTATGGCGCTGCAACCCCCGCCTCTCGGGACAAGACGAGCCAAACGCGATATAGCGAGATCCTGCAGGGACACTTCGACAGCGCGCGGGTTTCAAGCTACCTTCACAAACTCGCCTCCAGCGCCGAGTCCTACCAGGGTTATGAGATTTACAGCGTTCCCGTCCAGGATCGTACGGTCAGGGTGGTGCTGCTGGGAGTGGACCTCGCCGCCGCCTCCAATACCGAAAGCTCCGACACCATATACGGCATCATCGACCGCTATCGCCGCGCGGCCTTACCCTTCGCCGGACCCACGCTGGTCAGCCAATACTACGCGCGCGTGCCGCTGGGCAGTGTGGTGTGGACCATCGCCCGCCCGCCCGCGTCCAGTCCGCAAGCGGAGCACGGCGAACTGCTGCTTCCCGGAGGCTGGAGCGGACTGCTGCCTGCCGACGGCGTCGTGATTGCGTCCGCGCGTCCATTGAACGATCTCCATCTCCGCGCTGACGTGATCACTCGTAGCGAGGCTGAGGCGCAGAAATTCACCCAGCAGGTTGACACTTATCTGGTGCTCTTCAAGTCGCTGGAAATTTCCATGGACAGCGGCGGCCCGGACAAAGACGTCAAGGCCGCCTTCGACAGCCTGGAGGTGCACCAGGATCGGAACGAAGCCGTCCTGACGGCGAAGGTGCCATTCGCATTTTTCAAGAAGATGCTGAGCGAGCCGCCGGTGGAGCTCGGCCCCGAGCCGCCGCCGACTGAGCAGCGGGCTCCGGCAGAGCCACAGCCGGCGCCGAAGAAGAAGGGGCAGCATCGATAGCGTTTGGCAGCGAACTGCCGAATGCTGCTTTGACACTGTTTCTAAGCGGCTGCTACGATGGGAGTTCAATTCCCGCCTCGCAAGCGTCCCCGTCGTCTAGCCCGGCCTAGGACATCGCCCTTTCACGGCGGTAACACGGGTTCAAATCCCGTCGGGGACGCCAAGTT
>Ga0070741_10021047_pt1 | contig 10190 bp, 8 predicted proteins | sample Coa_R1_4_FD_66440 | JGI IMG/M metagenome (GOLD analysis project Ga0070741, IMG submission 66440) | Surface soil microbial communities from Centralia Pennsylvania, which are recovering from an underground coalmine fire - Coalmine... | ecosystem: Environmental > Terrestrial > Soil > Unclassified ...
GGGTCTTCCGCACTTTTGGTGGATCTCACGGAGAGCGCTGAGAGACCGGGGATCTGAAGGGTAATACCCGCCGGCGCAGAAGCTGAAAGCCGCTACGCCCGTACATTTGCCGTTTGAGGAGTTTGAGGCGGTGTACTTGCCCTTCGACTTGTCCATTGCTCCAATGCTGTTCCACTGCGGCGACCACCGCTTCGTAATCGCGTTGGACTCCGGCTACGAAGCGTTTCAGTTCAGGGATATCTGACGCTACGCTTTCTGCCAGCCACGACTTCAAGGCGCCGGAATCCCGATCCTTGAAGACCTGGCGGAATTGTTGCGCCAGGTGCTCGGCGACGGCGACCTGCGGATGACTCGTGGTGACCGCCTCCACCCAGCGTTGTTCGTCTGGGCTACGCTGCATCGGAAGCTTGGTTAGCCATAACGCGACAAGTCTCACGTTGGGGAGTGTTCTGCGCGGCTTCGAAGACGGCGGCGATGAACCCGCCCGCCAAGGCTGTACATATTCCTTCACTCGGCTTCGCCGCCCGCCATAGCCTTGCTGCCGCAATTCCCGGCACAGTTGGGACGCATTGTGGCAACCTTCTGCCCACCGTTTTTCCAGGTATTCCCGAAAGGAATCCAGCTCGGACCGTCGCTGCCGTGGGGCACGTTCTGGAAACTCCTTTGCCCGGAGGTATTGTCGGATGGTGAGACGGGTGATGCCGAACTCACGTGCGATCGCTCCTTTGGTGAGACCGCGCTGGTGTGCCGCCCTGACCGCCTCAAATAGCGCTTTTCTCTTTTCCCGCGCACGCTGGCGCTTTTGTTCAAGCTGACTGAGCTTAATCGGCGCTTCCGGTGCGAGTTCTTTGGACGGCAGCACTCTTTGGTCACCAAACCCAATCGTATCGCCGGGCGCCGGTGGACCTGAGGTTCCCGTCAGTTCAACCCGGCGTAAAACACTGGCCAAGCGCTCCAGCACGCGTTGGAGCGCCTGTGTCAGATTACAGAAGAGATGGAACCGATCTGCAACCTGGACGGCCCCCGGCGCACCCTGCCGGGCACCCTCGGCATAAGCACCTGCACGATCCCGGCTGATGATCCGGATGGTGGGATGGGCCTGCAGCCATTTCGCTAACGTCTCTGATTCACGATCGGGGAGAAGATCAATGGGCTGGCGCCGTTCCAAATCCACGAGCACTGTCCCATAGTGATGCCCGCGGCGCCAGGCCCAATCGTCCACCCCGAGAATTTTCACATCGCCGGCGGATTCACTAGAAGCGGCTTGGCTGAGGGCCCGTAGGATTGTGTCAGCGCTGGAGTGAATTCCCAACTGCTCTGCCAGACGACAACCAGCTTCCCCACCCAACGCGTAGCCGATCGCGAGCAATGCGTCGCGATGCCGGCACGTTTGTCTACCATAGGGTGAAACCACGATCGGCAGCCGTTGTGTAAAGATCCGGCGGGGACAGTCTCGCACCCGACAATAAAAACGATGCGTCCGCAGGTGGATGCGAACCACCCCGCCGTGGCATGGGAGGTCGCGCAGGGTGCGGCAGTATCGACTGTGCACGTGACAGGAACGGACTCCACAGCGGGGACAAGCGCCCTCACTTGTAGTCGCGGAAACGATCATCATCATGACGCCGTCCTGACAGACTACGTCATCTAACGTCAAGCATGATGGATCGGGAAGGGATACTGGCAAAGGGCTGGGGGAGGCAGCCATTTGCTCTTTGAGTTTAGAACATTTCCGCTGAAATCTGTTTTATGCAGATTGGGCCATCACTCCACCAAAACTGCGGAAGACCCACTTCAAAACCGGCCATAAATAGAGAACTGGTGCAGGACAAGAGTATTTGTACTGTGCCGTGGACGGTTGGGAAAAGCCGTTTCTCGCTAACCAATCAGAGTGGATTCGGGCAAACATATTACTCACTCGCGGATCCCATAACGGCACACCCGAATTTATCACTTGGACCTATAACGCGCTACGCGCGAATCTGCCGTCCTGAAGAAAGGTGGCGAGCATTAACTGAGAATATCGCTAGGCTAAGACAACTTCCGGATGGCGCGTAATCCAGGAATTGGAACCAGACGGCGTTCGGTTTGCTCGGGCAACGCGCGGTCGGAACCATCTCAGCGGTGGCCAGGAATCGTTCCAGATAGCGTCTACACAAGCGCGCAATTCACTTCAGCTTGAATGTGCAGCCGAGCATCAGCATGTTCCCTTTCATCAGATTCGCTACCTTGAATTCATTGACCCACCGAAGCTGCAGAGCCACTGCCGGCTTCTCGGTTTTCGCTACCCAGAGCACCACTGGACCGATGCCCGAAGCGCTGCCTTCAAAGCCATGCAGTAAATCGGCGGTCGGCCCCTTGTCGGGGGTGATCTGCGTGAGCGTAGAACCGATCGCGCCAACCCCGAACCTTTCCGAAAGGTACTGGACTACCATACCATCCCAATGAAACAACGTCCCGCTGGTGTAGCGATTGGTCTGATCCTTGCCGTAGATGTCGAATCCTGTGAAAGTGTCGAATTCGAGGCCGCGTTTCTTCCAGAGATAGGTGTAGGCCAGGTTCGGCATGACGGTCCACTCGTTCATCCCCAGGTTAGTGATACTTCCCGTGCGGAATGATCCTGTGGGCGCGAAGACCATGCTGCTGATTGCCAGATTACTGTATTCGCTGAAGTGGATGCCGACCGTCAGGGGTATTGCAACTACGTCGCCGATACCCGAATTCGTACGGCTGATCGCTCCCGAGAAATTGTTGACCTGAAGAGAACCGGTCGAACCGACCCAGTTCACGGGAGCCATGAAGGTAGAAGAAAAGGTTACCTTGTTGGTCTCAGTCTTATAAACGTAGGAGGGCACTATGTAGTTCATGCTCGCATCGGCATCAAGGTTGGCAACAATCGAGCTACCGATGGGCAAAAGCCGGCCGCCCCCGATCGCCCCCATGTAGCCAATGGGAAGAAGCGAGAAGCTGAAGCCGGGATCCGGCCCGACGACGGCGCCCTGCGGCTGGATCCAAACGCCCGGCAGCGTCCGGCCCAGAGCGCCCTCAACGGCAAGTAGCGGCGCGGCACTCACCGCGAGGGCGATTCCGAGGAAAACGACTCTCCCATACAAGGTCTTCATGGGACGGAGATTCAAACGTCGCTGCCACGCCTCATTATATTTACGATATTTACGCGGCTTCTATTCCCCTTCGTGCGCCTTGATGGCCGCTTCGATTTGGCGTTTGACGGCATCGAGATTAAAGCTGGCCGGGGCCTGCATCGGCGGATACTCGATGGCGGATTCCGCGGCCTTGGCGACAATCTGCTGAACGACTACGAAACGCCAGAATTCACGCGCATAGAAGTCGTTTCCGTAGCCGAATGCTCCGGTGTTGGTCGTTTCACCCCGAATAGACGAGGTGCGCTCGAACGGATCTTGCCGGATATTTGTAATCGACGGCATATCGGTGCTGACCTTTTCTCCCGGCCATCCGTAGGGCTGCTGGAGGAACTGGAATTTGAAATCGTCCAGCCGGATTGCGCCGAGTTGCGCGCCACTGAAGTAAAACAATTCATGGCGTACCGATGGTCCCCTGCATTCCAGCAAGTCCAACTGGTTGTAACCGTCCAGGTGGTTCTTATAGGTCCGGTCGCCAAGCTTGACGCCTTTCAGAAGCTGGCTGGTAACATCGGGGTTTCCCGCAGCCGCCGCCAGGGTAGGCAGCCAGTCCATTCCCGAAAAGATCCCATTCTCAACTGACCCAGGCTTGACGTGTCCGGGCCACCGGATGATGGCAGGCACGCGAAAGCCGCCTTCAAAACTGGTGCCCTTGGTGCCTTTGAACGGAGTCATTCCACCGTCCGGCCAAGTGAACACCTCGGCTCCGTTATCGGTTGTGAAGATCACGATTGTGTTCTCAGCTTCCCCGATGTCCTGCAGATGCTTTAGAATTGCGCCCACGCTGTCATCCAACTGGGCCATACCCGCTTCCTCGACCCCATAGTTGCTTCGGTAATTCATCAGCGCCTGGTACTTCTCAGGGATGTAGGTGAACACGTGCATGCGGGTAGGGTTGTGCCAAATGAAGAACGGGTTGCCGGCGCTCTTGGCCTTGTCCATGAAAGCATTGGTGTGCTTCACCAGGACTTCATCGAAGGTCTGCATGTCGTATTTGGCGGGGCGTCCTTTTTGCCAGTTCTGCACTCCAGTCATGTTTGGAAACGGCGCCAAAGGGCCTTCGTCCACAATTTTTTGCTTGCCGACCGCGCCCCAGCGTGGCTGAACGGTTGTGTCATCCGTGCCGGTTGCCCAACAGTGTGTGAGATTGCGCGGCCCGGTTTTATCGATCCAGTCCTCGGGGTAATCGAACCAGTACGGGTCGGACATCGCATCGAGGTGATACAGGTAACCGAAGTACTCGTCGAAGCCGTGTACGCAGGGCAAGTACTTATTCAGGTCGCCGAGATGATTTTTTCCGAATTGGGCAGTTTCATAACCGAGCGCCTTCAAGACCGTAGCGAGGGTGACGGCTTGTGCGGGTATACCTGTATCCGCTCCAGCCTGCCCTACGGTAGTCAAGCCAGTGCGAATCGGCAGTTCACCCGTAATAAAGTTGGCGCGCCCGGCAGTACAACTGGCCTCAGCATAATAGTCGGTGAAAATCATCCCGTCGGCTGCCAACCGGTCCAAGTTCGGTGTTTTGCCGGACATCATTCCGCGATGATACGCGCCGATGTTGAACCACCCCACGTCGTCGCCCATGATCACCAGGATGTTAGGCTTCTTCGGACCGGCCGTCTGTTGACCTCCGGCGGCGCCGGCCAGAAGACTCAGTGCGGCAATGACGCCGATAAGCGTTCTGCTGATGTGAGTTTCTGTGTGCATTAGTGCCTCCTCCTTGGTTCGTTACCGTTCTGACTGGGAACCGTAACTGTACGCAAGTGAGGATGGCTGTGGGGAAGGGCGGGACTTATATAGAGGTTACGGTGGTGCTAATACAGCCTTGCCGCTCTCGCCTTAACAGCGGAAAACGGGATGGTTCGTTACCGCACATATCTCGCCGATTGACGCCTGAACTCGTCATTCCTGCACGCTGGAGGCGCTAGTGGCACCTGTGCTCGTGGAACTCCAGCCATCCACAATGCGCATGACACTGACACTTACGATCGGATCACTCTTTCCTGCGCCCATAATTACTCCTATCAGTGAGCTGCATCTGATTGCGTTCATTTCGCGGCTGGGAACAACAAAGCCACCTGGAGGCGGACCTGCCACTTGGGATATGGCAGATCCTGTGGATGAATGGCGTTGTAATACAGGTGCAGCTGCCAGACCATGGCTTGGTCAAAAAAACGCGTCATTTTTCCGAAGCCGCCACCGAAGGGTACAAGCCACTGGTTGTGGTCGGAACTTCGCCAGTTCGCGATGAGAATGGGCGACGACGTCAAAAACCAACCGTGCTCGAAATTGCGGGTCACGAAATACTGCGTCAGAAATTGATTCACGCGCGGACGCCCTTCATTACCTGCGAAGGACCAGATATTGTTGGATAGAACTCCGACCGTCCAGTGTTCCGGCTGCATGAGCAGAACGATCGATGGACCAGCGCCCCATTTGCCCTGCCCGAGTGTCTGGTCGGTGGCCGTGGGCAGTGAGAAGGCTGGACCGACCCCCCAAATCAGCTTGCCCGGACGGGCTGGCGACAGGAAAAAACTTGGATTTAGATCGCCGAGCCCATTAGCGCCGCCTTCAGGCGCAGAGTCTCTCTCCCGGAATTTACAAATTTCGTTTGCCAGCTCGCCGCTCGCATTACAGGAAGAGCCCAAGTTCGGCTGGTAGACCACTGGCGTAATCCAGCGAGATATGAGCAGCCAATCGTCGCTCAGGTGAATCGGTACCACGGGCTGGATGTTTAACACGTCCTGAACGCGACTGAACTGACCGATGGGAAAGTTGATGTTGTTCTGAAAGGGTACGCTGATCAGATCACCTACAGGGTTCTGAAACGTTGTGAGTACCTTCCCTTGATCCGGGGTTCCCTGGGCCGACGCTGAACCGGCCAAGATAAGTGCCAACACGTAACAGCCAGTTCTCTCTTTCATCGCAATTCATCCCCATCCTCCTGCAACCTGATGCAGCAGGCGAGGCTTGGATTCTTAATCTCCCGACGCGCCGTCATTTTGCGGCCACATAATAAATCTGGCTCCCAGTCTTCTACATCAGTCTGAACGAAGGGGAGTCCATGCCTGACCTTCAAACGACCGCTGGAACCCGTTGTATTTGAGAACAAAGGCCCCATAATTCACATAACGAGCCGGACAGATGCTCACAAGGCGACGCTTCTTTCGCAGATCGACTCGGGCAGCTATCATTACTATTGGCTCGGGAGCGACGTTAGAATTAGCGTTTGCTCCTCGTGCGGCGCCAGAAAATGTCTCCAGTCCCGAGGCTGCGCTGCAGGAATTGATCGGCGGGAACCAGCGCTTCACGTCAAATCGGCTCACTCACCATGAACATGACTTGGAAATCCTGAAACAACATACGGTCGACAAGCAGGAGCCCTTTGCCGCGGTTCTCTCCTGTGCGGACTCCCGCGTGCCTGTAGAACTGGTTTTCGATCAGAGTATCGGGCACATTTTTGTTACGCGAATTGCAGGGAACCTTGTCACCTCTGAAATTATCGCCAGCATCGAATATGCGGCCGCGGCGCTAGGCACGAGGCTCATTGTAGTGATGGGCCACAGCGGGTGCGGGGCGGTAAAGGCGGCCATCGAAACCAAAGGAGTTCCCGGCCAGATCAGCGCGCTCTATCCCCATATTCAACCCGCCATAGACGAAGCCGGATCGGATCTGAAAGCGGCAATCCAAGCCAACGCCAGAATTCAGGCATCTCTCTTGCGAAAGAGTTCGACCGTCGTCGCAGGCATGGTGAAAGAAAACAAGCTGAGGGTGACGGCAGCGTATTACGATCTCGCCAGCGGCAAGGTGACACGCTTGGAATAGGGCTGCATGAAGGCGGCGCCTTTTGGAATCCTGCTGGCGTCATCCCTATGTGGGATTTTGAACTCGCCGGCGAACGGACAATCGACAGATACGCAGGTTTGGCCGGAAGCTGATTTCCATGTACAGTTACCATGGAGCTTCCGCATGCTTGCCTTGACGGGCTTGGAGCAGGGAGCCGGCTACCCGTTCCTGGAGTGGTACGCGGGGGCGGGAATCGGCTATCAATTCAGGTCGATTCTGAAATCGCACATCGAAAACATTGATCCCGACAAAGAGCACCACCTCATTCTCGCCGGCGGTTATGAGCACTATCACACGACTAAAACGGGAAAGGTGACGCGCGAGGAACACGCCGTGATCGAGATCGATCCCGGCGCTCGCCCCATATCATGGCTTCTGTTACGCGATCGGAACCGCATCGAGTTCCGATGGATTGACGGGGCGTATTCAACCCGATATCGAAACGAACCCAGCATCGAAGCCGATGCCACCATCCACGGCTACCATTTCATGCCATTCGGCGCGGCTGAGGCTTTCTACAGCGGCGCAAGCCGTTCGTGGGACGAGGAACGGTACACCGCTGGCGCGCAGTGGCCGTACAAGGATGTGCTGATGCTTGAGACTTATTATCGTCGGGAGCACTGCCCCACCTGTAAGCCCGCCAATTGGAATGTCGGCGGAACAACCGTGCACTTTTATTTCAGGAGGGCGAAGTAGTCGTGGTTCGAACACGAGTCCGCCAAGCGAAAGCTCACAAGAGACCGCTTAGAAGGCGTTCTAAACTGGTTTTCGTCATTGCCGGCGCCGCAATACTAGTAGTGGCCGCGCGTTTTTTCTTTTTCGAGAATCGCGCTGCGACGCTGCACTTGAATTCGCAAAAATCCACGGAATTCGGTCCGACGGTCGTAAACACGCAGCCTCCCCCTGGCGGGGCTCCTGCGGGAATGGTCTGGATCCCGGGCGGCGAATTCTCCATGGGCGCGAACGATCCGCCCGATGGGGACGAGGGCGGCATGAAAGCCACGTTGGATGCCCGTCCGATTCATCGCGTTTATGTTGACGGGTTCTTCATGGACCGAACCGATGTAACGAACGCGGAATTTGCGGAATTCGTGAAAGCGACAGGTTACGTTACGGTAGCGGAACGAAAGCCGCGTGCCGAGGACTTCCCCGGTGCCTCTCCCGAGAAACTGGTTGCGGGGTCTGTCATTTTCTCGCCTCCCGATCACCCGGTGTCACTGAATAATCATTTTCAGTGGTGGAACTACAGGGCCGGCGCGAACTGGCGTCATCCATTCGGCCCGGATAGCGATCTCACGGGAAAGGATCAATATCCCGCGGTTCATGTCGCCTATGAGGATGTCGAAGCCTATGCGAGGTGGGCGGGAAAGGAGATCCCCACCGAGGCACAATGGGAATTCGCAGCCCGCGGCGGCCTGGCCGGAAAACCGTTCGTGTGGGGAGACGATTTCCAGGGAGGCAACCACCGCTGGATGGCAAATACGCACCAGGGACATTTTCCTGATAAAGATACCGGGGAGGACGGTTACGCCGGCATCGCGCCGGTCGCGCAGTTTCCGCCGAACGGATATGGATTGTACGACATGGCTGGGAACGTGTGGCAGTGGGCCAGCGATTGGTATCGTCCCGACTATTACCAGCAATTAGCGGCGGCCGGCGGAGTCGCGCGCAATCCCCGAGGACCGGCTTCGTCCTTCGATCCCGGTGAGCCGGGCCAGGCGAAGAGAGCTCAGCGCGGCGGATCGTTTCTCTGCACCGATCAATATTGCTCGCGCTATATCGTCGGCACGCGCGGCAAGGGCGAGGTGAGCACCGGAACCAATCATCTCGGGTTTCGCTGCGTGATCACGCGGGAAGGCTGGGAACAGCACCATTCCGCAATACCTGGGTCCAGGATTGTCGCCAAACCGGAAGTTGGTCGGCAGGTTGGGAAGCGAAACGATATTTCACAATATCGGAAGCCATCGCGGCTGGCCGTGGCACCCGGTGTCGCACAGCGTGAGGCCACAAAATGCCGTCGCCGGTGGCAAGAACTCCGGCAGGGCGAGACTGCCGACGCCCAGCCGATCGCCTATTCTTGGAGGAATGGAGTACTTCTTCGCGTGCCCATATTGCTGGGAGCGAATATCGATGCTACTGGACACCTCGGTGAAGCGCCAGACCTATGTGGAAGATTGCGAGGTTTGCTGCCATCCGATCGAAGTGAACTACGCGGTACGCGATGACGCGGTGTGCGAATTTGAAGCCAAAGCGATTGAATAAATCCGTCGAAGTCCGCGATCTTATAACCAGCGCACAAAGGTTCTTCGATTTGGAGCCGCATTCAACAACCTCCCCACTCGCATGGCAGAGCATCGCGTTTCGTCCGGCTCCTCGATAGCGCTTCTGTTGTTGGCTCCTGGAGCCAGTGCTACCCCGTACCTCGTCCACCATGACTTTCAGGAGTGTCGAAACCGCCGCGCCAGCCGCCTGTTGTAGACGCGCGATCAACTGGCCATGAACTGCGCGGCGAGCCTCCCGATACTCCTTTTCAAACTCCGGCTCCTTCATCCAACGCAGGAGCGTGTTGGGCGCGATTCCGATTGCCTTCCGGCCGACGGATTCGCCGAGAGTTCCAACTTCTTTCTTGTCGCTGTTAGCTCTCTTATTCCGAACAAGGCTTACTTGATCGATCCGACTCACAGGCCTTGCTAATCGAACTAGCCGTCATGGAATTGCTTTGGCCCTTGATGGCAATTGTAGTGAACCACCGAAACCCGCTGTTCTTCTCCATTCGCTCCAGGACATCCCGTGTGAGGCGTTCAAGGTCGACACGATCGCCGAATTCCGGCGAGATGATAAAACGCGCATCGTTGACATTGTTGCAAGGATTTTCACTAATTCTGTCACCCAACAGTTTTTCTTCTTCGCTACCATCGAGCAGTGGGCGGGCCAAGGACCATCGGGTTGATCTCCGACACACACGGCCTCATCCGTCCAGAAGCCCTGGTTGCCTTAGAAGGTTCCGATCTCATCATCCATGCGGGCGACGCCGGCAAGCCAGAGGTCCTCGACCAATTGCGCGGCCTCGCACCGGTGGTGGCAGTACGGGGAAACATCGATCAAGGACCCTGGGCCTCCCGCTTACCAATGACCGCAGTCGTAGAGACGGGCTCGGTCCGAATCTACGTGCTGCACGATATC
>Ga0070741_10021048_pt1 | contig 10190 bp, 6 predicted proteins | sample Coa_R1_4_FD_66440 | JGI IMG/M metagenome (GOLD analysis project Ga0070741, IMG submission 66440) | Surface soil microbial communities from Centralia Pennsylvania, which are recovering from an underground coalmine fire - Coalmine... | ecosystem: Environmental > Terrestrial > Soil > Unclassified ...
GAGCACCTGGCTTCGGTGCGCGACCTGGAGCGCTCGATCGCCAGCCTGCCGCCGGAATACGGGAAGGTGGCGGAGCCGGAGATCGGCGGGGATGTCAAGGACTACCCTCGCATCGCCAAGCTGCAATCCGACCTGCTGGTGCATGCGCTGGCCAGCCGCCAGACCCGCGTCGCCACATACATGCTCACGAAGTGCCAGAGCCTGGTGCGGCTGCCGTGGCTCGGCTACACCACGCTGCGCCATCACGATTACACACACACCAACTCGGAATCGCCGCAGGCGCAGCGCATCCTGCGCGATATCTGCCGCTGGCACGTCGAAGAATTCGCGTACCTGCTGAATCGCTTGAAGTCGATTCGAGAAGGCGACGGCACGCTGCTCGATCACTGCTGCCTGCTCTACATCCACGAGCATGCCGAGGCGAACGTGCACAAGAACAACGGGCTGATCGCGATCCTTGCCGGACATGTGAACGGGATGACCACGGGCGTTCACACGCGGGTGACGAACACCATGGGTGAGTTGTATGTGGGGGTAGCGAACGACATTTTTGGTTTGGGGATCGGCTCGTTTCCCACCGCGTCGGGGAAGGTCGACGGACTGGCGGGTGCACGCGGTTGACACAACGGACATGCACAAGATCTCTTCCGGCTGCACCCGACTCTTGTTATTGACCGCGCTTTTCACGATCGCGGGATTTGCCGCCAACGAAGGAAACCTGAAGGCTGGCGCCGCACGGGTCGATATCACGCCGGCGGCCGACGCGGCCCTGCCGATGAGCGGCTATGGCGGGCGCACGCAGGGCTTCCAGGGGATCCACGACCACATCTACGTGCGGGCGATCGTACTTTCCGACGGCTCCAGGCAGGCGGCGCTGATGGCCTGGGAACTGATCGGCATGCCCACTCCGGTGTGGGAGCGCGTTTCCCAACGGATCGCGAAGGAGTTGGGCATACCGGTCGAGGACCTTATCCTGGCCGGCGTGCACGATCACGGCGCGCCGTCGCTGGCCGGCGCCTACGGAGAAGCGTCGGAGAAAGCGGTCGCGTACACGGCAAAGGTGGAGAATGCGGCCGTCGAAGCGGTACGGCAGGCGCAGGCGAACATGCAGCCGGCACGGATCGGAGTCGGCACGGGAAAGGCTTACGTAAACATCAATCGCCGGCAGTTGACGCCGGACCGCGGATGGTGGCTCGGCTACAATCCCGACGGTCCATCGGATAAAACAGTGGCGGTGCTCCGGTTCGAAACGATGTCGGGCAAGCCGTTCGCGTTCCTGATCAATTACCCGGTGCACGCCGTGGTCATGGGGCCGACCAATTTACAGGTGACGGGGGATCTGGCGGGCGCGACCTCGCGTTATGTCGAGCAGCATTATAGCGGCAGAAAGGAATTCGAGCCGCGAGGGGACGCGGGATTCGATCTTCGGCTTCGGCCGGAGGAGGTGGCGGGCGATGGCGGAGTGGTGGCGGTCTGGACCAGTGGAGCGGCGGGAGATCAGAATCCTGTCTCGGTCGCCACGGGTTCCGATTTCACGATGGTGAACGCGCTGGGGCAGATCCTGGGTGAAGAGGTGGTTCGGGTGGCAGGCACGATCCGGACTACGCCGCGAGTTCGCATTGCGGGGGCGCAGCAGGTGGTGACTTGTCCGGGCCGCAAGGTGGACGCGGGTCCGCGGCCGCGGAAAGACTATAAGTTTGCCGATGCGGAGCCCGTCAATATTCGACTCGGGCTGCTCATGATTAACGACATCGCACTGGCCGGCGTATCGGGCGAGGTGCTCACCGGGATCCAGCAGCATCTAAAGAGGGAGTCGCCATACAGCCATACCATTATGGTCACGCACGCGAACGGATCGAGCGGTTACATTCCGAATGACGCGGCATTCGATCAGATCAGCTACGAGATCACGACGTCGCACCTGAAACCCGGGTGTGCGGAAAACGCCATCGTGAACGGGCTTCTGGAGTTGATGAACGGTCTTGGAAACCAGTAACGGTGGTGATGCCGGACGGGGGCGATCGTCGTTTTGAGTTCTCATCGAGATGGCGATGCGGAACTACTCGCTTGGTTTGGGAGCGTTTTGCAGGCAGCGGCAAACACCCCGGTCAACTGGACCCAATGAAAAAGCCCTGATCGGCGTCACTTTCCAGCCGTCTGGTACCGTTCCCCTAGTTTGAAGTTTGGGGAACTGGCCCCTGGGTCCTGATCGGTGGGATAGTTTCCGGCCAGGAACGCCGGTCTTCAATGACCGGCGGCACAGAATTAGCCCAAGCCTCTGATCATCATGAGCTTACATCAACGCTGCGCGAGTCTTTGCTCGGCTTCCATGACGAACCGCAGGATGTCGTTGATACGTGTCAGGTGGCCTTCCCGCTTCGACTTGAACCACTCCAGAACGCTGGGACCGAGCGGCACACCGACGGGCACCTTGGGCCGGAGGTCGCGCAATCGGCAGCCGCCCGGCGGTGCCGTCAGGCTTGTTCCTGATCATGCTGAGCCCGCAACAGCCGCTGCAGTTCCGTCTGCATCCACGAGTGTAAAATGGGAAGCGCAATTCGAGTCCCTCCGGTTTCCTGGTGCGCGGCGCCGCCCGAGAGGTCAGGATGTTGAGAGTAGGGCGTTTTGTTCTTCTGACAATTCTGACGTACGCCAATTTTGCCGCCGGGCAGACAGGCGAGCATGGCTCACCCTCCACTCCGGTTTCCGCGAACCGACCCGCAATTTCCCCTGCCTTCGATGTAAAGGCAGCCGTCGATGCATATCTCGCTAAGATGCCGCGCGCGCAACGCGCCCGCTCCGACGCCTATTTCGAAGGCGGCTATTGGCTGCTGTTGTGGGATTTCCTCGCCTCTGCAACCGTGATGTGGCTGCTTCTGCACTTCCGCTGGTCAGGAAAAATGCGCAAAGTGGTTGAGCGTCTCACTCGCTTACGCCCACTGCAGACGGCACTTTACTGGATTCAGTTCGTCGTCATCGTCTCAGTGGCCACATTCCCTCTGAGCATCTATGAGGGTTATTTCCGCGAGCACAAGTATGGACTGCTGAATCAGACTTTTGGCCCCTGGCTGCGCGATCAGGTTGTGACGCTGACGGTCGTCGTTGTGCTGTGGGGCATCCTGTTGGTGCCTTTGTTTGGTCTCGTGAGGCGACTGGGGAAGAACTGGTGGCTTTGGGGGGCAACTCTGTCAATTGTGTTTGCCGCCGCGGTGAGCCTGATTGCTCCCGTCTACATAGCTCCCCTGTTCAACAAGTACACTCCGCTGCAGGATGCGCGAATCAAAGAGGCGATTCTCAGTATGGCGCGAGCGAACGGCATTCCCGCCACTGACGTCTACGAGTTCGACGCGTCGCGGCAATCGAACCGAGTGAGCGCCAACGTCAGCGGGTTCGCCGGGACGCTGCGCATATCGTTGAACGACAATCTGCTCAAGCGTTGTACGCTAGCCGAGATCGAGACGACCATGGGACACGAGATGGGCCACTATGTTCTTAATCATACCTACAAGGGGCTGGTGATGACGGGCGTACTGGTGGTGATTGGATTTGCCTTCCTGAACTGGGAAATCAATTTTTGCGTTGCACGCTGGGGCAAGAAGTGGGATGTCCGAGGAGTCACCGATGTCGCTGTCGTGCCTTTGGCCGCGATCCTGCTCTCCTTTTACTTGTTCGTCCTGACGCCCATCACCAATACCATCTCGCGCACAATGGAGTACGAAGCGGACATGTACGGGTTGAACGCCGCCCAACAGCCCGACGGTGAGGCCAACGTGGATATGCTGCTGGGAGAGTATCGCAAGCTGGATCCGGGGCCGGTGGAGGAATTCGTCTTCTTTGACCATCCTGGCGGCCGCACTCGCATTACTGCCGCCATGCGCTGGAAAGCGGAACATCCTCAGTCTACGTCCGTAGAAGAAATGGCGAGACCGATTTTCAGTGCAAGGTGACTTTGCGTGTTTAGGTTCAGTGACTGCGATGACTTACAGCCAAGAAAAGCAGAATTCGTAAAATTCATGGGTTTTGGTGCGAATTTTGATACTGACCACTAACCTCGAGCTCGTGTCCGAACCGAGGAGTCCGCGGCGGCTCAGAGATTCCCCGGTTGATTTTGTCATGTTTCTGCTCCTGAAATTGCTATACCTGGTTCAGCAGTTTCACCCCTCGCTGTCGCAGATAATCGGTCCACGCATGAACCGTCTCGCGGTTCGGCTCCTGGATGCCTGGCTGCATTCTGGAAGCGATTCCGAATCGCGCCAGTTTAGCCGAGCCCAGGCGATGATACGGTAAGACTTCGACCCCTTTCAGATGCGGCAGCTGGTGAGCGAGAGCAGCGATGCCATCCAGGTGCGCCTTACGCGCATTGTGCCGCGGAATCATCGGGCAGCGTACGACGATGTTCGCCCCTGCGCTGTGCAGCGCGCGCAGGTTGGCTAAGATGCGATCGGGCGGCTGCCCCGTGAACTCCTGGTGCAACCGCCGATCCGTTTCCTTGTAGTCATACAGGAACAGATCGACGAACGGCATGATCCGCTCGATGTCGCGCCACTCCGCAAAGCCGGCCGTTTCGATACAGCAATGAATGCCCTGCGCTTTGGCCGCGCGCAGCAACGCTTCGGCAAACGTGGGTTGAAACAGCGGCTCACCGCCGGAGAGCGTCACCCCGCCGCCTGACGCCTCGTAATAATCCCGATCGCGCAGCACCGTCGATATCACTTCATGCACGGTTACATCCCGTCCGATGACCTCGAGTGCGGCGGACTGGCAGGCCGTGACACATTCGCCGCACAGGGTGCAGCACCGGCGATCCAGTTGGGTGCGTGCGTCGGTTCGGATCGCGCCGGCCTTGCACGCGACGGCACACGCTCCACACCCGACGCACCGCTCGGCCGTAAACGCGAGCAGCGGGCCGGCGCCCTGGCTCTCCGGGTTCGAACACCACTTGCACCGGAGAGCACACCCCTTCAGAAAGACGGTCGTGCGGATGCCGGGGCCATCGTGGATGCAGAATCGCTGGATGTCAAAAATGCGGCCCGTCATAGTCGTTACGAACCAAAGTTCTGCTCCGTTCGCAGGATGATGTTCTTCTGAATGTCGGGAGACAGGAGCACGAACGGGGCGCTGAAGCCGCCCACGCGTACGATCAGGTCCATGTGTTTTTCGGGTTCCCGGAGAGCTTCCCTGAGCATGGCGGCGTCGACCACCGTGAAGTGCAGGCCCATACCGCCTTTCGTGAAGAACGTTCGGATCAACGCGCCCACCGCCGCGACACTCACCGGGTTTTGAGAGCCGGTATAGGGGAGTTTCACGTGCGTGAGAGCTCCGCCGGCCTGCTCCCGCCAGTTCAGCTTCGCGACGGAATTGAGCATGGCCGTTGGACCGTTCGTGTCCGCGCCGGCACTCGGACCGAGACTCACGGACAACGCTTCCCCACTCATCCGCCCGTCCGGCGTGGCGCCGACAGACAAGCCCGCGCGCCAGGCGGTGGAACTTCCGGATCCGGTGACAAAGCGGCCACCGCGATAATCACGCTGGCCCGCCTCGAGCAGCGTCTCATGATTCAGGGAAGCCACTTTGCGCGCGAACAGGTCCACGTCGTCCTGATCATTGCCGAACTTCGGCGTCTTATGCGCGAGATAGGCACGCAGGCGTTCGTGGCCTTTGAAATTGGCGCGGAGGGCCTCGGCGAGATGATCCAGGCTGGCGATCTTATCTTCGAATACCGCTCGCTTGATGGCAAACAGGGAGTCGGCGGCGGTTATGGTGCCCGCTTCCGAGATGCTGGTGAGGTCATAGCGCGCCCCGCCTTCCGTGATGTCCACGCCGTCCCGGATGCAGTCGTCAAACAGCAGCGACGCGAAGGGATGCGGCGTGTGTTCCGCCGTTCGCCGGTCGTTGTCTCTGGAGCTCTGCATCCTGGCGGCTGTCGCCCTGAGCAGTTCCTCGCGGTAGACGGCCAGCACCTGGTCGAATCCACCGGACAGGCCCAGGGTGGACAACCTGGACAGCGCCGAGAGCACACAGGCCGGCTGGCAGATCTGACCGCCACGAATGGCTCCGAACGACTTGCCCGGAATCGCCAGTTCTTCGCAGCCTGCAATCGCATAGTCCCGCGCCTCGACGGTGCTTACACCCGCGGCTTCGAGTGACGCTATTACCGCCGCATCGCTGAAGAACGCGGGAAACCCGGTGCCTGCGAGGACCAGCGAACAGGCCTTGTTCAGGAGAGCCGGCGGCGTACCCGCGTGCCAGCGCAGAGAGAGGCTGGGCTGCACGTGACGGATGGCGCGCGTGGTCTCGAGACAAAGATGGGAGAGTTCGTTGGTGACATCCGCTCCCCGTTCATCCATACCGCCCACGATCAGGTTCTGATAGTTCACCATGTCGATGGAATGAACGCGCACTTCATTGAACTTGATCCACAGACAGGCGAGTAGTTCCTGCGCCTCGGCGATGGTCAGCGCGCGCGTCTCGATATCCTGGCGGTAGTAGGGCCACATGTACTGGTCGAATCGCCCCGGCGAGATCGACCATTCGGGTGAGTTGATATACAGCAGAACCTGCGTGAACCAGAAAGCCTGCAGCGCTTCCCGAAAGTTACGCGCGGGATGGGCCGGCACGCGGGCGCACGTTTCCGCGATCCGCTCCAGTTCGTACCGCCGGGCTGGATCGGGCTGCCGGCGGGCCAATGCTCCCGCTTGTTCCGCGTATCTCGCGCCGAACAATTCCGCCGCGCGGCAGGCGATTTCGGCCGCCTCGTAGAAATCGTGCTTCCGACCATCCGATCTGTCTTGCCGGGCGATCTCGGCGCGCAACCCGGCGAAGCCTGACCGCAGGACCCGGGAATAATCGGCGACGAAATGTCCGACGTGGCCGCCGGCTGGCCGATTGTGCCAATAATCGGCAATGTCGTCGGGTATGCGAAATCGGATCGAGACAGCTTTCGAAAAGCGCTCGTCCTCCAGGACCTGATCGGCGCCCGGCCGATACCTTCTCCAATCGAACGTCTCCGTCGCGAAATACGGGATCCGCGGAGCGGAGGCCACGTTGCCGACGATCAGTTCACCCGCGCCGATCTGGATCGGTATTCCCTCAAGGACGGCACCGAAGGCCTTGGCCCGGCGAATCAGGGCCGGTTCACCTTCAGTCTGGCGGTACGACTCCGTCATCAGACGGGCACGCTCCAGGCACACGGTGCGCGGCGGCGCGCTATCGAGGCGGCTTTTGAGCATTTCGACGCGGCCGCCGCCAGGGTTTCCGCGCGACAGCAGGAGGGCGGGAACTCCGCCGGTCACCGCTTTAAGAACGGATCTCCGTCCGATGCGATCCTTCAACATATCCAGATCTATTTAACCTAATTTAAACCCGAGGCGGCCGTGCTGCCCGGCTGGGCTGTGTGCTCCGGCCGGGCTGTGTGGCCGGCCGAGCTGTGTGCTCCGGCCGGGCTGTGTGGCCGGCCGGGCTGTATGCTCCGGCCAACTGTATGCTCCGGCCGGGCTGTGTGCTCCGGCCGGGCTGTGTGGCCCGGCCGAGCTGTGTGGTCCGGCCGAGCTGTGTGCTCCGGCAGGGCTGTGTGGTCCGGCTGGCTTGCGTGATCCGGCAGGACTGCGTCGTCCGGCCGGGCTGTTTGGTCCCGCTGGATTGTTTGGTCCAGCGGGGCCGCCTTGTCGAGCCGGGTCCGCTCGGATCCATCGATCTACCAGTCGAGCCGGATGCTTAATTCCATCAGGCGCGGGGGAGGCATCTGCCCCGAATAGTAATTGGGCACGCTGGTGATTACTCCGACCGCGGCCAGGCTCGATATGTTCGTGGCCGGATCGAAGTAATTCGGGTGATTGGCGAAGTTCACGATCCAGGCGCCCAATCGCAGCTTCGCGGTTTCGGATAGCTTGAAGTACTTCAGCAAACTGACGTCGAGGTCGTTCCGTCCCGGCCCCTTGATGACGCCCTTGGCGGAGTTGCCGAAGAAGCCGGGCGTCGGGGCGGCGAAGGCCGTCGGATCGAACCAACGCGCAACGGTCGGATCCGAGAGGTTCGGACTGCGGAGTTCATCAGGCCGGATGGTGACCTGCGCCGGGGTTCGTGAGGTCGTGTACGCTGTTCCCGTCGGATCGGGCCCACTCCACATCGGCGTCAGGAAGGTACCCGATTGCAGCGTGTAGGTGCCCGCAAGTTCCCATCCTCCAATGAAACCGTTCAGCACGCGGCCGCCGTTGCCGAAAAGAGGCTTGCCCTTTCCGAACGGAAGCTCGTAAAGACCGGTGAGCACGAACCGGTGCGTGGGGACGTCGGACCAGACGGCCCGCTCCCGATGCCGGTCATAGGCGTTCTCGGTCGATTGACGATCGTCCAGGTCCCCAATGTCGCGCGACAACGTATAGTGCGCCTGGTAGAGGATGCCGCTCTTGAATTGCCGCTTCACCTCGGCCGTGAGTGCGTGATACTGATGTCCGGCTCCATTGGTGATGTAGGTTACGGCCGGGTAATTCGGAAAGAGCCTGGGCTTATCCACGAAAGGCCTGTTGTCCGGCACCGGTTGATTGATGTTATAGCCCCACACACCCTGCCGCGTGCCCGTACCGATGTACGACAGGCGGAAGGCATTTTCCCAGTGCTGATGTTCGATGGTTACGGTCTGCTGGATCGTGTACGGAATGCGAATGCCAGGATTGACGGCGGCCGGAAGCGTGACAGTGGCCGGCCCGGCGGTGGATCCCGGAAATACAGTGGGAAGGATCACCGCGGGATTGTTTGTGGGATTCGTATAAGCGGGCTCGGAGAGTTGGAACGGGATTCCCGCGAAGGTCGGCGTGGTGGGAGCGATATCGTAATAAATTCCGAAGCCGGCACGGAATACGGTATTGTTGCCCCACGGGCGCCAGGCCAGCGAGAACCGCGGCGCGAAATTGTTCTTGTCGGTGCGAATCAACGCCGAACCCGGCAAGCCCGCGTCCTGGGCTGAGGTCACCTGCACATAGCCCTTCGGCATGAGCGGGCTGACAGCGCTAAGCGCCGCATCCGGAACGACGATCTTCCCGGTGGAAATATCGAAAACGGACTGCAATCCGCCCGCGGAGGTGTAGCCCGGCCTTAAGTCGTAACGCAGTCCCATGGTCAGCGTCAGCGAAGGCCGGATCTTATAGGTGTCGGTGACAAAAAATCCGTATTCCCAGTTGTGGTACTCCTGGGTCACCGCCGGCGAATCGCGCCGCGCGGTCGCCGGGATACCAAGCAGGAAATCGGCATAAGGGAAGCCGGTGAAAGCGCCGGAGAAAGTCTGGCCGCCGAACAGGGCTGATCCTTCCGAGTAGTTCTTGAACCGGCCGTTCCCGATATCCACTCCCACTTTCACAGCATGGGACCTGGTAAACCAACTCACCTGGTCGCTGAAAACATGTTTGAAGTAATTGTTGCAGGGGCTGCAAATCGTCGTCGCTGTCAAAGGATCAATGCCTATTCCGGTGAAGCTGACGTTGAATACACCCGGCACATTCGGCACACCCGGAGCGAGGCCTGTCAACCCGAGTTGCGCCACCAGGTCCTTGCCGTTCGTGGCGCCCTGCGAAGGCGCGTTATTGGCAACATAGCCCCAGCGAAATTCGTTCAACAGCGTCGGTTTGATGGTTTGGGTGTAACTGGTGCTCATCGAGTTGGTGTCCTGGTACGACTTAATGTGTCCAACCGTAATCAGCGGACTCACGGTGTCTGCCCAGTTATGTTCCCAATGCATGCGCGTGACGCGCGCGGAAAAGTATGTTTTATCGGACAAGCGATGGTCGAGACGCAGAGTCAGGGTCGGAGTCCATTCCTTCGCGTTGGCGTCGTTTGCGCGGTAATTCTGCGCGCTGAAAACATTGGGGTCACCGAAATTCGGCAATGGATAAAAGCGGTCCTGAATCCTGGTGGCCACCGAATTAAGGCGTGACGTGGGGATGATGTTGCCGGCGAAAGGAACGCCGCCGTTCATCGGGTCCTTAAGGACGGTCGCCGGCAGCAGTCGCGAAAAATCGCCACCGCGCCAGGCCGCGATTGGGACGCTGGAGTTTCGCACCACAACATCAGGCGAGCCGAACCTTTCGAACTCCAGGCTGGCGAGGAAGAACGTCCTGTTGCGGCCGTTATAGACCTTGGGAATGTAGACCGGCCCGCTGATCAGGCCGCCGGGAATGTGCTGGACGCTGCCGGTTCCCTGC
>Ga0070741_10021049_pt1 | contig 10190 bp, 6 predicted proteins | sample Coa_R1_4_FD_66440 | JGI IMG/M metagenome (GOLD analysis project Ga0070741, IMG submission 66440) | Surface soil microbial communities from Centralia Pennsylvania, which are recovering from an underground coalmine fire - Coalmine... | ecosystem: Environmental > Terrestrial > Soil > Unclassified ...
CGAACGTCCCCGGCAGGATCGCGGCCTCGCGATTGTCGAACCAGATCTCGGTCAGCATCGTGCGCGTGCGCGGCTCGAGCTGGCCCGACGCGAGCGAGATGCGCGCCTGCAATCGCCGGCTCGGCTGATCGTCGGTCCAGAGGATCGCCGGATCGCCGACGTGGATCGACGGCGCGGCGTCCTGTCCGAGGTAGACGGTGATGCGCAGCTTGCTCGCGTCGGCGAGATCGACGATCGGCTGCGCGGCCTGCGTCGAGCCGGTGGCCGCCGGGATCAGCGCGCCCGGATCGGCGTAACGCGCCGTCACCAGCCCGGAGAACGGCGCGCGGATGACTTGATAGCGCTGGATGTCGCGCGTGCGGCGCAGCGCCGCCATCGACGTGCGCAGCTGCGCGTCGGCGAGCTCGCGATCCTGCCGCGACAGCACGCCCACCTGCGCCAGCGTATTGGCGCGCGCGGCCACCTGGCGGCGCAGCACGAGATCGGTCTCGGCCGCGCGCACGTCTTGATCGCTCTCGGGAGACCACACGACCGCCAGCACGTCGTTCTTCTTCACGCGCAGTCCCTTGTCGGTGCGGATGTCGTGCAGGTAGCCCGGCAGCTTGGCGTAGAGCGTGGTCGAGACGAACGCGCGCGCTTCGCCGGGGAGCGTGAGGTGGCGCGTGCCGGCGCCCGGCAGCACCTTCTTGACCAGCACCGTCGGGCCGAGCGCGACCACGCGCTTGCGCTCGGCGATCGCGGCGCGCTCGACCGAGCGGCGATGCAGGTACAGGAGCAGCACGGCGCAGGCGGCGATGACGACCAGGCCGATTCCGGCGATGAAGATCGGGCGGCGGCTCATTTCAGCGGCTCCATTTCTTTCGCCAGGCGAACGTCGAGCAGGTGCTTCGACGGCTCCTTGCGGCGCAGCAGCGTGTAGACGAGCGGCACGACGAACAAGGTCACGAACGTGGCGATGACCAGGCCGCCGATCACCGCGCGGCCGAGCGGTGCGTTCTGCTCGCCGCCTTCGCCGAGCGCGAGCGCCATCGGCACCATGCCGAGGATCATCGCCAGCGCGGTCATCAGCACCGGGCGCAGGCGCGTCTGGCCGGCGAGCACCGCGGCCGCGCGCGCGTCGAGGTTTCGCTCGACGCGAACGTCGTTGGCAAAGTTGACGAGCAGGTTCGAGTTCGAGACCGCGATGCCGATGACCATGATCGCGCCCATCAGCGACTCGACGTTGATGGTGGTGCCGGTGATCGCCAGCATCCACACCACGCCCATGAGCGCGCCCGGGATCGCCACCATGATGATGAACGGGTCGAGCCACGACTGGAGCAGCGTCGCGAGCAAGAGGTACACCAGCGCGATCGCCACGATCATGCCGAGCGCCAGCGACGAGAACGAGCTGAACATCGCCTCGCTCTGCCCGCGCAGCGTCATGCTGGCGCCGGGCGGCAGCGACTTGCGCGCGTTCGCGAGCACGCGGCCGACGTCGCGCGCCACCGCGCCGAGATCGCGCCCCTCGATACCCGCCTGGATGTCGAGCATCGGCTGGGTGGTGTACTGGTTGAGCTGCGCGGCGTTGGTGGTCGGCGTCGCGGTGGCGATGGTGCCGAGCGTGGGCGCGATCTGCGGCGTGGTGATCGTGCTCGCGTAGCTGCCGGCGTTGGTGGTCGCCGTGGTGGTGGTCACCGTCACCGACGGCGAGAGCGGCGTGGCGACGACGCCGTTCACGTCGCGGATGTCGAGCACCGGCGTCTGCACCACCACCGGGTAGTTCACGTTGTTCGAGGGGTCGACGAAGAAGTTGGGGTTGGTCAGGCTCGTGCCGGTGAGCGACGTGAGCAGGCTCTGCGCGGCGCCCTGGATGGTGACGCCGACCTGCATGGCGCGCGCGCGATCGACGTCGACGGCGATCGACGGATGGTCGATCACCTGCGGGATGTGCACGTCGGCGATCCCGGGGATGACGCGGATGTCGTCGAGCATGCGGCGCGCGACCGCGAACATCGGCTCGATCTTCGCGCCCTGGATCTGGATGTCGATGGTCGCCGAGAGGCCGAAGTTGAGCACCTGCGTGATCACGTCGCCCGGTTGGAAGTAGAGCGTCGAGCCGGGAAACTTCGGCGCCACCTCGTCGCGGATGCGCTGGCGGTAGAGCGCGCTCGGCCGGTGCTTGGGCGCGAGCTGGATGAGGATGTCGGCGTCCTGCTCGCCGATGTTGTCGCTCTGCACGTAGGCGAGGTTGATCGAGATCGGCTGGCCGATGTTGTCGTTGATGGTCGCCAGCTCCTCGGCGGGGATGACCTTGCGGATCTCGCGATCGAGATCGCCCACGAAGCGCTCGGTGTCGTCGATGCGGCTGCCGATGGGCGCGCGGAAGTGCAGCTTGAGCTGACCGGTGTCCACCGACGGAAAGAAGTCGAGGCCGACCAGCGTGGCCAGCGCGCCTGTCGCCACCAGGAGCGCGAGGAACGTCACCAGCACGAACGACGGGAGGCCGAGCACCGCCGAGAGCGCCGACGCGTAGCCGCGCTCGAGCCGCTCGAACGCGCGGTTGCGCCACGCGTTGAAGCGCTGCCAGCGCGAGTGATGCTGCGCGGGATCCAGCTCGCCGGTCTCGACCGGCTCTTTTCCAAGGAGCAAATGCGACATCGACGGCACCAGCGTGCGCGAGAGCAGGTACGACGCGAGCATCGCGAACACCACCGCGAGCGCGAGCGGCACGAAGAGAAAACGCGCCGGCCCGGTGAGCAGGATGACGGGGAAGAAGACGATGCAGATCGTCAGCGTGGTGGCCAGCGCCGGCGTCGCCACCTGGCGCGCGCTGTCGAGCACCGCCACCGCCAGCCGCCGCTCGTGCACGCGGTTGCGGTTGATGTTCTCGATCTCGACGGTGGCGTCGTCGACCAGCATGCCGATCGACAGCGCCAGCCCGCCGAGCGTCATGAGGTTGAGCGTCTGTCCGGTGAGGTAGAGCCCGATGATGCTGCACACGATGGCGAGCGGGATCGACGTGCACACGATCAGCACGCTGCGCCACGAGCCGAGGAAACCGAGCGTCATCAGCGCCACCAGCACCGCGGCGATCGCGCCTTCGCGCACGACGCCCCAGACCGCGGCGCGCACGAACACCGATTGATCGAAGTCGAGTCGGATCTCCAGCCCCTCGGGCGCCGCCGCTTTGAGCTGCGGAATCATCGCGCGCGCCGAGTCGACCACCGCCAGCGTCGAGGCGTTGCTCTTCTTGAGCACCGCGAGATACGTCGCGCGCCGCCCGTTGACGCGCACCACGTTCTCCTGCACCGCGTAGCCCGAGTGCGCGAAGCCGACGTCGCCGAGGTAGACGATCGCGCCTGCGACCTGCTTGATCGGGATGCGGTTGAAGTCGGCGTAGCTCGCCGGGCTCGAGTTGAGCAGCACGTCGAACTGCCGCCGTCCGATGCGCGCCGAGCCGGCCGGCAGGATCACGTTCGACGCCAGCACGGCGCTCACCACGTCTTGCGGCGAGAGCTGCTTGGCGGCGAGCTTGGCCGGATCGATGTCGATCGACACCTGCCGCGTCGAGCCGCCATAGGGCGGCGGCGTCTGCAGGCCGGGGATGGTGAACAGCCGCAGCCGCAAGAAGTTCTGCGCGTAGTCGAAGATCTCCTGCTCCGACTGGTTGGTGCTCGACAGCGTCAGCTGCGCGACCGGGATGTTGGACGCGTTGAACTGGAGGATGTTGGGCGTCTGCATCCCGGGCGGCATGAAGCGCAGCTGCTGCTGCGTCTGCGCGGTGATCTGCGCGATCGCCGAGCCGATGTTGGTGCCCGGCGCGAAGTAGACCTTGACGATGCCGATACCGAGGATCGCCTCGGCCTCCATGTGATCGACGCCGTCGACGGTCGTCGAGTAGCCGCGCTGCGCGACCAGGAGCACGCGGTTCTGCATGTCGGAGGCGGAGAGCCCGGGATAGTTGAAGACCACGATCACGACCGGGATGTCGATCGCCGGCAGCACGTCGGTCTGCATGCTGCGCAGCGAGAGCACGCCGAGCAGCACCATGGTGATGCAGAACGTGGCCACCGAGTACGGGCGCCGGAGCGCCATTCTGACCAGCCACATGTTCGTCTCCTAGGGAAAGCGGCCCGTCGCCAGCAGCAAGTCGAGCTGCGCCTGCCGCTCGTCGTTCTCCGCCAGCGCGGCGGCGACGTCGGCGTTGAGCGCGGCCAGCTGCGCGTCGATGACCTCGATGTTGGTCGACAGCCCGGCGTGGTAGCTCACCGTCGTCAGGCGCACGACGTCCGTGGAGATGCGCGCCGCCTCGCGCGCCGTGCCGAGCGCGGTGCGCGCGCGCGAAAGCTCGACCAGGGCGGTGCGCACGTCGGCGCTCACCAGGCGCAGCTCGGCGTCGAGCCGGATGCGCGCCTCGCGCTCGAGCGCGCGCCGCTCCTTGAGCAGGCCGTAGCGCAGCCCGCCGTCGTAGATGGGAACGCCGACGGTGACGAGCAGCTGCCAGCCGTCGGTCGGCAGGCTCTGCGTCGGCGGCGTCTGGTAGAACACCTCGAAGCTCGCCGACGCCGACGGCAGGAAGTCGGCCCACGACTCGCGGCGCACCTTGGCCGCGGCGGTGAGGCGCTCGCGCTGAAGGTGCAGATCGCTGCGCAGCCGGCGCGCGTCGTCGAGCGCCGCGCTTTCGTCGACGGGCGCGGCGGGAAGCGCGACCTCCGTGGTGACGTCGACGGGCGCGCTCTCGCCGAGCAGGATGCCGAGCTGCTCCTGCAAGCGCACGAGCAGGAACTGCGCGCGCTCCAGGAGCGTGCGGTCGCTGTTGTAGAGCGCGGTGGCGCGCTCGAAGTCGAGCAGCGTGCCGTTGCCGGCGTCGAGCCGCGCGCGCGTGTACTCGACGTGCGCGGCGGCGTTCTTGACCGCGCTCGCGTCGGCCTCGACGAGCTGCCGCTGCGCCAGCACCGAGAGATAGATCTGCCCGACGGTGATCCCCAGCTGCCGCCGCACGTCGGCCGCGCCGAGCCGCGCCACGTTCACGTTCTCGCGCGCCTGCGACCACGCCACCCAGCGGCGCGGATCGAGCGTGAGCGCGGCGATGCCGGCGCCGTTGAACCCGGTCGCCGGCACGATGACGTTGCCGGGCGTCACCTGTGAAACGCGTGCGCTGTCGAGCTGGGTGAACGTCGCGGCCGCGGTCACCGTCGGCAGCGAGGCCGAGCGCACCTGCTCGACCAGGGCGCGCGCGCGGCTGATCTCCTCCTGCGCCACGAGCGCGTCGGGATTGCGCGTGAACGCTTTGCGCATCGCCTCGGCGAACGAAAGTCGCTGCGGCTGCGCGTGCGCCGTCGCCGCGAGCAGGAGCAGCACACTCGCCGTCGCGATATATCGTCGCCGACTCACGACGATCAGGGATCTACGCATCGCGCGGCGCCGACCCAGCCGGAAGCGTCGCGGCGAGCACGATGGTCATCAGGTCGTCGACGTCGAACGGCTTGTCGAGCATGGCGAACGCGCCGAGGCGCGCCGCGGCCGCGTGCGTCTCCCGGCTGCCGAACGCCGTGATCAGGATGACCGGGACGTGCACCGGCATCTGCCGCAGCGACGCGAGGATGTTGAGGCCGTCGTAGCCCGGCATGCGCACGTCGGAGATCACCAGGTCGAACCAGATCGGCGGCTCGTGGATGATCCCGTGCGCCAGCCATTCGAGCGTCTCGTAGCCCGAGCGCGCTTCGACCACGTCGAAGCCGTGACGCCTGAGCGTGCGCGCGAGCAGGTCGCGCATGGCGGCGTCATCCTCGGCCAAGAGCACGCGCGGCGCCCGCGGCTCGGGCTCGGGCGTGGCGAAGGGGGTGTGCAGGTCTCGTCGATTGCGCATGGTTTTTCTCCTCTAGATGACCAACACCGCGCGGGCCTCGAGGTCACCGCGCGCGAGTGCGCCCAGCGCCGCTTCGGCCTGGGTGAGCGGAAACGGCTCGCACACGGCCTTGACCTTTCCGGCGGCGGCGAGCGCGAGCACCTCGCGCATCTGCTGGCGCGAGCCGATGAGCGAGCCGACGATCTCCTTCTCGTCGACGAACGGCACGGCACCGAGATCGGCGTTGACGCCGATGACGATGATGCCGCCGGGTCGGGTCGCGGCGATCGCCTGCCGCGCCACCGCGCTCGACGGGGCGAACACGATGCTCGCGTCGACGCCGCCCTCCCGCGCGAGCACGCCCGCCGGGTCGCCCTTGGACGCGTCGAGCGGACGCGCGCCGAGCCGCTCGGCGACCGCGAGATGGCGCCGGCCGCGGCTGACCGCGATGGTCTCGGCGCCGGTGAGCCGCGCCAGCTCGAGCGCCAGATGCCCGACGCCGCCGATGCCGAAGACGGCCACGCGCTGCCCCGGCTGAAGGCGCGCCTTCTGCACCGCCGACCAGGCGGTGACGCCCGGGCAGAACAGCGGCGCCGCCTCGACGTCGTCGAGCGCGCCGGGCACCGCGTAGGTGTGCGCCTCGTTGGCGAGCACGTACTCCGCGTAGCCGCCGTCGCGCGTCTCGCCGGTGATCTGCTTGTCGCGGCAGAGCGGCTCCCGCCCGGTGAGGCAGTAGCGGCAGCGCCCGCAGCTCGACCAGAGCGGCTGGAGGCCGACGCGCGCGCCGACGGCGAACGCGGTCACGCCCTCGCCGACGTCGGCGACCTGGCCGACGATCTCGTGGCCGGGAATGATGGGCAGCTTCGCGGGAACGCCGGCCGTCACCCAGTCGCCCTCGATCATGTGCAGGTTCGAGCGGCACACGCCGCACGCCGTGACGCGCACCAGCAGCTCACCGCGTCCGGGCCGCGGCATCGGCGCATCGATCACGCGCAGCGGATGGCTCTCGAGGGGAGCGGGCTTTTCCAGGATGACCGCTTTCATGGGACGCCTCCTTTCGTTCGCTGCTCGGTCGGCATTGCAGCCGCGATGCCGCGAAGACGCGTCGACGTTTCGCCCCGCCGGCGTCGCAGGCGCGGGGAACTTTTTCGCGTTGGGGATTTTTTCCACGCACGGGAGGGACGCTCGTGCATCGCCGCGGCGCGCTTTCCCGGCACGGCGAATGCTCAGCGCACGGTCATGCGCAACTCACTCGTCAAGCGGCGCTTCGTCTACGCGGTGATCGCCATGCTCGGCTTCGCCGGTTGCGGAACCGTGCGTGCGCCGCAGCCCGACGACGTTCGGCCCTGGGCGCGTGGAGTCTCGTGCAACGACCCCGCCGCGAATCCGCGCGGCGGCTGCGAACAATGGAGGAGGAGCCCATGACGCGATCACTTTGTCTTGCGGTGCTGTTCTTGGAAGCCTGCGCGGGCACGCCCGCGGCCCTGCGCGCCGCCGACGCGACGTCGATCTCCGACGGAGACGCCGATCGCATCGCCGCCGCGTTTCGGCGCCGCGCCGCGCCCGATCCGGCGCGCGCGCCGCGCTCGCTCGACGACGTGGTCGCGACGCTGCGGCGCGATCGTCTCGACGACTTCGCGGCCGCGTTCGAGTTCGCCGCCGCGCATCGCGCCGAGCCGGGCGCGCTCGCGCTCGCCGCGCAGCTACAACTGACGTGGGGCGAGGATCAATTGATCGTCGCCGAGATCCTCGGCCACGAGGCGCGCGGCTCGAGCGACCGCGCGCGCGCCGAGCTCGCCGGCGTCGGCGACGCGCTCGCGCAAGAGGGCAGCGCGCACGTCGCCGAGGGCATGCTGCTCGCGCGCGAGCTCATCACCGCCGCGCCGAACGACTACCACGGCTGGCGCGCCGCCGCCGACTACTACCGCCTCACCGGCGATTGGCCGCGCTTCGACCAGGCGATCGCGCGCCTGGATACGCTCGACCCGCGCTCGAACGGCTACTCGTTCCTGCGCGGCATGGAGCAGCTCGCGCGCTACCACCACCGCGCCCGCGCGCAGCACTTCTTCCGCGAGGCGCTCGCGCGCGATCCGAAGCTCGCGCGCGCCGAGGTGCAGCTCATGCTGGGGCGCGCCTCGATCGGCACCGAGTACGCCGACTACCTCCGGCTGAAGGCGATCAGCCCCGAGCATCAAGTCGTCCTCTGGCTCGGCCCGCTCATCGAGCGGCAGCACGCCGAGCAGGTCGCCGAGGAGTCACGGCACGAGAGCTCGCAAGAAGACCGCGCGCTCGACCTGGTGCGCGCGCCATAACGGATATACTCGGCGGCGAAAGATCATGCGGCTCGCGCGCAAGCTCATCCTCGCGGTGGTCGTCGGCATCCTGCTGGTGGTCCTCGCGCACGATTTCTTCGTCGTGCGCGAGGATCTGCGCGCCTCCGAAGCGCGCATGGCCGACGACGTCGCCACGCTCGGCTACGGGCTCAGCGTCACGCTCGCGCAGGTGGTGCGCGACAGCGGACCCGAGGCGGCCGAGGCGCTGATCGTCCGGCGCAACCAGGGCGACCGCAATCGCATCCGCTGGGTGGCGCTCGACGTGCCGCCGGGCGATCCGCGCGCGGTAGAGCTTCCGCCCGAGCTGGTCGCCGAGCTTCGGCAGGGCAGGCCGGCGCAGCTCGTCGTCGGCCGCGGATCGTCGGCGCGGCTGGTCGTCTATCGGCCGTTCTTCGGAGAGCAGCCGGTGCACAACCTGGCGGAGGCGTCGGAGTCGCTGGCGCCGATTCGCGATCGCCTGCGGCGGCGCATCGTCGGCGTCGTGGTCGAGTCGATCGTGATCCTGCTCTTGGCGATCGCCTCGGCGCTGGTGCTCGGGGTTCGGTTCGTCGCGCGTCCGGTGCAGGCGCTCGCCGCGCAGGCGCGTCGCATCGGCGGCGGCGACCTGTCGCAGCGGCTCGCGCTCGCGGGGCATCACGAGCTGTCGGAGCTGGCGGCCGAGATGAACGAGATGTGCGATCGGCTGCTCGAGGCGCGCGATCGTCTCGCCGCCGAGAGCGCCGCCAAGCTCGCCGCCGTCGAGCAATTGCGCCACGCCGATCGCCTGGCCACCGTCGGGCAATTGGCCTCCGGCGTGGCGCACGAGCTGGGCACGCCGCTCAACGTGGTCGCCGGCCACGCCAAGATGATCGGCGCGGGCGACGGCACGCGCGACGAGGATCGCTCGAGCGCGCGCGTCATCGGCGAGCAGGCCGTGCGCATGACGGCGATCATCCGCCAGCTCCTCGACTTCGCGCGACGCGGCAAACCGAGCCTCGAAGACGGCGCGCTGCACGCCGTCGCCGATCGCACGGTGGCGATGCTCGCGCACCTGGCGATGCAGCGCCGGGTCGAGCTCCGGCTCTCGCCGGCGAGCGGCGCCGCGCGCGTGCACATGGACCAGGCGCAGATCCAGCAGGTGATCGCCAACCTGCTGCTCAACGCCATCCAGGCGATGCCTTCGGGCGGGCGCGTCGAGATCGAGCTCGACGAGACGCGGGCGTCGAAGCCGGGCGGTGCGTCGTCCGAAGCGCCGCGCGACTACGTGCGCCTGACGATCGTCGATCACGGCCACGGCATCGCGCCCGAAGACCTGCCGCGCATCTTCGAGCCGTTCTTCACCACCAAGGACGTGGGCGAGGGGACCGGCCTCGGGCTCTCGGTGTGCTGGGGCATCGTCGAGGAGCACGGCGGCTTCATCGCCGTCGACAGCCGTGTCGGCGAGGGCAGCCGCTTCTCGGTTTATCTCCCCGCCGTCGCCGCGAACATTAATGAGGCACAATCGTCCGCATGACCGGCGCGGTCCTGATCGTCGATGACGACGCCGCCATGTGCGAGATGCTGGTGAAGGGCCTCTCGCGCAAAGGCTTCGCGTGCCGCTTTCGCACCGCCGGCGACGAGGCGCTCGCGCTCATGGAGAGCGAGCCGTTCGACGTCGTGGTGACCGACCTGAACATGCGCGCGATGAACGGCCTCGAGTTGTGCGCGCGCATCGTCGCCAACCGCCCCGACGTGCCGGTGGTGGTCATCACCGCGTTCGGCAGCCTGGAGACGGCGGTGGGCGCGATCCGCGCCGGCGCCTACGACTTCATCACCAAGCCGGTCGAGGTCGAGGCGCTGGCGCTCACGCTCGCGCGCGCCGTCGAGCACCGCGCGCTGCGCGAGGAGGTGCGCCGCCTGCGCCACGCGCTCGCCGAGACGCGCCGCTTCGACGAGCTGATCGGCGAGAGCGCGCCGATGAAGCAGCTGCACGCGCTGGTGGCGCAGATCGTCGATTCGAGCGCGTCGGTGCTGGTGACCGGCGAGAGCGGCACGGGCAAGGAGCTGGT
>Ga0070741_10021050_pt1 | contig 10189 bp, 9 predicted proteins | sample Coa_R1_4_FD_66440 | JGI IMG/M metagenome (GOLD analysis project Ga0070741, IMG submission 66440) | Surface soil microbial communities from Centralia Pennsylvania, which are recovering from an underground coalmine fire - Coalmine... | ecosystem: Environmental > Terrestrial > Soil > Unclassified ...
GAAAGGCCAACTGCTCCGCTGTCATCAGGAGCGCCACCGTTGGGTGACCGTCGTGCTTTTTGCCTCAGCATCCCTATCACTGCCATCTGCCACCGATGGCGCGGCCCAGCGTCCAGGCTGCCATATGCTGTCATCACGAGGAAATTCGCGCTCATGTCTTCATGAGCGCGAATGACGAGGGATCTGCTTTTACGGGAGTCGGCGAAATCAGGCGGCGCGGCGTGACATTTTGGACATGGCCAGCGCCAGCGCGCCCGCGCCGAGGGTCTTCACCAGTGCCGGATGCTGCGCATAGAATTCGCCGGCCATTTCGATGATCGAGGGATTGGCGTGTTGCACGCGATCGGCGAGCTGCTTCACAGCTTCCGGCGCTACCTGCTGCGCTTTCTCCGGGGTGACCTGCTGGCTGGCGCCAAGAGTTTCCGCCAGCTTTGCGAGCATGCCTGTGCCCGCTGCCTGCGTGAGAAAATCCGGACCTCCAGAGGAGAGCAGGCGATTGAGAATGCCGGCTTTTTGCTCGCCGCTCGATTGAGTGAAAAGGTGCGCAATCATTTCCGCGAATGGCGGCGTGCTGTTCGACCGGAACGCTTCGGCGATCGCGTCGGCCAGTGCGGAACGCGGCGCAGCCTGCGCCACTTTGTCGAAATCCTGGTGCGGCGCCGAATCCTGGGGAGCTTCAGCCGCCTGGGCCTTTTCTCCCGAATATTTCTGCAATACTTGCGACAGTTCGTTGACCCATCCCATTTTTGCCTCCCGGGCTGTGCAGGCTTGGCCTCTCTACGCTAGTTCGCACGGGCAAAAATGACATCGGGGGAATGGGGTAAGGCAGCCGGAGAAAACCGGGCAGTACGGGCCGAGGCAGGTTTGCCGCCGGCCCGTGCTGCCCGCGAATGCTAGTCCGCGGCCACGGTCTGGTGAGCGGGTTTGGGCACGCTGTTGATGGTCTTCAAAAGGCGCGTAACGATCTGATAAGGATCGCCCTCGGCGTTTGGCCGGCGATCTTCCAGATATCCCCTGTATCCGTTTTTAATGAAATTCACCGGCAGGCGGATCGAAGCGCCGCGATCGGAGAGGCCGTAAGTGAATTTGTCGATTGCCTGCGTTTCGTGCAGCCCTGTCAGCCGCAGGTGATTGTCGGGACCGTACACCGCGATATGGTCGGGAATGGTCGCTTCGAACGCCTTCATCAGCGCTTCGAAATACTCCTTGCCGCCCACTTCGCGCATGTACTTGGTCGAGAAATTGGTGTGCATGCCCGATCCGTTCCAGTCGCCGCGAATGGGCTTGCAATATAAGACGAAATCAACTTCGTATTTCTCGCAGAGGCGCATCATCAGGTAACGAGCCGTCCAGGTATCGTCCGCGGCTTTGGCTGAGCCTTTGCCGAAGATCTGGAACTCCCACTGGCCCTTGGCAACCTCCGCATTGATCCCGGAATGATCGATGCCGGCGGCGAGACACAGGTCGAGGTGCTCGTCCACGATCTGCCGAGCGACGCTGCCCATGTATTTGTAGCCCACCCCGCAGTAGTAAGGTCCTTGCGGCGCGGGATAACCTTCCGCCGGAAACCCAAGAGGCCGCCCATCCTTATAAAGGAAGTACTCCTGCTCGAAGCCGGCCCAGAAATCGGGATCGTTTTCCATCTTGGCGCGCATGTTCGAAGGATGCGGCGTTCCGTCGGGAAGCATGACCTCGCTTAGAACGATGTAGCCGTCTTTTCGCCCTGCATCGGGATACAGCGCCACCGGTTTCAGCAGGCAATCCGAGCTTTTTCCTTCCGCCTGCATGGTGGAACTGCCGTCGAAACCCCAGGTCGGCAGATCCGCCAGCGTGGGCGGATGTTCGAACGGCCTGATGGTGGTCTTGCCCCGCAGTTCGGGAATGGGCTTCTTGCCGTCGAGCCAGATATATTCGAGCTTGTATTTTTTCATCGGTCCGGATAAGGCCTCCTCTAGTGATTTACGAACGCAAATCTATGCGGTCGCACAGGAAAACTCCAACGCAATATTTCGATTAGACGAATGAAAATTTTGCGTCTTTCATTGTAGCGGCTCGCGCGCCTTGTCGCTAATTTGTCGCCGCGCGCCCCCCGCGCAGTCGTGTATTCGTGCGCCCAGCGCGGTGCAAGCGGGGCCGCGGGGCGATTCGAAAAGAAGCTTAATTGGGGAGCAGAGGGAATTTGGCCGTGAGATAGTCGATGAGGATGTTCGTAATACCAGTAGGCGGAGGGATAACTGGCTTCGCTCCCCGGCCGGCCTCTACGCGGCGGGTGTCATCACCAGGCTCTGGAGGAATTCAAATCCTGGCCGTTGTTGCTATCAACAGTGGCGGGCCGAGGAATCTGTAGTTGCTGTAGATTTGCGCGTCTTGCCGGGCTTCAGCCCGGCACCTCTCCGGCAAGACGGTTCGGCGGAAGCCGATGTAGAATCGCGCGGCACGGTAGGAGACAATTCGCCCCACATGGTAGAAGCTTCCGATGATCCGCGGCTCAACGAACTACGCAGACGCCTCGAGGAACTGAACGGCAAAGCGGCCCGCGTGCTGCTGTTTCTGGCGTTTGCCATTGCTGCAATCGTTTTGCTCTGGACGACCGATCTGTTGAGCGAAATACAGCAGGACTTGGTCTTTGACGGCATGCGATGGTGGGTACTGGGTATCCTGCCGGCAGTTGGGGGAGTTCTGCCGTTGAAAGAAATCCGCGAAAACAGCCGGCTGTGGTATAGCGTCGTTCGCTGGTTCAAGTTCGCTCTTGTCTGGTTAAGCGTTGCCTGCATCGTTATCGGAACGATCTATTTTTTCCGCGCGCTTCTGCTGCCGGTGCCCACGGACAACAGCGGCGAGACGGCTACATTGCTGTTTGTGTCGGCGCTCGCGGGCGTGCTTTTTCCATGACACCGCATACGCGAATGAGAGGCGAGACGTCTTCCAACGCTCGCGCGTGCACATGCCGGTACTAAGGCATTTCCGGCCTTGCGTTCGACGGATTAGCCGGTACACTGACAAATCACTTCACACAAACTTATCTGATCCGCTAGCTTCCGTCGCGCCCCGCTGTCGGTACTTTGCGAGTCTGGTAAAGAAAAAGAAATTTATAGAATGACTGCGTCTCCACAATTTCGCATCCTCGTGGTCGATGATCACGAATTTATTCGACGCGGAGTCTGCGGCATTTTCACCGCCGAAACGGGTTTTGATATCTGCGGAGAAGCTGCAAACGGGCAGCAGGCGGTCGAACAGGTCAAGAAACTGCATCCCCACTTGGTCATTCTCGATATCAGCATGCCGGTCATGAATGGCCTCGAGGCCGCCGCGGAAATCCGCCGCATCGCTCCGCAAACCAAAATTATCATTCTGACGATGCACGATAGCCAGGTGATGAAAGACCAGGCGCAAAAAGCCGGCGCCGACGCTTACGTCGTGAAAACGGAGATCGCCGAACATCTGGTCCGTCAGGCGCGATTCCTGCTGAATCTCATGACGGCTGATTAAGCCTGGCTCATCCCTCGTTTTCTCGTTCAATCTGCGCGTCCCATCGCAAGCGCACGCATTCAGCGGCGGCGAAAGCGCGCGTGTTCAGGATAGGCTGCGGCGGAGCGCGCAGTTTTATCTTAATTCGGCTAGTGAAAGTAGGTTTGACCGGCGAGGATTGTTTTCAGCGCCGGCGTAAGTTCGTCCCTGGCTTGTGCTTTCGTCAGCACGCCTTTCGCGCCTGAACGCTCTATCGACTGCCGAAAGCTCGAGCCTTGGTGCATGGTCAAAATGAGAATTTTGTAGCTCGGATTGGCCCTCACCAGTTCGCTGGTGGCATCGAGGCCGTTCATCACCGGCATGGTGATATCCATGATGATGGCGTCGGGATCCGCCTTTGGTATCAGCTTTAATGCTTCCGCTCCATTTGCGGCTTCTCCGACGACTTCCCACTGATCTTCATTCTCCAAAATGTGGCGCACGCCTTGCCGTATCACATCCTGATCATCGACGATAAATACGCGTGGAATAGCGCGGCCTCGCCTTATTGCACTACGATCGGTACCGTTAACATTAGGGATCGAGTTGTGCATCGCCAATGCCAGCCTTGCCGTATCCGGCCGTGCGGAAGAGCGTACAGGAGGCTCATCGGGTCGAATTTACTCGTGAGGTAAAATATAAGAAAACCCCGGTGCAAGGCCGGTTACCGCGGGTGGCACAGGTTTCGCCGGAGATGGATTCGGGCGGGCCGTGCCGGGAGTCCACTGCTTCTGGTTTTTGTTCGAAATGGTTCGAAATGGTCGAAAACACGGCCGGCGCGCGCTGGCCCTGTTGGCAACACGTTCACCGGTTGAGCCGGCGCGTGCAAAGCCGAAGCGAAATAGTCGATCCAATAGCGTGGATTTGCGGCACGAAATTCGAGAACGAACTGCCGTAGAATGAACACTTACGCTGAAACAGGAGGGGAGTAGGCAGTCCCGCCGAATGGTAGGCAAATCGAGCAGCCCATGATAAAGATCGTCGAGGGGAGAAAGGGCGTGGTCTTCACGCCGGTTTTTTCGCCTGAAAAGACCCTCGGGATTTACATTCAGGTGCCCTTCTGCCAGACCAGGTGCACCTACTGTAATTTCCATACCGGAGTCGCCTCGCCTGCGGCGTACGCGCCATACGCCCGCACGGTTGAACGCGAAATTCGCGAATGGCGCGGCCTGCACGCTGCCGCCGGACTCGATTCGGCCACTCAGTTCGCCCGCACCGATGATGCAAGTCATCCCGACCCCGAACCCGGCCGCAGTGTGGACCGGGGTGAGGAATCTGCTTTTGAAACCACCAACCAACAGCAGAAGCAGATTTCTCGTCACCGCCCGCCTTCCGCGGGCGAACCGCTCCTCGGAATGACAGCGGCAAGTCAGAACGATGTACTGCCTGCTGACACTGTTTACCTCGGCGGCGGTACGCCGAGCCTTTTCGATCCCGCTGACCTTGCGCGCATCCTCGACGCGGTGCGATCCCAGTTCGGGACCAACCGGACGCGTTCAGCGACAGCGGGCCCGGTGAACGGTCCTTTGGAGACGAAGGGCGCGACACCCGGTGCTAGCCGCACGGGCGCAGGCAGTACGGGCTCTGCAGGACCGACGATAGAGATCACGCTGGAGGCCGATCCTGAAACGATCACGTCCGAAAAGGCCGCTGCCTGGCTCGCCGCCGGGATCAATCGCATCAGCCTCGGCGCGCAATCATTTCACGACGCCGAACTGAAAGCGGCCGGACGAATGCACCGCCGCTCCGACATTTTTTCCGCGATCGATTGTCTCCGCGCGGCCGGTTTCGGCGATATCAGCCTCGACCTCATCGCCGGACTGCCGCATCAGACCGACGCGAGCTGGCAGGCTTCGGTCGAAGAGGCGCTGCAACTCCGCCCCGAACACATTTCGATTTATCTTTTCGAGATTGATGAAGGCAGCCGGCTCGGCCGCGAACTGCTCTCCGGCGGCTCGCGTTACTCGGCTGGCGCCGTGCCCAGTGACGATGCCATGGCCGAATCCTACGAATTCGCCTGCGATGCGCTGGCCCGCGCCGGCTATGAGCACTACGAAATCTCCAATTGGGCGCTGCCGGGATTCCGCTCGCGCCACAATCTCAAATACTGGCGGCGCGAGCCGTATCTGGGCTTCGGCGCCGGCGCGCATTCGTTTGATGGACGCTGGCGCTGGGCCAATGCGCATGATCCCGCTGCCTACGCGGCCGCGATCGAGCAGGGGCGGCTTCCGGTAGAGCAACTCGAAGAGGTCACGCCGAAGCAGGCGCTCGAGGAGGAGCTTTTCCTGGGGCTGCGGCAACTCGAGGGCGTCGATCTCGCCGAGATTGCGGCGCGATACGGCGCGCGCTTTGAGAATGGTTTCAGAGCCGCGCTCGACGCTCGCATTCAGGATCTGGCCGCGCAGGGCCTGGTGGAGTGTGAAGGCTCGCGCGTGCGCCTCGCGCCCGCGAGGCTGGCCATATCGAATGAAGTTTTTGTCGCGTTGTTGGATTGACGCCCGGGAGTGCCGTGCTGAAGGCCGCGGCGCTACACGAAAAGCAGATTCCTCGCCCCCGTCCGAAAGGCGGCCGGGCTCGGAATGACAGGTTCTGAAGGCATCGCCGAGATCCGACGCGAGGTTTTTCACAGCGCGATAGGCGCCCGCGTACGATGAAAGGCCACAGGTCATGCCCGCGCTTCTCGCCGACATCCCCATAAATCGGGGCTGGGTTCGGGATGACAACGCGTGCAATAGTGCTAGGACGAAAACCGAGGTGAGGTGAGCGACAAAGCGCGGCGGGATAGCCTATCTTCGGATAAAATGCTGAGCAGCAGTTCAGGGAGATGAAATGCCAGCCCGTCTAAAACTTTTTTCGGCCATTTTAGGATTGGCGCTTGCCTCGGCGAGCACAGCACACGCGCAGAATGCGGCCAAGACGCAGAAAGCTCCGGCCGGTGCGAAAGCGGCCCCCGAGAAAGCCGCACCCGCGAAATTCGATGCGCACGACATCACCGGCATCTGGAACATGAGCTTCCCGCAAGGCGCCTCGGAGCAGGAACTGGAAATCTACGTGTCGCAATTTGGCAAGGAAGAGCCGCCGATGACACCCTGGGCCAAGGAGCGATTCGACAAAACCAAGCCTGCGTTCGGCAAGCGCGGCGTGCTCGTGGCGCAGACCAACGACCCCGCGTTCCAGTGCTTTCCGCCGGGCGTGCCGCGCATCTATCTGCATCCTTTTCCCATGCAGATCGTGGATACGCCGAAAGAGCTCATCATGATCTTTGAATACGATCACAACGTGCGCCACATCTATAAGGATCGCGCGCAACATCCGGCCGATCTCACGCCGACCTACATGGGCGATTCCATCGGGCATTGGGAGGGCGACACCTTCGTCATTGACACGGTGGGATTCAACGACAAGACCTGGCTCGACCGCGCCGGGCATCCCCATTCCGACAAGCTTCACGTCACTGAGCGGCTGCACCGGCCCGACGCAGACCATTTGCAGATCGATTTCACAATCGAAGACCCGATCGCGTATACGCACCCGTTCGGCTCAAGTATGTTTTTCCGAGGACATGCGGATTGGAGCCTGATGGAGCAGTCCTGCGAAGACAACGCCGCGTTCCTGGGATTCGAGAAATGAGCATCCGACCAGGATGCTCATCCCGAGCGAAAAACCTGAGCGAGGGATCTGCTTTTATGAGGAGCACGCCATGAATCCAGTTTCGGCTACGCAAACCATCTCCGAGCCTGAAAAGCAGCCGGCATTCAGCACGCCGATCGATCTGCGCAGCGACACGGTCACGAAGCCTTCGCCGGAGATGCGGCGCGCCATGGCCGAAGCCGAGGTGGGCGACGACGTTTATCTGGAAGATCCCACGATCAACAAGCTGCAGGCGCGCGCGGCGGAAATTTTCGGCCGCGAGGCGGCGCTTTTTGTGCCTTCGGGTTCGATGGGCAATCTGGTAGCGATGAAATGCTGGACGCAGCCGGGCAACGAAATCATTGTCGAGGATCGCGGGCACATTCATCAATTCGAGATGGATTCGATCTCGGCGGTGTGTGGCTGCATGCCGCGCACCACCTATGTGGAAGACGGCATCATGACCTGGGAGATCGTCGAGCCGTTGATTCGTCCCAAGGTGTATTACCGGGCGCAGACGGCGCTTGTCAGCCTGGAGAGTTCGCACAATATGGCCGGCGGCACGGTCTATCCGCCGGAAGTAAGCGACGAAATCTGCGACCGCGCGCACGATGCGGGGCTGCGCGTGCATCTCGATGGGGCGCGCATCTTTAACGCGGCCACCTATCTGAAGCGCAGCGTGGCCGAGATTACGAAGAAATTCGATTCGGTGATGTTTTGCCTGTCGAAAGGGCTGGGCGCTCCGGTGGGATCGATGCTGGTGGGTTCGCGCGAGTTCATCGAACGCGCGCGGATTTACCGCAAGCTTTTTGGAGGCGGGATGCGGCAAGTGGGCGTGCTGGGCGCGGCGGGGCTGATCGCGCTCGAAAAAGGGCGGGCGCGTCTGCACGAAGATCATGCTAATGCGCGCTATCTCGCGGAAAAACTGGCCGAACTGCCCGGCATTAAAGTGGATCTGCGCAAGGTGCAGACGAATATTGTTTTCTTTGACGTGCGCGGCACGGGGCGCACCGCCGCGGAAATTTCCGCTGGGCTTGCGAAGCGCAAAGTGCTCGCCAATCCGACCGGGAAATACGAAATCCGCATGCTCACTCACGTCGATGTGAACCGCGCGGCCATCGACGGCGCCCTAGCCGAATTCCGCGCATTGCTGGCGGCCTGACGGCCGCATTTGTAGCTCAGGGCGCGGGGTGGACCGAGACCTGAGGGTTTTGATTCCACAGAGGCCGCAGAACCAGGCAGAACCAGCAAAAATCTCGGGTCTGACCACAAGCGGGGTCCGACGCGATCCACAAAATACTCCGAAGGACAGGCGTTTACCCTCTCGTCCGCGCGGGTCGCGGAAGGCATCCAACCATGTGAAACTAGACGGAGACGAGCCGTCCCTCCGGAGAGATTGCTCGCCCGCTGATCAGAATGTCGGCCGCAAGGAGCGCGGCCGACAGCGGGCTCGGAATGACGAAGGGGTTGATAGGCCGAGGGTGGATTGGCGTGGATTTTTCGCTCAACGACGAACAGAGGCAACTCCAGCGCACAGTGCGCGAATTCGCGCAAAGCGAAATTGCGCCGCACGTGATGGAATGGGACGAGGCTTCGCGGTTTCCCACGGAACTGATCCCCAAGCTCGCCGAATTAGGACTGCTCGGCATAATCTTCCCGGAAAAATATGGCGGCGCGGGACTGGGTTATATCGAATACGTGCTGGCGATCGAGGAGTTGGCGCGGGTGGATGGCTCGGTGGCGCTGATCGTGGCGGCGCACAATTCGCTGTGCACCAATCATATCTACAAATTCGGCACGGAAGCACAGCGGCAAAAATACGTGGTGCCCCTAGCGCAGGGGAAAAAGCTGGGCTGCTGGTCGCTCACCGAGCCCGAAGCAGGTTCCGATGCGGGCGGCACGCGGACGATTGCGACGCGCCAGGGTGTTGGCCGCAGTGGCGCAGGTTGGGTGCTGAACGGCGCGAAGACGTTTACTACGAATGGGCATTATGCGGATGTGTGCGTGGCCATGGCTGCCACAGACCGCGAAAAAGGGCGGCACGGGATCTCGGCGTTTATCGTGGAGAAGGGCACGCCCGGTTTTCGACCCGGGAAAAAAGAAAACAAGCTGGGGATGCGGGCGAGCGACACTTCCGAAGTCGTCTTCAGCGACTGCCATGTGGCTGAGGAGAATCTGCTAGGAAAACAGGGCGACGGTTTTGTGAATTCGCTGCAGATCCTCGACGGCGGGCGCATCTCCATCGCAGCGCTCGCGCTGGGAATGGCGCAGGGCGCGGCCGAAGCCGCGACCAAATACGCGCAGGAGCGCAAGCAGTTCGGCAAGCCTATCGCGGAATTCGAGGGCATTCAGTTCAAGCTGGCGGACATGGCGACGGAGATTTCCGCCGCGCAGATGCTTGTCTATCACGCCGCGTGGCTGGCCGATAAATCACTCTCGAATGGGGGCGGGACGCGCTTCACGCGGGAATCGAGCATGGCCAAGCTTTACGCCAGCGAGGCCGCCGTGCGCGTGGCGAATGAGGCCGTGCAGGTTTTCGGCGGGTACGGGTTTATCAAGGATTATCCGGCGGAGAAGTTTTACCGCGACGTGAAGCTTTGCACCATCGGCGAAGGCACCAGCGAGATCCAGCGGCTGGTGATCGCGCGGCAACTCTTAGGCAAGCAATAACGTGTCATTCTGAGGTCGATGTTGGGCTGAAGTTCGGCAGGTGCATTAAAAGCAGATCCCTCACCGCCGTCCAAAATACGGCCGGGTTCGGGATGACGACGGTTGTGGCGAAGGCACCAGCGAGATCCAGCGGCTGGTGATCGCGCGGCAACTGCTGGGCAAACAGTAAACGCCGGTCGTCTGGCAATTCTGAAGCCGTTTTCGCGGCCGAAGAGATCTCTGTGTATTTGCGAGGGAGATTGTTCGATTGCGTAGCCGTAGGAGCACAAGCAACCCCAACAGCAGATCCCTCGCGCTCCGGCGCTCGGGATGACAGCGGCGGATATGCGGAGTTCGTGCCAAGACGCGCGGACCCAGCCTCGGAATGCGAGGGTGGGGCACC
>Ga0070741_10021051_pt1 | contig 10188 bp, 9 predicted proteins | sample Coa_R1_4_FD_66440 | JGI IMG/M metagenome (GOLD analysis project Ga0070741, IMG submission 66440) | Surface soil microbial communities from Centralia Pennsylvania, which are recovering from an underground coalmine fire - Coalmine... | ecosystem: Environmental > Terrestrial > Soil > Unclassified ...
CCGCTCGCGGACGCGCTCACCGTCAACCCGTACCTGGGGGAGGACTCGATCGAGCCGTTCCTGCTCGCCTGCCGGCGCTACGGCGCCGGCATCTTCGCGCTCGTGCACACGTCCAACGCCGGCTCGCGCGACGTCCAGGAGGCGGCGCTCTCGGACGGCACCCCGCTCTGGCGCCACGTCGCCGGGCTCGTGCACGCCTGGGGCGAGGAGCTCGTCGGCGAGCGGGGGCTCTCGAGCGTCGGCGCCGTCGTGGGCGCGACGTACCCGCGCGAGGTGGGCGAGGCGCGGCGGGCGATGCCGCAGGCGATCCTGCTCCTGCCCGGCGTCGGCGCCCAGGGCGCGACGCCCGCCGACGTGGCGCGCGCCTTCACGAGCGGCCCCTCGAGCGCGGTCGTGAACGCGTCCCGCTCGGTCATCTTCGCCTACCGCGACACGAGCGACGACTGGCGGACGGCGGCGGCGCGCGAGGCGGCGCGTCTCGCCGCAGACGTCTGGGCGGCGGCGGGCTGGTAGCGGTGCGGGCGAGCGTCGTCGCGGCTGCGCTCGCCGGCGCGGTCTCGCTCGCGGCGGCGGCCGCGGGGGCCGGCGCCGCGCCGGCCCCGCCGCCGCTGGCGGCCCGCGCGTACGTGCTCGTCAGCGGCGTGGACGGCGCCACGCTGGCGGCGCGCGCGGCGGACGAGCCGCGACCGATTGCGAGCATCACGAAGCTGATGACGGTGCTCGTCGCGCTCGACCACCTCCGGCTCGACGACGTCGTCGCCGTCCCCGAGGTGGCGACGGGCATCGGCGAGTCCTCGGTCGAGCTGCGCGCCGGCGAGCGGCTGAGCGTGCGCGAGCTCGTGCTGGCGACGCTGGTGCCGAGCGCGAACGACGCGGCGACGACGCTCGCCTACGCCGCGTCCGGCGGCTCGATCGCGCGCTTCGTGGCCTGGATGAACGAGCGCGCCCGGGCGCTCGGGCTCGCGCACACGCACTTCGCCAACCCGCACGGGCTCGACGCGCCGGGTCACGTCGCGAGCGCGCGGGACGTCGTCCGCCTGCTCCGCGCCGCGCTCGCGCTCCCCGTGGTGCGCCGCGGCTCGCGCATGGTGCAGGCGGCGATCGCCGGCGGGCGGCAGGTCGTCACGACGGACGACCTGCTGCGGCGCTTCCCGCCCCTGCTCGCCGGCAAGACCGGCCACACGGCCGGAGCGGGATGGTCGGAGGTCGCGGCGGCGCGCCTCGGGCGCGTGACCGTGTACGGCGCCGTGCTCGGCGAGCCGAGCCGGGAGCGGCGGAACGACGACCTGCAAGCGCTGCTCGCGTGGGGGCTCGGCCAGTACGGGCGCGTGCTGGTCGCCGACCCGAGACGGGTGTACGCGGTGGCGCGTTCCCCCTACGGGCGGCCCGCCGTGCGGCTGCGGGCCGCGCGCCGGGTCGTGCGGCTCCAGCGCGTCGGCCGGCCGCTTCTCGAGCGCGTCGTCGCGCCCGTCGAGGTGCGCCTGCCGGTGCGCAGGGGAGAGCGGCTGGGAGAGGTGCGCGTGTACGAGCGCGGGCGCCTCGTCGCGCGCTCGCCGCTCGTCGCCGACCGCTCGGTGGCGCGCCCCGGCCTGCTCGGCCGCGTGGGCTGGTACGCGACGCGTACCCTCCACCATCTGGCGTCCCTCGTCACCTGAGCGCAGAGTGAGACCGTGATCGTCACCGTCACCCTCAACGCGGCCCTCGACCGCTCGCTCACCGTGCCGATCTTCCAGCTCGGCCACCGCCACCGCGCGAGCGAGGTGCTCACCCTCGCCGGCGGCAAGGGCATCAACGTGGCGCGGGCGCTCAAGCGCCTCGACGTTCCGGTCGTCGCCACCGGGCTGGCGGGCGGGCGCACCGGCACGCGCATCGTCGAGGAGCTGACCGCGGAGGCGATCCTGAACGACTTCGTGCGCATCCGCGACGAGTCCCGCACCTCCACCGCGGTCGTCGACCCGACGTCCGGTACCTACACGGAGATCAACGAGTGGGGGCCGAAGGTGACCGAGGCCGAGCTGGACACGCTGCTGGAGAAGCTGCACTACCTGTCGCGCGGCGCCGACGTCGTCGTGCTCGCGGGCTCCCTGCCGCGCGGCGTCGCCGACGGCTTCTACGCGGAGGTCGTGCGCGACCTGGCGCGGCGCAGCGTCCGCGCCGTGCTCGACTCCGAGGGCGAGCCGCTCGCCCTCGGCGTGGAGGCCGAGCCGTGGCTCGTGGCGCCCAACCAGCGCGAGGTGGAGCAGCTCGTCGGGCAGGAGCTGGAGGAGGACGACGACTTCCTGATGGCGCTCGAGCGCGTCGCCGACATGGGCGCGCGGAACGTGCTGATCACGCACGAGGGCGGCTGCTTCGCGCTCGTGCGCGAGGATCGCCAGACGCGCCGCTACGCCGCCGTGTCGCCCCACGTCGAGCCCGTGTCCACGGTCGGCGCGGGAGACGTGCTGCTCGCCCAGTGGCTCGCGGCGCGGCTCGACGGCAAGCCGGTCGAGGAGGCGCTCCGGCTCGCCGTCGGCGCCGGCGCCGCCTCCGTGCTGGAGGTGGGCGCGGGCCGGTTCGACCCGCGCGAGGCCGCCCGTCTCGCCGTGCTCGTCGAGCTGCGCGAGCTCGAGCCCGCCGTCTGACGCGGTCGGCGGGTCAGCCGGCGGCCGAGCCGCCTCCGCGCGCTCGCTCGCAAGCGAGCCGGAGGGCGACCTCGACCGCCTGCTCGTCCGTCAGCCCCTCGTCGCGGACGAGCGTGCGCCAGGTCTCGAAGCGCAGCGCCAGCGCGATCCCCGCCCTCGACAGCGCGCGCCGACGGCCGCGCAGGCGCCACGGCTCGAGCAGGACGTCCGTCGCGCGCTGCCAGAGCGCGTGGTACGGAGCCATGACCGGGTGGTCGCGCGCGTCGGCGAGCACGCGCGTCATCATCGCCTCCGTGGCGCGGTGGTACGCGTACGCCTCGCGGAGCCCCGTCGCCAGCCGAGCGTACGCGTCGGCGATGCTTCGCCAGCCGTCGACGTCGGGCGCCGGGTTGCGCTCGAAGTAGCAGCCGCTGCAGGCCGCGGCGAGCGCGAGCTCGTCGGGGAAGTGCCGGTAGACGGTCACGCGGCCGACGCCGGCGCGCTCCGCGACGTCGCTGACGGTCGTCGCCGCCGGGCCGACCGTCTGATGCAGCTCGATCGCTGCGTCGACGATGCGCTGTCGCGTCGCTGCCTGCCGCTCGGCGCGGCGCTTGAGGGTGTATGCCCGTGGCACGAAGTGATGATACACGGCGTACCCCGAAACTTGACACGTTGCACCGCTGGCGAGTAGTGTCCCGGGAACATCGCGAGACACGGTGTTTCGCAAAATAAGAGAGGAGCTGCGATGAGCACCGCCGGCGCCGTACGCCCGATCCCACTGGCACACGGGGAGGGCGAAGTCCTCTGGTTCCTCGGCTGCCTCGTCACCATCAAGGCCTCGAGCGAGAGCACCGACGGGCGGGTGGCGGTGGTCGAGCACCTGGCGCCGCGAGGCGCCGGCTCGCCGCTCCACGTGCACCGCCGGGAGGACGAGTGGTTCTACGTCCTCGGGGGCGAGCTCGCCTTCTGGGTCGGCGGCAAGGTCGTCGAGGCCGGGGCCGGGTCGTTCGTGTACGGGCCGCGCGACGTCCCGCACACCTTCGTCGTCAGCTCGGCCGAGGCCCGCTTCCTGCTCGTCACGGAGCCCGCCGGCTTCGAGAGCTTCCTCCGCCTGGTCGGTCGCCCGGCCGAGACGCCGACGATCCCGCCGGCTGCGGCGCCGTCCGATCCGGCGGCGCTCGTGGCGGCGGCGCGGGAGCACGGGATCGAGATCCTCGGGCCGCCCGGCATCCCCGCCTGACGACGGTCGCGGCGTCCCGGCATCAGGCGGCGCCGCCTCCGCCGCGACGGGCGGGGCCGGCGGAGGGGGTTGGTACGATCGACGGACTTGGAGCTCGAGCACGACCGCCAGCACAAGTTCGGCAAGGAAGGCCTGACCTTCGACGACGTCTTGCTCGTGCCGGCGGAGTCGGAGGTGCTGCCGAACGACGTCTCCACGGTCACGCGCCTGACGCGCACGATCGTGCTCGAGATCCCGATCGTCTCGGCGGCGATGGACACGGTCACCGAGGCGCGCCTCGCGATCGCGCTCGCGCGCGAGGGCGGCATCGGCATCGTGCACCGGAACCTCTCGATCGCCGACCAGGTGGCCGAGGTGGACAAGGTGAAGCGCTCGGAGGCGGGCATGATCGTCGAGCCCGTCACGCTCCGTCCCGCCGACCTGGTCGGCGACGCGCTCGCGCTGATGGAGCGCTACCACATCTCGGGCGTGCCGATCGTGTCCGACGACGGCGTCCTCGTGGGCATCCTCACCAACCGCGACCTCCGCTTCGGCGCCGACCCGGCCCAGCCGGTGTCCGCGTACATGACCGCGCGCGACCTCGTCACGGCGCCCGTCGGCACGACGCTCGAGGAGGCGACCGCGATCCTCGGCCGCAACAAGGTCGAGAAGCTGCCGGTCGTGGACGCCGACGGCCGCCTGCGCGGCCTGATCACCGTCAAGGACATCCAGAAGAAGGTCGACTTCCCGCTCGCGACGAAGGACGAGCACGGGCGGCTGCGCGTGGGTGCCGCCGTGGGCGTCGGGCCGGACGCGCTCGAGCGGGCCGGCCGCCTGGCGGAGGCGGGCGCGGACGTGCTCGTGGTCGACACGGCGCACGGCCACTCGCGCGGCGTGCTGGAGGTCGTACGCCGCATCAAGGCCGAGTGGGACGTGGACGTGATCGCGGGCAACATCGCCACCGGCGAGGCCGCGGAAGCGCTGATCGACGCCGGCGCCGACGCCGTCAAGGCCGGCGTGGGACCGGGCTCGATCTGCACCACGCGGGTCGTGGCGGGGGTCGGCGTGCCGCAGGTGACGGCCGTCTACGACGTCGCCGAGGCCGCGTCCCGCCACGGCGTGCCCGTGATCGCGGACGGCGGCATCACCTCGTCGGGAGACGTGGCGAAGGCGATCGCGGCCGGAGCCGACACGGTGATGCTCGGCTCCATGCTCGCCGGCACGGACGAGGCGCCGGGCGAGGTGCTGCTCGTCCAGAACGAGCGCTTCAAGGAGTACCGGGGCATGGGCTCGTTGGGAGCGATGCGCGCGCGCTCGTTCTCCAAGGACCGCTACTTCCAGGGCGACGTCGAGGACGTGGACAAGCTGGTGCCCGAGGGGATCGAGGGCCGCGTGCCCTACAAGGGGCCTCTGGCGCCGATCGTGTATCAGCTCGTCGGCGGCCTCCGGCAGGCGATGGGCTACTGCGGCGCCGGCACGATCGAGGCGATGCAGCAGGCGCGCTTCGTCCGGATCACGGGCGCGGGCGTGCGCGAGAGCCATCCGCACGACGTCACGATCACGAAGGACGCACCCAACTACCGGCGTGGATAGGAGAGCGGCCGGCTTCGGGGCGGAGGCGCGCGCGGGCGAGGACGGCGAGTGGAGCGCGCTGGAGGCGTCGCCCGAGGCTCGCCCCGTGCTCGTGCTCGACCTGGGCGGTCAGTACGCGCAGCTGATCGCGCGGCGGGTGCGCGAGGCGCGCGTCTACTCGGAGCTCGTCGGGCACCGGATCGGCGCGGACGAGATCCGCCGGCGCAACCCGGCCGCCCTGATCCTCTCCGGCGGCCCCGCCTCCGTCTACTCGGAGGGCGCGCCGGCGATCGACCCGCGCGTGTTCGAGCTCGGCATCCCCACGCTCGGCATCTGCTACGGGATGCAGCTGATGGCGCGCGACCTGGGAGGGCGGGTCGAGCCGAACGACGTGTCCGAGTACGGCAAGGCGGAGCTGGAGGCGGGCGAGTCGGCCCTGTTCCGCGACCTGCCGGTGCGGCAGACCGTGTGGATGAGCCACCGCGACTCGGTCACCGCGCCGCCGGCCGGGGCGCGGGTCGTCGCCAGCTCGCCCTCCACCCCCATCGCTGCCTTCGAGCATCCCGAGCGCGGGCTCTACGGCGTCCAGTTCCATCCCGAGGTCGTGCACACGCCCCACGGCCAGCAGGTGCTGAAGAACTTCCTCTACGACGTCGCCGGCGCGCCGCCCGCGTGGACGCCGGCGGCCGTGATCGAGGAGCAGGTGGAGCGGATCCGCGCTCAGGTCGGCTTCGAGCGCGTCATCTGCGGCCTCTCCGGCGGCGTCGACTCCGCCGTCGCCGCACTCCTCGTGCACAAGGCGGTGGGCGACCAGCTCACGTGCGTGTTCGTCGACCACGGCCTGCTGCGCGAGCAGGAGGCCGAGCAGGTGGTGGAGACCTTCGGCGGCCACTTCCACATCCAGCTCGTGCACGTGCAGGCGCAGGAGCGGTTCCTCGCGCGGCTCGCCGGCGTCGAGGATCCGGAGCGGAAGCGCAAGATCGTCGGCGAGGAGTTCATCCGGGTCTTCGAGGAGCAGGCGCGCGCGCTCGGCGACGTGCGCTTCCTCGTGCAGGGGACGCTCTACTCGGACGTGATCGAGTCGGGTGGCGGCGAGGACGGCGTGGCCGCGACGATCAAGTCGCACCACAACGTGGGCGGCCTGCCGGCCGACATGCGCATGGAGCTCGTGGAACCGCTGCGCCTGCTGTTCAAGGACGAGGTGCGCCGTGTCGGCGAGGAGCTGGGGCTGCCCGAGCGGATGGTGTGGCGGCAGCCGTTCCCCGGGCCGGGGCTGGCGATCAGGATCATCGGCGAGGTGACGGCGGAGCGGCTCGCCATCCTGCGCGCCGCCGACGCGATCCTGCAGGAGGAGATCCGCAGGGCGGGCCTCTACCGCCACCTCTGGCAGAGCTTCGCCGTGCTGCCCGCGATCCGCTCCGTCGGGGTGCAGGGGGACGAGCGGACGTACGCCTATCCGGTCGTGATCCGGGCGGTCACCTCCGAGGACGCCATGACGGCGGACTGGGCGCGGCTTCCCCACGACGTGCTCGACGCGATCGCGAGCAGGATCGTGAACGAGGTGCCCGGCGTCAACCGGGTCGCGCTCGACCTGACGAGCAAGCCCCCGGCCACGATCGAGTGGGAGTAGGGCGAGGCTCGCCTCGCCCGTGCCCGCCCGGCCCCGCGCGGCGTCACCTCCCCCAGACCGGGGTCGACCCCGGCCGGCGCGCGCCCGATGATCGTCCCGTGCGCGCCGGCCGCGTTCCGATCGCCCTGCCTGCGGCGCTCGCCTGCGCGGCGGCGCTCGCAGCGCCCGCCGGCGCGAGCGAGCAGCTCGCGGACACGAACGTCGAGGCGGCCACGCTCCAGGTGAACGCGCGTGGCGAGGCGCTCGTCACCTACCGGCGGCCGGACGGGAGCGTCCGCCGCGTGCTCGTGTGGGGCGCGGTGAACGCGAACGCTCCGGTGGACCCGGCCGTGCGCCAGGTGCGCTTCCGCAAGGACTACGCTGGTGGCTGGGGCAAGTACCGCAAGGCCGCGTACTGGAAGACGTTCCGCAACGCCTGCCGGCCGTACGACGGCCCTGCGCTCCCCTACCTCGTCGCGGCCTGTCGCGCTCCGGACGGCAGCTACTGGGCGCTGCAGCGCTGGCAGCGGGCGCTGCCGCTGCTCGGCTTCGACCCGTGGAGGCCGGAGCAGACGGCGGCCGAGCTGCACGTGGCGCACTGGACGGGGCCGCTGCCGCAGCTCGAGCTGTACGCGCACTGGACGTACGGCGGGCAGTTCCAGGGCGTCTTCGGCCGGCTCACGTACCTCGGCCAGCCCGTCTACGGCTTCGGCGCCGCGGCGGACGGGAACCCCCGCGACCGCTACGGGCGCAACGTCTACCTCGACACGCTCGACTCCGCCTACGGCCCCGGCTGGAAGCGCGAGTCGGGCATCCTGCTCCACCGGCCGACGGGGACGTTCTGCCACAGCTTCGTGCCCCAGCGCCCGTTCCCCGGCTACCCGAGCCAGGCGATCCGGCCAGCCGCGACGGGCGCGCGCTACCGGGCGACCGTGATGGGCCCGGGCGTGACGCCGATCGTGCAGGCGGAGGTGCCTGGGCTGACGGCTGCGGATCGGGCGAGCGCTTCCGCGCTCACGAGCGTCTGGGACGCGGTCATGGCCGGCGACGCCAAGTGCGCGCCGGAGCGCTGACGCGCGTCAGCGGATCGCGAAGGCGCTGAGCCCCTCCGGCGTCTCGTCGTAGACGTCCATGCGCTCGACGCGCGCGCCGCGCGGGCCGTGCTCGCAGAAGCGGACGAGCCGCTCGACCGCCTCCGGCTCGCCCTCGAACACCGCTTCGACGGTCCCGTCGCTCCGGTTCCTGACCCATCCCGCCACGCCGGCTGCCTGCGCGCGCCGGCGGGTCGTGTCCCGGAAGAAGACGCCCTGGACGAGCCCGTGCACGACCACCCGGCGCCGGATCATCGGCCGCGATCGTGCCACGGGGCGACGTCCGCGACGCCGCCCGGGTCGACCTCGACGGCGACGCGCTCGCCGGGCTGCGGGTGCCGCGTCCCCGCGGCCGCTGCCTCCAGCTCCTCGCCGTCGTCGAGGCGCAGGCGCAGCCACACGAGCGGGCCCCGTCGCTCCACGCCGAGCACGACGGCGCCCTCGCCCTGGCGCACGCCCTCGGCCTCGCGCACGCGGACCGACTCGGGCCGCACGACGACGCAGCGCCCGCCCCGCTCGCGCACGTTGCGCATGCCGAGGAAACGCGCCACCCAGGCGTCGGCGGGGGCGCTCCACACCTCGTCGGGCGTCCCCTGCTGGACGATCCGCCCGGCGCGCATCAGCGCCACGCGGTGGCCGAGCGCAAACGCCTCGCCCACGTCGTGCGTGACGTAGAGCACCGTCAGTCCGAGGCGGTCGAAGAGCGCGCGCAGGTCGTCGAGCAGGCGCTCGCGCAAGGGGCCGTCGAGCGACCCGAGCGGCTCGTCGAGCAGGAGCGCGCGCGGCTCGGGCGCGAGCGCGCGGGCGAGCGCGACGCGCTGCTGCTCGCCGCCGGAGAGCGTCTGCACGGCGCGCCGCTCGGCGCCGGGCAGGCCCACGAGCTCGAGCAGCTCGCGCACGCGCCGGTCGATCTCCGCCCGCGGCCACCTGGCGACGCGCAGCCCGAAGGCGACGTTGCCGGCGACGTCGCGGTGCGGGAAGAGGACGTGCTCCTGGAACATCAGCCCGATGCCGCGCCGGTGCGGCGGGACGCCGGCGAGGTCGGCTCCGTCGAGCAGGACGCGACCGGAGTCCGGGCGCTGCAGCCCGGCGATCGTGCGCAGCAGCGTCGTCTTGCCGCAGCCGCTCGGCCCGAGCACCGCGAGCGTCTCGCCCGTCCGCGCCTCGAGCGACGCCGAGTCGAGCGCGCGCACGCCCCCGAGCGACACCGACACGTCCTCGACCGACAGCATCAGAGCGCCCCACGCCGCGCGGCCAGCCGCTCCGCCGCGAGCACTGCGAGCGCGGTCACTCCCATGAGGAGCACCGCGAGCGCCGCCGCGGTGCCCTGGTTCTCGGCGCCCGGACGCCCGAGGAAGCGGAAGATCGCCACCGGCAGGGTCGGGTGGTCGCTGCGGGCCAGGAACACCGTGGCGCCGAACTCGCCGAGCGCCACGGCGAACGCGAGCCCGGCGGCGACCCCGAGCGGCCGCAGGACGAGCGGCAGGTCGATCTCGCGGCGGACGCGGCCGGGGCCCGCCCCCAGCACGGCCGCCGCCTCGCGCAGGCGGGGATCGACGCCGCGCAGCGCCGGCGCCAGGATGCGTACGACGAACGGGGCGGCCACGAGCGCCTGGGCGACCGGCACGATCCAGAGGGCGGCGCGGATGTCGAGCGGCGGTGTGTCGAAGGCGATCACGAAGCCGTAGCCGAGCATCACCGCGGACGCTCCGAGGGGGAGCATCACCGCGGTGTCGAGCCAGCCGGCAGGGCGGCTCGCGACCGCCGCGGCGGCGAGCCCCCCGATCGCGAGCGCGATCGCCGTCGCAGCGCCGGCGTAGGCGAGCGAGTTGAGGGCGGCGTGCCACGGGGGTACGAGCAGCGCCGGCGTCTCGCGCGCGAGCGCCCGGTAGAAGCCGAGGCCGTAGCCTCCCGGCCCGGCGAGCGACCGCTGCACGAGCGCGCCGAGCGGCACGGCGAGCAGACCTGCCGCGCTCGCGAGGATCCCCACCAGCGCAAGGCGCTCGCCGCGCGTCGGTGGCCTCCCGCCCGTCGCTGCCTCCGCGGAGAGCGGCAGCGTCGTGCCGCTCTCCGCCTCCAGCCGCGACGAGACGGCGA